>Ga0247735_1000248_pt1 | contig 23086 bp, 21 predicted proteins | sample UWRJL178409R2_FD_180934 | JGI IMG/M metagenome (GOLD analysis project Ga0247735, IMG submission 180934) | Plant litter microbial communities from Arlington Agricultural Research Station in Wisconsin, United States - UWRJ-L178-409R-2 | ecosystem: Environmental > Terrestrial > Plant litter >... | reverse complement strand
GTCAAGCACGTAGCCGGTCGCGGCCAGCACCGGGCCGGCAGTATCCCGAAGTCCCGGCGCCTGTATCCACGCGGCGATCTTCCAGAACAGGCGGGGGATGCCGGTTCCCCGGTACGGCGGATCGTCCGGCGCCAGCACGGGCCCGGTGAAGACGCTGATCCGGGAATCTGATGTGGCGGCGTAGTCGAGCACGTAGTCTTCGAGCCCCAACCAGAGCAGTTTCGACTGGTTGAACGATCCCGCCTGTGGTGCCGCGTTGGTAAAGGAGAAGGTGTCGAAGTTTGCCTGCGCCGCCAGTGGGCCGCTGCCCCAGACCGGGTCTCGGCGCCGCACGAGATGCCCGCGGTCGAGGTCGTTTCCCGCGTATACCGTCGGCCCGGTCTGGTCCTCTTCCGGCAGGCGGACGTCGAAGTGCCAGTCGTCCCCGCGGCCAAGATCAACAAGCGCGGCGCCATCGATGTTGACCGCGGTGGCGGCGGCCAGTCGGCGGCTGCGCTGGAACAGCACCGAGAAATGTACGTAGTCCAGTCGCAGAGCTGTCCGGGCGGCACCCGGCGCTGTTGTGGTGTCCTCGAGTTCGGGAAACGGGATCTCGCTTGACAGGAAGGTGGAGGAATACCCGGACGTGGTTGTCATACCATCCAGATAATCACCGCCCACCGACACCTCGCCAGGGATGCTTGGGGTTGTATCGGCGACGGCGTGGGGCGGGCTAGGAGACACCGCTTTTCCTGAACCCCACCTTCGCTCCCCCATATTCCTTCAGCGGAATATGGCCCGCCTACAGGTCGACGACCTCGAATTCAAGCAGGTCTGCGCCGGTGGAAACGGGCTTGGTGCCCTGGCCGGAGTGCGCCTCTCGGGCGGGCCCGGCAACCCAGGCGGCAAAGCTCTCCTCGCTGTCCCAGGTGGTGACAACGAAGTATCGCGTCTCGCCTTTGACCGGGCGAAGCAGCTGGAAGCCGAGGAAGCCGGGGGAGGAGTCGACGGAGTGCTTGCGTGCGGCAAAACGCTTCTCGAGCTCCGCTCCGCCGGCTTCGGGAACGTGGATGGCATTGATTTTGACGACGGGCATAACGATCTCTTTTCGTGGTCGGGTCGTGTGTGGAGCAAACGTGCGGGGATCAGGCGAAGGCGCGTGCCAGCTGGCTTGCCGTGGAACGAGCGGCCATGTGGGCGGCCGCGAGTTCCCCTTCGCTTCGGTGCAGCTGGTCGGCGAGCTCGGGGACAACACCGGCCAACGTGAGGTTTGTCGCGATGACCGAGGTCGACATCTCCAGTGAAGTGCCGAGGATCAGTTCGAGTACGGGGATGGCGTGGTCCCAGCCCTCGGTGGGAGACCCGGCATCGTAGGAGGCGCCGCGGCTCGTGACGAAGACGGCGGGGCGTCCCGCCATCGGCTGGCGCGGAGCATCCGTCTGCGTGGTGGTTCCGGGAACGTGGATGTAGTCGATCCACGCCTTGAGGCTCGCCGGCAGCGAGTAGTTGTACATCGGGGCACCGATGAGCAGCACGTCGGCGGTGAACAGCTCGGCGATGATCTCGGCCTGCAGCGCTTCGGCATCGGCGGGCGGGTTCGCCCCGGCCACCCGCAGGTGCTTCGCCCAGTGCAGGGAGGAGTCGGCCAGGCGCGGAAGCGGGTCAACATGGAGGTCGCGGTGGGTGACAGTGAACTCCTCACCCTGGCTGCGCCACTCATCCGCGAACGACTTTGTGATTGCCCGCGACCGTGAGGTGGCGAGATCGGCGGACGAGTCGAGGTGAAGAAGTACGGGCATGGTCCCAATTCCTGACGTAGGTCGTGTGGTGCGCTGGGCCGGGTGTGTAAACACTCGCGCTGCGGCATCGTCGCCGCGGGCACCTCCAGTGTGCCCGATTCTTCCGGGACAGCGCCTGCGTGCGGTGACACATTCGGTCGTCCCGAGGCATACGCAACCCCCGACCAGTCGCCGTGGGCCCGGCTATTCTGGGGGCAGTGTATTTTTCGGTTTCTGCCTAATCCACACCATCCCCTCCGCTTCTCGCATCGTCAGGCCAGGGATGGTGACCATTGTGCCCTCCGGGGGGCTCCGCATCGGAGCCCCATTGCCGTGTTTCTTTCCGCACATTCCCTCTGGAGCACCCCATTACCGACCCACTTTGTGGCACCCCGCGCACCGCCGCCACTGAACCCGCCACCGATCCCGTCATTCGGAAGACCGCAGCCAGACACCCGTCCGACCACCCGGGTGTGCCTTCACGCGAGTCCCGACGCACCCTGCTGCGCGCCGACTGCGGCAACTGCGTCGGGTTGTGCTGCATCGCCCTCGGCTTCAGCCGTTCGAGCGACTTCGCCCTCGACAAACCGGCGGGGGAACCCTGCGTGAACCTGCGGGACGACTTCGGCTGCGGCATCCACACACGACTGCGTACCAGCGGCTTCCGCGGTTGTACCGTTTTCGACTGCTTCGGCGCCGGGCAGCAGGTCGCCCAGCACACCTTCGACGGGGTCAGCTGGCGCGAAGATCCGGCGTCCCGGGGGCAGATGCTCGCCGTGTTCCCGGTGATGCGCGGCCTGCACGAATTGCTTTTCCTCCTCAGCGAAGCCCTCGAGCTGCCCACGGGCCGCACCCTGCACGGCGAGGTCGCCGACCGCTACCGGGTGACCAAGCAGCTCACCGACCTTCCTGCCGGTGACCTCCTGCGCACCGATCTCGCCACTCACCGCGCCGGGGCAACGCAATTGCTCGCCCGGGTGAGTTCACGGGTGCGGAAGCAGGCTGTACGCGGGGATGCTGCGCGGCCCGGCGCAAAGGCATCCACCGCCGGGAGCGTCACAGCCCCTACTCCGAAGCTGGCGAAAAAGCTTCGGGCTGGTGCCGACCTAATCGCAGCAGAGCTGTCGCACCGTGACCTGCGGGGCGCGAACCTGCGCGGCGCCTCCCTGATTGCGGCGAACCTGCGGGGCTCCGACCTGGGCTGGGTCGACCTCGCCTTGGCGGACCTGCGGGATGCCGACCTGCGCGGGGCGAACCTGGTGACCAGCCTGTTCCTCAGCCAGCCGCAGCTGGACTCTGCGCGGGGCGATGCGGGAACGCGGGTTCCCGCATTCCTGCGGCATCCCGCCCATTGGTGACGCCAAATATCCCGGCATGCCGGGAATTCGGATTTGGTGTCCAGTCGCCTCTGCGTAAGCTCTGGTGTGCCCAATCGCCCTGAAGATGAATTCCTGACCCCCACAAGGCCAGTCGATCCGTCGACAAACGACCACGGTGCGCCCGCCCATAAGGCCGCGCGCCGGCGCCGCCATCCCCTGCGCTGGATCGTGATGTCCCTCGTTGTTGTGCTGGTTGCCGGCGGCGGTTACGTCGCGTTCAACTACCAGCGCTTTGTCGCCGGGGTTACCCATGTCGACGCCATCCCTGCTGCGGTGGACGATGACGGCAATGCACTGCCCGACGTGGATGGGAAAGCGCAGAACATCCTCCTGGTCGGGGACGACCACCGCCCGGATGGTGCCACCGACGCAGACCTCGCCAAACTCGGAACCGAGGCTGACGACGGCGGAACCAATACGGACACCATGATTGTGCTTCACCTGCCGGCCGACGGCAGCGGGGCCACCATGATCTCCTTCCCCCGGGACTCCTGGGTGACCGTCGACGGGTACGGGAAATCGAAACTGAACGGCGCGTACGCGATCGGTGCCGCCGAGGGCGGGGATGAAGGTGGTGCGCGCCTGCTGGTGCAGACCATCCAGCAGATCAGCGGACTCACCATCGACCACTACGTCCGGGTGTCTATGCTCGGCTTCTACGACATGGTCGAGGCACTCGGGCCCATCGACGTGTGCCTGAACAACGCGGTCAACGACCCGTATTCCACCTTGAACCTGCCCGCGGGAGTCTCGACCCTCAACGCCCAGCAGGCCCTCGCCTTTGTGCGCCAGCGTCACGGCCTGCCCAATGGCGACCTCGACCGCCAGGTGCGCCAGCAGTACTTCCTTTCCCTCGAGGCGCGGCAGATCCTCTCCGCCGGCACCCTGCTGAACCCGGTGAAGCTCGGCCGCGTGCTCGACGCCGTCAGCGCCTCGGTCGAGACGGACCCCAGCCTGAACTTCATCAACCTTGCCGCGCAGATGAAAAATGTCCGCGCAGACAACATCGCCTCCGCCACGATCCCGATCCTCGGCACACCGACGATCTACGTGGGCGGGTCCGCCCTGTCGATCGTCGAGATTGACACCGCGGCGATGCCCGAGTTCATCAACACCCTGATCGGCCAGCCGTCCGCCTACACGGAGGCGGTGGCTGCGGCTCCCGCCGACGTCACGGTGTCGGTGATGAATGCCCGCGCTGTCGCAGGAGTCGCCGGGGAAGCCACCGAGGCGCTCGCCGCCTTCGGTTTTGTGACCGCCGCCCCCGACACTGTTGAGGTGCAGGACACCACCACGATCCAGTACCCGGCCGGCCAGGAAGCGGCGGCAAAGGCCGTGGCGCTCTACCTGCCCTCCGCCAGCGTGCTTGAGTCGGATTCGGTGACCGGTGTGACGGTGTTCCTCGGCACGGATGGACTGACAGTGACGGATGCTGCGATTCCGGACCCGACCGACGAAACCCTCGACCCGGTGGCCCCGGAGCCCGAAGAAACCGCGGGCACCACCTATGCCGCGGGGGCCTGCATCAACTAGGCCTCCGGTCGGCGGCACAACGGGTCGTCCAGCGCAACTGGAACGTTTCGGCCGCACCGTTCGGTGCAGAGATGGGGGACATCCCGTCGGTTACGAGATCGTTTTCTCCACACTCGTCCGTGATACCGAGGTGTAGCCCGTTTTCGAACCGGTGACGATTACGGAAATCCGTTTTCCCTTGTCGGCAGCCTTCAGTGTGTACGTTGAGGCCGTGGCGCCGGAGATTACGCTGCCATTCCGGGTCCACTTGTAAGTGAGGTTTACCGGCTGTGGCGTCCACGTTCCCGGAACGGCGCTAAGGACCTTTCCAATATTCGCCGTTCCCTTCACCGTGGGTGTTGGCGCCGAGGTGAGCTGTTTCTCGACCGTCTTCACAATGCTGGTGCGGGTGACCGTGGTGAATCCAGACTTCTTTCCCGTCACGGCGACGGTGACCTTGCCACCGGCATCGGCTTTCTGGAGGGTGTAGGTAGCTTTGGTCGCGCCTGGAATCGCAGTCCCGTTCCGCTTCCACTGGTAGCTGAGCGATGGTTTTGGCGTCCAGGTTCCCGAAGAAGCCGTGAGGACAGCGCCCACCTTCAAGGACCCGGAGACGGCGGGGGCGGCGGTGGCGAAGGCTCCTCCGCTAACAACTGCAGAGCTCGCGCTGGTGCTCGTCGCGGACGTGAATCCGGCTTTGGTCCCCGTCACCGACACAGTTAATTTGGCGCCGGCATCAGCCTTTAGCAGCGTGTAGGTAGCCTTCGTGGCGCCAGATATCGCCACTCCATTACGCTTCCACTGGTAACCGTACACAGGCTTCGGCGACCAGGTCCCGGATGTCGCCGTCAGGACTCCGCCGACTTTTGTTGTCCCGGAAATTGATGGGCGGACAGTGGTGAAAATCCCCCCGGCTACGACCCCGGTCGATACGCTCGTTCGCGTTGCGGTGACGTAACCGGTGCGAACCCCTGTCACTTTCGTCGAAAGAGTGGCGCCCGCATCAGCGGTTACGGGCGAATAGGTTTTCGCCGTTGCACCGGGAATGCTGGAGCCGTTACGGAGCCACTGGTAGGAGAACGTGGGGGTCGGTGTCCACGTCCCCGAGGAGACCGTCAGCACCGACCCGACTTTCGCCGAGCCGGAGACCGCGGGGATGCCGGCCGTGAAGTTGTCCAAGGTGGGAGTGATGGTGAAGTTTGCCGACGGTCCACCGGTCGGTGTTGATTCCTCGGTCGTCGGACAGAAGGGGGCCACCGCCCACGGCGATTCGAAAACGATGAAGTAATCGCCCGGTTCGCTCAACGTGAAGGCGAGTGTGTGGCTGCCGGGGGACGTGAGGCGGTAATAGCCCAGGCTCAAGGCAGGAGGTGCGTCGCCATCATCGCCGGGGCGCAGCACTTTGGCTCTAAACCAACCATCGTCGCATCCGGGCAAAAATGCGGCGTCATACGTTACTTCGACCGCCGCTCCCGCAACGTCCACGTCGATATTGGCGACGGTAACGCTCGAGCCATATTCTGCGGCCTGGGCGGCGGTGGGCACCAAGACCAGGGCGAGCGCCACCGCGGCGGCGGCAAGACTTTTCCCGAACTGACTGAGAAGCATACGATCGACCTTTCAAATGGCAAATCCCGATCGGCTGCACGCGTTTCGAAACGATTCCCGGCAATTATTATTTGTAGTTTTCTCAATTCTGAAAGAGTTCGCTAGTCCCCCATTGGGGAATGGACCGATGAACCGGGAGAGGCTATGTTTTCGCTTCTTCCGGTGAGACAGCGGGCCATGCCCTGCCGTCTCGGGCTGATCCGTAGACCGTCGTGTTTCGCGACGTGTGACTGGGTGGGTGGACGGTCATCTGTGACGGATGCTGCCATTCCGGATTCAGCCGACGAAACCCTCGACCCGGTTGTCGCGGCACCCGAGCAGGCAGCCGCTGGCATAAGCCACATCGCGGGACCTGCATTAACTGAGCATCCCGCCGGTTTGGCCGAAACTCTTCCCGCATCCCCGCCGGGCGCGTAACATTCCCGGCACGGGGATCTCTCGGCCTTTTGTTACACAAGTTCGCTACGGTTGTGCGTAGTCGAGCTGCCTCTCGCATTGCCCTCATGCCGGCATACTGCGAACGCTGCGACCTTTCGACCCTCACCCAATGACGGGGCCGAACGGCCCGAGAGGAACATATTTATGCTCCCCCAACTTTTCGGACTCGACTTTCTCGATGCGGAATGGCTCATCCTCTGGTTCGGGCCGTTTGTACTTTTCGGTGTCGCGGCGATCGTTTTTATCGAGACCGGCTTCATCGTCCTCTCGTTCCTGCCTGGTGACTCGCTGCTGTTCACCGTTGGCTTGCTGACGGCCACTGGAATCATTGACTTCCCCATCGCCGTCACCCTGGTTGTCATCTTTATCGCGGCGTTCGCCGGCGACCAACTGGCGTATTACATCGGGCGCAAAGCCGGCCCTGCCGTATTCAAACGACCGCAGAGCCGTTTCTTCAACCCGGAGAACGTAGAACGCACCAATGCCTTTTTTGTGAAGTACGGCGGCAAGGCCATCATTATGGCCCGCTTCCTGCCGGTCTTCCGCGCGTTTGTCCCGCTTGCCGCTGGTGTAGGTAAAATGCCGTACCGCACCTTCATCACCTACAACGTGATCGGTGCTTTCGGCTGGGGTGTCGGGCTCACACTTGTGGGTTTCTTCCTCGGCCAGATCGACTTCGTTGCCGCCTACGCCGAGTACTTCATCATCGCGATCGTGCTGCTGTCCGGCATCCCGATCCTGCTGGAGCTGGCCAAGGCTGGCCGCAAAACGCTGGTCAACCGTCGAGCTGGACAGGACCCGGCCGACAAGGTCGCCGCCGCTGTCGCCTCAGACACAGACAACACCAAGTAGCACCGGGAATTCTCCACGCACCATCGCTCCGGCGATGCAGGCGGTCGCAACTCCGGGCGGATGCCCGGAGGGCGGCCGCCTGTTTGCGTGGTGGCATAGCTATCCAGTCGAGGTCACGGTGGGCTGCGACTCCGCGCGGGTTCCCGCCGACGGCGGCTGGCTCGCCGGGGTTCCTACCCGCACCCCCGCTGTTACCGGGAGCGGCGTTCCGGGGTCGGATCCGGCCGGAAGGGCAGCATCCGTCACTGGGGCGTCATCGCGCCGCCGCGCGAACACCACAGAGCGCTGCACCGCGAAGCTGAAGAGGTACAGCGCGGTGTCGGCGAGGATCTTCGCCGGCAGCAACGCCATGCCCAACATCGTGAGGATGCTGAGCAGCAGGTAGCTCGCCGCCACCAGCACCCCGGCGAGGGCGAGATAGCGCAGCGCCGCGCGGCGCAGGCCGCCCTGCCCGGCGGTGCGGAAAACGAACCTGCGGTTCAGGGCGAAGTTCAGCATCCCGCTGAGGATCCGGGCGAGAATGACCGATGCCAGCAGCGAGCCGGTGGCGACGAACACCAGCTGGAGGGCGATGGTGTCGACGGCGAAGGACGCCAGCGACGCAGCGAGGTAGACAACAAAGGGAGCGGCGACCCGTGCCGAATCGAGGACCGGACGAAAATGCGACGAGGTGTTGTGCTCGAGGTAGATCGTCTCGATCGCCAGTTCCCGGATCTTCCTCTTCGACGCCGGGCACTGCAGCAGCATGTTGAGCTCGTATTCGAATCGGTCGCCCTTGATCGTGAGGAGCCATGGCAGCATGCCGGCAGGGAAGCCGCGCAGGCCGGTCTGGGTGTCATGCAGGTCGATCCCGGTGCTGGAGCGGAATGCCGCCCGAGCGGCGATGTTGCCGAGGCGGCTGCGCAGCGGGACATCCCCGGTGAAGCGTCGGCCGCCGAGGATCATGGTGTCCGAGGTCGTAGCGAGGGCCTCCGCGACCCGGAGGATGTCCGCGATGCCGTGCTGCCCGTCGCTGTCAGCGCAGACAACATCGTGGCCGGGATACCGGTCGAGGATGAACCGGAAACCGGTTTTGAGGGCACTCCCCTTGCCGAGGTTAATCGGGTACCCAACGACCTCGGCCCCGGCGGTGCGGACAGCGGAGAACAGGGGAGCGTACGCGGGGCCGCTGCCGTCATCAACCACCAGGATCTTCAGTGCGGGGTCGGAGCGGCGCAGCGCGGAAACAACGGTGACGAGGGAACCGGACGGCTCGTAGGCCGGGATCAACACGATCATGGTCGCCTACGCGCCGATGTAAAGGATGTCGGAGGTTCCCCGCTCGGCATTTTTTCCCAGCGGGTTGTTGACCAGTGCCCCGTCGAAAAACATGGTGGACGAGCCGCCGCCGTCGAGGTTATAGGCGGTCGTCGCGCCGAGGCCCTGCAGTATCTCGGCGAGCCCGGTGAGGGTGACCCCGGTGCTGTAGCCCTCGCTGCGGCCGTCGACCACCACAAAAACGAGGTGGTTGTCGCCGAGGACACCGATGCCGGTGCGCGGCTGGTCGCCCTGGATCGAATGGTTGCCGACGTTGGTGTCGATCTCCACGTCTTCGATGCCCGCGATGATCGCGCCGTCGGTGAGCAGCGGGGGCCGAAGGACAGGGTGTTCCACGCGCCGGCCGCCAGCAGTCCGGTGGCGGTGGTACTGGTCTCGTCGTAGACCCGCACAGTGCCGTCGCGGTAGAACACCAGGCCGTCGCGGGCGCCGTCATCCCGGTAGACAACACCGTTGCGCAGAACGATCCCGGTGTCGCGGAACCCGTAGTAGTCGCCGTTGATGGCGAAGATCGCGCCGTTGTCCTCCGCGGTCTGCGAGGTGGTCTCGATGATGTTCTCGCCGAAACTGTTCTGGGCGAAGGCCGAGCGCAGCACCGTGGCGTCGGTGAGCACAACGTCGGCGACGAAGTAGGTGAGGGTGCTGTCGCCACTTCCGGTGACCACGGTGGAAATACTGACGGTGGCAGCATCCGAGGTAAAGGTTGTCGCGGTGGTGACGGCACCGCCGCTGGCGACGGGGGCCGTGTCGGAGGAGTTCGCCGCCTCATAGCTGTCGACATCGTCGATGTCGACGTGTTCGATCACAAAACGGTCGAGCGCCCAGGCAGTGCCGCCGCTGAGCGTGAGGCCGAGCGCCGCTGCGGAGCCGATGATGATCTGGCGGCGAGTGAGGCCGGCGCCGCGGGGTTTTTCGTCCATCCCCCAGGAGTACGGGGCCCCGCTATGGGGAGCGGAAGAGCCGCTGGTGGTTTACCTTTCAGCCGGCGGGGAGTTTACTGCGCGCCGGCACTGCCGATGCTATGGAGCACGCTCGGGGCAGCATCCAGCGCAGGATGCTGCCCCGAGACGGATCTCGAAACCGAGGAGGCTAGCCCGACGGGTTCTCGACCGGGGTGCCGCTCGGGTCTGTTCCCTCTTCGGGGTCGACAGACGTGGGGTCAACGGGTTCGTCGAGGGGAGGGGTGTTGGACGGATCGCTCATAGGTTTCTCCTGTGCGTACGAGATAAATGGTGGCGGTTGGGAAGCGATGGTACGACACTCGGCCGTTAGTGCACCGGGGTGCCGCCGGTGACGGCAATGGTCTCGCCGCTGACGTAGCTGGATTCCTGCGAGGCGAGGAACACAAACGGCGGGGCGAGCTCGACCGGCTGGCCGGGACGCCCGTAGGTGGCCTCGCTGCCAAACGACTCGATCTTCTCGTTGGGAACGTAGGCGGGCTGCAGGGGAGTCCAGACCGGGCCGGGGGCCACGCCGTTGACCCGGATGCCGCGGGGCGCAAGCTGCTGCGCCAGCGCGCGGGTCCAGTTGACGATCCCGGCCTTCGAGACGGCGTACTCCGCCAGCTGTGGGGAGGGGTTGAAGCCCTGGATCGAGGAGGTCGTGATGATCGAGGCGCCGGGCTCGAGGTGCGGCGACGCCGCCTTCGTCAGCCAGAACAGCGGGTAGATGTTGGCCTTCAGCACGTGGTCAAGGGTCTCCGTCTCGAAGTCGTCGATGCTGTCGACCGTCGGCATCACCCCGGCGATGATCGCCAGGATGTCGAGGCCGCCGAGGCCCTCGACGGTCTGCTCGACGAGGGAGACGTTGAACGCCTCGTTCCGCAGGTCGCCAGGAACCAACAGCACGGTGCGGCCGGCCTCGCGCGCCAGGGCGGCCACTTCCTCGGCCTGGGCGGCTTCCTCGGGAAGGTAGTTGAGCGCGACGTCTGCGCCCTCGCGGGCGAAGGCGATCGCCACGGCCCGGCCGATGCCGGAATCCGCCCCGGTGACGAGGGCCTTGCGCCCGGCGAGGCGGCCGTTGCCGATGTACGACTCCTCGCCGTGGTCGGGCTCGGGAGTCATCTTGTGGATATCACCGGGGGCGCCCTGCTGCTGCGGCTCGAACGGCGGCTGCGGGTACTGCGTGGTCGGGTCCTGCGGTGTGTACATGTTGTGGGTAACCATGCTTCGACCCTATGCAGGGCAGTATCCGTGGCGACCGGGTGTCACTCGGCGGCCGGGTGTGATAGCGACCGGATGCGGCAGCAGCGAAAGCGCTGGTCCCACCGGGTGCTCCCCTCCGATGAGGGGAGCAGGATCGCCCGCCGGAACCGGTATCGTAATGCCGGTGACGATACCTTCGAACGCGGGCCAGAGAATTTTCGACCTCAGCCGGGATGATGTGCGGGATGCTGTCGACACAGCGCTGCGCGCCGATGTCAGTCTGCTGGGCAACGTACTCGGGCAGGTGCTGCGCGAGGCCGGCGGCGACGGCCTTCTCGCCGACGTCGAGAAGCTGCGCGCCCTTGTCATCGACGCCTACGAGCGGGATGACACCACGGCCATCGAAGAGGCCGAAGCCCTTGTTGTTGGCCTCGCCCCTGAGCGCGCCGAGCAGGTCGCCCGCGCCTTCACGTGCTACTTCCACCTCAGCAACCTCGCCGAGGAGCACCACCGCGTGCGTGTGCTTCGCTTGCGCGAGGCCGCCGTCGGCCACACCTCCGATTCCCTGCCGCGCGCGATCGACCAGCTCACCGCCGAAGTCGGAGTCGAGGAGACCGCGGAGCGCCTGCGCGAGATGCGCTTCCACCCCGTGCTCACCGCGCACCCCACCGAGGCCCGCCGCCGCGCGGTCTCCTCCGGCATCCGCCGCATCAGCGACCTGCTCGGCCAGCGCGACACCGCAGAGCCCGGCACTGCCACCAACAACGAGATCGAACGACGCCTGCTCGAGGAGGTCGAGGTGCTCTGGCGCACCAGCCCGCTGCGCACCACCCGGCCGACCCCGCTCGACGAGGTACGCACCGCGATGAGCATCTTCGACCAGACCCTTTTCGAAGTGGTTCCGCGCGTGTACCGCCTGCTCGACGACTGGATGCTCGGTGACGGGGCCGGTGCGAAGCCGGCGGTCGCCCCCGCCTTTATGCGCCTCGGCAGCTGGATCGCCGCCGACCGCGACGGTAACCCGTTTGTCACTGCCGCCGTCACAAAGGCTGCCGCCGCCATCGCCGCCGAGCACATCCTGTTCGGACTCGAGCGGGTCGCGACCCGTGTCGGCCGCTCGCTGACCCTCGACGACGCGGACACCCCGGCCGACGACGCCCTGCGCGCGCTCGCCGCCGACCAGCAGGCCCTCGCCAAACACGTCACCGACCAGATCGGCACCCGCGCCCCGCACGAATTGCACCGCCGCGTACTGCTTGTTGTCGCCGAGCGCATCGCCGCCACCCGCCGCGGCGACGAGCCGATCGCCTACCTGTCGCCGGACGACCTGCTTATCGACCTGCGCATCATCCAGCAGTCGCTGCGCAGCGCCGGCGCCCACCGCAGTGCGAACGGAGAACTGCAGAACCTCATCTGGCAGGTGGAGACCTTCGGTTTCCACCTTGCAGAGCTCGAGGTGCGCCAACACTCGCAGGTGCACCGCACGGCGCTCGCCGAGGTTCGCGCCGGTGGCGAGAGAAGCGAGATGACCGAGGAAGTGCTCGAGGTCTACCGCACCATCTCGTTCCTGCAGCAGAAGTACGGGGTGCGCGCAGCATCCCGCTACATCGTCTCGTTCACCCAGTCCTCGGCCGATATCGCCACCGTGTACGACCTGGCCATCGCTGCCCTCGGTTCAGCCGAGGCCGCCCCGGTGCTCGACGCCGTTCCGCTGTTCGAGACCTTCGCCGACCTGCAGGCCAGTACCACGATCCTCACCGAGATGATCGAGCTGCCGGCCGTGCAGGCCCGCCTCGCCGTTACCGGCCGCCGCCTCGAAGTGATGCTGGGCTACTCCGACTCCTCGAAGGACGTCGGCCCCGTCTCGGCGACCTTCGCCCTGTTCGACGCCCAGTCGCGAATCGCGCAGTGGGCCAAGGACAATAACATCACCCTGACCCTGTTCCACGGCCGCGGTGGCGCGCTCGGCCGCGGTGGCGGACCGGCGAACGAGGCCGTGATGGCGCAGCCGCCCGGATCGGTCGAGGGCCGCTTCAAACTTACGGAGCAGGGTGAGGTGATCTTCGCCCAGTACGGCGACAAGATGATCGCCGCCCGCCACATCGAGCAGATGGCTGCGGCCACCCTGCTTGCCTCGAGCCCCTCGAACGAGGCCACCAACGGTGCAGCCGCCGTCGACTTCGCCCCCGTGGTGAAGCTGATGGACGAGGCATCCCGGGTGCGATTCTTCGAACTCATCAAGGCAGAGGGCTTCGCCAAGTGGTTCGCCCAGGTCACCCCGATGGAGGAGATCGGCCTGCTCGCGCTCGGCTCCCGCCCGGCCCGCCGCGGCCTGTCGGTCGAGTCGCTCGAAGACCTCCGGGCCATCCCGTGGGTGTTCGCCTGGACCCAGGCGCGCATCAACCTGACCGGCTGGTTCGGGCTCGGCTCCGCGCTGGCCGCCGTCGGGGATGTCGACGCCCTGCAGGACGCCTACGCCCGCTGGCCGCTGTTCGCCTCGATGATCGACAACGTCGAGATGTCACTGGCGAAGACCGATGGCCGCATCGCCGAGCGCTACCTCGCCCTCGGCGACCGCAGCGACCTCGCCGACCTCGTCACCGAGGAAATGGAGCTGACCCGGCAGTGGGTGCAGCGCACCACCGGCAACTCCGAGATCCTCGAGAAGCGACCGGTGCTACGCCGCGCCGTTCGCCTGCGCAGCCCCTACGTCGACGCGCTGTCGCTGCTGCAGTTGCGCGCGCTTCGCGAGTTGCGGGTGGCTCCGGATGCTGCACCGACCGAGGCCAACCACCGCCTGCTGCTGCTCACCGTCAACGGGATCGCCGCCGGCCTGCAGAACACCGGATAACCGCGCGCCGCGGCAACCTGCACCGGCTTCGGCAGGTAACAGGTTCAGCCGCCCGTGCGCGGGCGGTAGGCGAGGTAGGTGACACCGTTGCCAAACCGGTGTTCGTCGACCAGGTGAAGGTCGAGGCGTACCCCGTCCGGCAAAAAGCGTGTACCCCCGCCGACGATCACCGGGCTGAGGTAAAGCTGGAACTCATCAACAAGCCCGGCCCTGACCAGCTGCGCGCCGAGATTGGCCCCGCCCACACTCACGTCGCGGTTCGCCGTCGACTTCAGCCGTGCAATGGCCGCGATGTCGACGGTCGGCTCGATGCGGGTGCGGCTGGCAGAGAGCGATTCCAGCGTGCGTGTGAAAACGATCTTGTCGCTGTCCAGCCACAGTTGCTGGAAGTCCCGGATGACGTCGGGTTCACCGACACTGAACTCCGGGCCATCCCAGGCAGACATCACCTCGTAGATGCGACGACCCATCAGCCGGGTTCCGATGGTGCGCTCGCGGTCGTTGACGAAGCCGTGCACGTCCTGGTCCGGCATGCTCCAGTCGAAGTTGCCGCTCGCATCATTGATGTAGCCGTCGAGGGACATGATGCCCGAGTAGATCAAGCTGGCCATGGTCGGCGGCGCCTCTCGCTGGGTGGTGCGGCTCCATCACCGCCCTCGCCCCGACGATAGGGGCCTTCGGATGCTGCCCGCAAGCGGCGCGGGCCGGCGAATGCTGCGCCCGCGCCGCGGTTCCCCGCCGTGCCGACCGCAGGCAGGCAACTATTTCGCGGAGGCTGCCGCCGGCACGGCGGTCGACTGCGCGATGCGCACCGTGTTACCCGACGGGTCGCGGAACGCGCAGTCGCGGGGCCCCCACGGCTGGTCGATCGGTTCCTGCAAAACCTCGGCGTTGGAGGCGCGCAGGCGCTCGAAGGTCGCATCGAGGTCGTCGGTGCTGAACACGATGTTCGGCAGGACGCCTTTGGTGAGCAGCTCCTGCAGGGTGTCGCCGTCGGCCTCGGAACGGCCGGCGTGTGGTTCGGACAGCACGATTTCCAGGCCGGGCTGGTCGGCGCTGCCGAGGGTAACCCAGCGGAACCCGCCGTTGGCGATATCGGTACGGGCCTCAAGGCCGAGGCCGTCGCGGTAGAACGCGAGCGACTCGTCGACGTTGTTGACGGTGATGTTGGCATATTTGAGTGAGATTGTCATGGCTTGAGGTTAGGAAACCCCCGAGCGGGATGCTTCTCGAATCCTGCTCGATCGCGCAAGGGCGGATTGCTGCCCCTTGACCGGCCGAGTGTGGGTCTTCGCCTCACAGGCCGGCATCGCCTCCACCGCCGGATGCAGCCGCGCCCGGTAGACACTGGGGGATTCCCCAACGAGTTCGCTGAAGCGCGAGCTGAAGGATCCGAGCGACGTCGCGCCAACCGCCATGCAGGCATCCGTCACGCTTATCCCGCCGCGCAATAGCGCCATCGCGCGTTCGATCCGCCGGGTCATCAGGTAGCTGTAGGGGGTCTCCCCGTAGGCGGCACGGAACTGGCGGGAGAAATGTGCGGGCGACATCAGCGCTCTCTTTGCCATGGTTGGTACGTCAAGCGGCCGGGCGAACTCCCGGTCGATCAGGTCGCGCGCCCGGCGAAGGTGCGTCAGGGTGGCCAACCGTTCGGGGGTCATGCCGCCAGTATCCTCGCTGGGCGCCCGCGAGGCCAGAGGGGTCGGGGGAGAGTCGATGGCCCGGGCCGGTACGATGGGCCCGGAGTTTTTTGTTTTAGGAAAAGAAGTGACGTGACAGTGGAGTTGCAGATGCCCAATCCCGCCAAGGGGACGAACGATGCTGAACGGGAACTGAGCCGCCGGATGCACAGCCACGAGCTGTACACCGACAACGGTCCCGGCCTCAGTGAGCCGGAACGCCGCCGTCGCGCGCGCGACCTCGTCTACGAATTCAATATCTCGCGGCCCAGCCAGGCCGAAGAGCGGGATACCATCCTGCGCGAGGTCTTCGCGCGGGTGGGAACGGGCCTCTGGATCGAGCCGCCACTGCATATCGCCTACGGCTACAACGTGTCCTTCGGTGACGGCGTCTACCTGAACTCGGGGGCGAATTTTGTCGACGACGTCGAGGTGCACATCGGCTCGCGGGTGATGTTCGGCCCGAACGTGGTGGTGACAACCACCGGTCACCCGGTGCACCCGGACTTGCGCCGGGACGGCAGCCAGTTCTCCGCGCCGGTGACGATCGGCGATGACGTCTGGATCGGTGCGGGGGCCGTGATTCTGCCCGGTGTGACTATCGGGGCGGGGTCGGTTGTCGCGGCGGGAAGCGCGGTGACAAAAAATGTTCCCCCGCTCGTTGTTGTCGCCGGTGTCCCCGCACGGATCATCCGGGAGATCACCGAAGACGACCGGGACTTCCACTACCGGGCGCCGGCAGACCTTCTCCCCTGACGGGCACTACCCCGGCCTTCCCGGTTACCGGACCGCGGAGCGCGGCTCAGCGAACCTCGGGGGTAGCGAGCCGCTTCTGCAGGCCGGCACGAACCGACGGCCACTCCTCGGTGATGATCGAGAAGATCACGGTGTCGCGAATTGTGCCGTCAGCACGGCGCTGGTAACGGCGAAGGGTGCCTTCGTGGGATGCTCCGAGGCGGGCGATGGCCCGCTGCGACCGCAGGTTGCGGGCATCCGTTTTCAGCTGCACCCGGCCGGCGCCGAGGGTGTCGAAGGCAAACTCGAGTAACAGCAGTTTCGCTTCCGGGTTCACCGCGGTTGCCCAGCAGTCGGGGGTGTAGGTGGTCCAGCCGATCTCGAGGCGGCTGTCGGGGACCGCAACGTCGAGGTACGAGGTGGTGCCAACGAGCGCCCCCGCCGGAAGCCCGCCGAGCGGCTCGACCAGCTGCACAGCCCAGGCGAACCGGCCGGCGGCCATCGTGGCGGTGAGGGAGTCGGCGTACTCGGCCGCCGTCGCGGGGCGGCCTGCGACGTGCGCCCACACGGCGTTGTGGTCAAGCACCGCGAAGAGTTCCGCGGCATCACGCCCCGGCACCACCGGGAACAGACGGATCGCGGCCCCCTCCAGCACCACATCCGCGGCCGGCGGCCAGGCCAGGGGCGGCCAGGCGGTGTCCTCTGGCCGGGCATCGGCGATGGTCTCAAAAGCATCAGTCATGTGTGGGGTCCTTCTGGTGGATGTTGCAGGCGCCGGCGGGCCACCCGCACGCGTGAGCCGCAGCCGGTTGAGCAGTAGATGCGGGGTGCGCCGCTGCCCGTATTGTGGAAAACCCGTCCGCAGCCGGTGCGGGCGCAGCGCCCCCAGCCCAGCCGGCCCTGTTCGCTGAGGGTGACGGCGAGGGCGAGCGCACTACTGGCGACAAACCAGTCCCGCCAGGAGAACGGCACCCGGTCGGAGTGCACATGCCAGCCACTACCGTCGTGGTTCGACAGGCGCGGCACCGCGGAGGAGCCAGCCAGCAGGGAATTCAGCGCTCCTGCGGCGGCATCCACATCGACGGCGTCGAAAACGATGTCGAATTCGGCGCTGGCCTGCTCGATCGCCCGCACCGCCTCGGCCGGGTAGCTGCGCCGGTCGGGAGAGAGGCCGGACAGTGCTGTGCCGATCGCCTGGCTGATGCCACGATCGTCGCTCGAAGACCGGCGCGCGTCTGTCACTGCGTTCATCACAATGATGAGGCGAGCCAGCGGATTGTGCTGGGCATCGGGCGGCGGCGGGATTGATGGTTCCAGGGGGGTGCCTTGTCGGTCGGTGGTTGCGGTCGCTCCATGTTACGGGCATTTGGGTTTGCCCGTAACGGGGACTTGGCGCTGCGCTTATCACCGTCATCAGAAAGTGAAACGGATTCGTTACGTGCTGGACACAGTTCGAAATATGGCCGCAACGCGCGATATCTAGGCTGTACCGTGCAGTGAAACAGTTTCACTTTATGGGTCGTGGTCGGGAAGGACCAGCACTATGAGTTTCCGCGTCTACGGCGTGCGCCTGGTAATCAGCCTCATGGCACTCCAGCTCGTCACCGGCTTCCTGTCCGCGTTTTACTCACCGCTGATCTCGCCCCTGGCGCGCGCCGTGGGGATGCACGACAGCGACTGGAACTGGATCGAGTCCGCCACCGTCATTGTGGGCGCCATCGTTATCCCCGTGCTGACCCGCCTCGGCGACATCGTTGGGTACCGCAAGATCCTGCTCGGTTCCGTCATCCTCAACGCGGCCTCCTGCTGGTGGACCGCCTTCGCCGGCGACTTCTGGATGCTCCTGGCCTCGTACGCGCTCGCCGCGGTGTCCGCCGTCTGGTTCCCGTTCACCCTCGCCATCATTCGTAGCGCCGCCACTGCGAGCCCGGTCCCGACCGACACCGATGCGAGGGTCACTAGTGCCTCCGCCACCCTCACCGTGGTGAGTATGGCCGGCGCCGCGATCGCGACGATCGCCGGCGGCACCATCTTCACCCTCGCCGGCGGCTCCGCGGCGTTGGAGGCAGCGGAGCTCGCCGGGGTTGAGCCGGCTACCGTTGTCGCCTTCACCAGCGTGCTGCGGATGACCCTCGTTATCCCAGCGATCTTCTGCACCCTGCTCATTCCCCTGATCGTGTTCCTCCTGCCCGCCACCTCGGCGGGCACACAGGAGCGGTTCGACGGCCGGGGCCTCGCCTTCCTCGCCAGCATCCTCGTGTTGCTCATCGCCGGACTCGGTGTGCTGAAGTTCTTCGGTCTCGGCTCGATCCTCGGCTGGGGCGTCATCCTTGGCGCCCTCGCGCTGGTTTACCCGTTTGTCCGCCTGATGCTGCGCACCGAAGAGCCCGCGATGGATGTGCGGATCTTTGCCCGCGGCGTCACCGCGGCACCGCAGGTTGCACAGTTCTTTGTGGCGATCAGCTACGCCACCACCGTGGTGCCGCTGGCCACCTTCGCCTCGACAAACCCCGACGTGTACGGCTACGGGCTCGGGGCCAACTCGGCGCAGATCTCGATGTTGATGGGGGTGATGATCATCACGATCACCACAACGGCCGCCACCGTCGCCGCCCTCGGCCCCCGCATCAACCGCACCCTGTTGCTGCGGGTGTCGCCGTTCATCCACGCCGGGCAGTTCCTGTTTTTCATCTTTTTCCACAACAACTTCGCGCACGGCATCATCGCCGTGTTCATCGGCGGGATCGGCGCCGGCATCTTTCTGCCCGGCCTCGCCGCAGCGGTGGTCAACGGGGCGCCGCGCGGGAAGACGGCGAGTTACCTCGGCGTCTCCTACAGCGTGGGGGTTATCGGCATCGCCGTCGGCTCGGCCGTCTTCGCCATCCTGCTTTCGCAGACCGCCGGTGATGAAGGAACGGCCGCGCCGCTCTCCGGCTATGTCGCCGTCTGGACTGTCGCCTTCGCCTGCTCGGTCGCCGCGGGAATCGCCATGGTCACCCTGTTCCGTGGACCCCTCGTCCCGGTCGAATCCGAACCCGAAACACAGAAAGAGTTGGTCCCCGGTGCCTAAATTCGCCATCATCGGATCCGGTGCAGCCGGTTCCCTCACTGCCTGGCGGCTGCGCCAGCACTTCCCCGACGCCCAGATCGTGGTGTTCGAACGCGACAACAAGATCGGCGGGCGTGCGAGCACGGTGCCGTTCGCCGGCGAGATTGTCGAGGTCGGCGGAACCCTGCTGCATTCCTCCAACAGGATTCTCAGCGACCTCGCCGCCGAGCTGGACCTCGGCCACAGCACAAGCCCCGTCGCCCTCGGAGATATGGATGCTTCCCTCGCGATCTGGGACGGGAAGAAATTCCTTTTTCGTGCGAGTACCAAAGGCGCGTCGTTCCTGCTGAACCTCGTGCGCCGCTACGGTCTGGGAAACCTGCGACGGTTCCGCCGAATCGCGGTCACAAACATCACCGCCTGGAGCGGGATCTACACGTTGCAGGACTCCGGCCGCATCTTCAATGGTCCCGCCGACATCCTCAACGCCCTCGGCCTCCAGGACACCATCACCTCGTCGTTCCGTGACATCGCCTACGCCGGTGGTGTCTCGCCCCGGGTGATGGATGAACTGGCGATGGGGGTGCTGCGCAACATGTACAACCAGGATCCCGAAATCTCCGGCTTCGCCGGGACCGTCGGCCTGGCCGGTGCCGGGCTCGCCGGCGGCTCCCTGTTCTCCATCGCCGCCGGCAACGCCGCCCTGTTCAGCGGTGCCCTCGAACGTATCGGCGCGGACGTGCGGCTCGGTACCGAGGTCGTCGAAGTGACCGCCGACCGCAGCGTTATCACCGCGGACGGCAGCTCTGAGGCCTTCGACGCCGTTGTGCTCGCCGCGCCCGCCGAGTTCGCCGGCATCCGCGGACCCGGTCTCGACCGGGTCACCGACAACGGGTACCAGACGGTGCACGTCACCCTCATCGCCGGCCTTGTCGACCCCGCCTACTTCGGTACCCGCACCGTGCCAGGCAGTGTGTTCACCACCAAGGCCGCCGAGTTCAAGTCGATCGGCCGGGTCGGTTTCTCGGCGGAGCACAACGTGGCGATCTACAAGATCTTCTCGGCGGATGCTGTTGAGACGGCACTCCTCGGCCGATTGTTCTCCTCCGTGCTGGACACCCATGCGCTGGTCTGGCAGGCGTACCCGAAGATGACGGTGGACCCCACGCTGCACAGCTTCACCGCGGCGCCGGGAATCTATACCGTCAACGTGCTCGAGGCCGTGATGTCGACGTTGGAAACCGAAGCCGTCGCCGGCTGGTCCGTGGCCGACCTCCTCGCCCGCGATTTCTCCCACAAACCAGCCCGCAACCTGGCCGAGACCTCCAGCGGGCAGAATCCAGCCGCCTGATCGACCGGCATAGTTGACCCATGGCCTCCCGCTCCAGCACTGCAGCCCCGATACCGTCGCCCGCGGACTGGGTGATCCTGCCCGGGCTCACCCTGCTGCCGGCGGACTATGCGGCACTGGCGGCGGCGCTGCCCGGCGAGGTGCGGATCCTTGACACTTTCGAGGCCGCCCTCACCGGGGACCACGCGGCAATCCGCGCGGCAATCGGCCCGATCGGGGCGGAAACCACCCTGCTCGGTCATTCGATGGGTGGCCTCGCCGCCCTCGAATGGCTCCTGACCGACCCCACCGGCATCACCCGGGTGATGCTGCTGGACACCTCACTGCCGGATGACCCGGTCACCGAATCCCTGATGCCTGGGCGTATCGGGCACCGGGTTGGCCGGGGCATTGTGGGGCTGCTCTCCTGGCCGGCCCCGCTGGCCCGCATCCTTGGCCGGGCCGGCCGCCGGCAGTTGCTGGCCATGTACGGCGGGCTTCCCGATGAGCTCGACGGGGCGAGAATCGACCGCACCTTCGGACACCGCAGTGGCCTCCTGAGCGCGTGGGACCAGGTCTGCGAACGCTTCGCACTGCAGCGCCGGGTTGCAGCGCTGCTGGAATCGACAGCGCTGCCCTGCAGCATCCCGATCGTCTCCGTTATTGGCGGCACGACGCCGGCGTCCGCCCTGGCCGCCCAGCGTGCCTTCGCCGCGCGCCTGGCTGCGACCGTGGTGCAGGTTCCGCACGGGCACCTGTTCCCGATGCGCGAACCCGCGCTGGTCGCCGGGCTCGCCCGGTCGCAGGGCCGTACTGCCGGGTAGGGTGCTCAGCCGTCGCTGTCGGCGCGCTCCAGCTCGGCGGCGTACTTGTCGAGGTCGATCTCTTCGGCGGTGACCTGCTTGGTGCCGTTGTAGACGTCCCGGTCGATTTCGTCATCGGCGTTCGCGACGAGCATCGCCACAAAGGTGTCGCCGTTGACGTTGAGGAACGTGCGGAAGATGCCGGCGAACCAGTCGACGGCGATCAGCAGCCCGACCGCCTCGAAGGGCAGGCCGAGTGAGGTGGCGAGGAACATCGCCACCACCGGGAAGCCTCCGGGAACCGTGATGGTGCCCATGTTCAGCAGTACCGCCAGCAGCATTCCCAACACGATCTGGCCCGGTGTGAGTGTGATGGATCCCGCCTGGGCAAGGAACATCACCACGATCATGTAGTTGAGCACCGCACCGTAGGAACCCATGGTCAGCCCGACCGAGAGGGTGAATTTGGCGACGCGCTGGCTGACTCCGACCTTCTCCACGGTGTTGCGCAGCACGGTGGGAAAGGTGACAGCGGAGCTGGTGGTGGTGATCGCGATGGTGGTCTGCTCGGCGAGTTTCTCCGGTAGCTTCCAGGGGCTGAGGCGCGTCCGGACGGTGACCACAACCACAAAAAACACCAGAAGGATGAGTACCCCCAGCAGGGTGGATCCGAGGTACTTGAGCGAGGTGGTGACCACGGCGAAGCCCACATCACCGGCCAGGGCCGCCAGCAGGCAGAACACCCCGATAGGGGCGATCAGCATCACCATCCGGATCATGGTGAGCACAATCTGCTGGATCTGGTCGAAGAAACTGAGCACAAGGGTGTTGCCGGTTTTGGCGATGACAGCGTTCAGGGCGACCCCAAAAAGCAGGGAGAAGATGATGATCGGCACCATCGTCGCGGTCGACATCGCGGCGAAGATATTGGTGGAGACGAAGGCCAGGATGGTGTCCTGCCAGCCGGTGGTTGCCGTTGCCGATTCTTCCAGGGCTGGATCAATCTCGCCGGAGAACACCATTCCGACACCGGGCTGGATCACCACGCTGAGTGCCCAACCGAGCAGGGCAGCGACGAGCGAGAACCCGATCATCCATTTGAAGGTACGGAAGGCGAGTTTGCCCATGCCGGAGCCGGTCATCCCGCCGGTAGCGACAATCACCGAGGCCATCACCAACGGCACAATCGACATCTGGATCAGCCGGATGAACAGGTCTCCGACGAACTTGAGGTTGCCGGCCCACTCGCCGGCTATCAAACCGAAAAGGATGCCGGCGATCGCGGCGACACCAATCTGCAGCGCGGGATTTTTCAGGGTTTTCATCGGGACCTCCGGGGGCTGGGAAGGGGGCCGAACCGACTGGATGCTGCATCCTGGCGACGAGGGGGCACGTGCAGGGCAGGTGAGGACCAGCCGAATCGACGGTGTACTTCCGACGCTATGCCCGGCGTGTGGCACCGCCGTTTCGGCCACGTTTCCGGTGCATAAAAACCTCGTTGCGAACCTGCCGCCCTGCGGCCGCCCGAGCTAGCCGCGCGGGAGCGCCTGGTGCATCACGTGCAGGCCGACATAGCCGTGCCGGGGGTGCAGAAAGGCTTCCGGGACGGTTGCGAGGATGCTGAACCCGAGG
>Ga0247735_1000247_pt1 | contig 23146 bp, 20 predicted proteins | sample UWRJL178409R2_FD_180934 | JGI IMG/M metagenome (GOLD analysis project Ga0247735, IMG submission 180934) | Plant litter microbial communities from Arlington Agricultural Research Station in Wisconsin, United States - UWRJ-L178-409R-2 | ecosystem: Environmental > Terrestrial > Plant litter >... | reverse complement strand
CGTATTCCCGCTGTAAACGGGAACCGGGGCTTCGGCAATCGATTCCCACCGGCCGGTGTCCGGATCAAAACGGGCACCGTCCCGCAGCGCTGGCTCCGTGGGCGACATACAGTCTGCAAACGGCGAGCAGGGTGTATCACCCTGCCCGCCGACAACCACGAAGGCACCGTCGACCCAGGCGCCGGTTGCGCCGCGACGTGCCCCGAGCGGGCTGGTGGGAAGCTGCTCCCAGACTCCCTCTGCACCGAACGGCAGAAAGGTATCCCCGTCAGCGGGGGTGGGGCTCACTCCGGGTCCGCCGCATCCCGTCAGAACAACGGCCACGGCCAGAACGACGGCGGCCGCGCCCCACGTCCGCGTCCACCGATGGGTGGGTCGCCGGACATGATCGGGTCGAGCATCCGTCGGTGAGTGCATACGAGGAGTGTGACCGGTGCACCCGATGATGTCCAGACCAACGAAATTGCCGGTCCGGACGTCACGTGCGGCTCACGGAGGGCTTAGGTGCGAACCTTCAGCCACTCCAGCTGCTCGGTGGTGACCGCACGGTTGCTGTAGATCTCGCCCGTGACACCGGCGGCTGCGGGGGTCACCGTTCGTCCGGTCCAGACCTTCTCGAGGCCGACTCGGCGGGCGACGGCGGAGGAGGCCGGGTTGTTGGACAGGATTCGTGCAGTGACGGGAAGGGTGCTGTTGACCACGGCCGCGCAGATCATCGACGCCCGGGCGACTTCGCCCGCGAGACCGTGACCCCAGCTTGCCGGGACAAAACGATAACCCAGGTTCCAGACCCCGACGTTGGCCAGGGTGAGACCGCCGATACCCACAAACTGCCCGGCATCCAGGCCGGGGATGTGCGCATCCTCGCCGAGGCGGACCGCCCATTGCCCGAATCCGCAGTGCGTCCGGCTGGTCATCGCTTCCCGGATGATCGCTGACGATTCGTTCGGGTTCGTATGGCGGGCGGCGGGCAGATGCAGCCAGGTTCCGGGATCGCTGAACAGGGCAAACAGCTCGTCGAGGTCTGAGGGCACGAGCGGGGTCAGCGAGAGCCGGGAGGTGACGAGGGGTTCACGCAGCGACATTTCCCCAGTCTTTCAGGTGGCGCCGGTGGGCGCGGCGGGTGGACGCAAACAGCACAGGCCGGGAGCAGATGCTCCCGGCCTGTGCTGGTGATGCTGGTGACGGTTTAGACCTCGGCTGCCTCGATGGCTTCCTGGGCCTCGACCAGGCCGGGCTGGCGGCTGGTCGTGACAACGAATTCGTCGTTCAGGAAGTCCACGTGTACGTGGTCTCCCGAAACGAGCTCGCCGTGCAGGATCTTCTCGGACAGGCGGTCCTCCACCTCGTGCTGGACGGCACGACGCAGCGGCCGGGCACCGAGCGAGGGGTCGAAGCCGATCTTGATAAGACGCTCCTTGGCCGAGAGCGTGAGCTCAATGGTCAGGTCGCGGTCAAGCAGGCGCTCCTTGAGGCGGGTGATGAACAGGTCGACGATCTGCAGCAGCTCCTCGGGGCTGAGCTGCGGGAACACGATCGTCTCGTCGACGCGGTTCAGGAACTCAGGCTTGAAGTGCTTCTTCAGTTCCTCGACAACCTTGCCGCGCATCCGGTCATACCCGGTGGCGGTGTCGGAGGCGGAGGTGAACCCAATCGGGGTTCCGCTGATGTCGCGGGTACCGAGGTTGGTGGTCATGATGATGACCGTGTTTTTGAAGTCGACGACACGACCCTGGCCATCCGTCAGGCGTCCCTCTTCCAGGATCTGGAGGAGCGAGTTGAAGATGTCGGGGTGGGCCTTCTCGATCTCATCGAAGAGCACAACGGAGAACGGCTTGCGGCGCACCTTTTCGGTGAGCTGGCCACCCTCTTCGAAGCCGACGAACCCGGGAGGGGCACCGAACAGGCGGGAGACGGTGTGCTTCTCGCCGTACTCGCTCATGTCGAGCGAGATCAGTGCGTTCTCGTCGTCGAAGAGGAATTCGGCGAGCGCCTTGGCGAGCTCGGTCTTACCCACACCGGTCGGGCCGGCGAAGATGAACGAACCGGAGGGACGCTTCGGGTCCTTGAGGCCTGCGCGGGTGCGGCGGATGGTTTTGGAGAGGACCGAGATGGCCTCTTCCTGGCCGATGACGCGCTGGTGCAGGGCACGCTCCATAAAGATGAGTCGGGCGGACTCTTCCTCGGTGAGCTTGAAGACGGGGATGCCGGTGGCTGCGGCGAGGACTTCGGCGATGATGCCTTCGTCCACGGTTCCGCTGGCTCCGACGTCGCCGCTCTTCCACTGCTTCTCGAGGCGAAGGCGCTCACCGAGCAGCTTCTTCTCGTCGTCGCGCAGGGATGCGGCCTTCTCGAAGTCCTGGTCCTCGATTGCGGCTTCCTTCTGCTCGCGGACTCCGGCGATCTTCTCGTCGAATTCACGCAGCTCGGGCGGGGCCGACAGGATCGACAGGCGAAGGCGTGCGCCGGCCTCGTCAATCAGGTCGATGGCCTTGTCCGGCAGGAAGCGGTCGGCGACGTAGCGGTCGGCAAGGTTCGCCGCGGCAACGATCGCGCCATCGGTGATGGAGACCTTGTGGAAGGCCTCGTACTTGTCGCGCAGTCCCTTGAGGATGTTGATGGTGTGCGGAAGCGAAGGCTCGTGAACCTGCACGGACTGGAAACGACGCTCCAGGGCAGCATCCTTCTCGAAGTGCTTGCGGTACTCGTCGAGGGTGGTGGCACCAATGGTCTGGAGCTCACCGCGGGCGAGAAGCGGCTTGAGGATGGAGGCGGCGTCGATCGCGCCCTCTGCAGCTCCCGCACCTACCAGCGTGTGGATCTCGTCGATGAAAACGATGATGTCGCCGCGGGTGCGGATCTCCTTGGTGACCTTCTTCAGGCGCTCTTCGAAGTCACCGCGGTAGCGGCTTCCGGCGATGAGCGAGCCGAGGTCGAGCGAGTAGAGCTGCTTGTCCTTCAGCGTCTCCGGAACATCACCCTTGACGATCGCCTGGGCGAGGCCCTCAACGACGGCGGTCTTACCCACACCGGGCTCACCGATGAGGACGGGGTTGTTTTTGGAACGGCGGGAGAGGATCTGCATTACGCGTTCCATCTCCTTCTCGCGCCCGATGACCGGGTCGAGCTTTCCGTCGCGCGCCGCCTGCGTGAGGTTGCGTCCGAACTGGTCGAGAATCTGCGAACCCTTGTCGGGTGCAGCATCATTTCCGCCCACCGCAACAGCCTCCTTGCCCTGGTAGCCAGAGAGGAGCTGGATCACCTGCTGGCGGACTTTGTTCAGGTCGGCACCCAGCTTGACGAGCACCTGCGCTGCCACGCCCTCACCCTCGCGGATGAGGCCGAGCAGGATGTGCTCCGTACCGATGTAGTTGTGGCCGAGCTGCAGCGCTTCGCGCAGGGACAACTCGAGTACCTTCTTCGCACGCGGCGTGAAGGGAATGTGTCCGGTCGGCTGCTGCTGGCCCTGGCCGATGATGTCCTGGACCTGCTCGCGAACGGAATCGAGGGAGATGTTGAGCGACTCTAGAGCCTTCGCTGCAACGCCCTCACCCTCGTGGATCAGCCCAAGCAGGATGTGCTCGGTACCGATGTAATTGTGGTTGAGCATCTTGGCCTCTTCTTGGGCCAGGACGACGACGCGACGTGCGCGGTCTGTAAATCTCTCAAACATCTTTATCTCCTCCGGTGCCGGGCAGGGGGTCGGCTCCGTTACAAACACACTAGAGCGCGTGTGGCGGGGTATGGGGCCCTGTTCGCCGTGGGCGTGACGCCTTCTGGAGCCCCGCGTAATACTCAGGTCCGCGACGCACCCTTGCGGGCCTTATCGATAAACGTTATGTTAACGCTTATCGATAAGTCGCGGCCGTCGGTCGCCCGGCGCAAGGAGGCAACATGACGACACCAACCCGGACAACCGGACCGGCGGGCGCGGACAGCGCCGCCCGTCCCTCCTCGCGCTGGCGGCGCAGCCCACGCCGAACTGCCGGCGCCCCCGACCGCAATCCGCTGACCCGCGGCGACCGCGCCGGGCTCTGGCTGATGCTGGTGCTGGCCTCTGCCTACGGGATCTCGACACTGGTGTTCGGGGTGATCTTCGCCGTTGGCTACCTGCCGGTGTTCGCCGGCGGTCCGACCGAGATCACCCTGCTGGCCCAGGGCGCAGTGCCGACCGAGGGCACCGGCGGATCGGCAACACTGATCGAGGGTGAATTCAGCGAGGCGAAGGTACGGGTCGAGGGACTGGGCGGATTCGCCACCAGCCTGCTGCTCAGCGGCAGTATCGTTGCGACCCTCACCCAGCTCGCCGTTGTAGGTGCAGTTCTCCACCTGACGCTTCGCCTGCTTCGCGGCAGTCCCTTCCTGCGGTCGATCACCACCACCGCCGTGGTCGCCGCCATCGCCGTGATCGTCGGGGGGATGGCCACCCAGGCGCTGCGCGGGTTCGCCCAGATGCAGATTGTCACCGAACTGACCGATGACTTCGCCACCTCTCCCCTCTACCTGGGCTTCACCCTCGACCCCGCCCCGTTCGCAATCGGATTCGGCCTCGGCGTTGTCGCCACCGCATTCCAACTTGCCGAACGCCTGCAGCGCGATACGAAAGGACTCGTCTGATGACCACAACAACGGCCAACCACCCGTCACCGTCCGCACGGTTCCCCCGGGACCACGACGGGGAACCACCACGCCTGCGGCCGACAGAACGCATCTCCCTCGTCGGCATCTCACTGATGGCGCTGGCCTGGATCAGCCTGATGGCGTACTCCGCCGTGCGGTCGCTGCAGCAGAAGTTTATTGACAACATCTACTCGGTCTCCCTGCCGCTGGATAGTGGCTCCTTCGAGATTGCCGCACCCACCGGGGGCACCGCGGACGTCACCGATGTCGCGATCACCAGTGCGTACGGCCATATCTCCAACTTCAGCAACGACCTCGCCGTGAAGATCTGGATCAACCACATCATGTCGTTCCTGGTGATGGCGATTATCGCCTCTGCCGTCATTTACCTCTGTGTTCGCCTGCTCGCCGGGCGTCCGTTCGCCCGGTCACTCACCGTCGCGGCGGTAACCGTCTCGCTCACCCTGATTTTCCTGGGATCCGCCAGTGACGTGCTCAGCGAGATCATCCGCAACCAGGCGCAGCTGGAAGCCCTCGGCGCGACCACCGCGGCCGAGGGACCGTACTCGGGAGGAAGCGGCTTCAGTTTCCCCGGCGGGTACCTGCTGGGCGGACTCGCCGTCGCCGCCATCGCCGTCGCTTTCCGAATCGGCGCGCGGCTCACCCAGGACACGAAAGGACTCGTCTGATGACCATCCCCAGCACCCCCGCCCCGTCGGTGTCCACGGCGGCGAAGGCCCCGAAGCTCCTCCGTGTGACATTCGTGTTGAGCGTGATCTATATCGCCGGCACAGTGATCGGCACACTGATGCTGATTGTGCAGGCGCTCCTGTCAGAAGACACCGTGGATGTGACCATCCCGCTCGCCCAGTTCTGGCCGCAGCTCTACCCCGGGGTTGAAGTCAGCGGGCCGACCGCCGAGATCGTGCGCGGCGGCATCACCACGGCAACCGTGGAAATGACTGGCCTCGGCATGGATGCCCGGTTGTTCCTCGCCGGTGGATACCTGGTGCAGGGCATCACCCTTGTACTGATCGGTATCGCTGTGGCGACCGTGTGTTCGCGCCTCGGAACGGACAAGCCTTTCGCCGGGGCCGTCACCCATTCGGTGCGCCTCGCCGCAGCATCCATCATGATCGGCGGCATTGTCTGGCAGGTTCTGCTGAACGTCGGCGGGCTGATCGCCGCGGGGCAGGCGCTGGCCGTGACCGGGTCGACGGCCGTGAACGACCTGCTTCCGGGCAATGGTGAGTCGTTCGGCCAGTCGTCCACCGGCTGGCCGGAGCCCGGCACGTTCTCGATCGAGCTGTGGCCCATCTGGCTCGGCCTCGCGTTGCTCGCGGTGGCCGCCGCGTTCCAGTACGGCGACAAGCTGCAGCGCGAGCGAGAGCTTCTCCAGGCGCACAATGACCGACTGCTGCGGGACACCGACGGGCTTGTCTAGTGCCCCGCGATGACGACGACGAACTCACCGGGATCCACTGTCGGCTCGATGAGCTGCTGGCGTCAAGGGCGATGACGCTGACGCGCCTCAGCGAGCTGGTCGGGGTGAGCATTGTGAACCTGTCGGTGCTGAAAAATGACCGGGCGAAAGCCATCCGGTTCTCAACGCTGCAGGCGATCTGCGCAGCGCTCGACTGCGAGGTCGGTGAACTGCTGGTGCGCGACACAACCAGCGACGGCCCGTCGGCGAGCGCCGCGCAGGAGTAGTTAACGCGGGAAGACCGGGTGGATGCTGCGCCCCAGCGGCACCCGTGTTCCCGGGACCGACCCAGATTTCACCCAGCATGTTCACCGGAAATACCGAGGGAGGTCGCTACGGTGGAAGAAAGGCCGGTAATGGCCAGGATTAACGGAGGTTTACGCAATGGCGAAGTCGAAGTCGGACAAAAAGGTCGGGCCCAAGGGCAAAACCACGGATAAAAAAGCCGCCGAGAAAAAAGCGGTGAAGGCACTGCTCCGGGCCGAAAAGGCCGTGCAGGAAGCCCACGACGCCGTCAGCGATTCCCGCAAGGAGCTGCGCAAACTAGCCGCGGACCTCGCGAAGCAGACCAAAAAGCTATCCGAGAAGCACGCGAAAGCCGTGGCGCAGCGTGACGCCGAAGTGAAGAAGGCGGTCGCCGGAGCCGCGGGCGCATCCGCGAAGCGCACCACAACACCACCAACGGATTCCGAACCGCATCCCTTCGAACCGTTGGAGACGCTGATCGAAACGCCGCCCCTCCCGTCTCCGCAGCCCGCAGCGCCGAGCCTCATCGAGTTGCGCAAAAAAGCCAAAGAGCTCAACATCAGCGGGTACTCACGGCTGAACAAGGCCGCCCTGATCGCGGCCCTCGAAACGTCCGGCTGATTATGAAGGTGGTCGCGGTCTACAGCACAAAGGGCGGCGTCGGCAAAACCACTGCCGCCGTGAACCTGGCGTGGGAAGCATCCACCAGCCTGCGGGTGCTGCTGTGGGACCTCGACCCCCAGGGGGCCGCGACTTTTCTCCTGCAGGTCAAACCGAAGTTGAAGGGCGGGGTCGGCGCCCTGGTCGCCGGCCAGCACAAGGCTGCCGGCGCTATCCGATCGACGGGCAACAGCAACCTCGATGTGCTTCCCGCCGATGCGAGCTACCGCGAACTCGAGCTGGCTCTCGACGATGCGAAAAAGTCGGAGCAGCGCCTAGCGAAGATCCTCGGGCAGGTCGCCGGCGACTACGACGTGGTGATCCTCGACTGCCCGCCCGGCTCCTCCCTGGTAGCTGAGAACGCGGTCTACTCTGCGACCGTGGTTGTGGTTCCGCTTGTGCCCTCACCCCTGTCGATGCGGTCGCTGGAGCAGGTGTTGGACGTGGTGGCGGAATCGGCGTCGAAACCGACCGTTCTCGCTTTCCTGTCCATGGTCGATCGACGCAAAACGCAGCACCGGGATGCCGTCGCCCAGCTTCCGCTGACGCAGGATTCTGTGGTGGACATCGTGGTTCCTGCCACGGTGCAGGTAGAACGGATGGGGACACTGCGTGCCCCGATCGCCAGTTACGCCCCGAATTCAGAGGCGGCGCTGGCCTTCACCGCCCTGTGGGCGCGGGTGCAGAAGCACCTGAAGGCGAAAGCGACAAAACACAAACGCTGAACTCCCCCGGTGACCGGCGCGCAGTCTTGCGCGCGGCCTGACGCGCTGGGGGGAAGGGCGTCTGCCCCGCTGGGCTCAGGGTGTGGCGGTTCCGAACCAGGTTGGCAATTGCGAGTGCAGGTCATCCTGATGGTCGCCAACCCAGGCGATGTGGCCGTCAGGTCGCAGCAGGATCGCGCCGGCTTCGAGAGCCGCGGTGGGGTCCACAATGTGGTCAACCCGATCCGACCAGCCGGCCACGGATAACCCACCGGTGCGGTCCAGAAGCAGCCCACGGCCGCCACGGGTGCGTTCATAGAGGCGTCCCTCGGCGAGCGGGATGTCGCGCTGTCTCCTGCCGAGCTGCCCGGACCCCTCACCGAAGTTGTACTGGATCCCGAGTGCGGTGACCTTCCCGGCGAGCAGCTGGCTGACCTCCTCGAGGTCCATCAGCTCGGCCAGCAGGCGGCGCACGGCCTGCGGTCCTGGCTCCGGTGAGAGCAGTTCGCTTTGCGCGCGCGTGATGGTCAGCACATCGGCGGCGACCGGGTGCCGCTCGGCGAAGTAACTGTCGAGCAGCCCGGCCGGAGCCCAGCCGCGGACTTCGGCAGCGAGCTTCCAGCCGAGGTTGAAGGAATCCTGGATCCCGAGGTTCAATCCCTGCCCGCCGAGGGGCGGGTGAACGTGTGCCGCGTCGCCGGCGAGGAAGACCCGGCCGCGGCGATACTCCGCGGCCAGGCGGGTGGTGTCGCTGAAACGGCTAAGCGAACGGGGCGAGTGGGCGCCGAAGTCGGTGCCGGCGTAGGCCACCAGCCGGGCGCGAAACTCGTCGAGCGTTGGGGGTACGGAACGGTCCTCCGTCACGGCCTCCGCCGGCACCACCGCACGATACCGGCCGTTCCCGGTGGGGCCAATACCGAACCCGCGGTGCACACGGCGAACCGTCTCCGCCACCGCGGCGAGCTCCGCGGGCGGCATCGTCACCTCGACCTCGCCGAGCAGCCACTGGGTGGTGGCCGCCTCGCCGGGGAAGTCGATGTCGACGAGCGCACGTACCCGGCTCCGACCACCGTCGCAGCCGACCAGCCAGCGCGAGTGCAACCGTTCACCATCGGCGAGCTCGACGGTCACACCCGTGGTGTCCTGCGTGAGGGAGACGAGCTCGCAGCCCCGGCGGATGCGGGCGCCGAGTTCGGCGGCATGGTCGGCCAGCAGGCGGTCGGTAACCGGCTGCGGAATGCCGAGGATGTAATCGTGTGCGGTGTCGAGGTCGACCCGCCGGGTGTGGAGTATCCCGGCGAAACTTCCCGCGGCGCCGGGATACTGCTGCCCCTCCGCGAGGAACCGCTCGAGCAGGCCGCGCTGGTCCAGGATCTCGATACTGCGCGGGTGCAGGCCGAGTGAGCGAACCGCCGCGCTGGGCTCCGCATCCTTCTCCAACACCAGCACATCCACGTTGTGCAGCCGCAATTCGCCGGCGAGCATCATGCCCGTCGGTCCGCCTCCGCTGATGATCACGTCGAACATTGGTGTCTCCCATCCCCGCGTCGCCCTCGTGTCGCCGACAACGTAACAGCATCGGGGTGTCCCGGTCACCGGAGGGGCGCACACCCGCCCGGGAGTGCTGCACGGCAGGTTTCCGCGTACCAATAACCTGCGGTCGCTGGCTCGCGTCGCGGCGTCGTTCCATACTGTGACGTATGGGCGACCACGCGTATGGCCAGGGGGCAGTCAACCCTGCGGCGGAGCATCCACCAGACACTTTTATGCATTCACGGGGGATGCTGCCCGGCCTGGTTGCCAACACCGTCGGGTACCACACCCGGCGGGAGACAGCACGGATGCACCGCGGGCTTCCGTCGCCGTGGCTGACCTTCATTTTCAGTATCGGTGACCCGATCGAACTGGTGGGCGGGAGTCCGCGCCGGTTCGACGTAATTGTCAGCGGGCTGCACACCATTCCCGCCTACGTGCGCGAGCCGGTGCGGCAGGAGGGCATCCAGCTTGCGGTTCATCCGCTGGCCGCCCGACGGTTGTTCGGGATGCCGGCCAGCGAACTCGTGCGCCGCGACGTCGAAGGAACGGACGTTTTTGGCCCCGGCGCGCGGCTGGTGCGTGAGCGGTTGGGCGACACCAACCGGTGGCAGGCCCGATTCAGCACGGTCGCCGATTTCACCCGGGCGCGGGTGGATGCTGCGGGGCAGGGTCGCGGTGTGCGTCCCGAAGTTACCGAGGCGTGGCGCTGGCTGATGGTGCGGCACGGGGCCGGCAGCATCCGGGAGTTGAGCAGGCATGTGGCGCTGGGCGAACGGCAGCTTGGCGCCGAGTTCAGCAGGGAAGTGGGGCTCAGCCCCAAGTCGGTGGCGCGGCTGATGCGCTTCGAGCACGCGGTGGCACTGGTCGCGGGCCGCGAGCGTGCACGGGTACCGGTCGACCTCGCGGGGGTCGCCGCCACCTGCGGCTACTTCGACCAGAGCCACCTTGCCCGCGATTTTGTGTCCTTCACCGACTTCAGCCCGCAACGCTGGATTGCCGAGGAACTCCGAAATATCCAAGCCGGTGGGCACAATGCCGGCGAGGCTTGATCCATGACAGATCCCACCTCTTCCCCCACAACGCCGGACCCTACGGCACCGGCGACGGCACCGGCACCCACCGTGTGGCCAACATTCCAGGCCACCGATGCCCAGGCACTCATCAACTTCCTGGTCGGCTCCTTCGGTTTTATCGCCACGGCGGTCTACCGCGACGGTGACCGCATCGCCCACGCCCAGCTCGACTGGCCGGAGGGCGGCGGCGTGATGCTCGGCAGTTTCAGGTCGGACGCGCAGTGGTCCCGCCCGCCGGGCACCGCCGGAATGTACGTCGTCGCGACCGACGTCGAGGCGGTACACCGACGCGCCGCCGCGGCGGGCGCCGAAATCGTGCGGCCACTGTCCGATACCGACTACGGCGGCCTCGAGTTTGTGGCCAGCGACCCGGAAGGAAACCTGTGGTCCTTCGGCAGCTACCGCGGCGAGGCCCCGGTGCACTGAATCTGCGCGGTCAACTGCGGGGATCGGCACCCGGGGTTACCATTCGAAGATGAGCAACCTCGAGGCCGATCCTGACGAAGTCGTCTGCGACGAGGACTCCCTCCGGGGCATCCCCGCACCAGCACCAGCCACCGCTACGGCGCCGAATCCCGAGCCGATCGACCTGCTCGAGCCGCGCGACGTCCCGCTCGGCGGCCCGCGCGCCATGGAGGTTCGCCGCACACTGCCGCAGCGTGCGCGCAGCCTCATCGGCGCCTGGTGTTTTGTAGACCACTACGGCCCCGACCTTGTCGCCCGCACCCACGGGATGGTGGTGCCGCCGCACCCGCACACCGGTTTGCAGACGGTCAGCTGGCTGTTCGCCGGGGAGATCGAACACCGCGACAGCACCGGGGCGCACGCCATGGTGCGGCCGGGCGAGCTGAACCTGATGACCGCCGGCCGCGGCATCCAGCACTCCGAGGTGTCGACCACCGAGACGACGGTGCTGCACGGCGCCCAGCTGTGGGTCGCCCTGCCCGACTCCGACCGCCACACCGCTCCCTTCTTCGAGCACTACGCACCCACACCGCTCCGCCACGAGGGCGCAACCGTGCACGTGTTCCTCGGCTCGCTGCTTGGCGAGGTATCCCCGGCCACCACCTTCAGCCCCCTGGTCGGCGCCCAGTTCGACATCCCCGCCAACACCGGGGTGCGCGTCCCGGTCGAGCCGGGTTTTGAGCACGGCATCCTTATTGACAGCGGGATGCTGCGCGCCGACGGCCACTACATCCCGGTCGGCAACCTCGGCTACCTGTCTCCCGGGCGGGAGTCCCTGCTGCTGGAGGCCGGAGCCGAACCGGTGCGGGCGATCCTGATCGGCGGCGCCCCCCTGGGCGAATCAATTGTGATGTGGTGGAACTTCATCGGCCGCAGCCACGAGGAAATCGTGGCATACCGCACACAGTGGCAGGCGGAGATGTTCGGCGACACACCACCAGACCGGTTGGCCAACGATCCCTCCGGCACACCCCCGGGGCGGTTCGGCCGAGTCGTCGGCTACGAGGGAGCCGCGCTGCCTGCGCCGGCCCTCCCCAACGTCCGTTTGCGCCCACGCGATTAACGCCGGCGGGTCCGCCGTCACCGGGGGCGCGCATTATTCTGCGGATATCGTCGATTAGACTCGCTCCCACGACGCACCCCGATCATGTGCTCTCGAAGGGTGATGTCGATGAATTCGAGATTTTTCCGTGCGCTGCCACCCGTGTCGCCGGTGCAGGCATGACATTCGGAAACGAAATCCTGTCGCCGAGCGAACAAGCCCGCCTTGACAACTGTTCCCTCGAACCCATCCGAACCCCGGGTGCGATCCAGCCCCACGGCGCACTGCTGGCGGTCGACGGCGGAACGTTCGACATCGTTTTTGCGAGCGAGAACTGCGACACCGTTGTGGGCACCCCGGGCGTCGACCTGCTCGGAACCGCCCTTGAGGCACTCGTTGGCGCCGAGACCACCGTGCTGCTGCGCCAGGTTATCGACGGGCATGACTCTGCGGCGAACCCGACACCGGTCGAGATTGCCGGGCAACGGTTCGACGCCATCGTCCATGAGGTTGGCGACCTCGTTATTGTCGAGTTCGAGCCGTCCATCGTGGCGATCGGATACCAGTCCACTCCGGCCATCTACGGTGCGATTAAGCGGCTGGTGACAGAGACGACCGTCACCGGCCTGTGGGCTGCCGCGGCACGCGAGCTGCGCGGCCTCACCCGTTTCGATCGTGTGATGGTTTACCACTTCCACCCGGACGGGCACGGCGAAGTTGTCGCCGAGGACGTCGCCAAAGAGATGGAACCCTACCTCGGGTTGCACTATCCGGCCTCGGACATCCCCACGCAGGCCAGGCAGCTGTACCTGACCAAACTGTCCCGCCTTATCGTCAGCACCGCCCACGACGGTGCCGCACTGCTGAACGCCGAGGGACCGGCGGGGGCCGTGCGCCTTGACCTGAGCCATGCCGAACTTCGCAGCGTCTCCCCGGTGCACCTGCAGTTCATGCGCAATATGGGCCAGGCCTCGACGCTGTCCCTGTCGCTGGTGCATGACGGGCAACTGATCGGCATGATCACCTGCGCAAACCGCACCCCGCACCGGATCCCCTACGTGCTCCGCCAGGGACTCGAGATCCTCGCGTCCCAGGTAGCCCTGCAACTCAGCTCGATGCGCCAGATCGAGCGGCTCACCCAGCAGATGCAGCTGCGCTCCCTGCGCAGCCAACTTGTTGGCCAGCTCGTCGGAGACGAGGACATCGCCACCGCCCTCTTCCACAAGGAGCTGACGGTACTCGACTTCATCCCGGCGGCCGGCGCGACCCTTCGCCTGAACGGAACACTCACCTCCATCGGCCGCACTGCCCCCAACCACGAGATCGAAGCGCTCGCCGACGGGATGCATTCGCGGTTCGGAAGCCCCTCACTGGTGACCAACGCCCTGGCAGAAGAGCATCCGGAATTCGCTGATCGGGTCTTCTCGGTCGCCGGCGTGCTGATGGTGCCCCTCGGTGGCGACGGCGACTTCCTGGCCTGGTTCCGTCCCGGGATCTCGGAAACCGTCAACTGGCTCGGCGACCAGCGGGACAGCAACCGGGCGACACCCCTCTCGCCGCGCGATTCGTTCTCATCCTGGAGCCAGAGCGTCACAGGCCTTGCCGCAGCGTGGCAGGGTGTCGACCTGGAGGCCGCCGAACTCTGCCGCGACCTTGAGGGCGTGCTTCTGCGCCGCGCCGAGTCGAAACTGGCCAGCATGGCGCACTACGACCCCCTCACCGGGCTTCCCAACCGCCGGTACCTGATGGACCGGCTCGAGCATGCCCTGGCCAAACATGCCCGCGGCGAGGAACTCGCCCTGCTGTTCATCGACCTCGACGGCTTCAAAGCGATCAATGACACCCTGGGGCACGATGTCGGCGACGCTCTGCTCGCCCACGTCGGCAACCAGATCCTCGCCTCGACCCGCACCTCCGACACTGTTTCCCGCATCGGCGGGGACGAATTTGTGGTGCTGTGCGAAAACACGGGGGAAGAGGAGGCGGCCGTTGTGGCCAGCCGAATCGTGGATGCCATCCGGCTCCCGGCTTTTGTGCAGGGGCACAACATCGTCGCGACCGCCTCCATCGGCGTGACGTCTGCGCAGTTCTCCTACAGCGCCCTCGACCTGCTGCACCACGCCGATGCGGCGATGTACCGCGCGAAGGCGCACGGCCGGGACCAGGTCTCACAGTGAGGCAAGCAGGCGCGGCCTCCGCCGGGGCGAGCAGGCACTCCAGCAAAAATTCGCCGGTCACGGAGGGTGCCGGACGGCAGGACACCGCCCGCCGACACGTTCCCCGTTGTACCCCGAACCAATTTTTGTTGGATCAGGAAACGCGGCAGCGGCGTGCCGGCAACGGTCCGGGTGAGCGCTTCGGGCAGGTCGACGGGAGCAAACCACGGGCTCCGCGTAAGCCGATTCCGCCGGTTCTTCGGCGCCACCAGCCCCGCAGCACGTCCATCCACTCCCCCACCTTCTCGCCGGAACGACGTGGGCCCACTGTCCGTGCGTCGTCTGGACGTGTTCTGTGTACCCCGTCTTTTGGTGGGATAGGTCGATTAGACTCCGGACAACGACGCGCCCAGACCCTGTGCTTCGTTGGGGTGAAGTTGATACTTATCACTACAACTGATGTGCCATTAGGACCGGGGCAGGCATGAGCGCCGGACAGGGATCACCGTCGACAAGGTCCGCCCAGCCAGACACGAGCGACCTGGGCCTCGACCTCAACTTCACGCTCGACTTCGGCGGATATCGCGAAGCCGAAGCGCCCGGGACAGACTGCGCCCCGGAAGACACCGCGCACCTCGATCCGCTGGCCCACATCGGGATGACCCTGTCCCGTGAGACAGATCCTGCCGACCGGGGCGAGGCCCTCACCTCCCTGCCCGCGCATACCCACACCGGCGGATCGGCCTCGTACATCAGCGCCCAGCACGACCGGCTGCCGGAGCCCGCCCCGAAGATGACCGGGACCCCGGGCGAAACCGCGCCGCCAGCATCAACTGCCGCCGATACCACCGCGGCGACGGCGGAAACCGAACACCGCAGCATCCCCCGATCGATCAGCGATCGCGGCCTCACCATGTATATGCAGCCCATCGTTGACCTGACAACGGGAGCCGTAGTGATGGTCGAATGCCTCGCCCGCCTCCGACTGGCATCGGGACAGATCCTTTCCGCCGGCGAATTCGTGCCGGACCTCAACACGACCGATGTTGACGAACTTTTTCGGTTCGCCATCGACAAGGCCTGCGACGCGATGGCGGACTGGGATGCGAACGGGCTCACCGTCGACATCTCGGTCAACCTCGACCCCTCCACCCTGCGCAACCCGCAGTGCGCCGACTGGGTGCACACCGCGCTCGAGAAGCACGCAACAGCACCGGCACGGCTGGTGCTGGAGTTACTGGAAACCCGCGCGACCGATTCCGCGGCACAGCGCTCCTCCATTGCAGCGCTGCGGGCGATGGGTATTCGCTTCGCCATCGATGACCTCGGCTCCGGCTTCAGCAACGTCAGCAGGCTGTCCGCCATCGACTTCGACCTGTTCAAAATCGATGCGGAGATCCTCGCCGGGTTCTATCGCCGGCCCCTGGAAACGCTGAGCCTGTTCACCGCGCTCATCCAGCTGAGCCTCGACCTCGAACGCCAGTCCGTTGTCGAAGGCATCGAGGATGCGGAAATGGCCAGGGTCGCGGCGCTCCTCGGTGCCGGACTTGGGCAGGGGTACCTGTTCGCCCGGCCCATGCCGGTCGGAGCGGTTGTGGACTGGGCGCGGACCTCGGCGGCCACACCGGCGATAAACGTGCACCTGATCGACACACACCCCGCCGCCCTCGCGCTGCACTTCCGCTACCGGCGCGCGTCCTCGCACCCCGGCAGCGAGTCCGACTGCCCCCTGACGCCTTTCCTCGCGGGGAAAGATATACCGCAGAAGGTCACCGGCTGGCACCACACCCTGCATTCATCCGCACCGGGCGAGGTCGGCATCGACGCCAGCCGGGAGCTGCTTGGCTGGCTCGTTGAGGCAATCGAAACCGAACCAGGACGCTGAATACGGTTCGCTGGTCGCCGAGCGGTATTTTGCCGGCGGCTGGCGCGTAACTCAGCGGTGCCGGATGTGCAACCGGCCGAATTGAACCGGGCCGGTTGGCGGAAGGCTACGGCGTGGGGGAAGCCGAGTCGGAGAACGTGATCTCGGTCTCGCCGATCGGCGCGGGAGTCGCGCCGGCGACAGGATGAGCGGCACCGGTCCCAGCCGTGGATTGTGTCCGGGCGGGAACCCCATCGACGGATGCGGCGGGCCCGGCGGGACCGGACACGGGCAGTCCGAGCTTGGCGCGCTCTTCCGCATCGATCTTCGCGTAGACGGAACGCTCGGTGCGGTCAGAGCGGAAGATTGCGCGCATGGTGAACCAGAAGATCAACCCGATAAGGATTGTCGGGGTTACTGAGAAGACCGCATTGGCCCAGAAATTGTCCGGCACACCGTCAAGAGTAACCCGGATTGCTCGGCTGCCCCTGTGAGCGCGGCTGGTGTGAGCGAGCACACAACATCACCCGGCGCACCGCACGGTGACACCCGGCGTATCGACTTCGGCACCCCACGGCGGTGCTCCACCGGGGCCCGTTCAGTCTTCGTTTTCGGGTGCCCAGCGTTATGGACGGCCTCAGCCTGGTGCTGGCCACCGTGGCAGTCTCGAGTGCCGCGCTCTGCCCTCACCCGCACGCCCGGGGTAGCCCTCGCCTCCTCCGCACTGTCCGGAGCGCTGATGGCGGCAGCATCCGACATTGTGGCGCAACACGCCCTGCCCATCCCCCTGCCCGTCTGGCTGGTTACAGTGGTGATCGGCGGTGGCTACCTCGTTTGGCTCCTGATCCACGAAACACGGAGACGAACATGACCACAGATTCCCGTCCGGACACCGGTGCAGGGCCCACCTCCCGGCTCGGTGCCGAGCACATCACCCTCGGCTACGACCGAACCCGTCGCCCAACGCCGGCCCTGTCCGGGGCGCACGCCCAGTGAGCCGCCGACCCCGCTGGAGCCCACCCATGCTGGTGCAGGCTCCGGCAGAACCCATCCGCGTCCGCCCGATCCGTATCGACGTGGGCACCACCCCCGCCCGCCTCACCCTGCGTGTTATCACCGGGGCCCGCCGCTACTCCGTTCCGGCCGGCCTGCTCAGCATCTGCCACCAAGTCGGCGAGGCCCTCGTCCCCGTACTGATGGGCCTCGCCATCGAACGGGCCGTCACCACCGGCGACCTCAGCCAGCTGCTGCTCTGGCTCAGCCTGCTCGCCGCCGACTTCGCGATGTTGTCCTTCTCCTGGCGGTTCGGCTCGCGCATCGGTGAGCTGGGGATGCTCGCGGTGCAGCACCGCCTGCGCAGCACCGTCACCGAGCACCTGGTGAAACCGGCCACGGCCGGCAGCCGGCGCAGTCCCGGCGAGGTGCGGGCCAGCGACCAGCCGGGGGTCGCGCTGTCCCTGGCGACCTCGGACGTCAACCGGCTCTCCCACGCCGTTGGTATCGGGATGTACCCCGTCGGCCAGTTCGCCGCGGTCGTTTTCGGCGGCATCATCCTCCTGGTCATCGCCTGGCCGCTCGGCCTCACCGTGCTGCTCGGGGCACCGCTGCTGCTCTGGTTCACCGACCGGGCCGGCGGCCCGCTGCGCACCCGCAGCGGGCAGGAACAAGCCACGGCGGCGGCGGCCGCCGGGCAGGCGGCCGACCTGATGGCCGGCTACCGGGTCATCCGCGGTATCGGGGCGGAACGGGAAGCCTCGGTGCGCTACCGGCGCTCCAGCCGCACGGCCCTGGCCAGCACCCTCGGCGCGCGCCGGGCCGAGGGAATCTTCGCCGGTTCGATGAACCTCGTCACCGGCCTTTTTATCACCGGGGTTGCCGTGGCCGCCGGTCTCCTCGCCCTGTCCGGCGCGCTCGGCCTCGGCGAGCTGATCACCGTCATCGGGTTGAGCCAGTTCCTGATCGCACCATTGCAGGGCTTCGCGCGGATCGCCGGGACGCTGTGGGCGTCCGGCACAGCGTCGGCGGAACGTCTTCTCGACCTGCTGCGCCAGGACGACAACACCAGCTCTCCCGCCCGCGACGCGCAGCCAGGGTCGATCGCGGACGGTCCAGGCGCCTCCACCGGGATCGTCGAGGGCATCGTGGCCGGCGAGATCGTCGCCGTCGCGGCAGATGGGCGCGAGTCCGACAACTTCCTGGCCGAACTGCGGCGTGAACACCCGGCCGCGCTGGTTGTCCCGCACGCCGCCCATCTGTTCGCCGGCACCGTCAGGGACAACGTCGCCCTTCCCGGGATCCCGGCAACCCGGGTACACGCGGCCCTGGCCGCGGCCGGCTGCGACGAACTCCTCACCCTGCTGCCGGACGGATACAACACCCCGGTTGGCGAGAACGGTTCGGCGCTGTCGGGCGGCCAGCGGCAGCGGATCGCGCTGGCGCGGGCCCTGGCCCAGGATGCTGCGCTGCTGGTGCTGCACGACCCAACCACGGCGGTCGATGCGGTCACCGAGGCCGGCATCGCCGAGCGGCTGCGGGCCATGCGTGGGGACCGCCGCACCGTGATTGTCACCCGCTCGCCCGCCCTGCTCGCCATCGCCGACCGTGTGGTTATCCCCACGCCACCCCGGCCGGCCAGCAACGAAAAGGACACCGTCGTATGAGCCGCCAGACGCCCCCCTCCGACCGGTTGCCGATTGCCGACGGCCGCACCGTCCTTCGCACGGTGTGGAGCACGATCGACCGGCGCTGGCGCATCCCCGTGCTAATCATTGTCCTGGTCATCGGTGCTGCCGCCGGGATCGTTTCCCCGCTTGCCCTCGGCGCGATCGTCGACGCCGTCGACTCCGGCCTCGGCTCCGGTGACGCGTCGCGCCTCTGGTCGCTTGGCGCGCTGATGGCCGCGGCCGTTGTGGTCGGTGCCGTACTGACCACCGTCGGTATCGTCGCAGCATCCCGACTGTTCGAGTCGATGCTCGCCGAACTGCGCGAGCGGATGGTCAACGCTGCCTTCGCCCTACCGCAGTCCCGGGTCGAGCGGGCCGGGACCGGCGACCTCATCTCGCGGGCCGGGGACGACGTCGCCGAAGTTTCCGACGCCATCCCCAGTGTGGTTCCCGCCGTCACCGGATCGCTGTTCACCATCGCCACCACCCTGGTCGGCATGGCGATCATCGACCCCTGGTATGCCGCCGCGCTGCTGGTGATCGTTCCCGTGCACGTGTTTGCCGTGCGTTTCTACCTGCGCACCGCCCCGCAGATCTACGCGGGGGAACGTTCGGCGATGGCCGACCGCGCCCAACGCCTGCTGGACTCGCTGCGCGGTATCGAATCGGTGCGCGCATACGGACTCGGCACCCACCATCTCTCCGACATCGCCACGTCGTCCTGGGCGGTGGTGCGCTGGACCATGCGCGCCCGTGCCGTGCAGAACGCCTTTTTCGCGCGGCTGAACTTCGCCGAATTCCTCGGGATGGCCGGCTTGCTTATTGTTGGGTTCCTGCTGGTCGGTGCAGATGCCGGCACCGTCGGTGGCGCGACGGCGGCCATGCTGTTGTTCCTGCGGTTGTTCAACCCGATCAACGAACTGCTTTTTGTGGTCGACGAGCTGCAGTCTGCGCTGGCGTCCCTCGCCCGTATCGTGGGGGTCAGCACGGCGGTGTCCCCCGTGCAGCACACCTCGAATGCCAGTGTTGTCCCGCCCGGGGACCTGGCCGGCGGTGTCCGGCTCGACAATGTCGCCCACTCCTACGTGGACGGCCACCGGGTGCTCGTGGGAATCACCCTCGAGCTTGCCGCCGGCGAGACCCTGGCCATCGTTGGTACCTCCGGGGCCGGCAAAAGCACCCTCGCTGCCATCGTCGCCGGGGTGCACATTCCCGACAGCGGACTGGTGTTCCGACCCGACAGGGTCATCCTGGTCACCCAGGAAGTGCACGTTTTCGACGGCACCCTGCGCGACAACCTCACCCTCGCCCGTCCCGGCGCCACCGATGCGGAACTCACAGACGCCCTCGACCGGGTTGGTTTCCTCCGCGGCCGGGGCGGAACAGCCGACCCGCTCGAGGAAGTGGTGGGTGCGGGCGCTGCCCAGCTGCTGCCGGCGGAGGCGCAACAGCTCGCGCTGGCCAGGGTGTTACTGGCGGACCCCCGGCTGGTCATCCTCGACGAGGCCAGCGCCGAGGCCGGCTCCAGCGACGCGGACCGGCTCGAACGGGCGGCGGCGACCATTGGCGAGGGACGAACCGTTTTGGTCATCGCCCACCGGCTCAGCCAGGCGGCCACCGCCGACCGGGTGGTGCTGATGGAGCGCGGGCGCATTGAGGAGCAGGGCAGCCATATCGAGCTGCTCGCCGCCGGCAACCGCTACGCGCAGCTGTGGGCTGCGTGGACGCGCAGCCAGCCGAACCCGTAGGCCGGGTGCCTGCGGCACTCTGCGGGTGACCCCGAGCGTTAGCCGAAATAGGTGAAGTAGGCCGCGAGCGCGATCATGGCGATCAGCGCCGCGGCCACAACAAAGCGGGACCAGCTGCGGTTCATCAGGCCTTCGCCGCAATACCAACAATGCCGGACACCAGCAGGTAGATCGCAACACCGGACACAATCACCCAGATGGTGATCCGGGTCATGGTGATGTTCGGCTTCTTCTCGTCGTCGCCGGGCAGTTTCAGATCGCTCATGGGTGAACCTTCTCTTTCGAAACTACTTGACCAGCGGGAACAGGATGGTTTCGCGGATACCGAGGCCGGTGATGGCCATCAGCAGGCGGTCGATGCCCATCCCCATACCGCCGGTGGGCGGCATGCCGTATTCGAGGGCACGCAAAAACTCCTCGTCGAGGCGCATCGCCTCGACGTCGCCGCGGCTGGCGAGCTTCGCCTGCTCGACAAAACGTTCGCGCTGGATGACGGGGTCAATAAGCTCGGAGTAGCCGGTGGCCAGTTCGAAGCCGCGAATGTAGAGGTCCCACTTCTCAACAACACCGGCAATGCTGCGGTGGGCGCGCACGAGCGGCGAGGTGTCGAGCGGAAAGTCCATCACAAAGGTCGGCGCGATCAGCGAGCCCTTCACAAAGTGCTCCCAGAGCTCTTCGACGAGCTTGCCGTGGGTGGGCAGGTGAACTTCGACCCCGGTGGATGCTGCGAGCGCAAGCAGTTCCTCGAGCGGGGTCTCGGGAGTGATGGTGACGCCCGCGGCCTCGGAGAGGGATTCATACATGCTGATGCGGGCCCACTGGCCACCGAGGTCATACTCGGTGCCGTCGGCCCAGGTGACGGTGGTCGAGCCGCTGACGGCGACCGCCGCGTTCTGGATCAGTTCCTGGGTGAGGTCGGCGATCTGGTTGTAGTCGCCGTACGCCTGGTACGCCTCGAGCATCGCGAACTCGGGAGAGTGGGTGGAGTCTGCGCCCTCGTTGCGGAAGTTGCGGTTGATCTCGAAGACCCGGTCGATGCCGCCAACCACGGCGCGCTTCAGGAACAGCTCCGGTGCGATACGCAGGAATAGCTCGGTGTCGAAGGCGTTGCTGTGGGTGATGAAGGGGCGGGCGGATGCTCCCCCGTGCATGGTCTGCAGCATGGGGGTCTCCACCTCGAGGAAGTCGTGGCCGGTGAAGGTGGCGCGCAGGCTGGCGTTGACGGCGGCGCGGGCGCGCACCACAAAGCGGGCGTTCTCGCGCACAATCAGGTCGAGGTAGCGGGTGCGCACGCGCGCTTCGTCGCTGAGTTCGTTGTGCAGGTTGGGCAGCGGCAGGATCGCCTTGGCCGCGATCTGCCAGCCGGTGGCCATAACCGACAGCTCGCCGCGGCGGCTGGAGATGACCTCGCCGGTGACAAAGACGTGGTCACCGAGGTCGACGAGTTCCTTCCAGAGGGCGAGGGAATCCTCGCCGACGGAGGCCAGGCTGATCATGGCCTGGATGCGGGATCCGTCGCCGGACTGCAGGGTGGCGAAGCAGAGCTTGCCGGTGTTGCGCAGAAAAACGATGCGGCCGGCGAGGCCCACGGTTACACCCGTGACGGCGTCGGTCTCGATATTGCCGAAACGCGCGCGCACGGCGGGGATGGTGTCGGTGATGGCCACGCCCACCGGGTAGGCCTCGAGACCGGATTCGATCAGGCGCTCGCGCTTACCGAGTCGAACGGCCTTCTGCTCGGACATTTCTGTCTCGGTCAGCTCGGCCTCGATGGGCTCAGGCACGTTTTTCGTCAAGTCAAACTCCGGGGTTAGTTTCCATTGCAACCTTCCCATGGTAGCCGCGCACCGCCGAAGCGCCGCAATGGAGCCGGACAACGGTGTTTGTGCACCGGCCGAAGACCCTTGCGGCCGTGCCTCAACGCCAGTGGGCGGGGCCCCCGCTGCCCGCCGGGTACTCATCGAGTGGCACGTCACCGTTTTTCCAGGCCTCGAGGATCGGGGTGATGATCCGCCAGCATTCCTCCGCGACATCCCCTCGGACGGAAATCGACGGGTCGCTGGTCAGGATGCCCGCAAGAACTTCACCGTAGGCGACGAGGGATCCGGCCCCGAGCTCGGTCTCGAGGGACACCGTCTCCAGGGTGAACGGGTCGCCCTCGCCGTTGACGTTGATGTCGAGCTTCACCCCGTTCGGATCGAGCGCGATGTGCAGCCGTGTGGGTGAGGCCGCGCCGGTGAGCCCGGTGGGTAAATGGGGCACGGGTTTGAAGGTGACCACGATGTCCTTGCGGGTGTCGTCGAGGGCCTTTCCCGACCGCAGCACAAATGGGACCCCGGCCCACCGCCAGTTGTCGACGGCGAGGGTAATCTGCGCGAGTGTCTCGGTGCCGCGCGCCGGGTCGACACCCTCCTCGTCGGTGTAGGAGGGCAAGTCACGCCCGTCGACCGTGCCGGCCGTGTAGCGGGCACGGCGAGCGACCAGGTGCGGCTCGCCCGGCCACAGGTGCGTCGCACGCAGTGCCTGCGCCATCGCCCCGCGCAGGTCGTCGGAGTCGAGGGTCGACGGCGGTTCCATAGTGGCAAGGGCGAGTACCAGCAGCAGGTGACTCTGGATCATGTCCGCGAGCGCGCCCGCCCTGTCGTAGTACCCGGCACGACTCTCCAGGCCGAGCTTCTCGTCGTAACTGATCTCGATACTCTCGACGTTTTCGGCGTTCCAGTTCTGCTCGAAGATCCGGTTCGCGAAGCGAAGGCCGAGCAGGTTCAGCACGGTGGACTTGCCGAGGAAGTGGTCGACGCGGTGAACCCGCGACTCTGGCACAAGGCGGGAGACGAGTCGGTTGAGCGCGACGGCGCTCGCGAGGTCCGTCCCGAAGGGCTTCTC
>Ga0247735_1000246_pt1 | contig 23190 bp, 26 predicted proteins | sample UWRJL178409R2_FD_180934 | JGI IMG/M metagenome (GOLD analysis project Ga0247735, IMG submission 180934) | Plant litter microbial communities from Arlington Agricultural Research Station in Wisconsin, United States - UWRJ-L178-409R-2 | ecosystem: Environmental > Terrestrial > Plant litter >... | reverse complement strand
TCGTTCTTCGACTTTCGTTCTGTGACTCTCGTTCGTCGCGCGGAGGCTATCCAGGACTCGTCAAGTCACTGATCGGCGAACCCTGGTGCGGAGGGGTGGAGTGACGATCAGTGGTTGTGCCGCCGTTCGCCCTGTAGAAAGAGGTACAAGCGACAGGAGAGACGTGGAGATCGATAGGGCAGCACTCGCGGACTTCCTCCTGCGCAGGCGCGAAGCGTTGCAACCCGAAGACGTCGGCCTCACCCGGGCCGCGCGACGCCGCACCACCGGACTGCGTCGCGAAGAAGTCGCGGGACTCTGCCACATGTCCACTGACTACTACGCCCGCCTCGAACGCGGCACCGGACCCCAGCCGTCCGAGCAGATGATCGCGTCCATCGCCCAGGGACTGCACCTGTCTGGCCTGGAACGGGACCACCTGTTCCAGCTGGCCGGACACCATCCTCCAGCGGGTGGACCGTCGGGCGACCACATCAGCCCGGGACTGCTGCGCATCCTCGACCGGCTGCAGGACACCCCTGCCGAGATCGTCACCGAACTCGGCGAGACACTGAGACAGACACCGATGGGCGTCGCGCTGACCGGCGACACCACCCACTTCTCCGGCCCGTCCCGAAGCATCGGTTACCGCTGGTTCACCGACCTCCCCAGCCGGGAGCTCTACGCGCCGGAAGATCACCCGTTCCTCTCCCGGCTCTGGGTCTCCGGGCTTCGCGAAGTGATGACACGGCGCGGCCGGGCCTCCCGCGCGGGCCAGCTCGCCGACGATCTTCTGACGCGGAGTGACGAGTTCCGTTCACTCTGGGATCTCCACGAAATCGGGATCCGTCCACGAGATTCGAAGAAGTTTGTGCACCGCGAGCTCGGCACACTCGACCTCGCCTGCCAGCCTCTCTACGACCCGACCCAGTCCCACGCGCTGCTTGTGTACACTGCCACTCCGGGAACCGACAGCTACGAGAAGCTGCAACTGTTGTCGGTCATTGGCGCCCAGTCACTGCGCTCAACACCGAACGCTGAACGCTGAACGCTGAACGCTACGTACTGACGCTCAGAGAACGTGGTGCCGACCGCTCGGCAGCACCAGGGGTTTGCCGCTCAGCGGGTCGGCGATAACGCGGTTATCGAGCCCGAACACCTCTTTGACGAGGGCCTCGGTGATGACTTCGTCGGGCCCACCGATGGCCCGAATGCGCCCGTCGAGCACAGCGACAAGTTCGTCGGCATAGCGCGCGGCGAGGTTGAGGTCGTGCAGCACCATCACAATTGTGGTGCCGCGCTTGCGGTTGAGGTCGGTGAGCAGGTCGAGAACTTCGATCTGGTGGGCGACGTCGAGAAAGGTGGTGGGCTCGTCGAGCAGGAGGATGTCCGTCTCCTGCGCGAGGGCCATCGCGATCCAGACTCTCTGCTGCTGCCCGCCCGACAATTCGTCGACGGAGCGATCTTCGAGGTCCGAGATTCCGGTGGCCGCCAGAGCATCCGCCACCGCCTCATAATCCCGCGCACTCCACCGCGCGAGCATCCGCTGATGGGGGTGACGACCGCGGCCCACCAAGTCGGCGACGGCAATACCCTCCGGCGCGACGGGGCGCTGCGGAAGGAGCCCCAACGTGCGGGCGACCTCTCGGGACGGCTGGTGCTGCAGCGACTGGCCGTCGAGCATCACCCGACCGTCGCGGGGCGGAATGAGGCGGGCCAGCGCGCGAAGCAGGGTCGACTTGCCGCATCCGTTGGCGCCCACAATCACCGTGATTTTGCCCGGCGCGATGGCGAGATCGAGGCTCTCGACCACAATCCGATCGCCGTACGCGAGTGTGATCTGCTCGGCGGAGAGTTGGTGGGTGGTGGTCATATCGAGCCTCCAGAGCGGTTCGATCGAATGAGCAAGTACACAAGGTAGGGGGCGCCGAGAACGCCGGTGATCACACCGACCGGGTAGCGGTTCTCGAATAAAAACTGACCAGCGAGGTCGGCGACAAGCACCAGGAGTGCGCCGATCAGACCGGACGGTATGGCGAGGGATGCCCCGGGCCCCACAATCCGCGCGGCGATAGGCCCGGCCATAAACGCGACAAAGGCGATGGGGCCGGCGGCGGCAGTCGCGAAGGCGAGAAGGGCGACGGCCGCGACGATGAGCAGGATCCGGGTGCGCTGCACGTGCACCCCGAGCGCAGCTGCCGAGTCGTCCCCGAAGCGCAGCACGCTGAGGTGGCGTTCGTTGAGCAGCAGCACGGGCACCAGCACCGCGCAGGCGATCGCGACGGGGGCAACACTCGACCAGGTGGCACCATTGAGACTGCCGGTGAGCCACTGCATGGCCATCTGGAGGTCCCACGACGCGGCCCGCGAGAGCACGTAGGTGACGACACTGTCGAGCATGGCCGCGACACCGATCCCGATGAGGATCAGCCGGGTGCCCGCGAAGCCCCGCCGGTTGGCGAGCAGGTAGATCGTGGCCGCGGTGACGAGCGCGGCGATCAGAGCGACAAAGGAGACGGCGGTCTCGCTGAGCTTAAAGACCACAATGCCGATCACGGCGGCAGCACTCGCGCCCGAGCTGATGCCGATGATGTCGGGGGAAGCGAGCGGATTGCGGAGCATCGTCTGGAAGGTCACCCCGGCGATACCAAAGCAGATGCCGGTGACGAGCCCCAGGGATGCCCGCGGCAGGCGGAGTTCACCGACCGTAAACGACGCCCCGGGCACGGTCTCGCCGAGGATGACCCGGACGACCTTGTCGAGTCCGTAAAACGTCTGGCCAACCATCAGGCTGACGACAAAAACAACGAGTACGGCCGCGGCCAGGCCGCCGGTGAGCAACGCGCGCTGCCGCAGTCTCGCTGTGCGTCCGGCGATCAGGGTGGCGGCGCTCACAGTTCACGTACTTTCTGGCGGCGGACGATCCAAATAAAGAACGGGGCACCGATGAGGGCGGTGATGATGCCAACTTCGATCTCCTGGGGACGCGCAACAACGCGGCCCACCACGTCGGCGGCGACGAGCAGCGCAGCACCCACAACCGCCGAGAAGGGAAGGAGCCAGCGAAGGTCGGTGCCGACCAGCAGCCGACAGAGATGGGGAACAACGAGTCCTACAAACCCGATGGGCCCAGCGAGCGCAGTCGCGACACCACAGAGCAGAACGGCACCAGCCGCAGCGATGAGCCGGGCACGAAGAACGTTCTCCCCGAGGCCCGCGGCCAGGTCGTCGCCGAGCGCGAGCATGTTCATTCCGCGGGCGGAGAAAAAGCAGATGGCGGCGCCGACAACAACAAACGGCACCAGCAGACTGATGCGGTCCCAGGTTGCTCCCCCGACACCACCGATCTGCCAGAACCGGAAGGTGGTCATCACGTCAGCGCGCGGCAAAATGATGGCACTGACCAGTGATCCGAACGTCGCGGAGATGGCAGCCCCCGCGAGCGCGAGTTTGAGCGGCGTCGCGCCATCCCGACCCAGGGACCCCACGGTGTACACAAACGCGGCGGCGACGGCCGCGCCACCGATGGCCACCCAGATGTAGGCGATGGGGCTGGACATCCCAAAAAAGGTGATGCCCGCAACCACCGCGAGCGCGGCCCCACTCGAGACGCCGAGAATGCCGGGATCGGCGAGCGGGTTGCGCGTGACCGCCTGCATGGTGGTGCCCGAGAGCGCGAGGGCCGCACCAACCAGCAGCGCGAGCACGGTGCGCGGCACACGTTTGATGACGGCGGCCTGGGCGAACCCGTCCGTGTCGCCGCCGAGGGCGGCGAAGACGTCAGACACCGTGACCGCCCGCGTCCCAAAGGCGACGGAAATCACAAAAAGCAGCGCGAGTACCGCGAGGCCCACTCCGAGCCACGTCAGTCGAACTGCCGTCGAACGTCGCAGACTAGCGACGTTCGACGGCAGTACTTTCGGCTGCGACGAACTCAACCGACGGGTTAGAGCGTCGAGGCGAGGAGAGCGAAGTAGTCGTCCACGCCCCATCCGATGGAGAGCGGCGACGGGTTCGCCGACGCGGCCAGCGGAGTGGCGTCTTCGAGGATGACAATCGATCCGCTTGCGATGGCGGGGATCTGCGAGAGAAGCGGGTCGGCCTGCATCTGGGCGATGAGCTCGCCATCCGGGTCGCCGTAGGTCACAAACACGTCGACGTCGTCGAAGCGGTCGGCTTCTTCGGCGCTGACGGTGACGTAGAACTCGTCGGTCGTGGCGGACTCTTCGTCAACAACGGTCGGCATGGGGAGGCCGTGGTCAGCAAGGAATCCGGGACGCGTGTCGTTGGAGGTGTAGAAACCGATCTGGCTGAAGTCGGCCGGGTCGAGGTAGGAGAAGAGCACCTTTTTGCCCTCGAGCGCGGAGTTCGTCTCGAGTGCGGCGTCGATCTCGGTCTCGAGTTCGGCGAGAAGGTCCTTGCCCTCTTCCTCGAGGCCAATGGCCTTCGAGTTCATCAGGATCATGTCGTCCAGCGACGTTCCCCAGGCGACCTCGGGGTACGCAACAACCGGGGCAATCTTCGAGAGGGTGTCGTACTCCTCCTGCGTGATGCCCGAGTAGGAGGCGAGGATGAGGTCGGGGGTGGTGTCGGCGACGGCCTCGAAGTCGATTCCATCGGTCTCATCGAACAGCACGGGCGTCTCGGCGCCGAGCTCCTCGAGCTTGTCTTCGACCCACGGCAGCACACCGTTGTCGTCGTCGTCGCCCCAGGTGACCTTGCTCATACCCACGGGAACAACACCGAGAGCGAGGGGCACCTCGTGGTTCGACCACGCGACCGTCGCGATGCGCTCCGGCTGCGCCTCAATCGTTGTGGTGCCGTAGACGTGCTCGATAGTGATGGGGAAGACACCATCACCGGCGGCGGTGTCTGCCTCGTCGGCGGCTGTCGAGCAGGCCGTGAGGGAGAGGGCAACAGAGGCAACGGCGACGAAGCCGAGGGTACGTAGGTAGCTCAAGCTATTCCTTAGGTAGATGGCCGAGTTATGTAAGGCTTACCTACCCTAGCGGGATGGTCTATCGGGGTCGACAACTCTGACAACAATTTGATGACATCCACACCGGCACTGTCGACGGAGAGTGGTCGCACACCCCACGCGGCTGACGCCCAGAGCATCCCATCGCGCATACTGATCAGTCAGATGACTTCTTCCCTCTCCCCCGTCGGCCAGGTTGACGACGACCTCGCGGCCGTGCTCGGTGCCGATGTGGCGTCCGAATGGCGGCGTGCGCGCGGCCCGCAACCCATTGCGGTGTGGGTCGATCGTGTGGACGGCGTTCCGATTGCGGCCGTGCTCACCACCCGACGACCGGCGACGCAAGCGACGAAAATTGCGCACGTCTGGCTCGCGAATGGGGCCATGGGGTCGGATGCTCCGCTGCTCGACCTCATCGAGGCCGTCATCGCCGACGCCCGCACGCGCGGTGATGTCGCCGTCAAGTGGCAGAGTTCGGACGACTCCGTGCTCGCTGACACCGCGTCCTCTCACTCCATCTCGCCCGAGCGGTCAGGATTCACTCGGATGCGATCGCCCTATCCCTCCGCGGCGGGCACGGAGGGCGTCGACGGATTTATTCGCTGGCTCCGCCCAACGACTCACATCGATCGTCCGTATTACGCGCAGACGAGTTCCTTTACCTGTGGGGCGGTCACCGCTCTTCTCGCGTCGGAGATCCGGGGAACCGGGGGCTTCGACACCTCCCGCAACACCCGCGACCAGGAGCTGGACTTCTGGCGCCAGGCCAGCAACTTCCCCAGTTGCGAACCGATCGGTCTCGCCGTGGCTCTTCGCGAATCGCTCGACGACGCCGCGGGAACCTCGCCCGTGGAGGTGTTCCTCGATTCCGAAAACCCGGTTCTGCTCGAGGTTTACACCGAGCGGTTCGACCGGTCGTTCCGCGAAGAGTTACAAGCGAATTCGCTGCGCCGCGCCCTGGCCTCCGACATTGGCGTGCGTCGCGAGCGGGTGTCCGTCTCTGAGATCGCCGCGCGGATTCAGGCCGGTGAACTGGCACTTCTCCTCATCGACCTCGACCCCATGTTTGGGTTCGCGGTGCCGCACTGGGTACTCGCCCATGCGGCCGACAACGAGACGGTATATCTCACCGACCCGTGGATCTCGGCGTCCTGGGGCGAAACCTGGGTCGATGCGCAGGAACTGCCGGTGGCCCTTCCGGACCTCGACCGGATGCTCGCCTGGGGCGACACCGGCTACCGCGGGGTCATCTTTATTACGCAGTAACAATGCGCGCTCGAGTCGTCAGCTGCGGATCGACTGGATCTCGTGCGCCAGCGACTCGAGTTCCGCACCTCCGGCCATCGCCTGGATGAGGTCTTCCAGCTGCACCTTGCCCCGGACGAATTCGGCGATCATCCGCCCCCGATTGAGCAGGTAGAACCGGTCGCCGACCATAATCGCGTGGTGCGGATTGTGGGTGATAAACACCACGGCCACACCGCGCTCGCGCGCCGCGAGCACGTACTTCAGCACAATCCCCGACTGGCGAACACCGAGCGCGCTGGTGGGTTCGTCGAGGATCAGCACCTTCGCTCCGAAGTGCACCGCGCGCGCAATCGCTACCGCCTGGCGCTCCCCGCCCGAGAGCGTTCCGATCGGCTGGTTGGTGTCGCGCAGGTCGATGCCCATTTCGAGCAGCGCGGCCTTGGTGATCTTCTGCGCCGACCTCGTCGCCATAAACCCGAAGGCCGCAGGGCCGACCACGGGTTCGTTGCCCAAAAAGAAGTTGCGCCAGATCGACATCAGCGGAACGGTGGCGAGGTCCTGAAACACGGTCGCAATCCCGCGCGAGAGGGCGTCTCGTGGCGAGGCGAACTCGACGGGGTTGCCGTCCACACTGAAAACTCCCGAGCTGGGTTTGTGCACACCGCTGAGGATCTTGATCAGCGTTGACTTGCCGGCACCATTGTCGCCGAGCACACACGTCACGGTGCCGGGGTCGACGGTCAGGCTGACGTCCCGCAGCGCGATCACACTGCCAAAGGTTTTGCCCACATCCGCCAGCTCGAGGGCGGGCACCGCTGCGCGCGCGGGCGCCGGTTCGGTTCCGGCCGCCGCCTCGACGAGCGGGGTCACATCTTTTTTGCTCATTTTCTTCGCCCTCCCTGGGCACGCCGCGAGATCGTGATGTTGATGAGCACGGCCGAGAACAGGATCACCCCGAGGAAGGTGGACACCCAGTCCTGGTCCCAGAGCGCGTAGGGGATACCGACTGCCGCGAATCCCATAATGAGCGCTCCGATGGATGCTCCGATGGCCGAGCCCGCCCCTCCCGTAAGAAGGCAGCCCCCAACCGCCGCGGCGATGATGTAGTAAAACTCCTGGCCGACCCCCTGGCCGGCCTGCATCCCCCGAAGCCGCAGCAAAAACATCACTCCGACCAGGGCGGCCGACATGGAGGTCAGCACAAACAGGATGACCTTGGTGCGGTTGACGGGCACCCCGGCGTTGCGTGCGGCGTTCGCGTCACCGCCGGACGCAAAAATCCAGTTGCCAAACACCGTGCGGGTGAGGAGAATCGTCGCCAGCACCGTCAGGGCGATCCACCAGAGAATCGTGATCTGAAAACTGGCACCGGCGATCGGCACTTCGGAGGCGAACAGCACCCGGGCGGAATCGAACCCCTCCGCCTGGTCCACCCCGGAGACACGGACTGTGCCGGTGAGGCCCTTGGTGATCGCGAGGTTGGCACCCTTCAGTACAAAAAATGTGCCGAGAGTGACGATGAACGAGGGCAGCGCTGTGCGCACCACCAGCAGCCCGTTAATAAACCCCACCACGGCGGCCATCGCCAGGGTCGCAAAGATTGTGGGCCACACTCCCCAGCCGAGTTCACTGATGAGGAGACCGGCAAACAACCCCGAGGTGCCCACCATCACCCCCGCCGAAAGGTCGAACTCCCCACTGATCATCAGCAGGGCCACAAAAACGGCCACGATCCCGACCGGGGCGGCAAAGTCCGTCCAGCCCGCCGCCCCCGAGAGGGTCGCGAATTGCCCGGTGGTGTCGGCGGCGGTGAACACCACAAAAATCACCACGGCGCCGAGCAATGCTCCGAGTTCTGGTCTGCGGAGCACTCCCACGTACCACGGTGTTTTCGCGACACGGTCGTCTTCCGCGAGGTTGATGTTGCCGGTTGGCGTCAGAAAAGTCATCATGCGTCCTTACCTCGAGGGGCGGCGCCCAGCAGTGCCGCCCCCGGGTGACTAATTAGCGCGTTCCCGCATCGACGGATGCCTGAACGGCTTCGACGTTCTCCGACGTCACAAACGCCGGACCGGTGTACATCGGGAGACCGCCGCCGAGTTCGATGGCGTCTTTCACCGCCAGGTACAGCAGTTGCACGGCGAGGTAGCCCTGCGCGTACTGCTGCTGGTCAACCGCGAACGCCAGTGTTCCGTCGGTGATCGCGGTGAGCGCGTCGCCGGAGAGGTCCACCGTTCCCACCGTGATCTCGCTGCCCACGGCCTCAACCGCGGGAAGAATGGCGCCCGTGGTCACATCGGCGTTGAGGCCAAAAACCCCGTCGATGCTCGAGTCGGCTTGCAGGGCGGCTCGAATCTTCGCCTGCGCACCGTTGAGGTCGGCGAGCGCACCATCAACGTTGAATTCTTCGACCGTGCCGGTGAAGGTCTCCGCGGCCCCTCGGCAGCGGTCGGTGAGCCCGGAGTTGGCCGCTTCCTGGATCGGGCAGAGAACCTTGGTGGCCCCCAACTCGTTGAAGCGCTCACCCGCCTGCCGTCCCGCCACAATCTCGTCCTGGCCGACGTGGGTAAATGCACCGAGATCTTGGAAGACCGCGGACCCCGAGTTGATCGTGATGGTGGGGATATCGGCGTCCGCCGCGGAGACCATGGCATCTTCGATGGCACCGGGATCGGGGGCCGACGCAGCGATCGCACTACATCCTCCCGAGATGCCCGCGTCGATTGTGGAGGCCTGCTTGGCGGAGTCGTTGGTCGACCCCTGGTAGTCGAGTGTGACGCCGAGCGCTGTCGCGGCGTCTTCCGCACCCTTCTGAACCACGGCCCAGAATGTGCCACCGTCGCCGTGTGTGTACATACAGATTTTGATGTCGGCGTTGTCCCCATTCGCGCCGTTTTCGGTGTTGGATCCCCCACCCCCGGCAGTGCATCCCGCCAGCACCAAGACCAGTGCTGCCGCGGCTGCTGTGCTGCCCACGAGCGTTCGGATTGTCATTTAGGGCGCCTCTTCCTCGTCATTGAGATGTGCAGAAGTTCCTCGCCGCACGGATGGAGGTGCCGCGTAATTGAGAGTATGTGTGATCGCCCTAGCCGTGTCTAGGCGGTAAAAAAGATTTGTCCTGACATTCCGTCAATGGCACTATGGAGCGCCACAGAGACAGCGCAAGCAGGACTGGTGCCGTCAGGAGAGGTACGCCAGCAGCTCGCTGCGCCACCGGGCGTACTGCAGCCACGGATCCGTTGATCCCGCGCGCAGGATGTCGATGTGCTCGATCAGATCAGGGTGGTCGGCAAACCATTCAGAGCGGCCCAGTCGATGGGTGGCGAATTGTTTATGGCGTCGCTGTTCGAGCATCCGCCCGCCCCGCTCAAATGCCAACAACTCGTTATATCGCAGGCTCGCCAGCCGCTGACGCGGATTGCTCGATGTGCCGATCTTGATCTGGTCGCCGAAACGCAGGTAGTAGACCACGTCGACCCGAACGGTGGAGGCCAACTCGGGGTCCACAATCTCTCCGAGTTTCCACTCGCAGATCGCGCACAACCACCCTGACGGATACTTCACCCCCAGCCGTGACCCGCAGGCGAGGCACGGGGACGGAAGCACATCGGTGACACCCACATCGCGGGACACCCACTCCTGGGCCACAAGCAGGTGGTGATCGCAGAGGTTCAGCGGAGCATCCGGCACCACATCGCCGCCACAGAGCTGCCCGGAGTCTAAAACGATCACACAGCGGGCCATGCCGCCACGATACGCCGAGCCTGTGACACCGCGGTGGTTAGTCTTCGTCGTCGAATTTCGCGCGGGCACGCTCGACTTCGGGCATCACCACGGTGGTCCAGCGCAGGAGGGTGTCGACGAGTTCGTTGAGGGTGTCGCCGATGGGCGCAACCCGGTATTCCACGGCGAGTGGGCGTGTGTTGACGATCAGGCGCTCAACCATTCCATTGCGCTCGAGGCGACGCAGAGTGGTGGTGAGCGATTTCTGCCCAACCGCGGGGATCGCCCGGCGCAGATCGTTGAATCGCATCGGTTTGCCGCACAGCTCGTCGAGCACCTGCAGCGACCACTTGTCGAGCACCTGGTCGAGCAATTCGCGGTGCGGCGCATCGACATCAAGCAGGGCCGGATCGTACGCCTTGGGGTCAGGGTCGAGCTGAGCAGGGTCGAGCTGAGCGGGGACGGAGGTGGTGTCGTTCACAACACCTAGTCTCGTTGAAGTTCCCTTCGTGCACCAAGTACAAATTGGGTACCACTTACTGGTACACATTTCGACCCACGAAGGAGTCCCCCCATGACAGTTCACCTTTTCAGCCCCGAGGGTATGACCCAGCCCACCCCTTACGCCCACGTGTCCGTCAGCACGGGCACCCGCCACGTGCATGTGGCCGGGCAGATCGCGCGCGACGCGGACGGCAATCCCGTCGCGCCCGGAGACCTCGCCGGCCAGGTTGCGCAGGCGCTGCGCAATACCGCGATAGGTCTTGCGGGCGCCGGCGCCAGTTTCTCCGACGTCGTGCGACTGCGCTTTTTTGTCACCCAGTGGTCTCCCGACAAGATCGCCGGGTTTATGGAGGGTGTGGGCCGCGTCACTGAAGAACTCGGCCTGCCCCAGCCGATGGCGCCGGCATCGCTCATCGGCGTCGACTTTTTGTTCGAGCCCGACGTGCTTGTCGAGGTCGAGGCGTACGCCATTCTCGACTGACCGCCCGCGGGGTTGGCTGGTGCGGTCGCACCATAGGCTGGCGGGATGCGAACTGCCGGTGTTGACCTCGCCGCCGAGAAGAAGGGCACTGCGCTCGCGATCCTCGATTGGCACTCCGGTGGCGCAACACTGCGGGAACTGCACCTCGGTGTTGCCGACGACCAGATCGTTGCTGCCGCCGGCACGGTGGACAAACTCGGAATCGACTGCGCGCTCGGATGGCCCGAGGAGTTTGTGCGTTTTGTCACGGCCCACAACAACCACACCACCGACGGCGCGCCCGTGGACGGCGGGATGGACTGGCGCCGCACCCTCGCGTATCGCGAAACCGATCGCGAGGTTCGCGCCCAGACGGGTCGCTGGCCCCTGAGCGTCTCGACTGACCGGCTGGGCCTCACCGCCATGCGGTGCGCTGGTCTGCTCGCCCGGATCGAAGAGGGTGGGATCCCGGTCGACCGGTCGGGATCGGGCACCGTGGTGGAGATCTATCCTGGTGCGTCCCTGCGACTCTGGGGGTTCACCACAACGGGGTACCGCACCGACCCCGAGAGTCGACGTGTGCTTCTGCGCACGATTCTCGACAGTGCACCGTGGTTGGATCTGGGCATCCACCAGTCCCACATGATCACCTCGGCCGACGCGTTCGACGCGGTCATCGCCGCCCTGGCCACCCGCAGTGCTGCCCTCGGCGCCTACACACCGCCGACGCCAGAGATGGCGAGTCGAGCCCGGCGTGAGGGCTGGATCGCGCTGCCCAACGGCGAGCGACCGTTTACGACGCTGGCTCAGTGAGGGATGCCACGCAGCTCAGGAGCAGCACCCGCAACTGATTCTGCTGGTCTACGGTGAGGCCCGACTTCATCTGGTCTTCAACGCCCTTGATCGCGGCACTCGCCACGGCACGCTGCTGATGCCCCGCGGCGGTGAGCTCAGTGGGAAGCGCCCGGCCGACGGTCGCCTGCTCGGGTCGCGTGATCAGGCCGTCCCGCTCCATCGCCTGCAGCAGTACGTTCATCGACTGCCGCGTGACAAACGCGCCTCGCGCCAGGTCGGAGTTCGACAGTCCCGGACGTTGGGCGAGCAGCTCGAGGCAGGAGTAGTGGGTGACATTCATACCCAGGGGTCGAAGCACCGCCTCCATGGAGGTGCGGAGCGCACTCGATGCCTCCTTGAGCAGATAGCCCAATGATGTTTCCAGGTCGATCTTTGATGAGACTTGACTCATGTCAACATTCTGACATACATTGATGTGTGTCAACTTACTGACATAGCGGATACGCCCACAATTGTGGGCCGACCGAGTTACCCCACCAAAGGAGCGCATCATGACCACATCCGGCCCCGGCTTTATTTCCCTTCAGGTTCGCGATGTACCCCGTTCTGCCGCGTTCTACGAAAAGTACCTCGGCTTCGACCGCCAGAACGGCCCACCCAACGCCGCCGTGTTCGGCACCACTCCCGCAGCGTTCGCCGTGCGCCCGCCGTTCGACGGGGTGGACCTCGACTCGGGTGTGCCGCTCGGGCTGGGTGTCGGAATCTGGATGCATTCTCCCCAGGTCGAGCAGGTGTATAGCGCCCTGGTGGCCGACGGCATCACGATTACGTCCGAACCGGTCGACGGCCCCTTCGGTCGCACCTTCACCTTCGCCGACCTCGACGGCTACCAGATCACCCTGCACGACCGGGCCTGATCCGCGACACCCACCACACGTCCCGCCCGGAACCCGCGCCAGAAACCGCGCTCACGAGGAGACCACCGTGTCGACACCGTCTGTACCCCGATCGACGTCCACCCTCGAGACCACACAGAAGGTTCTCGGCCCATGGAGCCTGCCCACCAGCAAGCTGTTCTGGGAAGGATTCACTCCCTCCGCACTCGCGGCACAGGAGGAGACAACAAACGAGCAGGCGACGATCGAGAGGGCGCAGATCCGCAGCGTTTTTCTCTGCGACTCCGACTGGCAGCGCGTCGAAACGGTAGTGACACAAAACGGTTCCGTGGCACGGATTTCGGTGATCGGGCAGGGCAACCTCGAGGACGCGACTGCCCAGGTGAGTCGTTTTCTGTCGCTCGACATTGACGCGCGCGAGTGGCCGCAGGTCGGGCGGGCCGATCCGGTGATCGCGAACGCCCAGGCGCAACTGCCCGGCCTACGCCCCTGCGGATTCCACTCCCCCTACGAGGCCGCCGTCTGGGCAGTGCTCAGCCAACGGGTGCAGATGCGCCAGGCCGCGAAAATCAAGGCCGACCTGCAGGATCGGTACGGCGACAATGGCGCGTTCCCCGCTCCGGACGTGCTCCGCGGGCTGTCGCTGGACCTTCCCGGGCGCAAAGCGGAGTACCTGCACGCGGTCGCGGAGTCGGCCCTCGAGGGTCGGCTCGCCGGGTCGTATCTGCGGAGCATCCCGGCCCACATTGCCCTGCAGGAGGTGCAGCAGATTCTCGGCCTCGGACCCTTCGCCGCCGAGCTGGTGGTCATTCGCGGCGCGAACTTCGCCGACGTGCTGCCCCACAACGAGCATCGGCTGAACGCGGAGATTGTCGAGCAGTACGGCGCCGAGCGGCCTGCCGCCGAGATCGTCGAGGCGTGGCGCCCCTTCCGATCCTGGGCTGCCGTGCACCTGCGCGCCCTCCGCGAGATGCGCACTCATGAAATTGCGGGCTGAGGGGTGGATGCCCCGGGCGCGACTGACTTTTCGCGCAAGAGATCTAGAATGACCCCATGGCGACGGACCGCAAAGTGGCGCGCGCACCGGGAGCCGGTGCGCACAAAGTGCTCAACAACAACGTCGTCATCTCGATCGACGAGACCGGTCTCGAACGCGTTTTGATGGGACGAGGGCTGGGATTCCAGCTCGCTCCGCACGACCCGATCGACCCGACGAAGGTCGAAAAAACCTTTGTGCTCGACAAAAGCAGCGACTCCGATCATGCCCGCGACCTGCTCGCCAAGGTGCCGTACCCCGTCATCGAGGCAGTCATGCAGGCCGCGGACGAAGCCGAGCGAACGCTGGGTCGCAGCCTCGGGCGTCGTTTTACGATGGCGATCATCGACCACATTCAGTTTGTGCTCGAGCGCCTCGAATCGGGCATCCAGATTCCCACCACGGCGATGCCGGAGCTGCGGGTTCTCCACGCGCAAGAGTTCGCCGCCGCCACATCGATGGCCGATTCGATCAGCGCGAAGCTGAACACCCCACTCCCGGCGGAGGAAGCGGTGTTCCTCACCATGCACCTCCTCAACGCCACCCGCGACGAACCCAACGGCACCGCCGCCCTGCTGTTTCGTCGGGTGCAGCACGTGGTCAAAACCGTGGAACGTGGACTCGGTGTGGAACTGGATATCGAGAGCGCGGACTACGCGCGATTTATCCTCCACGTGCAGTTTTTGCTGCAGCGGCTGGTCGCGAAGTCCATGCTGCGCGGCTCGGACACCTCGTTTTTCGAGTTCGCCAAACTCAGCTATCCCCGCTCCTATGCGATCGCCGGCGATGTCAAAAAGTACGTCACAAGCGCCACCGGCTCCGAGTTGACCGACGAAGAACTGCTCTACGTGATTGTGCACGTCGAGCGATTGGCCAACCAAGTTTCTGCTGGCGAAGTCTCGTAACGCTGTGGTAGCGTAAGCGGCGCAAGGCGAGGACGCCCTGCGAATGCCTTCTGGATTGTTACCGCAGTAGCGGGCAAAACCTGAATTCTCATCGTTGTAGTGACGATGTTGGAGTTCAGGTCTTTTTTTTGCCCAAAAACGGTCCACCGGGGTGTTCTATCTGATTGATGCCGCGATGTAGCGGCAGAAAGTGAGTGCCACCGATGGACTACTCCAAGACAGCCGCTGCTGTCCTGAAGGGCGTAGGCGGCGAGGAGAACGTTCAGTCCCTCGTGCACTGCGCAACTCGCCTCCGGTTTGTGATCAAGGATGACTCGAAGGTCAACAAGGCCGCAGTCAAGTCCTCCCCCGGCGTCATCGCCACCGCCGAAGCCGGCGGCCAGTACCAGGTTGTTATCGGCAACGAGGTGCCCGAGGTGTTCGCTGAGATCGGCAAGATCTCCAAGCTCACCGGCCCGTCGACGAACGAGAAGTCGGCGCCTGCAGGCCCCAAGGGCAACCTGCTCAACCGCTTCATCGCCATGATCTCCGCGATCTTCACCCCGCTGCTGTGGGCCCTCGCCGGTACCGGTCTGCTCAAGGCATTCCTCGCGGCCACGGTCACCTTCGGCTGGCTCGACAACACCACCACCACGTACGTGTTGCTCAACGCCCTCTCCGATGCGTTTATCAACTTCCTGCCGATTGCCCTCGCGATCACCGCGGCGAAGTACTTCAAGGCTGACCAGTTCACCTCACTCGCCATGGCTGGTGCGCTGGTGTACCCGTCCATCGTTGCTCTCAACGGTGTGCCGGACATCACCTTCTTCGGTATCCCCGTCACGATGGTCAGCTACGTCTCGAGCGTGATCCCGATCATCGTCATCGTGTGGCTCCAGAGCCACGCCGAGCGCGTTCTCTACGCCAAGCTCCCGGCAGCGATCCGTCGCTTCGTTACCCCGATGCTCCTGGTGCTCATCCTCGTCCCGCTGACCTTCCTCGTGATCGGCCCGCTGTCCAACCTCATCAGCGGCGGCCTCGCCGGCGGTATCAGCTGGGTCTTCGACGTTGTCCCGTGGCTCGGTGGAGCAATCATGGGTGGCCTCTGGCAGGTCTTTGTGATCTTCGGTCTGCACTGGGGCTTCGTCCCGCTGATGACCGCCGAACTGCAGACCAGCGGCTTCATCTTTATTACCGCCCCGCTGTTCGCCGCAGTACTCGCCCAGGCCGCAGCGGTCACGGGCGTGTGGGTGCGCACCAAGGATAAAAACCTCAAGTCGCTCGCCGCCCCTGCCGCGCTGTCCGGCTTCCTCGCCGGTGTCACCGAGCCCGCGATCTACGGCATCAACCTGCCGCTCAAGCGCCCGTTCATCTTCGGTGTTGTTGGTGGAGTTGTGGGTGGTGGACTCATCTCCGCCGGTGGAATCGCCGCCAACGCGTTTGTTCTCCCGTCCGGCCTCGGCATCCCCGCCCTGCTCGGCACCGGAAACCTTGCCCTGCTCTGGCTCGGCCTCGCTGCAGCGATCATCATCCCGTTTGTCCTCACCGTGGTGATCGGATTCAAGGACCCGGTCCCCGAGACCGACGCCCCCACCGACAGCAACGACGTCGAGGTGCTCAGCCCGCTCGATGGAACCGTCATCCCGCTGTCTGAGGTTCGCGACGCCGTCTTCGCCGGTGGCGCACTGGGCAAGGGTGTCGCGGTTGTCCCCCGCACCGGAGCTCTCTACGCCCCGTTCGACGCCGTTGTTGTCGCCGCTTTCCCCACTGGCCACGCCATCGGCCTGCAGCACGCCGACGGCGCCGAGGTTCTCATCCACATCGGGCTCGACACCGTGAAGCTCGGTGGCCAGCACTTCAGCCTCAAGGTGGAGAGCGGCCAGAAGGTCTCGGCCGGCGACCTGCTTGTGGAGTTCGACGTTGCGGCAATCACCGCCGCCGGATACGACCTCACCACCCCGGTGATCGTCACCAACGGCGACCTTTACCCGGCGATCGCCACCCCCGCGTCCGGTCCGATCGCCCATGGCGACGCGCTGTACACCGCGGTCGCACAGGAGTCCGAACTCGTCAGTGCGTAGGTGATACCCGGGGGCGGTGTCGCCAACCGGCGACCTCGCCCCCGGGCATCCACCACCAGCACCACAGCACCATCACACCCGCACGACAGCACCACCATCAAGGAGTAAAAGTTATGACTGAGCCGACACTTGTTTTTCCTAAGGACTTTCTCTGGGGCGGCGCGACCGCTGCCAACCAGATCGAGGGTGCCTACAACGAAGGCGGCAAGGGCCTGTCGATCCAGGACGTGATGCCCCAGGGAATCGCGACGCCGCGCTCCGAGGGACCGACGGACGACAACCTCAAGCAGGTAGGCATCGATTTCTACCACCGCTACGCCGAAGACATCGCGCTCTTCGCCGAGATGGGTTTCAAGACGTTCCGCTTCTCCATCGCCTGGAGCCGCATCTTCCCCCTCGGCGACGAGGCCGAGCCCAACGAAGAGGGACTCGCCTTCTACGACCGCGTTCTCGACGAGTGTGAGAAGCACGGCATCGAGCCGCTCGTGACTATCTCGCACTACGAGACGCCGCTGCACCTCGCCGAGAAGTACGACGGCTGGGTCAACCGCGACCTCATCGGTTTCTACGAGAACTACTCGCGTGTGCTCTTCGGTCGCTACGGCAGCCGCGTGAAGTACTGGCTGACGTTCAACGAGATCAACTCGGTGCTGCACGCGCCGCTGATGTCCGGTGGAATCAACACCCCCAAAGACCAGCTCTCGAAGACCGACCTCTACCAGGCGGTGCACAACGAGCTGGTGGCCAGCGCCCTCGCCACCAAGGTTGCCCGCGAGCTCGCCCCGAACGCGCAGGTCGGCTGCATGATCCTCGCAATGCCGACCTACCCGTTGAGCCCCGACCCCGACGACGTGATGGCGTCGCTCACCACCGAGCGCACCAACCTCGCGTTCGGTGACATCCACGTGCGCGGCGAATACCCCGGCTACTACCTGCGCAGCCTCCGCGACCAGGGCGTCGAGCTGGTGATCACCGACGAAGACCGCGCACTGCTCAAGGAGAACACGGTCGACTTCATCTCGTTCAGCTACTACGTGAGTGTGGCCGAAACCGCGGACGAGTCGAAGCGGGTGATGGGCGAAGGCAACATCTTCCCCGGTGTGCGCAACCCGACGCTCAAGGCCTCCGAGTGGGGATGGCAGATCGACCCCGTTGGTCTGCGTATTGTGCTCAACCAGTTCTGGGACCGCTGGCAGAAGCCGCTCTTTATTGTGGAGAACGGACTCGGCGCCAAGGACCAGCTGGTGGAGATCGACGGCCGCAAGACCGTCATCGACGACTACCGCATCGCGTACCTCAACGACCACCTCGTGCAGGTCGGCGAGGCTGTCGCCGACGGTGTCGACGTGATGGGCTTCACGCCGTGGGGCTGCATCGACCTGGTCAGCGCGAGCACCGCGCAGATGAGCAAGCGGTATGGCTTTATCTACGTCGACCGCAACGACGACGGCACCGGCACCCTCGACCGCTTTAAAAAGAAGTCGTTCGACTGGTACACCGAGGTCATCCGGTCAAACGGTGCGAGCCTCACCCGCTAGCGTCGAACCATACGTTTAACCACCTGCGGATGCCTCCGGGACGTTATGTCGTCCCGGGGGCATCCTTGTTTGGAGTGCACCATGAGTTCCCCCCGCATCGCTTTTCTCGACGTTGACGGCACCATCATCGATTCGGGCGAAACGATCGCCCCATCCACCATCGAGGCCGTGCGCACTGCCCGTGCGAACGGGCACCTCGTTTACCTGAGCACCGGGCGCGCCTCGGTGGAGATCTACCCCTCGATCCGGGACATCGGATTCGACGGTGCCGTCAGCGCGGGCGGCGGTTTCGCGGAGATCGGCGACGAACTCGTCATCTCCCGCACCATGCCCGAAGAGGCCGTTGCGCGTATGGTCGACTTCTACGAAGCATCCGGATACGACTTCTACCTGCAGTCTTTCAGCGAGCTGTACCCGAGCGCCGGTGTGCGCGGACGCTTCGCGTCGTACCTCGAGGACGACCAGGAACGTCGCGGCGAAGCCCGCCCCGACCTGACGTCGGTCACCGACCACAACGAACACCCGATGCTCAAGAAGTTCGGCGAGATCCGCCCGCTGTCGTACACCGGCATCGCCAAGTCCGTGTTTCTCGCCAGCGATCTGACCGCGTTCGACCGGGTGTCCGAGGCACTGCGCGGCGAGTTCCACGTCATCACCGGCACAATCCCCCACATGGGTCGCGGCAGCGGCGAGGTGACCCTCGACGGCGTCAATAAGGGGACCACGATCCTGCAGCTTCTCGATCTGCTGGGTATGGACGCGGCATCCGCCATTGGTATCGGCGACAGCAACAACGACATCGAGATGCTTCAGGTCTGTGGCGTTGGCATCGCAATGGGCAACGCCACCGACGAGGTCAAGGCACATGCCGACGAAATCACCACGTCCGTGCTCGACGACGGTGTCTGGAACGCCTTCCGCCTCAACGGCTTGATCTAGCTACTGGTGCTGCGCGCGGGGCACCTTGGGCCGCACCAGAGCGTGACTGCCGCGAATCAAACTCTCGACGAGCTCGTCCGGCACACTGCCGTCCAGCACAATCGTGACCCAGTGCCGTTTGTTGAGGTGATAGCCGGGAGTGATCGCCGGGTATTCCTCACGCAGCGCGATGCTGTCTTCTGGATCACACTTGAGCGAGACGTCCAGCGGCTCGTCGCCGAGGGCGGACAGCGCAAAGATCTTGTTGTTCCCACTCGTTTTGAACACGGACGTGTCTTCTCCGAACGGAAACGTCTCCGTCGCTTGTGGGAGGCTCAGGCAGAACTCAAGCAGCGCGTCAGGGGTCATTCTTCGATGCTAGGCGACTGTAGTCGTGCTGCAATATACGCCACCGCCGCCGCTGTGCTGGAGCCGGAATCCACCAGTTTGACGTTGAGAAAATGGCCGCCGGGCACCTCCAGGGCCTGCCACGACAGGTCGGCCCAGCCAAACCCGGGAACATAGGTGGGCGCGACTCCCGAAGTGAACGGTCGCACCTCGTGTTCGGCCCAGAACAGGCGAAAATCTTGGTCACGGGATGCCAGCTCACCCACAATCTCCTGCATCCGAGGGTCATCCGGGTCACCATAAAAGCGAAGCGCAGCGACGATTGCACGCGAGTTCTCTATCCACTTCGGATCGAGCCGCCCCTCGTCGGTCGCCATAAAATGCAACAGTACGAGGTTGCCGCCCTCGAGCGAGTAGCCGAACGCCATCGCCGTGGCCAACTTGTTTGCCCACAGGATGTCCTGGTTGCGGTCGAAGACATACGCGGGGGTTGTGGACCACTGGTCCAGCATGCTCAGAACACTGGGGCTGACCCGCGGCTGACCACTGTCTGCAGCGACGCCGGGCGACGGCAGCGCGAGCCGATACAAATATCGGCAGCTGACCTCGTCGAGCACGAGCGCGCGGGCGAGGGACTCGAGCACCTGGTCAGAGATCTGGTGGTCCCGCCCCTGTTCGAGTCGGACGTAATACTCGACACTGATCCCGGCACGCTCGGCGACCTCGTCGCGCCGAAGTCCCTGTACTCGACGACCGGGTTCGGGAGTGAGCCCCACATCCTGGGGTTTCAGCCGCGCGCGCCGCGCCCGCAGAAACTCTCCCAGAACGAGTTTCTTAGTTGGCATGGTGCTCCTGAAACGTGATGGTCGAAGCGCGCGAGTGTGCCCTCAATAGCTATCAAGCTACCGGTACAGGTTTTTGTTCCCCGACTCACCCATAGGGGGTTCTGGGAGGGGTCATAGGGTTCCCATAGGAAAGCCACCGACGCTAGTCACCATGAGCCGCATCCCCGAACCAGACTCCACGCCCGAAGGCCCCCGCTACGAAGGTCGCCTGCTCGATCGCACCGACGAAGAGGTGGTCGACCAGGGTGTCGCCTTCGACATTCGCACACTCATCAGCCGTCGCGGCGTCCTGGGCTTCCTCGGCCTGGGTGCCGGCGCGGTTGTCCTCGCCGCCTGCGCTGCCGACGACTCAGACAGCAGCACGTCGGGATCGACCGGCGCCACAACAACAACGTCCACGGGCGAGATCCCTGACGAGACCGCCGGGCCCTACCCCGCCGACGGCTCCAACGGCGTCGACGTGCTCGAGCTGTCGGGCATCGTGCGCAGCGACATCCGCTCCAGCATCGACGGTGGCCTGACCGCCGAGGGTGTCCCGATGACGTTCACCCTGACGATCCTCGACATGGCGAACAACAACGCGCCCTACGCCGGGGTTGCCGTCTACGTCTGGCATTGCGATGCGGCGGGCGGATACTCCATGTACTCCGAGGGAATCGAAAACGAAACCTACCTCCGCGGTGTGCAGGTCGCCGACAGCGACGGGAAGGTGACGTTTACGTCGATCATCCCCGCCTGCTACACCGGGCGCTGGCCGCACATCCACTTCGAGGTCTACCCCGACGTCGACTCGATCACCGACGCGACCAATGCAATCGCCACCTCGCAGGCCGCGATGCCCGAAGAAGTTTCGACGGCCGTTTTTGTGCTCGACGGCTACGAGGGATCCACCGAGAACATGGCCCAGGTCACCCTTGCCAACGACAACGTCTTCGGCGACGACGGCGGAGAACTCCAGCTGGCCACCGCCACCGGCGACGTGACCAACGGCTATGTCGTCACGCTCGATGTGCCCGTTGATACCAGCACCGAACCGACCGCTGGCACGGCACCGTCGGGTGGCGGCGGAGGCGGAGGCACTCCCCCGAGCGGCGGCGCCGGCGGCACCCCTCCGGACGGCAGTGGCACCCCGCCGACTGACGCCCCCGAATAACCATTCCCCTCCCCAATCCCCGCCCCAACCCCAGCTAAGGAAGTACACCCATGGGCCTCCTCAACAACCTCACGGGCTGGCATGCCCTCATCATCCTTGCGGTCATCGTTTTGCTCTTCGGCGCGACCAAACTCCCGGCACTCGCCAAAAGCGTGGGCCAGTCGATGAATATCTTCAAATCCGAGCTGCGGGATGCCCCGGCGCCAGCCCCGGCATCCGCAACAGACCCGTCCGCGACTCTCCGCGACCCGGCGACGGCTGTCCCCCTGGCCGAAAGGCAGTAGCCACCATGGGCGCGCGGAAAACTCCTGCTCGAGATGGCACACGCATGTCGTTTGCCGACCATCTCATAGAGCTCCGCACACGAGCATTCCGCGCGTCCATCGGCGTTGTCGGAGGTGTTGTGCTCGGGTACCTGGCATCGGACCTCATCCTCGAAATACTTCGTACTCCCATCGTCGCGCTGGCGGAGTCGCGCAACGCGAGCCTTAACTACGACAGCGTCAGCGGCGCGTTCGAACTCAAAATGACCATCGCGATGTTCGCGGGAATTGTGTTGTCCAGCCCGGTCTGGCTCTATCAAGCGTTCGCGTTTTTCGTCCCGGCCCTGACCCGCACCGAGAAGAAGTACACCTTCGGGTTCTTCTTCTCGGCTGTGCCCCTGTTTCTCGCCGGGTGCGCCACCGGGTTCACGCTGTTTCCCCACATCGTTGAACTGCTCGCCGGGTTCGCCCCGGCTGAAGACAGCACCATTCTCAGCGCCGCGTACTACTTCGACTTTGTGATGAAACTGGTCCTCGCCGTCGGCGTCGCGTTTGTGTTGCCAGTGTTTGTGGTGTTACTCAACTTCGTCGGGGTGCTCCCCGGCGCCACCGTTGTGCGCGGGTGGCGTGTTGTCATCCTGGCGATTGTGCTGTTCTGCGCGATCGCCACTCCTGCCGCCGATGTGATGTCGATGTTCTTTCTCGCCATCCCCATGACGGCGCTGTTCGCCGCCGCGGCAGCCATCGCCGTTCTGCATGACCGTGCCGCGATGCGGCGCACCGCTCTCCGCGCGGACTCCCCCGCATCCGTTCACGCCTAACCGAAGGACACCGCCATGTTCGGGCTCACCGTCGACAAACTTGTCATCATCGCGATCATCGCGGTGGTCCTGGTGGGGCCCGAGAGGCTCCCCTTCTACGCGGGCCGTCTCGCCGAACTCATCCGGGGACTCCGCGATTTCACCGACTCTGCGAAGACCCGGCTTCGACACGAGATGGGGCCCGAGATCGACGATATCGACTGGAAAAAACTTGATCCACGGCAGTTCGATCCCCGCCGGATTGTGCGGGAAGCGCTGGCGGACGATGACACCACGGCCAGCCCGCCCACGCCGGACAGCGGAAGCAGCATCACGTCGCTTTCACCACACAGCGGCGGCATCATTACTGCGATCGACGCCGAGAGCGAGCCCGCAGTGACGGTCGCCCGGCCGGCAGTACTGCGGGCAGGATCCGACGGTCGCTACCGTCGCCCGTAACTGCACGTGACGTCGCAGCACGTTCCTTCGCCGATGTCAGGTGTGCGGCACGAGCATCCCGAACACACGCGGCGACCTCGACTTACGCGCCGAGGTAACGCCCGGGGCGGTGATTCAACGCGAGGATCAGGTTGAGCAGCACCGCGCCAACCGCAGACAGTGCAACGGTCAACGGCGGAGCAACCGCGAACGACGCCAGAATGATGGCCACATCGAGCCCCATCTGTGTGTAGCCCGCGCGCCATCCGAGGCGCTCCTGAAAGATCAGCGCAAGGATGTTGA
>Ga0247735_1000245_pt1 | contig 23230 bp, 25 predicted proteins | sample UWRJL178409R2_FD_180934 | JGI IMG/M metagenome (GOLD analysis project Ga0247735, IMG submission 180934) | Plant litter microbial communities from Arlington Agricultural Research Station in Wisconsin, United States - UWRJ-L178-409R-2 | ecosystem: Environmental > Terrestrial > Plant litter >... | reverse complement strand
GCGAAGTACATCCCCGATCGGCGGCGATCCCAAGCGAATAACGCAGGCAGCAAGATTTCCTTCGCGCGTCGTCAAGTCTGTGGACTTGCACGCGCGGGCCCGTCCCCCGAGGGTTGCGGCATGCCAAGGGGACCGATTTTTCCATGACTGCACAGACCAGCGCGACGACCCAAGCGGCGACAACCGCGATGCCGACCGTTTTCATTCCGCACGGCGGTGGCCCGTGCTTCTTCATGGACTGGAGCGCGATGATGGGCGGTCCCGCCGATACCTGGGACAAGACCGAGGCGTGGCTGCGCGCGCTGATCTCGACCTTGCCCGAGCGGCCGAAAGGGATCGTGATCGTCTCCGGGCATTGGGAGGAACCCGCCTTCACCGCGTCGACGGCGGTCGATCCCGGCATGATCTACGATTATTACGGCTTCCCGCCGCACACCTACCAACTGCAATATCCGGCACCGGGCAATCCGGCGCTGGCCGCTCGAGTGGTCGAGCTGCTCCAGCAGGCCGGGCTGCCGGCGCGGACTGATCCGGCGCGCGGTTTCGATCATGGCGTGTTCGTGCCGCTGCTGGTGGTCGATCCCGATGCGACGATCCCGGTGGTGCCGCTGTCGCTCAAGGCGGATCTCGATCCAGCCGAGCATCTCGCCGCCGGGCGCGCGCTCGCGCCGCTGCGCGACGAGGGCATCCTGATCGTCGGATCGGGCATGAGCTACCACAATATGCGCGCCTTTCGCACGCCCGCCGCGACGCGGCCGTCGGCGGTGTTCGATCAGTGGCTGACGCACGTCATCGAAGCGCCGGTCGCCGAGCGCGATGCCGGGCTGGTGCAATGGGCCGACGCACCGGCGGGTCGCGATTCGCATCCGCGCGAGGAGCATCTCTTGCCGTTGATGGTCGCGGCCGGAGCGGGCGCGGATTCGCCAGGCGCCAAGGTGTTCAGCGACAATGTGATGATGGCGGACGTGTCGGCGTTTCGCTTCGGTTGACCGGCGCCCCGGCGGCTTGCCGCTGTCCGCCAAGGTTGTAAGAGGAGGGCGCGCGCCGATGCGCCAACAGCTTGCAGTCAGGAGGGCGCCGATGGCCGAAACCAAGCCGAATGCGGCCCGCCCAACCGAGGCGAGCGTCAGGACACGCCTCGCCGAAGCCGGCCTCGACATGCCCGAGGCATGCATCCCCGAAACGCTCGCTAATCTGCTGGTGTTGCAGGATCACGTCGCGACGCTACGCGCGTTCCCGCTCGATCCGCGCAGTGCGAGCGCGTTGCGCTTCGAGGCGTGAGCATGGACGCGCATCAGCAGACCGCGATCGCGCTGGCGGCGGCGGTCCGCGACGGCCGGATGAAGGCGGCCGATCTGTGCCGTCAGGCGCTCGACCATGCCGAAGCGCTCGGCAGCGAACGGAGCGGGTTCACGCGGCTGTTGCGCCGGCGCGCGATGCTGCGCGCCGAGGCGATCGACAAGCTGGTCGAAGCCGGGCTCAATCCGGGGGCGCTCGCGGGGGTGCCGTTCGGCGCGGCCGACCTGTTCGACGTGTCGGGGGAGATCACTACCGCCGGCTCGGGCACGCGCCACGATGCCCCGTTCGCGAGCCGCGACGCCACCGCGATCCGGCTGCTGGAGGCGGCGGGCGCGGTGCTGATCGGCACGCAGAACATGGACGAGTTCGGCTACGGCTTCGTCACGATGAACGCGCATTTCGGCACGACGCGCAATCCGCACGATCCCGATCGGGTCGCGGGCGGCGCTGCGGGCGGTTCGGCGGTGGCAGTGGCGACGCGGGCGGTGCCATTCTCGCTCGCGTTCGACACCAACGGCTCGCTGCGCGTACCGGCGGCGCTGTGCGGCGTGATCGGCCTCAAGCCGACCTATGGCAGCGTGGCGCGCGGCGGCTGCTTCCCGTTCGTCGAAAGCCTCGACGTGGTGGGCGCGCTCGCGCGCGATCTCGACGATCTCGCCTTGGTCTACGCCATCCTGCGCGACGGCGCGCCCGAGCGCGAGGCGGGGCGCGAGCCGGTCCGCTTCGGCCGGCTGATGAGCTGGTTCGACGACAATATCGCCGAGGAAATGCGCGGGCCGCTGCACGCGTTCTGGAACCGGCTTGGCCGCATCACCTTCGAGCTCGAACATTCTGAGATCGCGCGCGCTGCCGCCTCCGTCATCATCGCCGCTGAGGCCGCGAGCCTGCACCGGCCCGGGATCGAGCAGGATGCGATGGCGTTCGAGGCGCCGGTGCGCGGGCGCATGCTGGCGGGTATGCTGCTGCCGAGCGAGGATTATCTGCGCGCGCAGCGCTTCCGCGCCTGGATTCAGGCGCGGCTGCGCCAGCAGTTCGAGCTGTGCGACGTGCTGTTCACGCCCGCCGCACCTGGCTACGCGCCCACCATCGCCGATCCGGTGATGCTGTTCGGCGGCGAGCCGATCCCGGCGCGCAGCCACCTCGGCATCTATACCCAGCCGATCAGCCTGATGGGGCTGCCGGCGCTGGTGCTGCCGCTCGCCGGGGATTTCCCGATGCCGCTCGGCATCCAGTTGATCAGCGCGGCGGGCAACGAGCCGGTGCTGTTGCGCGCCGCGCGCGAGCTGATCGACCAGGGGCTGTGCGCGGTGCCGGGGCTGCGGGCGGGCTGAGCGCCAGTCAACATTTGGGCCGCGCTTGCTCAAGCGTGGCGGCGCCCGGCCGCTAGAGTACACCATCGAATGGCCGGTTGGGGGCGCACATGCAGGTAGATACGCTCATCAGCGGCGCGACCGTCATCACGGTCGATGCCGAACGCCGCGTCATCTCCGACGGCGCGGTGGCGATCGCCGGCGGCACGATCGTCGCGGTCGGCAAGCGTGCCGAGATCGAGGCGCAGGTGCAGGCGCGCGAAACCGTCGACGGCCGGCGCTTCATCCTGACGCCGGGCTTCATCAACGGCCATGTCCATGTCACCGAGACGCTGATCCGCGGCTTCCTGCCCGAAGCGCTGCCGTTCGACGAGGAGATCGGCCGCTGGGTGATTCCGCTCTACGAAGCGCATACCGCCGCCGAGCAGATCGTCAGCACCAAACTCGCCATCGCGGCGATGTTGCGATCGGGCACGACAACGTTCCTCGAAGCCGGCACGATCATCGCGTTCGACGCCGTGATGGAGGCGATCGCCGACACCGGCATGCGCGGCATCACCGGCCGCTGGACGATGGACCGCGCGTTCGATCCCGCTGCCGATCAGATCGCCTTGACCGAAACCGCCGTCGCCGCGCTGGCGGCGGATATCGCGCGCTACCCGCAAGACGACCGGCTGATCGCGGCGTGGCCGATCCTGATCGGCCACAACACCGCCTCCGATGCCTTGTGGCAGCGCGCCAGCGCGCTCGCCCGCGAGACTGGCTGCGGCGTCTCGGCGCACATGAGTCCGGTCGCCGACGATCCCAACTGGTATCTTGCCAACACCGGCAAGCGGCCGATCGTGCATCTCGAGGCGCTCGGCGTGCTCGGGCCGCATCTCAATCTGGTGCATATGGTGCATGTCGATGCAGGCGAGGTCGCGCTGCTCGCGGCGACCGGCACCAACGTCACGCATTGCCCCGGCGCGGCGATCCGCACCGGCCTCGGCACCACGCGCCACGGGCTGTTTCCTGAAATGGCCAAGGCGGGGATCAACCTGCTGCTCGGCACCGACGGCGCCGCCAACCACGACATGATGCGCGTGATGACGCTGATGGCGGGGCTGTTCAAGGATGCCCGCGAAGACCGCGAGATCTTCCCGGCGCATCAGGTGCTGGAGATGGCGACGATCAACGCCGCAAAAGCGGTGGGCCGCGCCGGGTCGATCGGCAGCATCGCGGTCGGCATGCAGGCGGATATCGTCGCGCATGACAGTTTTCGCCCCGAATGGCAGCCGGTCAACGATCCGGTGCGCCAGCTCGTTTGGTCGGCCGACGGGCGCGGCGTCCATTCGGTGTGGGTGGGCGGGCGTCGTGTCGTGGAAAGCTTCCGCTGCACGACGATCGACGAGGAAGCTTTGTACGTCGAAGGGCGGGCCGCCGCCGCCGCCGTACTCGAACGGGCCGGGCTGCCGCTGCGCACCGCCTGGCCGATGTCCTGACGAAAAGAGGAAGACACAGTGGAATATAGCACGATCACGGTTCGCCCGCTCACGCCGACGATCGGGGGCGAAGTGTCGGGCATCGATCTCAATCGCCCGCTGTCGGGCGCGGAGGTGGAGGATCTGCACCGCGCGCTCGACGATCGGCTCGTGCTGTTCTTTCGCGACCAGCCGATCGACCATGCCGCGCATATCCGCTTCTCCGAATATTTCGGCGGCATCCACATCGCGCCGAGCACCAAGCCGTGGCAGGCGCCTGGCCACCCTGAAGTCATCATCATCCATGCCGACAAGGATTCGACCTTCGTCGCGGGCGAGGACTGGCATTCGGACATGAGCTGCGATCCCGAGCCGCCGCTCGGATCTGTGCTGTATCTCCACACCATCCCGCCGGTTGGCGGCGATACCGTCTTTTCGAGCATGTACGCGGCGTTCGATGCGCTGTCCGACCGGATGAAGGCGCATCTCGAAGGCTTGACCGCGGTGCATGATGCGGTGGTCGGCTTCGGCGGCATCACGCCGGAGGGCATGAAACTGCCGCGCACCAGCCACCCGGTCATCCGCACGCACCCGTCGACCGGGCGCCAGGCGCTGTTCGTCAACAAAGGCTTCACCACCCATATCGAGGGCATTCCGCGCGCCGAAAGCGATGCGCTGCTCCACTATCTCTTCCAGCACGTCCAGCACCCGATGTTCCAGTGCCGCTTCACCTGGGCGCCGCATTCGATTGCGTTCTGGGACAATCGCTGCGCGCAGCATTCGGCGATCTGGGATTATTTCCCGCAGACCCGCTCGGGCTTCCGCGTCCAGATCCGTGGCGACGTGCCGCGTTGACGGCGACCGGCCAGCGCCGCGGCCGTGAACTGGCGGTCCTGACGGCGACGTCGCTGGCGTTGATCTTCGCCCAATCGGTCGTGTTCGCGTCGTTCGGTCTCGTCCTGTTCGCGATCGGCCCCACTCTCCGGCTGTCGGCGAGCGATAGTGGGTTCGCCTATACGATCGTGGTGGTGGGCGCCTGCATCGCCGCGCCCATGCCGATGGCGCTGATCCGCTGGATCGGTGGCGGGCTGACGATCGTGCTCGGTCAGGCGGTTTTGTGCGGCGCGTTCCTCGTCCTGTCGGACGCGCATGGTCTGAGCCAGGTCTATGCGGCCGCGTTGCTCGGCGGGATCGGCTTCTCGCTCAGCGGCAATTCGCCGGGCGTGTTCCTGCTGTCGGGTTGGGGCGGCGCGCGCGCGGCGCGATGGATCGGCATCTATATGATGATCGGCATGCTCGGCAACGCGGTGGGTCCGCCCGCCGCGCAGGCGCTGATCGCAGGGCTGGGCTGGCGGGGGTATTGCGTCGCGGTGGCGCTGGTCGCGGCGGCGATGGCCGGCCTGTGCTGGCTGTGCCTGCGCGAGCCGCCGCTGGCCGATCCCGGAGAAGGCGGGCGATCGTCGTTGCGGGGGCTTGGCGGAGTGCTGCGCTCACCGATCTTCCTGATGCTGGCGGCGGCGATCGTCGCGAGCCAGATGTGCATCATCACGGTTGCGAGCATCGCGCCGGCCTATCTGGCGGCGCAGGGGCAAGCGCCCGCGTTCGCCGCACGCCTGCTCGGTATCGAGGGCCTCGCCAGCGCGCTGGCGACCGGCTTGCTCGGCTATGGCGTGCGGATCGTACCCGCGCGGCACCTGCTGCCGATCGCGCTTTTGGCGGGCGCGGCAGGGCTGGCGATCCTGGTCGCGAGCCGCGATGCCGTGCTGTTGACCGGGTTCGCAGTGCTAGTCGGCGCCAGCGTCGGCGGCGCTACACTGGCGGTGACATTGCTGCTGGTGCGATACTTCGGGTCGGTGCAGGGCGCTGCCTCGCTCGGCGCGGTCTGGACGCTGGCCGGGCTGGCAGCGTTCGGCCCGTGGTTCGCGGGGCTCATCGCCGACGCCAGCGGCAGCTACGCACCCGCCTTTTCAGTCATTGCCCTCTTGCTCCTACCGATCGCCGGCAGCAGCGTGCTATTGCTTCCACGCGACGTGCCGGATGCCGGCCTGCTACCATCTCGTGGCTGACTTCGATGGTAAGCTTTTTGCTCCATCGACCGCCGGCTTATCTCGCTCCCGATAAGCAGGAATGCCCCGAGGCGCCTATCGACCAGAGCCGGTCGCTCAACTCAGGTTCGGGTAACGTCCGATCTTACCTGAAGCAGTCGTTCGGACCCATCAAAGCGTTGGATCGACACGGCTATCTTGACGCACCTTATCTCCTGTTCTCCGCTTCGCGCAGTGCTTCGACCCCGGCGAGGATGAGATTGAGCCCGGCCAGAAATTGTTCGCGATCATCGTGCTCGGGCAGTTGTGTCGCCAGGTGTCGGACGAATGGATGCTCTTCGGGATCGAGTTGCGCCCATCGTGCAGCGATCGCCCCCAAAGCCGTTTTCCGATCCATAGCGCCATCGAACATGTTCGCACCCTGCGCATATTGTCCAGCAAGCCCGAGAATGAAGCTCGTGATCGCGGTAGCGACGTTGAATAGCACAAGGTCCGGGACGCCGATCGCCTGAACCTGCCCGCCGACCGCTTCCAGGATGCGCAGCACGGCATGTTGCCATGGATTACGTGCTAATTGTCCTCCGACCCAAGGGTGTGAGTCGATCGCGTCGAAAACCCCCAAGGCGAAAGCGCGGATCGCATCCTGTGGCGTCGTTCCGTTGGCTTGCGATGTCACGATCTGGGCAATGACATTGTCCGTCGCCGCGGCGAGCAGTTCCTGCTTGTCGGCAACATGCCAATAGAGCGCCCCGCTTCCGGTCTTCAACCGGCCTGCAAGCGCGCGAAAGGTCAGCGCCGCTTGGCCTTGGGTATCGAGAATCTCGATTGCCGCCTCGACGATCGCGTCCTTCGAGAGCGCAGTCGTTCGCCGTTCAGCACGCGGGGCATTGCTCATCATAGCACCACCTTGACATCGTTGGAACAGCGTTCCAACACCGCTTGATGGAACGTTGTTCCAGTGGATGCCGGAAGGGACAAACCTTGACCCATGTCACTATCGTCGGCGCAGGCCTTGGCGGGCTTGTTCTTGCCCGCATCCTTCATCTTCACGGCATCGCCGCGACAATTTTCGAGGCCGATCCAACCGAGGGGGCCCGCGCGCAGGGTGGCCAACTCGATATCCACGCGGATGACGGGCAGGTCGCGCTTGCTGCTGCCGGACTCACCGACGCGTTCCGCGCCATCATCCATGAGGGCGGCGAAGCCACGCGTGTGCTTGATCGACATGGCGCGGTTGTGTTCGAACACCCCGATGACGGCACTGGTGGAAGACCTGAGGTGCTTCGCGGCGGCCTGCGCAAAATTCTCCTGGATTCGTTGCCTACGGGCGCCGTCCAATGGGGCAGGAAGCTGCATACCATCGCGGTGCTCGGCGATGGCCGACATGGCTTGACCTTCGCCGATGGTTCCACAGCGATCAGCGAACTCCTGGTGGGTGCCGATGGTGCGTGGTCGAAGGTCCGGTCGCTGCTGTCGGATGCGACACCAACCTATGTCGGCACCGCCTTCGTCGAGACTTATCTGCATGACGCTGACGTGCTGCATCCGGCGGCGGCCGAGGCGGTCGGCAGCGGCGCGTTGATGGCGCTGGCATCGGGGCAGGCGATACTGGCGCACCGCGAAGCAGGCAGCGTTCTTCACGCCTATGTCGCGCTGAACCGCCCCGCCAATTGGTTTGCCGATATCGACTTCGACGACGCCGCCGCCGCAAAGGCGCGGATCGCGGCCGAATTTGAGGACTGGTCGCCGGCGCTCACCGCGCTAATCACTGATGGTGAGACCGCACCGGTGCTGCGCCTGCTCCATACGCTCCCGACCGGGCATCGGTGGGATCGCGTACCCGGCGTGACCCTGCTCGGCGATGCCGCCCATCTCGCGCCGCCGGCCGGTGAGGGTGCAAACCTTGCCTTGCTCGACGGCGCCGAGCTTGCCTTAGCGATCGCCGGACACCCCGATGACGTCGAAGAAGCGCTCGGCATTTACGAGGACGTGATGTTCGAACGCGGCGCGGCCGCCGCGGCGGACGGCCACGAGCTACTCGGGATTCTGCTTGCCGATGGCGCGCCGCTCACCACCGTCGATTTCTTCCATAGAGCCTTGGCGAGAGCTTGAGGGATTTTGGCCGCCATGGACGGTGTCGTGACTGCGGGGGCAGGCCCCGTCAGATTGTTCGTCGCCTGCGAGCTACGGATCAGTGGTGTGCGTGTGTTGGAGCGAGCCGAGAACCCGCTCTCCTCCCTGAAGCACCTGCCGTTCGGGAGGCGGGCGCTTACCGCGCCGACGATCAAGGCGTTCTATCGGCGCGGTATGTTGGACGCCATCGCCATCGCCATGACGGAGCGGGCGTAACATGCTGACAGGCACTTAGCTGTGGGCAAGAGAGGGGCTGAGGCTTTGCCACTGCCCCTCTGTCGGTAGCTTTACTCCTTTGCGCGGTAGGGCTCTGGGACGACGAACACCTCGTCCGCGCGGGCATAGCCGCCGTCCTTGACCTCCTCGATCAGGACCATGGTGTGCGGGCGCGCGGCCTCCGAGAAATATTCGACCAGCATGGCGGTCGTCCGGTGGACGATCTCTTCCTTCTGCGCACCTGTAAGAGCGGCTTCGGGAACCTTGAAGTTGGCAAACGGCATTTCTAATCCTTTCAGTTGTGTTGGTCGGAAGGGCGAAGCAGATCGGAGAGGCCGATCCGTTCGATCAATTGAGCCCGCACGCGATCGGCGACCCCGTTGACGATTTCGGCACCATCCTGTGATGGGTCGATGTGAAGTCGGAACGGTCGCTGCCCGTGCGGCATGGCGACGAGCTCGACGATCGCGCGGCCGACCGCCTCGGGGTCGGCATCGTGCGGTTCCAGTGCCGTCAGGCCACCGAGCACCTGCTTATCGGTGCCGGCATAGGGGCCGGACCAATAGGCACCGGCACGACTTTTGTCCTCTGGATGCGAGGCATGCTCGAAGTGCTTGGTGCCCTTGGTGAAGGCACCGGGCACCAGAATCGTCGTCTCGATGCCGAAGCGCGCCAGTTCGAGCGCATAGCTTTGCGCTAATGCGTCCATGCCAGCCTTGGCGGCAAAATAGGGTCCAAGGAACGGCGGGGTACCGCCGCGCGTGCTGGTAGATCCTATCCAGAGCAGCAGTGCCTGCCCGGCCTGTCGCAGGTGCGGCAACGCCGCGCGGTTCACGCGCTGGGTACCAACGACGTTCACGTCGTAGACACGCGCGATCTGTTCCGCCGTAAACGCCTCGGCAGGACCGAACGTCATGTGTCCGGCATTGTGAACCACCACGTCCAGACGTCCAGCCTCGTCGAGTATGTGCGCAATCGCCGCGTCTGCCGATTCCTGTATGGTAACGTCCAGTGCGATCGGCGCCAGCTTTACGCCCGTATCGCGGGCGAATTGCTCCATTTCAGCGGCGGGCTTGCCGCCATGCGCGTCGAGGTCGCGCATGGAGGCAAAGACATGGTGTCCGGCGTCCGCCAGTCCGCGGGCAGCCATGGCGCCGAAGCCGCTGGATGCACCGGTGATCAAGATGGTTTTGCTCATCAGATCACGCCGCCATTGGCGCGGATGACTTGGCCGCTGATCCAACTGGCATCCTGACTGGCAAGGAAGGCGACGACGCGAGCGATATCGTCGGGCTGACCAAGACGGCCGAACGGATTCATTTTCTCGATCGCGGCGACCTGCTCGTCGGATTTGCCGCCGAGAAATAGCTCGGTAGCTACGGGTCCTGGCGCGACGGCGTTGACGGTGATCCCGCGCTTGCCGACCTCCTTGGCGAGAATGTGGGTCATCGCCTCAACCGCAGCCTTGGTCGCGGCATATACGCCGTAGGCAGGCTGATAAAGACCCACGACGCTCGACGAGAAGCTGATGATGCGCCCGCCATCGTGCATCCGCTTTGCCGCTTCGCGCATGCCACGAAATACGCCGCCGAGGTTGGTTGCGATTTGGATGTCGAAAGCCGCGTCCTCGACCTCGGCGAAAGGAGCGAATTTCATGATGCCGGCATTGTTGACGAGGATGTCGACGCCGGCGAACGCCTTCTCAGCCGCATCGAACAGCGTAGGAATTCCCGCCGGGTCGGCAACGTCCGCTTGCACGGCAATAGCGCGGCCGCCGGCTCGTTCGAGCCCAATGACAAGACCCTCGGCCGCTTCGCGGCCGTGAGCGTAGTTGACGACGACGGCAATGCCCTCTGCGGACAGCTTAGTGGCGATAGCCGCACCGATACCCTTCGATGCTCCTGTAACGATGGCGGTGCGTGTCGGTGTCTGCGGCATGGCCAATCTCCTTCGATGCAGAGATAGGCAATCGGGTTTTAGGAGATAATGCTGCTAATATTGACATGTCAGTTCGATTAGCGCGAACAATGCTGGCATGGATCACCTTGCTAGCCTTCGCTTGTTCGTTCGGGTCGTAGAGCGCGGCAGCTTCACCGGCGCCGCCACCGATCGAGGGGTCCCCCGCTCGACCACGACCGAAGTCATTCGGCAGCTTGAACAGCGGCTGGGCGCTCGTCTCCTCGATCGCACGACGCGGCATGTCGCTCCGACACCGGACGGCAAGCAATATTACCAGCGCTGTCTGGCGATTCTTGCCGATCTCGACGATGCTGAATCAGTGCTTCGTGACAGCGAGCCGCACGGTCCGTTGCGGATCGATGCACCGGGATTGCTGACGCGAACGTTCATCCTTCCAGCCCTCCCGGGGTTTCTCGAGCGGTATCCGCGCATAGAGGTGCAGTTCGGGCAAAGCGATCGACTGGTGGACTTGGTCCGCGAAGGCGTCGACTGCGCGATCAGGGCCGGCGCTCCCGCTGACAGTGACCTGATCCTGCGGCGGTTGGGGACGATCGGCGAGGTTACCGTGGCCAGTCCGGCCTATCTCGAACGGCGCGGCACTCCCACTTCGATCGATGACCTGGGAGGGCACGAGATGGTCGGTTTCCTGTCCTCGCGAACCGGTGACGTCATGCCGCTGGAGTTCAGCGTCGACGGCGCTTTACGCGAAGTCCGCCTACCAATGAGGGTCAGCGCCAATCACTCAGACACGACCGCCGACCTTGCCAGGCGAGGCTTCGGGCTAATACAGGCGCCGCGCTATCGCTTTAATGCGGAATTGAAGGCAGGAACGCTCGTGGAGGTACTGTCCGACTGCCCACCGTCACCAACGCCACTGTCCGCACTGTTTCCGCAAAGTCGCCAGTCGGCTCCTCGCCTGCGCGTGTTCCTCGATCTCGTGGCGGACGTTTTTTCCCAAGCAGCGCTGTAGCTTGCGTTAGAACTGGAAAAGGGAAGAAAGGTGATCCGCTAAGCGGGGAGCTTTTCTTGCGCAGGTGCGCTGTGATATTACCGCTCTGCCCGCACCCCGGGTACGACCACCAGCTTTCCCTTAGGCAAACCTGTCGTCTCGAGATCAACAATCGCGGAGATCACTTCCGACAGCGGCACGATTTGGCCGATCGCCGGGACGAGTTGCCCTCGCTCGCACGCGTCGGCGATGCTGGCGAGCGATTCCAACGTCGGATTGCCGAATACCAGGTGATGCCGCGACGAAAGCAGACTGCCGATCATCTTGGCGAACGTCGGGACGATATGCAGCGATTGGCCACCCCGCTTGAGCATCACACCACATTGGCGGAACGACAACTTTCCCGCCGTGTCGAATACCACATCGAAGCTAGCGCGATAACCAGCGACATCGAAGTCCCGATAATCGACAACCTTGCTCACGCCCAGCGCCAGAGCTTCGTCGCGCCTGGCCGCGCTGCAACTGCCGGTGACGCTTGCCCCGCGCAAGCGGGCGATCTGCACCGCGGCACGGCCAACGCCGCCCAGGCATCCAGCGATAAAGACCGATTGGCCCGCACTCACCTGCGCCCGCTGCACAATCCCGCTCCATGCGGTAACGGCAACCAACGTCAAAGCAGCCGCCTGTTCGAACGACATCGATGTGGCCTTGCGGACGGTGTTCTTCTCCTCTGCAATGACCGATTCCGCGAACGCGCCCGCTGCAGGGATCGTGGCGACGCCGACGACTTCGTCACCCACCTTGAGCCGAACCGTGCCGGGGCCGACGGCATCGACAACCCCAGCGAAATCATGGCCAAGACCACGCGGAAAGCGCGACCCGGAAAGCATCTTCATTTCGCCGCGCCGAAGTTTCCAATCCATCGGGTTGGCTGCCGCAGCTCTGACCTGCACGCGGATCTGGCCAGGCCCGGGCTCGGGCTGGGGAACATCGTCAAGCTGCAGCTCTTCGGGGCCGCCAAAGCGATGATATTGGACGCGCTTCATAAGATTACCTTGGTTCACGATGGTGCGTGATGGCCGCAATGCACAGCAGCGGGCGGTTCTCATCCGGCCCACCATAGCCAGAAGAAAACTGCCGCGAGCACCGCCTCGCCCACGACCGAGCGGAAGATGCCAGCGCTGGCCCGTCGCGCCAGGAATTCGAATAACCCCAGGCTCGCGAGAACCGCGACCGCACCGCCTACGACCAGACTCACAGCCGAGCGGAATTCCGAGGGGCCCGCATTGCGTCCCAGGAAGAACATCAAGGCTAGGCCTAGATAGATCACGCCAAGCCGGCGAAATAGAATAAGCGCGCCAGCGGTCTCCTCGACGCCCCACTCCTTGAGCACGCCCCCGCCAGCGAAAATGAAGCGGAGCCCGAGAAGGCAAGCCGCAACCGTCATGATGTAGGCCATTATCTGAAAGATCACGGTCGATCTTCCTTGATCATCCGGGGCAACATGCCCGCTTGCTCGGACTGGGTCATGGACGATTGCTTTCGGACGATCTATGCGCCGACGTCTGAATTTACTTGGAGACCGTCCAAACATGGATCCGCTGTCCGACGTCCTCGCGCTGCTAGAGCCACGAAGCTATCGTGTCGGTGGCTTTGAGGCGGGCGGCGATTGGTCGATTCGTTTCGGTGCCTATGACGAGGGGATCAAATGCTATGCCGTGACCGCAGGCAGGTGCTGGATCACAGTGGAACGTGCAGAAGCGCCTGTGCTGATTGAGGAAGGCGACTGTTTCTTGTTGCCACATGGTTGGCCGTTCCAGGTCGCGAGTTATCCAAATTTACCAGCCGAGGATTGGCAGCCTCATTTTGTAGGCACCCCCGAGGGCGCGGTGGTCAAGTTGAACGGCGGCGGCGGGGTCACGGTGCTCGGCAGCCATTTCTGGTTCGACGGGCCGCACGCGGAGATGTTACTTGGGCTTCTGCCGCCGATTGTCCATCTGAAAAGCGAGACTGATCGCTTGACGCTACGCTGGGCCTTTGATCGGATGCGACAAGAACTGGCCGTTGCCCAGCCGGGAAGCGTCCTGATAGCACAGCACCTCGCTCACATGATCTTTGTCCAGGCGCTGCGCCTTCACTTGGGCGAAGGAAACGGTGTCGGTTGGGTGTCTGCGCTCTCTGACAGGCAGGTCGGGGCGGCAATTACCGCGATCCATCGAGAACCGGCGCGGCGTTGGACGGTGGAATCACTTGCCGTCGACGTCGGCATGTCGCGATCCAGTTTCGCCGCGCGATTTAAACAATTAGTCGGCGAAGGGCCGATCGAATATCTCACCCGCTGGCGGATGCTGCTCGCTGGACGCAGCCTGTCGCGCGGCGACGCCGTCGGGTCAGTTGCCCGCTCACTCGGATATAAATCAGAAAGCGCGTTCAGCACTGCCTATACGCGCGTAGTGGGCAGCACGCCTCGCGGGCGGGCGCGCCTCCTGGCTGTGGGGCCCCAGAGCTGAGCACGACACTTGGTGCTCTGATCGACTGCGCTCGCCAACTTTTGACCCGCGCGAACCGCAGTCAGGCCGCGGGCATTTCCCCGACCCTGCAGGTCGCCTAACTCCGCGCTGTTCGCGTGCAAAGTCATGGCAGGAGAAAGCTCGCTAACGTCGGGTTCTGCCCCAACTGTCGTTCAACGAGGGGCCGAGAATGGCCGCAAAGTCCCACGGTTTGCCGGCAGCAATCGATCAGAATGTGATGAACGCGCCGAACGGCTGCTCCGGACACGACCGGGCAATGCGTGGCCATAACCGGCGGACGGAGACCGGCTACAACAGTTTCAGGCTGTCGATCAAAGCCCGCATTGCGGCCGGCATGTGGCGACGGCTCGGATAATAGAGGTGGAAGCCCGGGAAGGGTTTGCACCACGTATCTAGTACGCGCTGAAGCGATCCTTCGGTAATGTGCGTCTCGACCAGACTTTCCACCAGCAGCGCGACGCCGCAGCCCCGCACCGCGGCGTCGAGCAGAAGACTGGTATCGTTCGCCGTCATGACGCTATCGACCATGACCTCGAACGGTTCGTCAGGACCATCGAAGCGCCAGGGGTGCAGCGCCCCAGTCTCGTACCAGCGATAGGTCAGGCAAGCGTGACCGTTCAGTTCGGCAGGGCTCAGCGGCACCGACCGTTGCGCAAAATACGATGGCGACGCCACCACCGCCATGCGCAGATCGGAGGTCAGCGGCACCGAGATCATATCCTGTTGGACGATCGCGCCCGAGCGGATTCCGAAATCGAACCCCTTGGCGATGACGTCGGTGATGCTGTCATCAATGACCAGCTCCAACCGTATCTCAGGATAATCCGCGCGGAACTTCGCCAGCTTCGGCATCACGATCAATTGGGCGGCGGCGCGCGGCATGTTGATCCGAACCAGTCCGCGTGGCTGCTGCTGAAAGGCGCCGACATCTCGGACGGCATCAATCACTTCGGCGATTGGCGCTCCGAGCCGATCGAGCAAGGCCTGGCCTGCCTCGGTCGGCGCCACGCTGCGGGTCGTGCGGTGGAGCAGCCGGGCGCCGAGACGCTGTTCGAGCGATCGCATGCTGTGGCTGAGCGCGGAGGGCGACATGTTCAGCCGCCGCGCCGCGCTGCGAAAGCTGCGCTCCTCGGCAATCGCCATGAACGCCATCAGCTCGGCAAACTCCGCACCCCGCATATTGGTGATTCCTGTTCAACGGCCCGTACCGAATCGAACGCATTATACACTCTCTGCGAATGAACCATATCTCCTCCAACGAGCCGAAGAGGATTGATAATGCGCACGATGCGACGCTGGGAAATGGATGGGATCGGCCGTGACCGGCTTGCCTTACGCGAGCGGCCGATCCCGGCGCCTGGCCGGCATGAAGTGCTGGTGGCGGTCGGAGCGGTAGCGCTCAACCATCGCGACAAGATGGTCATCGAAAGCGGGCGCGGCCTGCCGCTCTCCTTCCCATTCACCCCCGGCTCTGACCTGGCGGGGCGGATCATGGCAACGGGCGAAGACGCCGAACGCTTTGCTATCGGTGATCGCGTGATCTCCTGCTTCACGCCAGAATGGATCGACGGCCTTCGCGCGGGGACAGCCCGGATGCCGGTGTATCGCACGCTTGGCGGTTTCTTCGCGGGCGTACTCGCCGACTATGTCGTACTGCCCGACCACTGGCTGGTCGCGGCGCCGGCGACACTCGATGACGCGCAGGCGAGCACGCTTCCCTGCGCCGCGCTCGCCGCCTGGTTCGCGCTCGTCGAGCGCGGCCGGGTCCGGGCGGGTGACACGGTGCTGATACGGGGGACGGGCGGCGTGGCGCTGTTCGCACTCCAGTTCGCAAAGATGCACGGGGCGACGGCGATCTTGTTCTGCAGCCCGGGAAAAGGCGACCGCGCACGGGCGCTGGGCGCGGATCACGTTATCGACCGGCATCGGAAGGATGGGCTCGACGCTCTGTATGCACTCACCGGCGATCACGGCGCAGACCATATATTGGAGACCGTCGGCGGCGCTCATCTCGGCCTATCCGCCCAAGCGGCGGCCGTCGGCGGTCGCATCTATCAGATCGGCGCGCTCGACGGCTTCGACCTGTCGTCGCCCGCCATGCCGCTGATGATGAAGGACGTGACGATCCACGGCATCGCCACCGGCCACCGCCGCGCGCTCGAGGACATGGTACGCGCGGTCGAGCGTGTCGGAATGACACCGGTGATCGACAGCCGCTTCCCGCTTTCCGGCCTGCCGGACGCGCTGGATCGCCTCGACAAGGGTCCGTTCGGCAAGATCGTGATCGACATGTCCGGCCGGGCCAATCAGGACGGGAGCATCTGAAATGGAGGAACACGCAAGCTGGCGCGACGCGAACATGTGCGCGCCAGCAACAGTCCTGTCGGTCCGGGCGATCAGACTGCCGGCGCCCGGCCGGGGCGAGGACATCCAGGTGCGGATATCTGCCCCCGCAACCGGCGACAACTTGCCTATCATCATCTTCTCGCACGGCTATGGCTCGTCGATGGACGGCTATGCGCCGCTGGCCGATTATTGGGCCGCACACGGCTTCGTCGTGATCCAGCCGACTCATCTCGATTCGAAGCGGCTTGGGCTGGCGCAAGAGGATCCGCGACGACCGCTGATCTGGCGCACCCGTGTCGAGGACATGAAGCGCATCCTGGACGATCTGGACGCGGTCACGCAGTGGGTGCCCGGCCTGGAAGGCCGTGTCGATCACGGCTTGGTGGCGGCATCTGGGCATTCGTTCGGGGGGCAGACCACGAGCATGCTGCTCGGTGCGCGGATGCTGGGGCCTGATGGCGAAGGCGAAGACATGTCGGATCGACGGGTCAAAGCCGGAATATTGCTCGCGTCCGGGGGGCGCGGTGGAGTGGACCTGAGCCCCTTGGGACGGGAGATCACCCCATATCTTAACTCCGGCTTCGACCACATGACGACGCCTGCTTTGGTGGTCGCGGGCGATGCGGACCAATCACCGTTGACGACACGCGGCCCCGACTGGTTCGCCGATCCGTATCGTCTCAGTCCCGGCAGGAAGGCGCTGCTGACCCTATTCTGCGCCGAGCATATGCTGGGTGGCGTATCGGGCTATGCGGTGACGGAAACGACCGACGAAAATCCGGCCCGCGTCGCCCTGATTCAGCGGATGACTCTGGCGTATCTCCAGAGCGTACTACTCGACGACGCGACCGCGTGGTCTTCTGCATGCGAGGCCCTTGCGACGGAGGCTACACCACTGGGGCAGGTCGAGGGCGCCGCCGGGGGACGACCGTTTCCAGCCGAAGCGGCCGCTCGGAGCGGCCGGATGGAAGGGCAGGAATGTCCCAGGATCAGGCAATTGCTTTCGGCGGCAGTCGACCAGCTCAAGACATTCAGCGTCGTTGATGTGAGCGGCGGCTCTTGCTGGAACCCGCCATTCCGGTCGCGCAAACCAGTCGGTCGGCTATGCGCCCTAATGCCGGACGTTCGGTAATCGCAGCTTATCCCGAAAGCCGCCGTTCGTTCATTTGCGGGAGAGCGAGAGGTTGGGGGAATAGCGGAAGGGCAGCTTTCAGGCAGTAATTGACGCAAATGCCCGTTCATTCATACGATGCGGGGGTGAACGCGTCACTCATCCTGCACATGCTCCAGCCTGGTGCTAGGAAGGTCGAGCACCCAGCGAGGATCGAGGGAGCAAACGTCCGCCCGAGGCCTATTAGTCCTCGTCATTCTCGTCCTCGTCGCCATCTTCGGGCCGGTGATAGGCATAGTTGAAAAGCGCATCGAGTTCGCTGAGATCGCCTAGGCCAAGCTTTTTCCGGAGGCTCTCGGCGTCTGCGATAAACCGGGCGTAGCGTGCCCCATCGAGGCTTCTTTTGTCCGGCGCGCGGGGATAGTTCTTTATGTGGGCGAGGCCCATTCCGGCGACGGAGTTACGGTTCATGACCGGGAAGCGGGCAGGATCTCGGGCGTGGAGGATTTCGGTGAGCACGTTGGTGCCGGCGCGCGGAATCCTCTCGAAATAGGTCATGAGGAGGTCGAACAGGACCGCGGGATCGTTCGAGGGCTCGGCGGCCAGCGCGCGAAGCGCCGCCTGGAATTCTGCGGGCTTCCTGGCGACCGTCGTCTTGCCGCGAATGATGCCGCTCGAGTGCCAATGGCGGATCAGCTCTTCATAGGCCTCGAGAAAGGCGGGCTGCGCGAGATCCGGTTTGCGGGCCAGAACGGCAAGCTGCGCCCTGGCTTTGGGGAGGCTCGAGCGTCGGCGCACGATGGATTGATCGAAGCCCTCCGAACCTTTGTCGGCACGCATTTCTATCAGAAGATCGGCAAGCGTGAGCGTGTCGCCAGCGCTGGCTTCCATCGCGCGGGATGCTCTCTGCTCTGCGGTCTTCATCGTGGTCTGGTAGATGTCGCGGCGCTTCTCGTAATCCGCGATGAGCCCGGGGGTCGCCTCGACGATTTCCTCATTTTCGAGCCGCGCATCGATCCAGGCCGTGAGCCAGGCCTGCTGTTTGGCGGCTGACCCCGTCAGCAGGACGGAGAGTTCGTGGTTTCCCGCAAGGCCGCCCCAGGTCATGTTCGCCGAGCCGACAATCAGCGTCTGACCGCCTGCGCCCTTGGACCAATAGACCTTGGGATGAAGCGTCTCCCTGCTTCGTGCATCGCCGATATAGAGATCGATCTTGCCTCCGGCCGCCGCCGCCTTGGCCTGCAAGCTTCGGATCCCGCGAAGCACGCTCGGGTCGCTCTGGTAGAAATTAAGCCCGATGACGAAGGTCGCCTTCAGCCCCTTTGCGGCGCGCTCCGCCAAAGCCTTCTGGATCTTCTTCCAGCCACTGAATTTGGCGAAGGCGACAATGCAGATGAAGTGGGTCGCGGTCGCGAGATGGCGAAGGATCTCGTCGGCGTGGCCCTCGTCTTCGCCATTTTCCAGCAACGACGCCAGGACCCTCGGTGCTTTTCCCATACCCCCCTTCGATATCGCCGCGCCTCTATCGAGACACACGAGAATCAGTCCGCACTGGATATTCAATTCTATTCGCATAGCTCAACAATGAAGCTATCTAGAAGAGCGAGTTTTTTGCGCGTCACGAGTCGCGGCTAGTAGTCCGATATTCGGGGATAGATATCGAACTGAACGGTCGGAAACTGTTTTGAATAGTCCGTCTGGCGCTGGCTTGGTGGGCTACCGGTCTGGGGGATATCTATGAAAAGCTTGCTTGCCGCATTGTCGTTGCTGGCGCTTGGCGCCTGCACCACGACGCGCCCGTACGAAGCGGCGTCGATCAATTACCGGCTACCAAAGACGACTGCGAAGGTGACGCTCTCGGTTGACGTGACTGTTTGCGACCCAATCAAGGGGGCGCAGACAAAGGCGAGCCTGAAACTGGATACGGTCGCTGCCAGCGGGGACACGCTCTATCGGCTGGAGGGCAAGGACCTCGCGTCCGGGTCGATCAAGCGCGCCGTTACGGTCGGCACTGACGAAAATGGCGTGATCTCGTCGGTCAATTCGACCGCAACCGATCAGACGTCCGTGATCCTGGGCGACGTGATCAAGATCGCGGCCACCGCGGCGGCCTTTGCAGGGAACGGCGACACCAGCCCGGTTCTCCTCTGCAACGCGAAGACAAAGGCCAACCTCATCGCTGCCGATGCGCTCGATACGCAGATCACCGCCCTTCGCGCCTCGATGGCCACCGCTGCCGATCCGGCTGCGGTGGAAGACAAGATTCAGAAGACGTTGCCCAACCTCGTGGCGCTGAGAACCAGCCTGCACCGGGAGGTGGTAGCGAATCTGAAGATCGACAGGGCTAGCCTCAACCAGGACGTCGCTCTGACCTTCGATCTCAAGGCGTTCGAGGACTTGTTCGACACAGCATGGGTCGGACCGGATCCCTTGCCGCCGACCGTAGCTGGTATCGCTGACAAGACGGCGCCGTTTGCGGTTTATGCGACGCTGAGCGAAGCCACCACAACCTCTGCGGTTGCCCGCTCGCCCAATGTCTCGGAGGCCGGCCTCAACGACTGCAGCGTCTGGATGTACGTGCCACAGGCCAGCCCGTTGAGCGTCCTCTTGAAGCCCAATGGGCCGATGTTCGACAAGACTATTCTGACGAAGCCCGAGGCGCTAACGTTCCCGTTGGTGGCCGCGCAGCTGAACGGACCTGCGAAGTTGTGCCTGTCGGCGGGCTTTGGTGAGAACCGGACGATCGCGCTGAAATTCGATAAGTTCGGGCGCACGACGGAGTTCACCTGGAGCGCCGATGCCCGGTCGGCGAATGTTGCCAACGCGCTGGCGGGCGCGGCGCCGGACATCAAATCGACCATCTCGACGGTCCAGGGTGCGAGCCTCGCTTCTGACAAGGTCGCCCTCGACAAGCTCACTACAGCGGAGGCGCTTCGCAAGGCGCGCGCCTGCGCTGCACTGATCGAACAAGGGGCGGCGTCATGTCCGAAGGACTGATAGAAAACCCCGCAGATCAGACGGATCAGACATCCGATCCGCAATTGCGCTGGGGCTGGCGACCGCCATCCAAGCGGTTGCTGGCCCGCATGGCAAAGCTCCAGGATCACAACTTTGCCGTCCCGTTCACGCTCCAGCCGTCAGCCGATCTTCGTCCTGGGATGCCGCCGATCTACGATCAGCTTGATGCAGCGACGTGCTGCGGAAACGCGGTCGGTGCGCTGGTCCAGTATCTGTGGATGAAGAAAGGCATCAATCCGAACGATGCCTCCCGCCTGTTCCTCTACTGGAATGCGCGGGTGATCGACCACTCGACGAGCGTCGATCAGGGAACGTCGATCGCTGCGACCACGCTCGGCGCCTATCAGCATGGCTGCTGCCGCGAGGGATATTGGAGCTATGTGCAGCCCCACATCCTCCAGCCGCCAGCGGCGCAGGCGATCGCTGATGCCGGGCAGCACCGTTTCGCGGCACCCATCCAGGTAATCGGGCTGGACTCGATCCGGGCGCATATCGCCGGCGGGCAGCCGGTCGCGTTCGGGATCAACATCCAGTCTTCGTTCTTTCAGGGCGACACGCATAAGGGGGTCGTACCGGTTCCGGATCCCAATGCTCCTGGACGACCGCACGCCGCCCTGCTCGTCGGCTTCGACAACGCAAGCCAGCTCTTCATCATGCGCAACTCATGGGGCGTGCAGCGTCCAAACAGGACGCCGTACGGCGATGGCGGCTATTACTATATTCCGTATGCGTATCTCGATCCGCGCTTCACCAGCGACTTTTGGACCCTGACGTCGGCGTAGTTCGAACCGTAAGGAAGGTCGCGCCGGGTCGTGGGCGGGCTACGGCGCGTTTCCACTTAGCTTGCGCGCACGTTCTCGACGCCGCTGTTCCCGACGGGCGTAGTTCTCAGCGAGGCGTACGAGATCGGACACGTCGATGCCCGGATCGCGTCCGATCAGGAATGAGCCGGCGAAGTGATCAATCACCCACTGCGATGCCTGAAACTTGTGTCGAATTTCGCGTCGCGCCTGGGCTAGCTGAGCCCGTGTCGGTGAGACAATCCCATCTCTCTTCAGCACTGCCGTGACCGCGGCTTCCTTTCGCTGACGGCCGGAATCCCCCCGGCAATTCACGGCGACATGTCGTGCCAGCGATTCAGCGAAGACTTTCTTGCACAGCAGGATGTCGAGATCGGGCTTGAGGACGCGATCATAGGCTTGGGTGATGTTCGCGCTTGCAAACACCTCGCGGTAAAATTCCGCGGTCCGTTCCTCCAGCACGCCGACGCCGATCTCATTTTCGGGAGCGATTACGAGATACCAGGGTGCAGGTAGCGAGAGCCGCAGCTGTGTTGCGAGCCACATGCCGAAGCACGTTGCGAAGACGCAGCACAGGTTGTTTTGCGTCGCGACGTTGATGGCGCGGAGGCGCGCCGCGAGATCTTCCCAGCTGCTAAATTCGTTGGCAGGCCTGAGGTGGAGTCCATCGGTGGCCGATCCGTGGCAGTCGAAATGCAAGATCGGGCGCAACCCTTCGCTTGCTGACGAAGCAATGCTGTCCAGAAGGCTGAACAGATCTGCGTGATTTCGGACCACCCTCTCTTCGAACGCGAATTGGCCGGCGTTCGCCATCACGGTCAGATCTTCGACCATGCGGCGCGATGGATTGAGCTCGTTGTCCCCGAGCGAGCGGATCCAGATCACGCTGTTGATGAAGACAGTGTCTGTGAGGCTGATTCCGCTGGCCGAGCGCGAGATGGTGTCGCCCACTAGCGTTCGAGCGCCACGCGAAGACGCCGGGCGCGCTGTTTGAACGCATCCTCTCCGCCTTCCAGAATGTTGCACACCTGCTGCCGCATCGCCTCCTGATCGAGCCCGCCGGACTGGTAGGAAATCGGCGGCAACTGGCCCGGCGTGTGTGCGCCCGCCGTCGCGACGATTATCTGATCCGCGTCGGTGTTCACGACGAGGTTGGCATTGTGGGTCACCATGATGATCTGGCGTTTCGCCTTGGCGGTGATGAATAGGTGCACCAGTTCGTCGTAGATCGACTTCGGATCGAGATTCTCTTCGGGCTGATCGATGATGAGCGGCCTGTCATCCGCGTTGTCGAGCGCCAGGTAGAGGAGCAGGAGCACGATCCCGCGCGTACCCGGCGACAGCTTGGTGATGTCGGTACCTTCGTACTCGATGCCGTATTGAAGCGAGATATGGTCGGTGCTGTAGAGCCATTTCGCAAACCGGCGCAGCCAGCCGCGATAGGCGACCACGTCTTCTCTTTTGACGTTGGCAACCTCGACGAGCTCGTCCTGCCACTCGTCGGCAAAATGCTGAAGAGCTTGCTCGATCGCTGCCGCATCGCCCGTCTCCCAGGCGGTGCGCATGTTGGTTGCAGCCCAGGTGTCGATCTTGCCTTTACCCTTGAAGTCGCCAGCTCGTCTAAGATCGAAGAGCTTCTCGCCTTCCGCAGCCCAGGCGCCAACGTCGGCCTTGCGCGCTGCGGTGAAGGACAGCTTTTCGAGCGTGCCTTTGCCTTCCTGAAGGCGGTCCATGAGCGGCTTGTAGAGCTGATTGAGAACCGTCTCTTCCGCGATGACGGATGGATATAGGCTGACCGCCGATTCTTGTCGTGTTCCTTCGACCGTTCATTCCAGCCTTCGGCTTCCGTCAGGGCGGTACGTGCGGTTTCGAGCTCGCTATTCTCGGTGGCGATCCGCTGGCTCAGATTGACGAGTTTGCGCCGGGCATCCTCATCAATGTTGATGAGCGATTGCAGTCGGTCGCGCTCTGCCTCGAGCGACGCGAGCGTCGCCTTGTTCGGATCTGCGCCATCGCGAAGGTAGGATTTGGTCTTGTCTGAAAGGGCTGCCGG
>Ga0247735_1000243_pt1 | contig 23287 bp, 20 predicted proteins | sample UWRJL178409R2_FD_180934 | JGI IMG/M metagenome (GOLD analysis project Ga0247735, IMG submission 180934) | Plant litter microbial communities from Arlington Agricultural Research Station in Wisconsin, United States - UWRJ-L178-409R-2 | ecosystem: Environmental > Terrestrial > Plant litter >... | reverse complement strand
ACGATCGTGCCGGTCCGCTTGACGACGTCGCCTTCCTTGATCTCCGAGTCGGACCCGAAGATCACGACGCCGACATTGTCGGCCTCGAGGTTGAGCGCCATGCCCTGCACGCCGTTGGAGAATTCGACCATCTCGCCGGCCTGGACATTGTCCAGCCCGTGGATGCGCGCGATGCCGTCGCCGACCGACAGCACCTGGCCCGTTTCGGAGACCTGGGCCTCGGTACCGAACGAAGCGATCTGGTCCTTGATGACCTTCGAGATTTCAGCGGCGCGGATATCCATTGTCAGCCTTTCCCAACAGCTTAGAGCTGTCAGCCTTTCATTGCGTGCGCGAGAGTGTTGAGGCGGGTCTTGATCGAGCTATCGATCATCTGCGAACCGATCTTCACGACCAGCCCGCCAAGCAGAGCGGGGTCGACCGAAAGGTCGACGGAAACGTCACGGCCGATCCGGGTACGCAGCTGCTGCTTGAGCGCGTCGACCTGGGCGGCGGAGAGAGGATGGGCTGACGTGACTTCAGCCGTCGTCTCGCCGCGATGGTTGGCGGCGAGTGCCCGGAACGCGCGGATGATCGCAGGAAGCTGCGACAAACGGCGATTCTCGGCGAGCACCCCGAGGAAGTTCCGTGTGGTGCCATCGACGCCGAGCGCGGTCGCCGTCGCGGCAACGGCCCTGGCCGCGTCCTGGCGGCTCACCAGCGGGCTGGCGACCAGCCGGGCGAACTCGTCCGACTGCTCCAGCGCAGCGCGCACGTTTGCCAGGCTCGCCTCGACAGCGTCGATCGTCTTAGAATCGCGGGCAAGCTCGAACAGTGCAGTGGCGTAGCGACCGCTTAAGCTTGCTTGAATACCGCCGGATGTCTCCACGCGATCGAAATCCTCGTTTGGAACTGTTTGCGACCCATACGAAAAGGGAGGCCGGAATCGGCCCCCCTGATGGGTCGCCGCGCGGTTAGCATCGGGTTGCACGGGATGCAACCCGAGTCCGTGACAGACCTGTCATCTGATGGGTTGGCCTCCGTCGATCGTCGTCGAGTTGCGAGAGCTGCAATGGAGACGAATAGAGCCCTCCATATAGTAGGGTGACTCGCTCGCGCGCGAGGCGGCTACATCCTGAAGCAGCGATTCGTCGCCCAGGGTGGTGACCTGCCGAAACCGGAAGAAAGGATCCGGGAACGCCTGATGACAGGCGCTCCCGGCAGTCTGGGGGTTAGATGCGGAAGCGCACGCCGGCTGTGAAGCGGCGACCGTAGCGGAACACTTCGAGCAGCTGGTTATCGAAGCGGCCATGTGTGCTGTACGTCGCGTTGTTGAGATTCAGCGCTTCGGCGAACACGGTGAACTGTTTCGTTATGTCGTAGCTGGTGCTGAAATCGATCTGCGTGCTCTGGTTCACGAAGATCGGCTCGGACCCGAACAACGTGCCGCTTGCCTGTGGCTGGCCGAACTGCAGCAGATACTCGCCGCGATAATTGACCGCGACGCGGGCTTCGAAGCCATATTTGTCGAAGAAGCCGACGAAGTTCCCGGAGTTGGCAAGGCCGGTCACCGCAAAGCCGGTTGTCGTCCGGTTGGCCGTATCATAGGGTTTGTTGGTGTTCACCAGCGTGGCATTGGCGGTGAGGCCGAAGCCACTGTCGCCGAAGACATGCTGCAGCGCGATTTCGACACCGCGAACGGTGGCTTCCGGCCCGTTCACCTGTTTCGTCACCGTAAATACGGCGGCCTGGCCCGTCGTAGGATCTACCACCGGGGGGCCGCTCGGTGTGGGAATGGTCTCCCGCGTCGTGCCGCCGACCACGAAGTTGGACACGTTCTTGATGAAGAAGTTCACCGCGAAATAGGAATTCGACTTGTAGTACCATTCCGCCGCGAGATCGAAATTGTCGGACAGATACGGTTTCAGTAGCGGGTTGCCGCCCGTGGCTGACAAGGCGCCTGTGCGCGGCCCGGTCGGCACGGTCAGTACCGGGTTCAGCACGCTGAGCGCCGGTCTGGTGATCGTCCGCGACGCGTCGAAGCGCAGATGGAGCTTGTTGGTCAACTCCAGCTTCAGGTCGAGGCTGGGCAGCAGAAAGCCGTAGTCGTTCTTCGTCGTAACCGCGACCGGATCGGCCAGGGTCACCGTCATCAGCGTTGGATCGCCCGTGTTCACGCGCATGCTGATCGGCAACCGGCTGAAGCCGGACGAGGACAAGTTCGTATGTTCTTCGCGCACGCCCGCGTTGAAGCGGAACGGCATACCGGCGATTTGCGTGTCGAAATTCGCCTTGAGGAACAGACCCCAGGTCTTTTCCCGAATGTCGCGCAGGGCGGCCGGATTGACCGAAAGGTTGAACTTCCCCTGGAAGGTCGGCACGCCGCTGTAGGAGAAGCCCGGGATGTTCGTCGCCTGCGGATTGCCGAGGCTTTCCAGATAATGGAGATAATCCCAGGCATTATAGACCAGCACATTCGACGGCAGGTTTCCGGCATAGCCCGGGATGAAATCGTTCAGGCCAACTGAGCCCGTGAAGAGGTTCGCCGGCATTTTGACGCCCGCAACCTTCGACTGGCCGAACGGGCCATAGCCCGCATAGGCCTGGCTGAAGTTGCTGGTGCCGAAGCCATAGGGTGTCAGCACATAACGGTCGTCGATATAGTCGCCGCCGAACTTGATGGAGAAATCGTCCTGCTTCCACTGGGCGCTCAGCCGCCCCTGCTTGACCACGTCCGTGTTCACGTTGCGGCTTCGCCCGGAGACATGCGATCCCATGGTGTCCGTCGGCGCCCATTTCGCCGCATCGCCACCGACGCCGTAATTGTGCAGCTCGGGGATGAAACTGTTGCTGTCGCCGCTGACCTTGAGCCCGAAATTCGGATTCATCAACTCATAGCCATAACCGACGTCGCCATTGGCAGTGCCGCCGGAATTGCCGGGGTTGAGCCAGCTCTTGGCATAGGAGCCATCGGCTTCGATCGTCAGATTGTCGGTCGCCGTCCATTTTATGTTGAGGCCGGCCTGGTTCGTCTGGTTGATGTCCGAACCGTTGAGCGAATTGAGATCAGTCTGGGAAACGCCGGGTTGCGTGAAGTCGATGATCGCCCCGTTCTTGTCGAGATCGACATTGCGCAAATTGGCCTGGTTGAACCACACGCCGAAACCGTAGTTCGCGTTCGTGATCGTCTGCCGCGAGAAATTGTCGTCCAGGGTGACGAGCAGACTGTCGGTCGGTTTCCATTGCAGTGCTATACGCGCGTCGATGCGTTCGTCCTTAACGTTGTTCTGGTAGGCGCCATATTGCTGCGGGAACCAGCCGACGATCGTCTTGTTCGCGGTAGCCAGGGCGTTCGGCGCAGTGCAGGCGGCATCCGCGGACCCCTTTATCTGGCACGGCGCGAAGTTCTGCGCGATCCAGCCCGCGACATAGACGCGATTACTCTGCGTGTCGTGGCGCGTGTACATAGCATCGGCCAGGATGCCGATCGTGTCGTCCGCAAAGGTGTCGCTCACCAGGATGCCGCCGGCCGGGACTGGCTTGCCATTCTTGTCCTGCAACGATCCGGAAGCGGACGCCGCGAGCCGGAAGCCAGGGCGGTCGAACGGCTTGGCGAACTGGACGTTGACGGTCGCGCCGATCGAACTGCTCGACAGCGAGACGTCCGGCGTCTTGTAGACGCTCAGGCCGCCGATGAAATCCGAGCCGACGGTGCTGAAATCGACGGCGCGGTTGCCGGTCGCGGTGGAAATCCTGCGGCCATCGAACAGCGTCGTGTTGAAGTCGCCGCCAAAGCCGCGGACCGTGATGCCGGTGGGTTCTCCGCGCGCTCCGCTGCGCTGGATGGAGACGCCCGGCAGGCGCTGCAGCGATGCCGCGACGTTGGAATCGGGAAACTTGCCGATATCCTCCGACGAAATGGCGTCGACGACACCGGCGGCATCGCGCTTCACGTCCAGATTGCGCTGCAGCGATCCGCGAATGCCGGTAACGATGATTTCTTCTTCGGGGGCGTTCGGGGGCGGCGCCTGATCCTGCGTTTGAGCATAGGCCGTGCCCGAGATGGCCAGCGCTATCAGGCTCGTGGCCGCTGCGAGCGACCTGGTCAAACCGGAACGCCCGGACGCATTTCGGGTAGGAGATTCTTCAAAGTTGGTCATAGCCCCTCCACTCAGCGGGGGATGACTCCGGCAGTTGCCGGTCATTCCCCCCGTTATGCGCGGCCGACAAGGCCGCACTCCCCGTTGCGGAGACGAGCCAAGGACCAGCCGAAATACGGCTGTTAAGGCATCCTCTCCGTTATCTTGGATCCGTTGTCCGAATCCTATAGCATATGATGAATCATATAGCATATGATCGACACCCAGCAACGCGCGTTACTCAGGTCTTTCTCGATTATGTCTTGGATTTTCTGAATCGTTGCTCAATTCCCACAACGGGATGGCGCCGAGATGGGTAAAAAAATAGGTGAGGATCAAAGGTGGATAGCCATAACCCATTGAATAGCGTAGAATTATTGAACGTAGAGACGCACGCGAACTTGATGATTACGCGCGACGTCGCGGATCATCCCAATTTTGTGAATGTGTTTCTCAATGAGTTCACAGCTGCATCGGCCAGTTGTCCGATCTTCTTTGCCAAGGACATAAATACGGGCGACTTCTACGCAGGCGCGCTGTTCGGATTCAGGCAGGGGGAGCTGCTGGTCGACGGCGCGGACAAGGGAAAGGCTGCGTTTCGTCCGGTCGATCTGCTCCGGCATGGCTTCTTCGCGTCGGGCGATAATATCGCTTTCGATCCGTCCAGTCCGCGTTTCGGGCCCGACGCGACCATCCGAATCTTCGACGAGGACGGGCAGCCCACCGATGCGTTGCGCAACATCCAGCGGGCCATCGGAGAGGTCATCGCCGGCCAGGCCGCGACCAAGGCCTTCATCCGGGAGATGTTGAGCCTGAATGTTATAGAACCGATCGACATCAGCCTCTCCTTTGACGACGGAGAGCCGCTTACCCTCGTCGGACTCTACACGGTCAGCCGCGAAGCGCTGATGGACTTGGATGATGCGACGGTGCTTCGGCTCTATCGCAATTGGTACATCCAGGCGGCGTGGTGCGTGGCCTTCTCGCAGAACCAGGTGGCCGTCCTGGCCCAGCGCCGTAACGAGCGGCTCGCCGCGGGTTTCTGAGGCCCGCAATCGGGCGAAGCGACGGGCAATAATGTCATGACACCAGCGCGCAGGATGGCGGGCGGGAATATCGGGGAAGAAATATGGACCGTTTCAGTGCAATGGCGCTGTTGGTCGCGACGGTTGATTGCGGCAGCTTTTCGGGCGCTGCCCGGAAACTGGACCTGCCGATCGCCACGGTCGCCCGAAAGATCGGGGAGCTCGAGGCCTCCCTCAACACGCGTTTGCTGTTGCGCACGACGCGCACCATGGCGCTCACCGAAGCCGGGATCGCCTATGTGGAAGCGTGCCGTCGTATTCTTGACGCGGTGGACGACGCGGAACGGGAGGTCGCGGGCGAGTATCTCGAACCGCGCGGCGACCTTGTCATTACCGCGCCGATGGTTTTCGGCCGGCTGAACATCGTGCCCTTGTCGGCACATTTCCTACAACTTTATCCCGACGTCGTCATTCGCCTCAATCTGGCAGATCGCGTGATGAACCTGCCCAATGAGCATATCGATCTCGCGATCAGGGTAGGGGCGCTGCCGGACAGTAGCCTGGTGTCGACGCGGCTCGGCTCGTGCCGCCGCGTGGTATGTGCCAGCCCGGCCTATCTTGATGCGCACACCAGGCCACAGGAGCCCGACGATCTGGCCAACCATGTTTGTGTGACGTTCGAGAGTCTCGCAGCCGGCCGACCATGGACGTTCCGTCCCCGTGACTGCAGCGACGCGCAATATCATCCCCCCAAGTCACGGCTGGTCGTGACTACCGCTGACGCGGCGATCAGCGCGGCCATGGAGGGCCTCGGCGTCGCACACGTCCTGTCGTATCAGGTCGCGCAACTGGTCAGGGAAGGCCGGCTCGAGATTGTCCTGCAACGTTTCGAGCCCGCCCCCATCCCCATCAATCTGGTGTACCTGAACAAGGCCATGCTTCCGGCGAAAATCCGCAAGTTCCTCGATATCGCGGTTCCGTCGTTACGTGCGACCCTTGCGAAAAACGATGAATGGGTGGGCTCGCCTGGCATTGGGGCAAGGTCGTTGCCGGCGTCGCTCCGCGCCTGAGCGGGCGGGGCGCATGCCGGATTAGAAGGAAGGAGAAGGCCGAGGTTACCGGCCTTCTCCCCCGAGTTGATGTCGATAAGATAACCGTTGGCCAAGGGTCGGCCAACGACGGATTCCTAGCATACGGTATGCGCTGCCAACCAGATCACCATAGTGAAAAGGACTATCTCAGATACAGGCGCAACGACGTGGCGGCCGAACGGCGCGGCCCACCTGATGCTTTGAGCGCAAGCCTCGGGATGCGGCTACTCCCGGCAACGCTTATATCGGCATCATGACAGAGCAACTCGCCATTGATGTCGATATCGCCTGGGCCGCCTTCGAACGGCGCGACCGGGCCTATGACGGCCGGTTCGTCGGCGCGGTCACGTCCACCCATATATATTGCAAGCCCAGCTGCCCGGCACGGCACCCGAAGCGGGAGAACGTCCTGTTCTACCGCGACGGTGTCGAGGCGCGGGCGGCGGGTTTCCGCGCCTGCCTGCGCTGCAAACCCGATGAAGTCGGCCGCGACCGGGTCGCGGTGGCCCGGGCGGTCGCGCTGATCGAGGCGGACGAGGACGGCATCGGGCTGGAAGAGCTCGCCGCCCGGGTCGGTTATGCCCCGCATCATTTCCACCGCCTGTTCAAGCGCGCGACCGGGGTGACGCCCGCAGTCTATGCCCGCGGCCTGAAAGCGCAGCGCGCGGCGAAGGCGCTGATCGACGAGAATAGTGTCACCCAGGCGATCTACGAGGCCGGCTATTCCGCCCCGAGCCGCTTCTACGAAGACGGTGCCAAGCGGCTGGGCATGACGCCGAGCGCCTGGCGCAAAGGTGGGGCAGGGGTGACGATCCGCTGGACCGTTGCCGACACCAGTCTCGGCCCGATGCTCATCGCCGCGACCGACAAGGGCCTGTGCCGCGTGTCGTTCGAGGAGGGCGAGGACGCGCTGAAGGAACGCTTCCCCAAGGCCGAGATCGTGCCCGGTGGCGCAGCGCTTGCCGATCTCGCGGCGCGCGTCGTGGCCAGCGTCGAATCGCCCGATCGCCACCATGATCTGCCGCTCGACGTGCAGGGCACCGCTTTCCAGGAGGCCGTGTGGCAAGCGCTCCGCGCCATTCCTGCTGGGGAGACGCGCAGTTACAGTGAACTCGCCGCGATCGCCGGCAATCCCAGGGCAGTCCGCGCCGCCGGTACGGCGTGCGGGCAGAACCAGGTCGCGGTCGTCATCCCCTGCCACCGCGCCCAGCGTAGCGATGGCACGCTCGGCGGTTATGCATATGGCCTCGATCGCAAGGTGGTGCTGCTCAAGCGGGAGGGCGCGGCATGAACGGCTTCGCCATCACCGGGCTCGATCCTGCGCCGTTCCTTCCGCTCTATGGCTTCAGCGATGCGGACCTGGCCGGCCTTGGCGTGGTGCGCATGCCGGTCGATGCGAGGCCCGGCTTTCCGTGCCGCGTCTCGCTCGAGGATGCCGTGCCTGGCGAGCATGTGCTGCTGTTGAATTATGAGCATCTGCCGGTCGCCTCCCCCTATCGCCAGCGCCACGCCATCTTCGTGCGCGACGGAGCGACCAGGGCCGCGCGGTTCGAGCATGAGGTGCCCGAACAGCTCGCGATCCGCACGCTGTCGGTCCGCGCCTATGACGCGAACGGCATGATGACGGACGCCGACCTCACCGAAGGCCGCGACCTGGCGGCGCTGATCGACCGTTTCTTCGCCGATCCGGCCGTCGCCTGGCTGCACGCGCACAATGCGAAGCGGGGCTGTTTCGCCGCCAGGATCGACCGCGCCTGACTTTGCCTCGGGCGGCGAGCGGGTCTAGGCTCCCCGATCATCGAGGGGGATTTCATGGAACCGATCAAGCCCGTTACGCCGCTGAACAGCACGGTCTGGAATATCGTGCATTTCCCGCTGGTGCTGTTGGGCATCGGCATCGCCTTCATGATGGGGGCGGGCATGACCGCGACTCTCGTCAGTCGCGCGATCCCGCATGCCAATAACGACTGGCTGGCGGTGCTGGTGGCGATCCTCGTCGCGGCGATCTTCGTCGCCTTCTATTGCGCGTTCGTGGGGCTGGTAGAACGCCGGCCGGTCGTCGCCGAATTCGCGCTGAACGGCTGGGCCCGGGAATTGGGGGCGGGCCTGCTTGGCGGCCTGCTGCTCTTCTCGGTGGTGGTCGGCATCATTGCGGCGTTCGGCGGGTATCGGGTGATCGGTCAAAATCCGGCCGCGGTGCTACTGCCGGTGCTCGCCATCTCGATCACATCGGGCGTGACCGAGGAAATCATGCTGCGCGGCATCTTTTTCCGGCTGATCGAATCCTGGCTGGGCAGCTGGATCGCGCTGATCCTGTCGGCCGCCGTGTTCGGCGCGCTGCATCTCGGCAATCCCAACGCCTCGCTGCTCGCCGGATCGGCCATTGCGCTGGAGGCGGGCGTGATGCTCGCCGCGCTCTATATGCTGACGCGGCGGCTATGGGCCGCGATCGGGCTTCACGCGGCGTGGAACCTCTCGCAGGGCGGCATCTACGGCATCGCCGTTTCCGGCTTCAAGCAGGACGGCATCCTGATCCCGCGCGTCAGCGGCTCGGACCTGCTGACCGGTGGCTCATTCGGCGCCGAGGCGTCGCTGCCCGCGATCATCGTCTGCACGGCGTTCGGCATCGCGGCGCTCGTCCTCGCCCATCGCCGCGGCCGCTTCGTCCAGCCCTTCTGGCTGCGAAGGGCCTAAGGCGCCGACCTGCAGGAATAGACGATCTTCTCGTTGGGATAGGCGGGAAGCAGGGTGCGGATCGCACTCTGCTGAGTCGCTAGATTGGCACGCCCCGCCTCGTCCGGCGTGCACGCCTTGATCGTCACCTGTGTCCGGATCTTGCGCAGCGCGTCCATCTGCGCCGCGGTCAGGAAATAGAGCTGGCTCGAATAGGTCCGCGCCGCCGGGTCGAATTGCAGGACGGAGACGGTCTGGTCCTCGCTTGGCACCAGGATGCGATCCCATTTGCTGCCATTCTCGGCATATTGCGTGCGCCCGTTCATGCACCCCGCCGTCCCCCAGTCGATCGTCAGGTCCTCGACCGAGGAGGACACCACCCGGCTGCGCTCCGGCACCACCGTACACAGCATCTTGCCGAGAGCAGCGGTGGACGACACCGCCGGCGCATGAGTCGGCGTGACATCGGGGGGCAGGGTCACCTCGCCGCTCGGCCGGGTGAAGAACACCACCGCCGCCGCGATCATCAGCACGCCGCCGGCCGAAGCCGCCCAGATCGCCTCGCGCCGTTTGCGCCGTATCTCGAGCAGTCCGGCCCCGCCGATCGCCAGCGCGCCCGCCACCAGCAGCACCGCGGCCAGCGCCATGATATTCTCGCGGTAACGTTCTGCCGCCACCCGCGCATCGCCCAGCGCTTCCTCGCGCGCGACCGCGGCTTTGGCGGCCGCCTCGCGCTTCGCCGTTTCCGCCTCGGCGCTCGCCCGCGCATCGGCCTCGCTGTCCTGCTTCACCCGATCGAGGATCGAGGTGCAGCCCGTGCCGACCGCCGGATATTCCTGCTTGGCCTCGCGCAGGAACGCCGCGACCTCCGAATCGGCGATGGCGAAGCCGAAGCTCGAATCGCCTTCCTCGCCCTTGGCGAAGGAGGAGTTCACCCCGATCACGCGCCCGCACGGATCGAGCAAGGGCCCGCCCGAATTGCCCCGCGCGATGTTGGCGGTGTGGAGCAGCACGTCGACGCCCGACATGGTCCGTCGTCCCGAGAACACGCCCTCGGACCGGATCGGCGAGAGCGGATGGATATAATCGACCGCCGAACGCGCCGTCGCGAGATCGACATTGCCGGGATAGCCAAGCGCGGTGACGGGCGCGCCTTCCTCGACCGGCCCGGTATAGAGCGCGACGGTCGGCAGTCGCGTGCCGGTGAATTCGATCAGCGCGAGATCGCGCGCCGCATCGACCGCGATGACCTTGCCTTCATAGCTCTTGGCGCCCTCGGACGGGACTACGCCGACCACGACATTGTCGGGATAGCGCTTGGCGAGATCGACGACATGCGCGTTGGTGACGATCCGGTTGGGCGCGACGGCGAAGCCGCTGCCATGGCCGAAGCCAACCACCTCGTCATCGACCACCGCGATCGTGACGATTCGCACCACCCCGCGCCCGGTCGCGGAAATGTCGTCGGCGCGCACGGGCGCGGAGGCCCCGGCAAGCGCGATGAGCAGCGCAAGCGCGCCGAAAAGGGTACGGCGCAGTGCGGCGGGCAAAAGGGCGATCGGCATCGCCGGCGATTCTGACATCAACCGGCGCCGGGGGACAGGGAAAACACGCGCGGCGCACGGCGTTCGCGCGTGTCTCAGTTCTTCTTGTCCTGCGGTTTGGCTGAGTCGTCGCTCCTCGCGAGGGCCGCGATCGCGCCGGCGGTGTCGCCCGAGTCCAGCACCGTGATAGCCTTCTTCGCCCGATCGGCGAGGGAGCCGCCATGCGGGCTGTACGCGATCGGCTCGATAGCCACGCGCGCTTCCTTGGTCCGGCCGTCCCGCAGGAATATCTGCGCCGCCTGAAACCGCAGTTCCGGGATATGGGGCGACAGCCTGTATGCATAGAGCAACGCGTCCTGCGCGCTCTTGGGGGCGCCTTGCCCGGCCTGAGCGAAGCTTTCGAAATAGAGCTGCGGCGCCCAGGAATATAGCGGGTCTATCTTGTTCGCGGCCAGGAACCACCGTCGCGCCGTGGTCCAGACGGCTGCATCCTTGTTCTGGGCCTTTTCGGCCAGCGCCATCTGGGCCATGCCCTTGTAGATCAACGCGTGAATGGATTTCGGATCGGCCGCCAGTGCGCGGTCGGCTGCCGCGTTCGCTGCGACGAAGTCCTTCGCGTCGAACTCGGCCTCGGCAAGGGCGTTCTGCGCGCCCGCGTCATCGGGATAAGGGGCGGCGAGTTGCCGCGCCTGTATGACGACCTCCTTGGCAAGCTTCGCGTCCACCCCGTTCTGCGACCGCATCATGACCGGCATCAGCGCCGCCTCGCCGGGGGTCAATGCTCGCACGCCGACCTCCCCGATTGGCAGTTTGCTCGCGGTGAAGGTCGCTGCGGGCAGCGTCTTCCTAGCGCCATAACCGTTGAGCTTGAGGTCGAGCGACGCAGTCGCGCCGATCAACGCCGATGCTTCCGCGGGCGTCTTGCCGCTGTTGATCGCTCCAATATACGCCGCGAGTTGCTTTGCCCGTTCTGGATCGAACATCAGGAAATGAGTCAACAACCAAGCGCGGCCGTAAAAAATCTGCGTCTGCATCCCGTCGTGATAATCTGGCCCGGCGGCGATCAGCCTTTCCACCGGCAGGTCGTTCATGCGGTCGATGCCATAAGCGCGATAGGTCGGGACGGCGCCGATCACGACGCTGCCATCGTCGCGCTCCCGCGCCGTCGCGAACAGTTCCGCAAAGCCTTCGGTGAACCATTGGGGGAAGACCACATCACCCCAGTTCGAATACATCAGATGGTGAGTATATTCGTGCTGCAGCACCATCCGTGGCGTCAGAGTCCGGCCGGAATCCGAAGGGCTTTGTGCCGGCACATAGGCCACAGGGCCGGAGGGCCAGCGCCGGTAATATCCGCCGACATTGGCATTCTTGTCGCCCAGCATCTTCTGCACATCGGTCATCGTCGGCAGCACGAACACCCTGACACGGGCATTCGGCCCAACTTGTCGTTCCTTGAGATTGAGCGCGACACGGACAGCCCGGTCGAACCGCTCGAGCCGCGTCGTCATGGCCTTCACGTCGGCGGGCTTGTCGTCCGCATAGACGATGAAGTGCTCGGACGTACCCTGTTGCCACTCGGCATGGGCAATCGAGGGCGCCATGCACGCGGCGGCCACTGTCAACAGTTTGCGAAACATCGGAAATCCCCCACAGATGGTGGATGGTAACCCCGGCGACGGATGCTCGCAAGCGTGCCTAGAGAAAGCTGTAAGGATCCACATCCACGACGACTCTGACCTTGCTCGGCCAGTCGAGCTTGCCCAGCCAGTCGCGGATCACATCCTGCACGTCGAGCGCCCGTCGCGCATGGACCAGCAGGCGGAAACGGTGTCGTCCGCGCAGCATCGCCAGCGGGGCGGGGGCGGGGCCATATACTTCCATCGCCTCAAGCTTCGGGGCGGTGCGGCCGATCAGGGTCGCGATCTCCTGCGCCGCTGCCTGATCCTCGCTCGACACCACGATGCCGGCGAAGCGCCCGAACGGTGGCGCGCCTGCCTCGCGGCGGGATTCGGTCTCGGCTGCGTAAAAGGCCTCGGCATCGCCCGTCACCAGCGCGCGCAGCACCTGCGCGTCGGGGCTGTGCGTCTGGATATAGACATGTCCCGGCTTCTCGCCGCGCCCGGCTCTCCCTGCGACCTGCATGATCTGCTGGAAGGTGCGTTCGGATGCACGCAGATCACCGCCGGCCAGGCCCAGATCCGCGTCGATCACCCCGACAAGTGTCAGATTGGGGAAATGATAACCCTTGGTGACCAGCTGGGTGCCGACCACGATGTCGATGTCGCCCGCCTCCATGCGGTGGACGAACTCCGCCGCCTTGGCCGGCGACCAGATCGTGTCCGACGTGACGATCGCGGTCTTCGCCGCCGGGAACAGCGCGCGCACTTCGTCGGCGATGCGCTCCACGCCCGGTCCGACGGCGACCAGTGTATCCTCGTTGCTGCACTCCGGGCAGGCACGCGGCACTGGCTCGACATGCCCGCAATGATGGCAGGCGAGCCGCGCGACCAGCCGGTGCTCGACCATCCACGCCGTGCAATTGGGGCATTGGAATCGATGCCCGCAGGTCCGGCACAGGGTCAGCGGGGCATAGCCGCGCCGGTTGAGGAACAGCAGCGACTGCTCGCCGCGTTCCAACCGCTCCTCGATCCCCTTCACGATCGGTGGCGCGATCCAGCGGCCGCGCTCGGGCGGGTTGGCGATCAGGTCGATCGCCTCGATCGCCGGCATTTCCGCCGCGCCCCAGCGCCCCGGCAGCTTCAGCTCGGCATAGCGGCCCAGCGCGACCTGCTGCCGCGTTTCGATCGCGGGCGTGGCGGAGGCGAGGATCACCGCGCATTTCTCGAACAGCCCGCGCATCACCGCCACGTCGCGGGCATGATAATGTACGCCCTCTTCCTGCTTGAAGCTGGTCTCATGCGCTTCGTCGACCACGATTAGGCCGAGATTGGCATAGGGCAGGAACAAGGAGGATCGCGCGCCCACCGTCACCAGCGCCTGCCCGCTGGCGATCGCCCGCCACGCGCGGCGCCGCTGCGACTGGCGCAGCCCCGAATGCCAGGCGACCGGCGCGACGCCGAAGCGCGCGGCGAAGCGCTGCAGGAAGGGCTCGGTCAGCGCGATTTCGGGCAGCAGGACGAGCGTCTGCCGCCCGGCGCGGATCGCGGCGGCGACCGCTTCGAAATAGACCTCGGTCTTGCCCGATCCGGTGACCCCGTCGAGCAGGGTCGGCTGGAACGCCGCCGCCTCGACATTGGCGATCAGCACCTTGGCCGCCGCGCGCTGGTCCGGCGACAGGGCAGGTACGCCATGCTCGGGATCGGGCAGGGGAAAGGGACTGTCGATATCGACCTCGACCGCTTCCAGCGCGCCCGTCTTCACCAGCCCGCGGATCACGGCGTCGGAGACGTCGGCGGCCAGCGCTAGCTCGCGGACCAGGCCCTGGCGCTCGCCGATCCTTTCGATCGCCTGTTCGCGTTGCGGCGTCAGCCGGTCGGGCACCAGCCCGGTCGCGCGATATTCGGTTACGGTCCGGCGGCCCTCCAGGGCCGAGGTGGAGGCAAGCGCCATGCGCGCGACCGAGGCGGGCGGTGCGAGATAATAATTGGCCGTCCATTCGATCAGTCGGCGCAACGGTGCGGCGAGCGGCGGCACGGGCATCACGCCGACAAGATTGCGCAGCCGATTGTCGCCCACTTCCGCGTCGGACGGCATGTTTTCGGGTTCCCACACCACGCCGATCAACTGGCGCGGGCCCAGCGGCGCGACGACGATCGACCCCGGCTCGACCGTCATCCCATGCGGGACTCGGTAATCGAGCGGGCCGAGCGCTGAATTCATGACGAGGACACGGGCGCGGGACACGGCGCCCATATGGCGGCTCGGCGGCCCCGCGCAAAGCTTCCGCATCAAGCTCGTTCGGCGCTATGGTCGGATCATGTCCGGTCTCGCCCCCGATTTCGCCGATCACCTCCGCCGCGACCGGCGGCGATCGGTGCACACGATCCGCGCCTATGAAGCGACAGCGAACCGGCTGATCCACTTCCTCGAAAGCCATTGGGGCGGTGCCGTATCGCGCGAGTCTCTAAGCAAGGTCAGCGCCGCCGATCTCCGCGCCTATCTCGCGCTGCGCCGCGGCGAGGGACTGGGCAACGCATCCGCGGCGCGGGAATTGTCGGCGGTGCGTTCCTTCCTCGTCTTTGCCGGCGGGGCAGGGGCGCCGCCCCGGGTGAAGGGCCCGCGCGTCAAGAAGGGTGTGCCGCGCCCGATCTCGCCCGACGAAGCGGTCGCGCTGGCCGAGGATGTCGAGGAGAATGCAGCCGAACCCTGGATCGGCGCGCGCGACTGGGCTGTGCTGATGCTGCTTTACGGCGCCGGCCTGCGCGTCGGCGAGGCGACGGGCCTGACCGGCGCGATACTCCCGCTCGGCCCGACGCTCAGCGTCACCGGCAAGCGCGACAAGACCCGGATCGTGCCCCTGTTGCCCCAGGTACGCGACGCGATAGAGGCCTATCTCCGGACCTGCCCCTGGCCAATCTCCCGCGACGCGCCGCTGTTCCGCGGCGCCAAGGGCGGGCCGTTATCGCCTGCGATCGTGCGCCGCTCGGTCCAGGCGGCGCGGGTCCGCCTGGGCCTGCCCGAACGCACCACGCCGCATGCGCTGCGTCACAGTTTCGCCACGCATCTCCTCGGCCGCGGCGCGGACTTGCGCTCTCTGCAGGAACTGCTCGGCCATGCCAGCCTCAGCTCGACCCAGATCTACACCGCGGTCGACGCAGCGCATCTGCTCGATGTGTATCGGAATGCCCATCCTCGGGCTTAGAGGCTTTCACCGGCCCCTCTCTCCCGTTCGTTTCGAACCGCTCTACCCCCGCGGCTTCCACGTAAACACGCGCCACACATACACCAGCACGACCCCCACCATGATCGCCAGCGCGCCCGGCCCGACGAACCGTTCCAGCGCATGGAAGTTCGCGCCGAGATACCAGCCGCCCCAGGTCAGGAAGCAGTTCCACACCGCACTGCCCGCCGCCGTCCACAGCAGGAAGCGCCAGCGCGGCATGCAGGTCATGCCGGCGGGCAGCGAGATGATCGTGCGGAAGGCCGGCATGAAGCGGAACACGAAGACGATCCAGTCGCCATGCCGTTTGAAGAAGGCATGGAGCCGTTCGACTTCATGCCAGTCGACGGTCAGCCAGCGGCCATACCGGTCCACCCAGGGCTTCAGCCCGAGATACCCGAAGCGCCGCCCCAGTGCGTACCAGAAATAATTGCCGACGACCGTGCCCGCCGTGCCGACCGCGATCAGCGGCAGCGCTTCCATCTGCCCGCGTGCCACCGCGATGCCGCCCAGCCCCATGATCACCTCGGACGGGATCGGCGGGAAGACATTTTCGAGGATCATCAGCACAAAGATGCCGAAATAGCCGCCCCAGGCGGTTAGATCGATGATGAAGTCGGTCACGAAATGTTACGCAGCGACCTTCGCCTCGATCGCATCCCAGATCAGGCCCGCCACATCGGTCCCGTCGAAGCGCTCGATCGCGACGATGCCGGTTGGCGAGGTGACGTTGATCTCGGTCAGCCATTTGCCGCCGATCACGTCGATGCCGACGAACAACAGCCCGCGCTTTTTCAACTCCGGCCCGAGCACCGCGCAGATTTCCTCTTCCTCGGGTGTCAGGATGGATTTTTCCGCCGATCCGCCGACTGCCAGGTTGGACCGGATCTCACCCGCGCCCGGCACGCGGTTGATCGCGCCCGCCACCTCACCATCGACCAGCACGATGCGCTTGTCGCCCTTCGCCACGTCGGGGAGGAAAGCCTGGATCATGTGCGGCTCGCGGTACGCGGTGTTGAACACTTCGATCAGCGCCGACAGGTTGGCCCCGTCGCTGCCGACCTTGAAGATCGCCTTGCCGCCATTGCCGTGCAGCGGCTTGACCACGATCTCGCCATGCGTGGCAAGAAAGGCGCGCGCCTCGTCGAGCGAGCGGGTGACGAGCGTGGGCGGCATGAACCGGGCATAATCGAGCACGAACACTTTTTCCGGCGCGTTGCGGACATTGGCCGGGTCGTTCACCACCAGCGTCTCGTGCGCGATCCGCTCGAGCAGATGGGTCGCAGTGATATAGCCGAGATCGAACGGCGGATCCTGCCGCATCAGCACGACATCGGCTTGCTTGCCGAGATCGAGGCTGACGGGCTCGCCGAAGCTGAAATGATCACCCGCGACGCGCTGCACCGTCACCGGATGCGCTTTCGTCCACACGCGCCCGTCCGAATAGTTCAGGTCCTCCGCGGTGTAGTGAAACAGCTTGTGGCCACGCGCCTGTGCCGACAGCATCAGCGCAAAGGTCGAATCGCCCGCGATGTTGATCGAATCGAGCGGATCCATTTGGACGGCGACGGTGAGTGGCATCGAACAACCTCCGTTCGTCCTGAGCTTGTCGAAGGACTGCCCTTCGTCTCAGGAAGAAAATGCAAGGCTTCGACAAGCTCAGCCCGAACGGTCGGGGATGTAGGCGCGGGTCAGGCTATTGTCACCCGATCCACGCATTCTCGATATGACGCGGCCGGGTGCCGGGCGCGAGCAGGATCACATCGACGCGGATATCGTCTCCGGGGCCCGCATATTTCGGCATCAGATATTCCGCCGCGGCCGCGACCCGCGAGAGGCGGCGCTCGTCGATCGCGAAATCGAGCTCGGCGGAGGTCTTGCGCATCTTCACCTCGACGAACGCGACGAGGTTGCCGCGCCGCGCGACCAGATCGACCTCGCCGGCCGGCGTCCGCACGCGCCGATCGAGGATGCGCCAGCCCTTGAGCCGCAGCCACCATCCGGCGAGACGCTCGCCACGACGGCCTGCGGCTTCGGCAACGCGGCGGTCACGCATCCCTAACTCCCCTCCCTGCCAAGGGAAGGGCCGGGGGTGGGTGCGCGCGTCTGCTCGCTCAAAAAGAATCGTTTCGTCTCGCCCGGAGCGTCGATCGGGGCATCGAGCCCCGCTCGACGCTCATCCACCCCTTGCCCCTCTCTTGAAAGGGAGGGGTGAAGAAGGGCGGCCGATCTCACCCCTTCATCTCCAGCGCCCGGGCATAAAGCTCCTTGCGGTCCACCCCGAGCTTCTTCGCCACCTCGCTCACCGCTTTCGCCATCGGCAACCGCGTCAGCGCCTCGGTCAGCGCGGCCTCCGCGTCATCCACCGTCGCCGCCTCGGGCTCGCCCGGCGGCGCCACCACCACCACGATCTCCCCTCGCGGCGGCGCATCGGCATAGCGCGCGGCAAGCGACGACAAGGTGCCCGTCACCGCTTCCTCGAACTTCTTCGTGATCTCCCGCGTCACCGCCGCGTCGCGGTCGCCAAGCCCCTCGGCCAGCGCCGCCAGCATCGCCCCGAGCCGCGGACCGGATTCGTAGATCACCAACGTCGCCCGCACCGATCCGATCTCGGCGATCGCCGCCGCGCGCGCCTGCGCCTTGGGCGGCAGGAAGCCGCAATAGAGGAAGCGATCGGTCGGCAGTCCCGCCAGAGTCAGTGCGGCGATCGCGGCGCAGGGCCCCGGAATCGTCACCACCAGGTGCCCGGCCGCACGTGCATCGCGCACCAGCTTGTAACCGGGGTCGGAGATCAGCGGCGTCCCGGCATCGGATACCAGGGCGACCGCCTCGCTGCCCATGCGCGCGATCAGGCCGGGGCGGACATGCTCGGCATTATGGTCATGATAGGGTGTCATTGGCCGTTTGACGCCGATATGACGCAACAGGCCCGCCGTCACACGCGAGTCTTCGACCGCAACTACGGCGGCGTTCGAGAGTATATGCGCGGCGCGCGGACTCAGATCGCCAAGATTGCCGATCGGGGTGGCAACGATATAGAGACCGGGCGCGAGTTCGGCGTTCATTGGAGCAGTCATGGCAGAGGCCCTATCGATACCGCAACGGGGAGCGAAGCTTCTTCGTGCAGCATTCATCGCGGGAGCATTGCTTCTGAGCGCCTGCCAATCGGTGGTGCCGCGCGGGCCGGGCCCGGCTGCGCCACCGCCGCCGCGGCCTGTGCAGGATACGGGACAGGTGCAGTCCGGCATTCCGGTCGACGTCGCGCGCCACCGCGTCGCGCTGCTGGTGCCGCTGACCGGCTCCAATGGCGGGGTGGGTCAGAGCCTCGCCAACGCGACGCAGCTCGCCCTGCTCGACACGAAGAACGAGAAGGTACGGATCACCACCTACGACACCAATGGCGGTGCCGCCGCCGCCGCACAGCGTGCGCTGGCCGAAGGCAACCGGCTGATCCTCGGCCCGCTGCTGGGCGAGGATGTGCGTGTGGTCGCGCCGATCGCCCGGCGTGCCGGCGTTCCGGTCATCAGCTTCTCCAACGACGTGACCGCTGCCGGTAACGGCGCGTACCTGATGGGCTATGCGCCGGCCCAGGCGATCGAGCGCGTGGTCGAATATGCCAAGGGCCGCGGCGTCACGGATTTCGCCGGGCTCGTCCCCAACGGCACGTTCGGGGAGCGCGCCTCCACCGCATTCCTGCGCTCGGTCGAAAGCGCGGGCGGGCAGGTGCGGTCGCTCCAGACCTATGATCGCGCGCCGGGCGCGATCACCTCGGCGATCACCCGCATGGCGCAGAATGCCCCGTTCGGCGCCGTGCTGATCGCCGACAGCGGTGCCGCCGCGGCGAATGCCGTCCCGCTGATTCGCCGGAATGGTGGCGCGACCGCCCACATCCTCGGTACCGATCAGTGGAATCTGGAGACCTCGGTTACGACGCGGCCGACCCTGAACGGTGCCTGGTTCGCCAGCGTGTCGGACAATTTCTATCGCCAATATGCCGCCAAATACCGGGCCCGTTTCGGCGCCGGCCCCTATCGCCTGTCCAGCCTCGGCTATGATTCGGTGCTGCTGACGGTGCGCATCGCGCGCGACTGGCCGGTCGGGAGCCCGTTCCCCGAAGCGCGGCTGCGCGACCCGGGCGGCTTTGCCGGCATCGACGGCCCGTTCCGTTTCGGCCGCGACAGCGTCGCCGAACGCGCGCTCGAGGTGCAGGAGATTCGCGCGGGGACGACCGTGGTGGTGTCGCCGGCGCCGACCGGCTTCTGATTCAAACCGCGTGCAAGACATAGGATCAAAGAGCGAATCGGGCCTGGCGTCCGGTTCGCTCTTTCTCATGGTCCGATAATGTGTTGGACGTTTTTTCCGCGATTCCAGCCAGGGAACAGCGGAAAACTGTGGCATTTTCCGCTGTTTTTTCCGCTGTTACGCATAACAGCGGTAACGCCCCGCAAGTGGCGGGAAATAAAGGCGTAATTCGCCGCCAAATCCAACATAACAGCGGAAGAAAAAAAGAAACCGGAAAACGGCGCTTTTGTTGGACGCTCAGGCGGCGTCGTTGACGATTTCGGGCAGGATCGCATCGAGCAACAACATGCCGGCCTCGGTAACGGCCAGATGGTCGCCGTCGCGGACCAGGAGCCCCTGTTCCTGCAGGCGGACAGCGGCGGGCCAGTGGATCAGGGCATCCACGCTCGTCTCGCCCAGCCGGGCGATCCGGGCGAGCTCGACGCCCTCGCGCAGGCGAAGCCCCATCAGCAGCGCTTCGGTCGCGCGGAGATGCGGGGCGAGCGGTTCCTCGCTCTCGGTCCCGTGCTGGTTGCGCTCGATAGCGCTCATCCAGTTCTCCGGCTTCTTGCGGCGTACCGTCGCCAGGCCGCCGCGCCGGCCATGCGCGCCGGGCCCGATCCCGGCATAGTCGCGGTATCGCCAATAGGTCAGGTTGTGTCGGCTCTCCGCCCCCGCCCGGGCGTGGTTGGAGATTTCATAGGCCGGGATGCCTGCGGATGCGGTGATGGCGCGCGTCGCCTCGAACAGGTCGGCGGCACTGTCGCCATCGGGGATGACGATCCGCCCCGCCGCCGCTTCGGTCGCGAAGCGCGTGCCCGGCTCGATGGTGAGCTGGTAAAGCGACAGATGCTCGGTGCCGAAGCCGATCGCCCGGGTCAGCTCCGCCTCCCAGTCTGCCAGCCTTTGGTCGGGCCGTGCATAGATCAGGTCGAAGCTCACCCGGGAAAAGGCGCGCTGCGCGGTGTCGAGCGCGGCCAGCCCCTCGGTCTGGTCATGCGCCCGACCAAGGAACTTCAGCGCCTGGTCGTCGAGCGCCTGCAGCCCGAGCGACACCCGGTTCACCCCCGCCGCGGCGATATCGGCGAAGCGCGCGGCCTCGACCGAGGATGGGTTGGCCTCGAGCGTGATCTCCACGTCGGGCGCGAAACCCCAGGCCTGTTCGGCGGCGTCGATCACCGCCGCGACCGTCTCGGGCGGCATCAGCGATGGCGTGCCGCCGCCGAAGAAGATCGATCCGAGCGTGCGGCCGGGCAGCTGCGCCGCCTCATGCCGCAGGTCGGCGAGCAATGCGGCGCGCCACGCGGCCTGGTCCACTTCGGCGCGGACATGGCTGTTGAAGTCGCAATAGGGGCATTTCGACACGCAGAACGGCCAATGGACGTAGAGTGCGAGCGGTGGCGTTTGGGGATCGGTCATGCGCGCCCCATATGATCGTGCGAACGAGGCCAGGGAAGGGGCAGGGCGACGATGCGGTTTCTGCTGATTGCACTGGCGCTGTTGGCCGGTTGCTCCGCCGCGGCGCCGCCGCAGGCCGAGCGGGTGATCGAGGAGCGGCGCTTCTCCGGCGTGGCAGCGCGGGGCGAGGCGCTGATGCGCCAGGCGATGATCGAGGCTCACAACACCGCGCGCGCCGCCGCCGGCGTGCCCCCGCTGACATGGAACCCCGCGCTCGCGGCCGATGCCGAGCGCTATGCGCGCGAGCTGGCGCGCACGGGCAGGTTTGAGCATGCGCAACAACCCATGGGCCCCGGGCGGCAGGGCGAGAATCTTTGGACCGGCACCCGGGGCGCGTATCGCTACGAGGAAATGGCGAGCTACTGGGTCGATGAACGCCGCGACTATCGTCGCGGGCGGACGCCGGATTTCAGCATGACCGGCCGCTGGGAGGATGTGGCGCATTACACCCAGATCATCTGGCGCCGCACGACCCAGTTCGGCTGCGCGACGGCCAGCAATGCGACCGACGATTATCTGGTGTGCCGCTATAGTCCGCCGGGGAATGTCGTCGGGCAGATGCCCACCTGACGTGACGTCGCCCCGGCGAAGGCCGGGGCGACGATTTTCAGAGCACCGCCGCCATCATCGCGTCAAACGCGCGCGCGCGGTGGCTGATCGCCTTTTTCGCATCGGGCATTTCGGCGAAGGTCTGATCGCTGCCTTCGGGCACGAAGATCGGGTTGTAGCCGAACCCGCCGGTGCCACGCGGTGGCCAGACGAGCGACCCATCGACCCGGCCTTCGAACCATTCGACATGCCCATCGGGCCAGGCCAGCGCGAGCACGCACATGAAATGCGCGTCGCGACTGGGATCCGGACCGGCTGCTTCGAGCGCGTCGTTGACGCGCTGCATCGCCACCTTGAAGTCCTTGCCCTCGCCGGCCCAGCGCGCCGAGAAAATCCCCGGATCGCCGTTCAGCGCGTCGACGCACAGACCGCTGTCATCGGCGAGCGCGGGCAGGCCGGTCAGGTCGGCCGCCTGCAACGCCTTCAGCTCGGCATTGGCGAGGAAGGTGGTGCCGGTCTCCTCGGGCTCGGGCAGGTCCAGCTCCGCGGCCGACACCGGCTCGATGCCGTACGGCCCAAGCATGTCGAGGATCTCGCGCACCTTGCCGGGGTTGTGGCTGGCGATGACGAGTTTGCCGGGGGCAAGCTTGCGAATCGCCTGGGGCGGGACCTCGATGGTCATTTCGCGACGGCCCTGGCCTGGGCGGCGAAGATGTCCGAGCAGCCGATCCTTGCGAGGCGGAGCAGGCGGAGCAAAGCTTCCTCGTCATAGGTCGCGCCCTCGGCGGTCGCCTGCGCCTCGGCGATATTGCCATTCTCGAGCAGCACGAAGTTCGCGTCCGCATCGGCATTCGAATCCTCGTCATAATCGAGGTCGAGCACCGGGGTGCCGTTATAGATGCCGCAGGAAATCGCCGCGACCTTCTGGCTCAGCGGGTCGACCGTCAGCTTGCCGGAGGCGAGCAACCCGTCGATCGCGAGGCGAAGCGCGACCCATGCGCCCGAGATCGAGGCGGTACGGGTGCCGCCATCGGCCTGGATCACGTCGCAATCGAGCACGATCTGGCGCTCGCCGAGCAGCTTCATGTCAGTGACGGCGCGGAGCGAACGGCCGATCAGCCGCTGGATTTCCTGGGTGCGGCCGGACTGTTTGCCCTTGGCCGCTTCGCGCTGGCCGCGCGTATGCGTCGCGCGGGGAAGCATGCCATACTCGGCGGTGACCCAACCCTCGCCCTTGCCGCGCAGGAACGGCGGGACCTTCTCCTCGACCGAGGCGGTGACGAGCACCTTGGTGTCGCCGAAGCCGATCAGTACGGAGCCTTCGGCATGGCGGGTGAAACGCGGCTCGATCGTGATCGTGCGCATCTGATCGGGGGCGCGGCCGGATGGGCGCATAGGGTCTGGTCTCCTGAGTGTTGGCACGCCACCTAGACGCCTGCCCCCGAACGCGCCAGTGTTAGCGGATGATCCGCACCGACATTGAGACAAGAGAGGCGCGTTCCTAGATGGTCGTGATGCACGCGCCGCCGATCACTGAACTCAACGACCGCGCGCGTGACGTTTTCCGTGTGGTGGTGGAAAGCTATCTCGATACCGGCTCGCCGATCGGGTCACGCACCATCGCGCATCTCTCGGGCCTGAATCTTTCGCCGGCCTCGATCCGCAACGTGATGCAGGATCTCGAGGAGCTTGGCCTGCTTGCCTC
>Ga0247735_1000241_pt1 | contig 23304 bp, 30 predicted proteins | sample UWRJL178409R2_FD_180934 | JGI IMG/M metagenome (GOLD analysis project Ga0247735, IMG submission 180934) | Plant litter microbial communities from Arlington Agricultural Research Station in Wisconsin, United States - UWRJ-L178-409R-2 | ecosystem: Environmental > Terrestrial > Plant litter >... | reverse complement strand
GTGGGTCGACGTTATCACCGAGACGCTGAACCTCCCAACGGTCGTAGAAGGCACGCTCCCGCTCGGCCTTCAGCTTCTCGATATCCGCGATGCGCTGATCGATCTTCTTCGGGTCGAGCCGGGCCAGCCGCTCTTGAAGCCGGGCCGCCTTCTCGCCCCTAGCCATTGCGACTTCGGACACCTCGCGCACCATGTCGTCGATCGAGGCTCGCACTTCGGCCAGGCTGGCATGCGGGTCGAGCGCTTCGGCCGCTTCGAGCCGGCGGCTGATCGCGTTCAGGCGCTCCGTGCGCGCTGCTTCTGCGGCGGCCGCCTTCTCCAGCCGGGCAACCGCTTCGGCCGGTGCGCCTTCGAGCTTCGACAGCGCGTTGCTCGTGCGCTCGGCCGCCTTCTCCGAACGGACGACGAGGGCGTAGAAGTTGCTGCGCAAGTCGCTGATCTTGTCGCGCAGCTTGTCGGGATCAAGCCGTTGCGCCTCGCGCTCCAGTGTGCGGCCGCGACCGACGAGCCGTTGCACGCCCCGGATATTCGCCGCGGCGATGTTGTCGAGCGACGCCTGAATTGCGTCGGCGCGATCCGCCATGCCGGCGTAGTTCATGTCGACCTTGCGCGCCCGCGAACGCAGCTTGCCGCGCTCCTTCAGATAGCCCTTCAGGCGATCACCGCCGGCGGCCGAGATACGCGCGATCTCATCGCGTGCCGCCTTCTCACCCCGCACGTCGCCGCTATCGCGTGCCGCCCTGGCCGTCTGCCGCAGTTCGTTGATCCGTGACACCTGCTCGATCGCATCGGCGTTGGCGGCGTCGAGCGCTGCGCCCTGTTGCTCCAGATCGTTGAGTGTGCGTGTCCGGTCTTCGGGGGCCATGCGGAGATCGCTGATCTCCTGATCGAGCGCCGCGTGCCCGTCGCGGAACGACGTCACGCTCTGCTGATAATCGTCGGCAATCCGCCCCGCATAATAGGCGGACACCTTCTCCTTGAACGCCGGCTCCTGCGCCGTCAGCATCTCCTTGTTCCACACACGGCTGAAATAGCTGTCTGCGGTGGAAACGCTGACGTCCGAGGGGAGCAGCCCCATATCGATCGCTTCGTTCTTGAAGGGCTCGAAGACACGCTCGCGCCACGACTTAGCGGCGCGGCTCACGAAGTCGTTGTCGCCGGCATCGCCACGGCGCATCGCCCGGCCGACTGCTTCCTCGAACTCCACGCGGCTCATGTTGAGCCCGCTCTTCTTCATCTCGCGGAAGATATCTTCGCCGGCCTGCACGCCATCGGCGAGACGGGAGTGGAAGACCGATCGCATCTCCGTCTCTACGGCCGCGCCGAGCGTGCGGCCCTCGCCGTGCATCGACTGATAGACGGTGTTCTCCGCAAGCTCTTGGCTGAACTGGCGTGCCGCCGGCGACGCGCGGAAGTTGGCGCGCAGGTTCGGACTGATCTGCCGTGTCGCGGCCGCGAGATTGCGCGCTGCGCCGCCGGCGACGGTGAGGTCTTCGAGCGTAGCGCGCTCGACGGCCGCAGCGCCCATGCTACCGGGGCGGGGCATCGTGTGGATCGCTTCGAGCGCGCCTTGTGCCGCAAGCTGCTCCGGGCGGGACAGCAGAGCGGCCGCACCGCCACCAAGGATGCCGCCGAGAACGATGCCGCCCCCGATCGCAATAGCGCTCTCTTCGGCGGTGCGCGTCTCCTGCGTCGACTGAAGCAAGCCCTCCTGCACGGCGACGCCGATACCGCCGGCACGAGCGCCCGCCAGCGCGCCGCGGCCGAGCTTCCATACGCCTTTGCCGGCAAGCGCCACTTCGCCTCCCACGGGGATCAGCAGCGTCGGATCAATGACGCCCGCGATGATGCCCGTGGCCGTACCTCCCCATCCCCCTGCGGCCAGGGTGCGGCGGTCTTCGTTTTCGCTGTCGATCTGCGTCTTCAGGAATTGCGTGTAGCGCGGGTTGTTCGAGTTGGCGAAGCTGCTCCAGTGTTCTTCATAGGGCGTGCCCTTGATATCATCCCACGGGCTATAGGCCGCATCGACTTCGTTGCTGATCCCCCATCCGTTGATCTCGCGATTGATCCACGAGCCGACAGTGTTCTCCGTGCGGAACGCCGCGCCGAACAGTTCGCCGATACCGGGCGACGGGCCGGCCTTCGCTTCCTCTTCTTCGGGGAGCGGGTTCATGCCGATCGGGATCGTCAGCGCGGGCGTGACGGTGGACAGAGGACGGAGCGCCATTACTTCTTCCTGCCCGGTGCGTACTGATCGGTGACGCCCGGCACATAGCCGAAGCGTGCGACCATTGCGTCGCGGCCGAACTGCTCGCGAGCGAGATAGTCCTGCCGTTCCTTGTCGAGCCGCGCCTTGTTCGCCTGCCCTGCGGCACGCGCCGCGACGCGCGGATCGGCGTAGAACACCTGTCCGGTGAGCACACGATACACCTGCTGCCCGTTAACCGTGTCGATGTAATGCACCTCGTAGGGCGGTGCCTTGCCGGCGCGAAAGGCTTCGGAGGTCGCAGTCGGAACCGGCATCAAATAGACGTTCTTCGGATCGACAGCGCGGCCCGTGACCTTCTTGATATCGCCGGCGGCTTGCTGGAAAATGTAGTCCTGCGATCCGCCGATCACCGGATAGGCGCGCGTCGGCGGATACTTCATCAGCCGACCGTTCACGACGCCGTAGAGCTTCTTCATCTGCGACAGCGCATACGCCTGCGCCGCCGCCGGATCGCCGTAGCGCTGGAAATGATCGGCGGCCAGATCGGCATAATCCTGCCCGGCCGCCTGCCGCTGCTGCGGCCCGACGAACGAAGGCGTGCCATCGAAATAGGTCGTGTCGAGCGCCTTGCCGAGCACGGTCGCGACGTTGGTGCGCTGCACCTGCTTGCGGAACGCGGCGATCTCCGGCTGGCCCATCGCGATCTTCTTGCGCATCTCCGGCGTATTCTGCTCGGCCACGCGCTTCGCGGCATCGCCGGGGTTGTAGCCGAGATCGTTGACGTAGTGCCCGTAGAGTTGTGCGTTGCGCTCGATCTCGTCGCCGCCCTCCACGCCCGCGAAGGCGTTCGGGTTGCGCGCCAGCATGTTCGAGGCGATCGACGCGCCGGCCGCGACGGTGTTCGGGTCCGTCGAGATCATCGCGCCGCGCAGCGCCACCCCGCCCGCTTTGCCAAGGATGCCGGTCTTCTGCCACACGTTGAAGGCGGCCTGCGGCGTTCCGCCCTGCGCCGCCACGGCCGCGTCGACCGCCTTGCGCTGGCGATCGTCATAAGGGTTCCACGCGAAGCCGGGCGTGGCCGACAGGGTGTTGAACGTGTCGATATCGACCGTCGCCTTCTGGCGTGCCGCGACGATGCTTTCGGCGCGGTTGATCTCGTCGAAGTCGGTGAGCCGCCCCGACTTGCGCGCCGCCTCGATATCTTCGGCACCGGCCTTGCCGTCGTTCAGTTCGTTCATGAACTGATTGAGCCAAGTGTTGTGCGCCTCCTGCTGCGCGACCTGAACTTCCTGATCGCGCTGCTTGATCTCCCGCTCGGCCGCGCCAATCAACTGAATGCGCGCGTCGATCGGGATATCGGCATAGCGCGGGTCGACCTGTCCGTTGCCGATCGTGCGCGTCGTCACCGATCCGTCGCCGGCCGGTGCGCCCTCCTGCACCTTGTAGCCGAGCGCCTTCATGCCGCGCCGGATGCCGCCTTCGGTGTCTTTGCCGGGACGCATGAAGCCGCGGATATACCGATCGACCGCCTGGCCTTCATCCTTCGCGGCCAGCACTGCGGGGCCGCCGCGGTCGCCGCCCTTAAGCTCCGAATACAGGAACTCTAGCTGCTGCTCTCGCGTCGGGTTGTTGCCGTACTTAGCGAAGAGCGCCGCCTTGCGCGACCCGAGCCACTGGCCGAGCCCGTATGCGCCGCTCTCCTTGTTGACGATCTTGTGATCGCCGGAGCTTTCGCTTTCGATCCCCGCGGCGATACCGCGGGCCACGCTCTGCGGCACGCCCTTGCTGACGAAGAAGTTGATGACGTCGCCCTTCAGCGACGCCTGCCCGCCCTTCGTGTAGGACGCGCCGCTGCCCGCATAGCCGTCCTTCGTCTCGACGATGAAGTCGATGCCGCCGAGCCGCGCCATCGTCCCTTCCGGGTCGCGCTGGAGATCGCCTTGTGCGGCCGCAACGCCGATCTGGCCTTTCCAGCGCGTCGCATATTCGAGCTTGTCCTGCGCGGACAGGCCCGACGTGTTGATGATCTCTTCGCCCTGCGCCTTCCATGCGTCGAGCTTTTCGGGCGACGACATGGCCCCGTTCAGCAGCTTGCCGAGACTGTCGCCGATCGTCGTCTTGTAGTAGTTGTCGCGCTGCGTGAACTCCGTCCGAAGCGCCTCCCCGGCAACACCGGAGCGAAGCTGCGCCATGCGCGCTTTCCACGCCGGCTGAAACCGCGCCGGCACCTTCTCCAGAAACGCCGCGGCGTCCGCGTCGAAACCCTCCATGCGCGACTTCGTGAAGTCCTGCGCCGGGCCGGATAGATCGCGCGACGCCTCCGTCAGCTTCGTCGATTGATCGGAGCCGAAGTTGACGAACTGCGTCTGCCGATCGAACTCGGCAAGCCGATCTTCTTCGGCCTGCTTGGCAAGCTGAAGCTGCTGGATCGCCGCACCGGCCTGTTGCCCCGCCTCGCCGATCTGCTGGAGCCCCGCGCCGATGCCTGCGCCGAACGCCGCCGGCGTCGCGCCGTCGACCTTCAGATCGGCCGTTGGCAGGATGCGGCGGTTGGCCGTCGATGCGATTGTCGGAAGCTGCGCCATCAGGTTCCGCTCACATTGATCGACGCACCCTTCATGCGCGTCACCTGTCCGTAGCCGCCGAGCGCCTGCGCGCCCGCGCCGAGCGCTCCGGTGATGAGCGCATTCGACGCTTGCCGCTTATACATCGACGCGGTGGCGTTCGCCCCTGCGCGCTGCACCGATCCGTCATAGACGGCGGTGAGATAGTCGAGTTGCCCCTGCTGTTCGGTTTGGTCGAGCAGATCGTTGATCGAGCCGGTAAGCTCGAAGCCGTTCTGGATCGCGCCCGCCCGCGTGGCCGCAAGGCGCTGACGGCTCTCGCGCGCAACCTCGCCCGCCTTGACGGACGCCTGATCTTGCGCCTGCTGGCCCTGCACCTGCGCGAGTTTCGCCTGAAAGTCGGCGGCGTTCGATGCGGCGAGGGACGATGCGGCGGTTCCCAATACGGCCACGCCTGTCGACGCGATCGTCGCACCGACTGCGGTCGCCGTGGCGGCCGAAGCGCCGGCGGTGGTGCCGATGACGGCAAGGGCGGCGGGGATGAATGCCATCAGCGCACCCGTGCGTAGAGGGCGTAATCCTGCCCCTGCCAATAGCAGCGGCGGACACCCTCCTTCTCAAAGCCGAGCAGCCGCATCCACCGATGCCCCTCTTCATGCGTGTTCAAGACGTCTGCTTCTACACGACGAAACATCGAAACGTCGAGAGCGCGTTGCACGCAGCGGTGGAGCGTCAGCATTTGATCGCCGGCGTCCTGCGCAAGCAGCGCCCACGCGAGGCCGCGCCCCTCCCAAATCTCGTAGATGCCTGCCATACCGTAGATGCGTTCGCCTTCGACCGCGGCCAGGGCGAGCCCGCCCTTGATCGCGCTTTCGATAGCAGCCGGCGTCATCGCCTGCCCGGAGAGCATCTGCGCCGATTGGAGTTGCAAGCGCTCGGCCATGAACGGCCGGGCGGGAATTACGTCAATCATCGATCTCCATCCGTGCCGTGATCGCGACGAGCGTCATCGGCAGCATAGGCGAAGTTTCGATGCAGATATAGCCGTCAGTTCCATACTCGGCCGGGAACTCGATTTTGCGATCCCCCGTGAACAGCGGCGGCCGCGTGCCGACAGGCGATGCGGGGTTGAGGCCGGGGATCGGATCAAGCCGGCTGAAGCTCGGGCCGATCAAGCCGCCGATCGTGTTGAGGAAGCGAAGCCACGTCTCGGCGATCGACTTCTTGCGCGTCTGCGCGGTCCCGTCCTGCGCGCCGCCATCGGCCCGCATCGTCTGAAGACGCGCGGGGCTGTCGAAGCCGATCTGAACCTTCGTGGCGAAACGGTTGAGCGTGATCTGCCCGGCTTCGACGACGCGATCTGCATGCGCGCTGCCGTCCGCGAGCACCTGCACCGTCGCGCCTTCGAGATGCCCGAGCCCCGCGATCACCTTCGTCGACGCGCCGTCATAGGTGATGCCTGCATCGCCGTAGAGCCCGTCAGCCGTGTCGATCTCGACGAGCCGCTGATCCTCGATCACCTCGACATAGCGCACCACCTGGCCGTCGATCGTGCGCCGCACTCCGAGCCACACGTCGTCGCGCCGGCCGTCCGGTGCTGCGATCGACGCGACCGTCTCCACGAAGGCGTCAGGGCCGCCGATCTTGTGCGGCACCCAAGCAATGACGCCGCGCTCGCGATTGTAGGTGAGCGCCGCCAAGGTGCCGTCCGTCAGCACGCACCAAACGATGTTGTCGGGTTCCTGCTGGAAATCCATGTCGATCACGCCGGCGTCGACGATATGCTCGGACAGGACGGTGAGATCGTCCGCCTTGTATCGGTCGCTGGCATAGTCGTAGATCAACTCGCGCAGCTTCCGGCCGGCACGCTGAATGAACAGCACCGCCCCGCCAACCCTGATCGGCTCCAGCAGCCGGGAGCCGTATTCCGTCTGCGGCACCGACACGGCGTTATCCGCCGCGAACACCTGCTGCTGCGTCTGCTCCTGCACCGACAATTCGTTGCGCGCGGTGCCGACGAGCAATGCGGCGCTCGGCATGATCCACCGGATAAGGTCGAGCCGATCCGATGCGATCTTCAGCTTGATCGCCGTTTCCTTCGTGATATCCGGCCCGTCCTTGCGGCTGAAATCGTCGAAGTCACCAACGACCGACATGAACAGATCGCGGCCGCGGGCGTAGCATAGCCGCTCGCGAAAGAACGTCACGCTTGTCGGCCACCCGCGGGCGGCGCTGAAGGCCGACTTGGCCCAACGGGTCGTGCCGGTCGTCGTGAAGATCGCCGGCAATTCGCTGCGGCCGTTGTTCAGCACGACGTTGGCGCTGGCCGTTGTGCCGCCCCCGCCGATAGCCGTGATCGTCGCCCATCCGTAGCCGGAGTGCAGGTAGGTCCACTCGACGCCGGTCGACGACAGATCATCGGTCGTGCTGTCGTCGGTGCCACCTCCATCCCAAAAAGCCCCTTCGGTATGGACAGGGGGGTTGTTGCCGGTGCCGGGCTTCGCGCCAGCCGGTACGGCCGTGCAGCGATAATAGTTGCCCTCGTAGCGCCGCACGTCGTTGAGCGCGACCTTCTGGCCTGCGTTCCACGTCTTGATCCCCGTGCCGTCCTTCTGCTCCATGTAGAAGGACGTGCCGATATCGTCGGCGCTGAAGATCGCGCTGCCCGCGGTGAGCGTGATTGCGCCCGTCACGGCCGATGCGGTGACGTTGACTGTCGACGTCGGGTCGACGTCCTCGAACGGGCCGTTGATGAAAGGCGCGTCGGCCAGGGTCCAATTCGTTGCGCCAAGGCGCGAGAGCTTCTGCGGTTTCACCGCGCCGGCGTTGTGGCAAATCCACATGACGTCGGCCGACTGCACCGATCGGAGCGCCAGCGTGCCCTCTTCGGTGATGAGGTTGGCGTCGCTCCACGGCGTCACGATCTCGTAAGGCGTGGGGCCGGAGAGAAGCTGCCCGCGGTTCACCCAAAAGCGCATCTTCAGATCGGTGAGTTCGAGCACATAGCTCTGCGCCTGATTGAACTCGAACGACATGAACCACGGGCGCAGGTTGTTGCGCACCCCGCCGAGATAGCGCGATCCGCCGCGGCGCGTCGCCGGCCCCTGCACCGTGGGGATGAAGTTGAGCAGGGTCTTGCACCCCGCGAAATACTTCTCCTGATCGGTGCGACCGTCAATCAGCGGCGAGAGTTCGCCGGCGTTGAAGCTATTCCAGATCGGGGCGAAGCGAGACATGCCGCGACGATAGCCGTCTTACCACTGTCGCGCCAGCACCCAACTTTCGTCGGGAAGCGACTGCGGCGGTAGCTCGATCGCGTTCGTCCGCTTCGCCTCCTTCAGCGCTTCGAGATAGTCCTGCTTCAGCGATTGCTTCAGCGTCATGTTCTTCGTGATCGATTGCACAAGCTCGGCGGCGAGCCGACAGGCAAACGCCTCGACGAAGTTCGCATCCCATACGGCGATGCTGTCGCTGACGTCGGACACATAGACGATGTAGGCGGCGCTCGTGCCGGTCGATCGACGGTTGTTGCCGGTGAGCAGAACGCGGCCCTCGATCGCATAGGCCGGCAAGCTACCCGAGTTCGTCTCGCGGATCGACGAGAACACCCAATTGCCGTTGAGCGAGATCAGCCGCAGACAATCTTCAGGCAGATTGTAGCCTTCCGCGTAGTCCTGGCCGCCCGGCGCAACGGCCAGGGGGGCGAGCGTGGCGCGCTTCTTGGCAAAGCTCCACGCCTGCCGTCGAAGCTCGCCCTGCGCCAAGGTCTTGAAGACGAGCGCAGCCTTGCGCGCCTGCTCGCTCTCTTCGCCGGGGGAGGCGATCGTGTTGGCACCGATCTTGACGAGGGCGCGGTTGATGACTTCGGTGCGGTTGCTCATGCCCGCACCGTATCATCCGGCCTTGTAGCGGGCAATCAGGTTGACTTGCGCACCGGTGACGGGACCGGACAGAAGACCGGTCAGCAAGCCCGACAGCGACGTGCGCCAGCAGTGGATCGAAACCGCCGTCGCGCTGCGCGCAGTGTAGTTGCAGATCAACGGGTTCACGCTGTCGACGGCGACAGGCATGTGCGTGATATCCGGCGTCGCCGGAAACGGCGCGGTAAACGTCCACGTCGCGTTGCCGCTGGCGTCGAGCGTGACGGTGTTGCTCTGCACCTGCGCCGGGCCGATCAAGCTGCTGACGACTTGCGCGTGCGCTTCCGTATGGCAAGCGAGCGGACTGACGGCCGCAAGGGCTGCGGATAGCAGCCGAAGCATTACTTGACGTCAGCGGCGATGAACGCCGTCGCGCTGGCGGTCTTCGAGAAGCACCCCGTCGTCGAGAAAACAACCGTGATGCCCGTGTTGAAATAGACCGGCTGGCCGCGGAAGTTGAGATCGATACCGGTATTCGCGGCCAGGGGGATGCAGCGTGCCGGCGTTACGGCCCCATCGGCCGGGGCACCCGTTGCGTTGAACACCATGACGTACCCTGCCGAAGCGCCGGCGGTGACGTTCAACCCGTAGAGGTTGCCGCCGCTCGCCTTGGCGGTAAGACTGCCCGCTACCGCAGCGGTCGCGACGTTGGTGGAGCCAGCGTTGGCGGCCGCGCTCGGGACGTCGACGACATAAGCGCCCGACGTGTCGCCGCGGGCGCGATCCCACGTCGCGCCGTTATAGACGTAGCCGGCGGACATGAGCGGCAGATTGAAGCCGCCGCCAAGCGCGCCCTGCGATCGATACGGGAGATAGACTGCACCGACGCCATCCGAGCCGGCACCGCCCGAATAGTCGGCGGCGACGAAGAGCGCCCCGCCGCGCGTGAACGCCGCATCGACGCGCTGCCCCGCGGTGACGACGGCGAGCGTTTCAGCGACACCGCCGATCTTGACGGGATTGCCGCTGTCGGTCGTCGCGGTCGGGACGTTGCCCTGAACCTGCTGCGCGCCCGCGGCTGGTGCGCCGGCCGTGCCGGCCGGAACGCAGTTCGCCCCGTTGGCGTCGCACTGAAGCGGGACCACACCGGCGACACGCCCGCCTTGCGCGGTTGGATAGGTGGACTGCGCAAAGGCGGGGCTCGCGAAGAGCCCCGCCAGCGCGACGAAGAGGGAGAGACGGCGCATCAGGTGATCGGCCAGTTGCGGCGGCTGATCTCGTTCGAGATCGCCTGCACGGCGAGCAGCGCGTCGACTTCCGAGGTGATAACCGCGTCGTCGATGATGATGCGAACCGCAACACCGCCGCCGATCGCGGCGACGCCGGTCGTCACCGTCAAGCCGGAGATATCATTCTGCGGCCGAGGCACGCTGTCGATCTGAACGGCCACGGGCCGATCTCCTTATGCGTTGGTGTAGTAGAGATCGATATCGAGCGTACCTGCGCCCGGCAGCGAAGCCGTGGCGATCGTCAGGTAGATGCGCGTGTCGGCCGAGAGAGCCGCCTGCGTCATCGCTGCCGCGGTGCCGAACAGCGTCGGGGTGTCGACGGCAGTGAACGTGCCGGCGGCGCGAAGCTGCCCGTTGGTGGCATGCACCTGCGACGTGCCGATCGCGACGACGGCGGTGCCGAGCGATACCGACGCGGTAATCATGCCGAAGTCGAAGATCGACCCGCTCGGGATGACGGCCAGGAGGATATTGTCGGCGACAGTCTGCGTCGCGAGAGTGATCGACGCACGGTAGCGGCGCATGCGCGCACCGTATGCGCCGGCGGACGGCTTGACCTGCGGGCGGCTGTCGACGCCTGCGGTTTCCGTGGAGTAGAGGTTCGCCATCTTCGAGCTTCCTTCTTGCGGTTCGAGTTGCGGCCCGGATCAGCCGGTCGTGACGATCTGCACGACCTTCTTCTCCTGAACGCGCGTCGCGCCCACGGTCGTCTTGGCGTACACCTGCGTCGCGTAGCGCTTGTCGTCGCGAACGCTGACGCGGGTGGTGATATCGTTCCACATGCCGAGGTGCATCGCACCCGACGCCCATGCGGGCACGAGGCGGTTGCCGCCCGAGACGAGCGTCGCCGCGGCGTCATAGGCGCTCGCGTCGCTGAACTCGACGGGGACGAAGTTGAAGCCCATGAAGGACGTCACCTTGCCTTCGACGAGCGTCGGCTTGTTGTTGTAATCGAGCGACGTCACCTGAATTTCGTTCAGGAGGCCGTCGTGATCGGCCGCGGTGATCGCGGCGAACAGCTTCTCGAACTCCAAATCGACGCCGGCCGACATGAAGAGCCGCTTGGCGGCGCGCAGCTTGGCGACGTTGAGGTTCGAGTTCACGCCGCCGACGTTCACGCCGACGATCTGGCCCGCCGGGAAGGTGATCGAGGTGGTGCCGTTCTCACCGGTGGCCGACGTTGCGAAGAACGCCTGAAGGATTTCGTCGTCCTGCGCGCGGCGCATCGCGTTGACCGCGTTCATGACGTAGGCCGACTGCGGATCGATGAGCATGCGCAGCTTGTCCTGATCGTCGATCAGATCGGCCCACTCATAGTCGTTCGGGAACACCCAACGCGCATCGGCGGGGGTGGAGATCAGCGGCGTGTCGGCGTGGCGCGACAGGTTCTTGACCGGCTTGACCGGGCCAACCTGCTCGACGGCCTTCGCGCCCTTGCCGGTGTAGCTGCCCTGCGAGACGGTCGACAGGAGCTTACCGCCGCGCTGCTGAAGCAGCATCTCGACGTTGGTGGTGTAAGCCTGAACGAAGTGCGTCGGAACCTGAAACGACATGGCGGATATCCCTTTACGGTGCCATGCCAGTTATCCGGTTCATCCGGGCCAGCCGTGTTGCTAGCCCGGATGAATAAGCGGGATGCTACCGTCCCGTCAAGAGGGCGGATATGCGACCTTGAACAGATTTTCCCATTCCGCCTGCGCCGGGCCGCGCACCTGCGGATTGGGCGACAGCAGTTTCGCTTGGAAATCGCTGTCACGCTGAAGCGTCTGGATACGCGCCTGCGCACTCTCCGACGTCTGCGTGAACTGCCCCTGGCCGCCGCCCTTATCGCCGCTCGGAGCGGCCGCTTCGGACATGGCGCTGCCGAACTTGGCGAACATTTGCATCATCGACTTCGTGCCGATCGCCATTTCGATCTTGTCGAGCGTGCCCTTTTCGAGCCCCGACTGACGGAACGCACGACGCCCGGCTTCCTCAAAATCGCCGAACTTGTCGCCGAGTTCCTGTCCAAGCTTCGTATAGTCCTCGTCGGACTTGGCGTGAAACGCCTTCAGCCCGGCGACTTCGGAGGCGAGCACGTTGTTGACGAGCCCCTTCGCCACCGCCGGCGGCACGCCTGCCTCGTGCATCCACTTCGACGCCTGCTCGACCACGGGGGCCATCTCCGTCGAGAACTGGCCGGCGAGTTCGGCCGGCAAGCCGTTGGCGGCGAAAAGCTCGCTCGCCTTCGTGCCGACGAACTCGGCATTGAAGCCGTAGTCTTCCGCCTTCTCCGGCGCGGCGAAGCCCGCCTTGGCGGTGAACGCCGCGATCTCTTCCGGCGTTGCGCCCTCCTTGGGCCGCACGAGGATGCGATCGACGTCGCCGCCGCGCTCCATGCTGACGAGCTTCTCGACGTTCGTGTAGCTGTCGAGAACGTCGTTCGGGTTCTGCCACCCCTTCGCCTGAATAGCGGTATGGAACTTCGGGTCGACACCCGCCGCCTCATACCACGGCTTCTCGCCGGTCGCCGGCGCGCCACCCTGGCCGCCCTGCTGTTGCTGCTCGCCGCCGGCCGGGGGTGTTCCGCCACCCTCGCCAGCGTTACCCGCAAGCGCGGACGCTGCGCTCGTTGCCATGATTATTGTTCCTCTTCTCTTAGGTTTGCCGCCTCAAAGGGTTCGAGGTGCAGGAGCTTGACGAAGTGATCCCACACCTCCCGTCGCGTCGCGGCGGCCGCCGTCGCGATAGGATCGACCGCGCCGTTGCGGTCGTATTGCATGAGACTGCTGAACGCCGGCGACGGAGCCGGCGCGCAGAGCTTGCGAAGCTCCACTGCCAGCACCCGCGCGTCGGGGTTGAGCTGTCCCTTCGCGTTCAGCAGGAGGCGACGGATCGCGATCTGCTTCTTGCGATATTGGCTCTGCGCCATCAGCCGTGACCGGCCGGTGCCCCGCGAAGAAGATCAGCCTTCATCTTCGTTTCGAGCGCGAGGTTGCGCAGATGATCGATAGCGGACATGAGCCCACCACCCATCTTGTTGTGGACGCGAAGGTCTTGGGCGTCGACGAGATCGAAGTCGACTTGCGTCGTTCCGTCCGCCATCACCACGACGCACACGAAGCTCGTGACGTCACCCTTCAGGAATTGCTCGTGCCGCTCGCCGAGCTTGTCGCGGTCCTTCCGCGCAAGGATCAGGCCGGTGCTATCCACGGGGCTGCTCGTGCGTCTTGCCAAGGAACGCTTCGCGCGCTGCCTGCTCGGCGTCCTCAAAGGCGAACGGCGGTCCCGAGCGGGACGCCTTCGCGACGGCGGCGCGAAGCCATGCGGCCAGCGCCTCGAACTGTTCGGGCGTCATCAGCCGATCCTCTTGTATGCCCGCTCGAACACGTCGGCGGGGCTCCACGAAATGTATCCGGCAAAGCCTTCGACATTACCATCGAGCTTATCGGTGTATTCGACGAGATAGCCCGCATCGCTTGGGTCTTCGTCGGCGGGCATCTCCCACCCGCGGAACGATACATAATCGCCGCGGAGCATCGGCCGGGCGTTAATAACCTTTGTGCCGATATAGGCCGGCATGTCGGCTCGCGGCTTGACGAGCGCTCCGGCGATCAGCGCATCTTCTGCGGCCAGGCGCTCGCGCAGCAAGTAACCCTCGAAGCCCCATAGTTTCGACACGGCACGTTCGCGGGCGAACTTACGGCCGAGTTCTTCGTTGAAATTCGCCGGGCTCGCGCAAGCGCTCTCGCCGGTTACGGTGAAGCCGTTGGTCGTCGTCAGCACGCAGATCGTCAGTACGTCGTCGAAGACGTGATACTGCTCGCGATCGATCTTTGCCTCCAAATCGGCAAGCGTGACGCGCGGAGCGACAGCAACCGCGGCGGCCGCATCGTCTCCAGCTTTCAATACATCGGTCATTTTTCATTCTCCGTTGTGACGGCCGTTAGAACGGCGCGGCCGTCGACGCCTGCCCTGCTTTCGCAAGGCTCTCGGCCGTCTGGCCGATTGCCGGTCCCGCCTGAAGAGCGAGCGCCATGTCCTGCTGCTGCTGCTTGGCGGCGCGCTTGGCGGCAAGCTCTTCGGGGGTGTTCATGATCTTCAGTGGCGCGCCCTGGCCTTCAGCCACGACGCGGATCGCGCGCTCGTAGTTGAACACGTCCATGACGCTTTCGTCGTATTGGGCGATCGTGCCGACAGCCTCGAAGGTCCGCAGCACGCCGACGACTTCCTCGCTGCGCTGCGCGCGGGTGAGCGGGCTGTCGTATTCGACGTCGAGCGCACCTTCGAGTTCTTCGGGCATCGGCCCGCACGCCGCCTCGATCGCGCCGGAGTGCCAAAGGATATCGATCTCGCGTTCGATGATCGTGCCGCAGAACTCGCTCTGCTGACGGCCCATCGTCGGCGCGAGCAGCGCCCCCTTCTCCTGCGCGCGGAGCAGCGCTTCGGTCGCCGTCATCTCCGGCGTCTCGACGAGGATTTGGAACAGCGTGACGAGGAAGCCGCGGTTGATCGCCTGCCGGCGCTGATCCTGCAATTCGAGGCTGAAGCGCGGATCGCCCTGCGGCGCGGCGCTCTTCGCCAGCACCTCGCCGCGCTCATTCATGTAGCCGGCATTGATCGCTCCGGCGCGCATGCTGAACGGCGACATGCTGTCAACATCGGCGGTGAGCCACGGCGGGTCTGTCACCAACTGGCCGTAGCGCAGCGCCGTCTTCGACATTTCGTTGAGCGTCTTGACGTCGGCGAGCGTATCCCATGCGGGGCTGCGGCCGTACACCTCGCCGGGCGCAACCGTGTAGCGCGAGACGGCCAGGGGGAATGAGCGATAGCCGCTCTCGCGGATCAGGTGCTTGCCTTCGATGCAGACGTCGTAGGCGCAATAGGCCATGCCGGCCTTGCCGACATTGCCGGCGACGCGCTGCTCGTTGGGGCAGACGTGGAACAGGAACTCGAACTCCTTGTCGGGCTCCGAGTTGTGGAACTTCATGACGTTTTCGGGCAGGTTCTCCGCGCCGAACTTCTCGACGGCCTGAACGACGGTGAGCTTGTAGCGCCAGTAGAAGCCGTTGATCGTGCCCCACGCATCCTCGATCAGCCATAGCTCGGCGAGCGGGATCGAGCGGTAGCGGATGCCCTTCGACATGCCGTCTTCGATCAGCAGCGCGCCGGTGCCGAACGCGCCGAGCGACAGAAACACCTCGCTCGTCTGCGACGCGAAGTTGGCGCGGCGGGCATACCGGACCTGAAACAGCAGATCGCGCAGCGCCTCGCACCACGCCATGACGCGCATGTTGGCGCGCAGCGCCTTGTCGACCGGAACGATGCCGTGCCACTTCTGCGTGCGCGGCATGACGAGGCTTTCGATCGCCGCGGCGAAGCTCGGGAGCGCTAGCTGCGCCGTGCTGTCGTAGATGAACTCGCCGCGGCGTGCGCCCTTCTCGCGCTGCTCGACGAAGTTGTCGGCGCGGGGCAGGACGTAGCGGGCGATCTGCTCGAACTGACGATCGAAGTTCGCGCGATCACTGCGCGCCTTGTCGGCACGCTTCACGATCGTTGCGGCGATATTCGATCCGGTCGTCACTTCGGCCACGGGCGCAATCCTTCAGGGGTTAGAGGGCGACGCATCGGCACGGAGATACACCCGCGCCGCCCTCAACGATCAGCCGCCAGCGGACGCCGATGGGCTGCGCGTCTTCCCGAGATCGGGAAGGCCGGTGTCGCCCGTGAGCGCCGTTGTCGCCCGGCCCCGGCGCAGCATGCGGTCGGTGGCGTTCATCCGCGCACCGGCGTCGTCCACGGTCGGGACGGGCGGCGGGGCGGGAACGTCGGGCTTGGAGAACAGGGAACTCACGGGCGTTTCTCCTTACATCAGGCTCTCGGGCTTGACTTCCTGCCCGGTTGCCTTGGCGTTGTCGGGCACACCATCGGTGCGGCCGGTGGCGTCATCGGCGTGCTGCACGTTGCCGTCGTTCGGCCCCTGCGACGCGGCCGGATCGCCGATCACCGTCTCGGGCGTCGGCACCCGATCGGATGCTTCGGGATCGACCGGCACGACCTTCGTGACGAGCGAGGTTTCGCCGTTGCCGGTGACGTCGGTGACGACCTTCGTCTTGTCGCCGGCGTTGGCCGCTGCGTCCTTGGCGGCCTTCGAGCCCTTCTTCGGCTTCGCGCCTTCGCGCACCGTTTCAGTCTGGCCTTTCGGCCTGACGTCTTCGGTCGTCGGCTTGGAGGTGTCGGCCTGCTCGATCGGCTCTTCCTGGCCGCCGAAGCCGGCGATCCATGCGTCGCGCGCATCGCCCGGCCCGTAGGGGCAGTCGTGCTCGGAGAACGTCGTCTTGCCGGTGTCGATGATGTTGCCCTTGGCGTCGGTGTTCTCGTCGTTGGCGGCCTTGGCGTCGCGGCCCTGCTGACGAATGTGCTTCAGATTATCCATGTTCGGCTCCTTCCTCGTGTCGGGTTCGCCCTACACGGAGAGCGAAGACGAACCTCTACCGCTCAACCGTCGAACCGGCAAGGCGTTGCCGCCGGCGTTCAGTCCGGTCTTGGCTTCGATCCCGTTGACGCCGGTCTTGTCGACGAGGCTCTGCGCCTTCTTGCCGATGCCGAGTGCGTCGATCGGGCCGCCTACCATGCTGCCGACGTTCGAGAGCGGACCCTTCTTGCCGTCGATGAGCCCCGCGGCCAGGCCGCCGAATGTCCGTGGAATGAAGCTCACCAGTTCACCTCGCCTGTTCCCGTTGCTTGCCGGCCGGGGCCGCCCGCGGTGTTGAAGCCGAAGCGGTCGAACCTTGGGCGGCTAATCCGCGCATGTCGTAGCATCATCATGGCGTAGCGGGAAGCCGAGATGAGATCGTCGTATTCCTTGACGATCTTGCCCTCGTCGCGGTGATACAGCCGCTTCTCTTCCATCCATAGCGGGCACACGCCGTCGAAGACTTTCCACCGGCCGTCGTTCATCCGCTCCAGCATGTCGAGCACCGCGGCTTCGACGCTGTTCGACCCGTCCGCGTTGGTGGCGTGCTCGCCGAGCATCTTCAGCCCCGCGGTCTTGTATTGGCGGGCGAGCGCGACGCCGGTGCCCTTGTCGCTGACTTCGCCGTCGTGGGGGTACGACCACGGGTAGTCGCCCCACGAGCGCTCGTCGCCGATCGTGCCGACGTGCTGCTTCGGCGTCGCTTTCGACAGGCGATGCTCGCGCACGAGATAGACGATATCGTTGTCGCGATCCCACCGAAGCTGCGCTGCTGCGGTCGGGTGATCCCATCCGAAGTCGATCCCGTTGATGCCGGGCCAGTGCGCCGGCAAGGCGAATGGCGGAATGAGGATGCGGCTGTCGGCGATCGGGAAGATGACGCCCGAACCCAAGATCGGCACGCCGTTCGCGCGGGCTTCGCGCTCGTGCTCGGGATAGCGGGCGATGATGCGCATCCGCTCTTCGGCGCTGATATGCTCGGCGTCGTTGATCGTCATCGTCGTGACGCGGCGGTGTTCGTCCTTCTCGGACAGGAAGCGCCGCACGACTTGGCTCATGCCGAGCAGCGGCGTGAACGTCATGATCGACGATCCACCCGTGGCCGTCGTGCGGGTGATGCCCTCCGAGTAAACGTCCTGCGGCGGCTCTTCGTCGAACCACACCCAATCGACCGTGTTGGCCTGCCACTTCGCGCGGCCCTGATCGTAGGATTTGAAGCTGAAGGTCGACGCGCCGCCGTTGACGTGCTTGACCGTCACGCTGTCGAGCGCATCGGCGACGCCGTTCTTGCGGCTCCAGTCGAGCAGACAGTCCTTCGGGATATAGCCGGTGCCCCAATCGGCTTCGATCTTGGGCGAGCCGACGAGCAAGCGCTGCATGCCGTCGCGGGTGAGTTCGCTGCTCTCGGAGCCGCCGATGCCGGTGATCGGCCGATCCCATCGCCGGCCTTCCCACCAATCGGGGTAGCGGCCGGTGAGGTGGAACGACGTCTCGGCCGCGCCGGCGAAGGTCTTGCCAAGCTGATTGCCCGCCATGAACAGGCGCTCATAGACGGGCAGCGATCCGGCGGTGTGGAACTCACGCTGCTTCGCATAGGGCCGGTAGTGCGCCAGCCGGTTGACGGCAATCCGGCGTTCCTGCTCCGTGCGCAGGCGCTTCTCGAACACGGCCCACTCTTCGGCCGTCGCGTGCTGGCCGGGCTGGATCAGCGCTTCTTCGCTCATAGCGTTTCGCGGTTCCGCACCCAAGCCTTATCCCACTTCGCGACGATCAGCCCGAAGATGACGGGGGCGACGCAGATCAGCGCGCCAAGGGCGACGAAGTGCTCGGCGTTCATCGAACGATCCTTTCGCGCGCTTCGTCGAGAAGCTGCTGGCGGTCCTGCGTTTCGCTCCCGATCATCGTGTCGCGATATCCGCGACGGCGCACGACAATCAACCCCGGCCGTCCTTCGAGCGGTTCGACGATGAAGCCGCCACGGCCGAGACACCCGCCTCCGCAATCGATATCGCCGCAGGTGCAGGTAGGTGCGGTGCGCGCCTCGTGGGCGAGCCAGATGAAGATCGCGAGGGCGATCAGGATAACGACCGTAACGGCCAGGGCTTCGATGCTCATCGGCTTTCTCCGTTGCCGGCGTCCGCGGCGATGCGTCGCGGACGTGACTAGCTTGTTAGATCAGAACAGGCTCTCCGGGTCAATATCATCCTCCAGCTTCGCGCGGTTGCGCCGCTCGATCTGATGATCCGCTTCGGGCGTAGCGCGGCCGACAGGATAGGGCGGCTTGAATGGCGTTTCTGCTACATGCCGTTCAGCCGTAGCGGAGCCGCTATCTGGATCGTCTAACTTGTTATATGGCGTTTCTGCTATGCGGCCCGGCTCGGCCGTAAAAGTGTGAGGGGTGTTTACCCCCCGCGCACCGCCGAGCCCAAGCGGCCCCCCACCCCCCTCTTCGGCTGCTACGGTGTGGAGGCCGTTTTCGTCGGCGGGCTCGTGCGCTGATGGCAGGGTTGCTACGGGCTGCACGCCCTCTATGACCTTAGCGCCATCACCTGCACGCAGGCGGGCCATGCGTTCAGCCATATCTAGCATCTCTGCTAGGCGCTCATCGCTCATGCCATCAGTGGGCGTAGAGACTTCGATCTTCTGCGGCATGAGGCGCGCCACCATAGAGACGAAGCCCATAGGATCATGGAAGGCGGCACGGGCCAGGGCGCTTTCCCCCTGCTCTTCCCATGCAGCGTAGGTATCCTCGAAGAACTTCTTTGCGAGCTTGGCGCGGGAGCCGGTGCGGCGTCGGTTGGCGTGCCGCTCGGGCTGATAGCCGGTACGGAATAGACTGGCAGGGCTGCTATCGGGCTTGTCGGTTGTCATGCTATGTGCTCGTGACGGTTAAGGGCGATAAGGAACGTCCCACAACGGCCGCTAAGGCAAGCAGATATAACACCGTAAAACAGCGCCAATGCCGCTAACCCGTTGAGCTTTAAAGGAATTGTGGCAAAACGACCTATTCGCATGTGCGGCCATCGCGACAGCCGGCATCCTTAGCGCCGCGTAGCAATCTGGCATGGTGATTTTCAGTTTGACCGGCGATTACCGATTACTACTGCCATAAAGCTCCAGCGGGATTACTGGCACGGCGCGCGGCAGCGTGACGGGGTGGTAGTAAGCCCCCGGCTATGGAATAGAATATATACAATGAAACGGAGGCAAGCTAAGACGGCGTATTGAATGAAACGGAGATAACGCCGTGCCTGAAGTGCTGCACCGCCTCGCCTTCGACCCTGAAACGGTAGAGATCGGCTCTCGAGTGGTCGTCGACCGTAAGCGCGCAACCGGCTATTGCCTCGAACGCGAGACGCTGGCGATCCACAAGCTGATTGACTGCGAAGCCCGCCAGCGCCGCGACGGGGCAGCGGGTGCGTTGCTGACGTGGCAGAGCGAGTGCGGCGAGTGCGGCGCGACCTTCACGCAGATGAGCGGCGCTACCTTCAAGGGCTTCTTGCGCCGCTGCGATGCGTGCCGCGATGCGCGCCCTTGGAAGCCCGCCGGGTTCCCGCGAGGGCCGCGCAACCGCTATACACTCTATGTGCTTGGCGAATATCACCCGAGCGAGGTTGATCCGCTGTCGCTATTTTAGAGCAGTAGCAACTTTGTCGCGTTAAGGCCGTTGACAGCCCTATAGCAAAAACGCTATGGCCCCTTTCAGGCATTCAAGCCGCAACGGAGAAACGACCATGAAGACCCTCACCATGCGCCCCGGCGATATCCCCGGCATCGGCTCTTTGTTCGTGACCGCGAAATGGGACGGCCACCGCCTGTCGATCACCGGCGTTTCGGGGCCGAAGGCAAACGGCGATACGAAGCCGGGCGGCTCGTGCGGGCAGTGCGTCGGCGAACTCGACGAAGTGACGATCTACGCCACGGGATGGGATGCCGATAAGGCGGCGCGCCTGAAAGCTATTTGGCAGCGCTGGCACCTTAACGACATGCGCGCCGGATCGCAGGTGCAAGAGGATTGGCTTCGCGCCCATCCGATCCCCGCCGGCACGCCGAACCACTACGAACAGGCTTGCGTGGCGCTGGCATCGGCCGGGCTCAACCCCGACGCGGACGGCTACCGCTACGGGCACGCATGGAAAACGGAAGACGCGCCTGCCGAGATCATCGCGGAGCTTTTTGCTTTCCCCCTGGCCGATCGTCCTTTGCCGGGCGCTTGGGGCCGCGACTGAATATCAACCCTGCTACGCAACGGAGAGACGATCATGCCGCAGTTCATCCTAGACAGTGCCGAGCCCATCACCTTCGAGCTAGGCTTTCCACATCACTCTTCCGAAACAATCCGTTTCGACGATCTCGCGCCGATGGTGCGCGGCTATATCGAAGCAATGTTTTTCACCGACACCGGCCCCGACACGGCCGAAGAGGGGCTTGGCGAGGATTGCGCCTTTAGCGATCTCGCGCCCGAAACCGTCGCCAAGGTGCAACACCGGTGCGCCCTGTTCGCCGAAGTCGTCGACGATGCCATCGCGCCGGGACTGACTAGCGACGGGCTCGAACAGATCGGCCGCGATCTTCACTACACCTCAAATGGGCACGGCGTCGGGTTTTGGGATCGTCCCGAAATCTACGGCCAAGCGAACGCGGACCTGTTTAGCGACGCGGCGCGCAAGCTCGGCGGCCGCGATCTCTACCGGGGCGACGACGGCAAACTGTACCTCGCGTGATGCCCCTACGCCCCGCCGGCGCGACGCTGGCGGGGCTATGATGGCACCATGCCGCAACGGAGGAACGAACCCATGATCTACGCCGAAGCCGCCTATTTCGACGGCAACCATTGCGCCCACGTCGCCGCTCGCGACGAGGTGAAGCGCCTTGCCCGTAAGGGCGACGAGATGCGCCGCGCGCTGCGCGACCGCCGCACCGGGAGCCGGGCGCGATGAGCCCCGAAGCCGCAGCGGTTGTGACGATCGTCGTGCGCACGCTCATGATCGGCGGCCTTGCCCTGGCCGTCTGGAGCATCCAACGCGATCTGCGCGCCGCCTGGCCGCGGATCGTCGAGCTATTCACCGAAGAGGAACAAACCGATGATGACGCCTGAAGCCGCAGGGGCCGCCCTAGCCGCCGATCCGACGTTTGCGACGATGAACGATGCCGAGCGCGAAGCCGAAGCGGCCGCGTTGCTCGGCACCTTCGCGGAGCCGTCCGACGATCCGCTCGATATCGCTATGGCGCTTGAAGCGGCCGCCCTCGCGTTCCGCGCCAGCACCGCAGCGACCACGGCCGCGCCCATGCCGGGCGTGGAGGCTTGCCGCCTGAACGGGGCAGAGGGGCCGCCCTGCAACGGCGATCAGCCAATCGCCGGCAACGGCCGTTGCATGACGTGCGGCGCGCAGCGCACGGCCCCGGAAACGGCCCCTACAGCCGTTCAGGCCGCGCCGGCACCTGCGGCACCCCTGAAGGCTGAAACGGCCCCTGCGGCCGCTCCCGCCCCGATTTTGCGGCATGGCGTGACGAATGATCCGGCCGCGTCGTTTCTCGGGCGCTTCAAGGAGGCGACGGGCGCGACGGATCGCGAGGCGGCCGGCATGCTCGGGATGAGCCGCGCCACCGTGCAAGCCTATGCCGCCGGCCGCCTCCCCGAAAAGCTCGACGCCAAGCAGGCCGCGACGCTGCGCGCCGACATTGCAGACCGCCTCCTGCTCCTGGCCGATCTGGATCGCGACCTCGCCGTAGCAATGGGCGAACTCGACTAGGGATCGGCTATCCGCAATCATATGCTTGAAACCGCTCCGGCGAATTGCTAGACGGCGTTCCTGTTTTCAGCAGGAGCGCCGTTTTGCGTTGTGAGCTTACCGCCGCGCGTTTGCGCGACCTTCTCGACTATGATCCCGAAACAGGATTGCTCTCTTGGCGGGGCGGCCAGGGGCGAGCCTATCGCCGTGTCGGCACGAAACACCCACTCGGCTATCTGCGCGTCTGCGTCGACGGCCGCGACTATCTGGCGCACCGGTTGGCGTGGCTGCACGTTCACGGCGAATGGCCGCCGGCGCAGATCGATCACCGCAACGGCTGTCGGCAGGACAACCGTATCGCGAACCTGCGGCTCGCCACGAACCCGGAAAATCATCAGAACCGAAAGATGCAGCGGAACAACACGAGCGGCTGGCCGGGCGTGCGTGAAGACCGGCCGGGGCGTTGGATCGCGAAGGTGAAGACCGGCGGGAAGTATCGCCATCTCGGCACCTTCGCCACATTCGAGGAAGCGCGCGACGCGCGGATCGCAGCCAAGGCCGAAGATCATCAATTTCAGCCGACTGAACGCGAGCCCCTTGCCATGTCTGGCATAACAGGTTAGTGCTCGTCTCCGTCATTGTTGGAACGGAGAACACCGATGCTGCTAACACCTCTCGCCCGTATCGAACTCGCCGAGCAGGCGCACGCCGAAGGCCGGATCATTCAAGGATCGTGGCGCAAGAACGTCGGCGGACGCGAACTCGTTTGCGCTCTTGCTGCGTTCGGCCCCGATATCAATTCGGCGTCGAACTGCCCGGCCGATCTCATGCCCCGGTGGCTTGCCGAATTGGTACCGACGCTCGATGACGGGATCGCCAAGAACGACGTTCCGTGGTTCAGCGGAGAGCTTATCGCTCGCGCTCGTCGGTGGCACGTCCTTGACGCTGGTGCGTGGGACCGCATTCGCACCGGCTTCATGATCGCCGGCATCAAACAGGCGCTCGCAAGCGCCGAACCTGTTCAGCCCGATCCGAAGCCCGCTTACTGGCAGAAGGTCGTCGATGCGTGCAACGGCGTTATCACCGCTCTCGAAACGGGCCACGGCCTCTCGGCGGCGGCGGCGGCGGAGGCGGAGGCGGAGGCGGCGGCGGAGGCGGAGGCGGCGGCGGCGCGGTGGGCGGCGGCGCGGTGGGCG
>Ga0247735_1000240_pt1 | contig 23359 bp, 18 predicted proteins | sample UWRJL178409R2_FD_180934 | JGI IMG/M metagenome (GOLD analysis project Ga0247735, IMG submission 180934) | Plant litter microbial communities from Arlington Agricultural Research Station in Wisconsin, United States - UWRJ-L178-409R-2 | ecosystem: Environmental > Terrestrial > Plant litter >... | reverse complement strand
AACGCAATCGCACGCCGATCGTGCTCATCGCCAGCCAGATCGTACGCGACGAGATCGGCTTCGACTTCCCGCAGGAGGTGGATTTCAAGGCGATCTACGGATCATGGACCGTCTTCTGCGAAGAGATCCGCACGCCTGAGCAAGCTGAGCGGCTGACCGTGATGGCCGCGCAGGCGGCACTCGCGGAGCGCGGCGTCGCGGTGCTGATCGTGCCGGCAGATATCTCCGGCCAAAAGGCCGAAGAGCGCGGTTTCGCCGTGCATCGGACAACACCGATTGTCCGGCCGACCGACGCGGAGGTCCAGCGCCTTGCCGACGTCATCAACCGTGGCGGCCGCATAGCGATCTACGGCGGCGCAGGCTGCGAAGGCGCCCATGACCAAGTGGTTGCGCTTGCCGAGAAATTGCAGGCCCCGGTGGCGAACACGTCGCGCGCCAAGGACTTCCTGACATATGACAATCCCTACAGCGTCAGCATGACCGGAATGATCGGCGTGCGCAGCGGCTATCAGTCGGTGCTGGCCTGCGATACATTGATCCTGCTGGGCTGCGGTTTTGCCTGGGGCCAGTTCTACCCCGACAACGCCACGATCGTGCAGATCGACATCGACGGCCGCTATCTCGGCCGCCGGCACCCGATCGAGGCCGGCGCTACCGGTGATATTGGCGCCACGATCGAAGCGCTCCTGCCCTTGCTCAGGAAGCGCGATGACGACGCCTTCCTCCGATCGATGCTCCATCTCAAGGAAAAGGCCTTCAAGAAACTGGACCATGCCGCGCATGACCAGCACACCGGCAAGCCGATGCACCCGCAGTACATGATCGAGACGATCGCTGAGCATGCGGATCCCGACGCTGTCTGGACGGCGGACGATGGCTCTGCCGTCGCCTTCTGCCTTCGCCATGTCCAATCGACCGGAAAGAACCGGCTGCTTTGCAGCCTGCTCCACGGCACGATGGCTGCGGGCCTGTCGAGCGCGATCGGCGCTAAAGCCGCCTTCCCTGACCGGCAGGTGATCGCGATCCTAGGCGATGGCGGCCTGGCAATGCTGATGGGTGAGCTGATCACTGTTCAGCAGGAGAAGCTCCCGATCAAGATGGCGATCGTCAACAACAGCTCGCTCGGCTTCGTTGAACTCGAGCAACGAGCGGAGGGCTTGCTGCCGACCTATACCGGGCTTGAGAATCCCGACTTCGCCAAAATCGCGGAGGCATGCGGCTATTGGAGTCGCAGGGTCGAACATGGCGAAGATCTGGAAGCCGCGGTGCTGGAATGGCTCGCACAGCCAGGACCGGCCCTGCTCGACGTCGTCACCGGTCGCTACGAGCTCGTCATGCCACCCTCAATCGATCCCAAGGCGGCGTTCGGCATGGCGCTCTACTCGGCGAAGGCCGTGCTCGCCGGCCGCAGCGCCGAGCTCATCGAGATGGGGGAGCAAAACTTCCTGAGCTGAGCGTGGTGGCGGCCGCCGCGCGGCCTGCAGGAGACCAGATGATGACCATGTTTTCGCACTCTCGGGTCCGCCTCGTCGGCCCGGCGGTGCTGGCGCTCGCCACTAGCGGCTGCGCCCCCGCCATACTGGACCCCGTCGGGCCGGTCGGCGCCGCAGAAAAGACGATCCTGCTCAATTCGGTCGGCGTGATGCTGTGTGTCGTCGTGCCGGTGATTATCGCGACCGCGGTCATCGGCTGGTGGTTCCGCGCCTCGAACCGACGCGCAACGTACAATCCGGGCTTTGTCTATTCGGGCAAGCTCGAGGTCCTCGTCTGGGCGATACCGTTGCTCGTTATCCTGTTCCTAGGTGGAATCGCCTGGATCGGCGCGCATGATCTTGACCCGGCGAAGCCGCTCAAGTCCCCAGCCAAGCCGCTAGAAGTTGATGTCGTCTCGCTCGATTGGAAGTGGCTGTTCATCTATCCCGAGACTGGCGTCGCGAGCGTCAATCGGCTGGTGTTGCCGGTTGGACGACCCGTTCATTTTCGCCTGACCTCGTCGAGCGTGATGAATGCCTTCTTCGTGCCCCGCCTCGGCAGCATGATTTACACGATGAACGGCATGGAGACGCAGCTCAATCTCCAGGCTGACCGGCAAGGCCGCTTTCTCGGGCAGTCCTCGCAGTTCAGCGGCGACGGGTTCGCCGGCATGCGTTTCGAAACCGACGTCGTCTCGGCGAGCGAATTCGCGGCATGGGCAGCGAGAACCAAGGCCTCCGGTTCGGTGCTCGACCGGGCGACCTACACTACGCTGGCGAAGCCTGCGGGCAATGTGGCGCCGCACACGTACGGGGCGGTCGCCCCGACACTTTTCGATGACATCCTGATGCGCGCTGTCGACGGACCCTCCGTCATGCCGACGCACCGCGATGCCCCCATCCCTGCTTCGACGGAGAAACGATAGTGTTGGGCAAGCTCAGTTGGGCCGCGATCCCGTTCAACGAACCCATTCCGCTCATCGTATCCATCATCATGGTTCTGTCCGTCGTCGGCTTGCTGGCCTTCGTCGCGCTGAAAGGATGGGTCCCGTATCTCTGGCGCGAGTGGATCACGAGCGTCGATCACAAGCGCGTGGGCGTGATGTACTGCTTGCTCGCGCTCGTGATGCTGCTGCGCGGCTTCTCCGATGCGATCATGATGCGCTCGCAGCAGGCGCTCGCTTACAATGCGCCCGGCTATCTTCCGCCCGACCATTACAACCAAGTCTTCTCAGCCCATGGGACGATCATGATTTTCTTCGTCGCCATGCCGTTCGTGGTGGGACTGATGAATTTCGTCGTGCCGCTTCAGCTGGGCGTACGCGACGTGGCGTTCCCGACGCTCAACTCCGTCAGCTTCTGGATGACCGCGAGCGGCATGCTGTTGATCAATCTGTCGCTGTTCATCGGCAATTTCGCGCGCACGGGATGGCTACCCTACCCTCCGCTGTCCGAGCTCGCTTTTTCCCCCGACGTCGGCGTCGACTACTATCTCTGGTCACTCCAGATATCGGGCATCGGCACGCTATTAAGCGGCGTCAATCTCGTGACAACAATCCTCAAGGTGCGCGCTCCAGGCATGAGCTATATGCGCATGCCGGTGTTCTGCTGGACCAGCCTTGCGTCCAACCTGCTGATCGTCGCCGCCTTCCCGATCCTGACCGCCACGCTGGCGATGCTCATTCTAGATCGCTACCTAGGATTTCACTTCTTCACGAACGATCTCGGTGGCAATCCGATGATGTTCGTGAACCTCATTTGGGCCTGGGGCCATCCCGAGGTCTATATTCTGATCCTCCCCGCCTTCGGCGTCTTCTCCGAGGTGATCTCAACCTTCTCGAGCAAGCCCCTGTTCGGTTATCGATCGATGGTAGCGGCAACGATGGCGATCTGCGTCCTCTCCTTCATGGTCTGGCTGCACCACTTCTTCACGATGGGTGCCGGTGCCGATGTGAACGCCGTATTCGGGGTCGCGACAATGATCATCGCCGTGCCTACCGGTGTCAAAATCTTCAATTGGCTCTTCACGATGTACGGCGGCCGGGTCCGCTTTTCGGTCCCGATGCTCTGGTCGCTCGCCTTCATGGTTACGTTCGTAATCGGCGGAATGACCGGCGTGCTGATGGCAGTCCCCCCGGCCGACTTCGTGCTCCACAACAGCCTCTTCCTGGTTGCGCATTTTCACAATGTGATCATCGGCGGCGTGCTGTTCGGTGCGTTTGCCGGCTACACATACTGGTTCCCCAAGGCTTTCGGGTTCACCCTGGATGAGCGGCTGGGCAAGGCGGCCTTCTGGTGCTGGTTAATCGGCTTCTACGTCGCCTTCATGCCGCTCTACGTTCTGGGCTTGATGGGAATGACGCGGCGCATGCAGCACTATGACGTGGCGCAATGGCACCCCTGGCTGATTGTCGCTGCCTTCGGCGCTGCGATTATCGCGCTGGGCATCGGCTTCCAGATCGCGCAACTCGCATGGTCGATCCGCACCCGCGATCGCCGCCGCGACCTGACCGGCGATCCGTGGGACGGCCGCAGCCTGGAATGGGCGACGTCGTCGCCACCGCCGATCTTCAACTTCGCGGTTCTGCCCGATGTGCACGGCGAGGAAGCCTACTGGCACATCAAGGAGCGCGCGCTCGGCGACCAGGCGATGCCGGACGAGCCGTCCTACGGCGAGATCGAGATCCCGCGTAACACGCCGACAGGGATTATCACCGCATTCTTCGCGACGATCTGCGGGTTCGCTTTGATCTGGCACATCTGGTGGATGGTGCTGCTCGGCTTCGCCGGAGCCTTTGCGACCTTCGTACTCTTCGCGTGGCGTGACAATGCCGAGTTCGTGATCGGCGCCGCCGAAGTCGGCCGGATTGACCGAGAACGGCGCGCAGCGCGGGCGATCCGCCTGCCGACGAGGGAGCAGATCGCATGAGCGCCGCTACGACCGCCGCCGTCCATTCAGGCAGCGACCCCTATAAGATCGGCCATAGTGACGAGCAGGCGTCCCAGTCCACGGGACATGGCGAAGGTGGCCCTGCCTCCAAGCGGGTGGTCGTCGGGTTCGGCTTCTGGATCTTCCTGTTGTCCGACATCGTCATGTTCGCCGCCTTCTTTGCGGCCTATGCAGTGCTTGCCTCGGCGACAGCGGGAGGACCGGGTCCGCGACAGCTCTTCGATCTGCGTAACGTCCAGATCGAGACGGCGTGCTTGCTTCTCTCCAGCTTCAGTTGCGGGCTCGCGACCATCGCGGCGGAGCGCCGGCATCGCGTAACGACGCAGGTCTGGCTGATCGTGACCGGGCTACTCGGCGCGTGCTTTCTCGGTCTCGAGTTGCGCGAATTCTCGACTATGATCGGCGAAGGTGCCGGGCCTCAGCGCAGCGGCTTCCTCTCGGCCTTCTTCGCACTCGTGGGCTGCCACGGAGTCCATGTGACGGCGGGCCTCCTGTGGCTCGGCACGATGATGGCGCAGCTCTGGTTCAAGGGGTTCAAGCCCCACGTGCTGCGGCGACTGCTTTGCTTCAGCCTGTTCTGGCACGCGCTCGACATCATCTGGGTCGCGCTCTTCACCGTGGTCTATATTCTGGGAGTCCGTCCATGACGTCCGAGACACCTGCAACGCTCGAAGAGGATACCGCCCCGGGCGGAGAGGCTTCAAGTGGCATCGGCGGCTATCTGCTTGGCCTTGGTCTTGCCGCCGGGCTCACCTGGCTCAGCTTCGCGATCGCCGACGGCAATATCGTTTGGGGACCCGGGGTTCCCGCCGCCTTACTCGCATTCGCCGTCGCGCAAATGGGCGTGCATCTGGTCTTTTTCTTGCACATCACCACCGGGCCGGAACATACCAACAATGTGCTGGCGCTGGTCTTTGGAATCCTGATCGTGGCGCTCGTGCTAGGCGGTTCGCTGTGGATCATGAGCCACCTCAACCTCATGATGCCAGATCAGATGCGGATGGACGGCGGATTCTAGATCATGAATCCGTAGCAGGATGCCGCGGGTCTGGTTGGTGCAGCGCACCTAGGCAGTTTCCCTGGTTTGGAATGCCGGCGGATGACAACATCCGTCGCCAACTTCGCCGACACATAGAGCAGCGATTATGGCGAGACATGCCTGTCATTACCCTCTAATCCGGATTCGATGGCTACCGGAGGCCGAGCGCAGGAAGCTCTTTCGGGAAGTTTCCGCCTCGGACGGACCGCTCGCGACGCCGAGGACTTCGCGCTTGCCGAGCGTGTTGACGCCCACCGCCACTATCACCGCGGTCGAGACGATCCGGCCGCCCTCGCGCTCCTTCAGGTTCGGATCGCGCCGCTGCCGAATTCCATCTCGAGCCGCCCCGCCGCAACTGGGTTCGGCGAAGCGAACCGTGATTCGACCTACGAAGAAATATCAAAACATTACGACTGAACGAATACTTTCGCCAGCATGCATGAGATCAAAACCCATATTGATCTCTTCCAAAGACAGTACATGCGTGATCATCGAATCTATTTCGATCTTGCCGTTCATGTACCAGTCAACGATCTTGGGGACGTCAGTGCGCCCCTTCGCGCCGCCGAAGGCGGTCCCGCGCCAGTTCCGCCCCGTGATGAGTTGAAACGGGCGCGTACCGATCTCCTTGCCCGCTTCCGCGACCCCGATGACGATGCTTGTACCCCAACCGCGATGACACGCTTCGAGCGCTTGGCGCATGACGGTCGTGTTGCCCGTACAATCGAAGGTGTAGTCGGCGCCGCCATCGGTCAATGCGACGAGGTGCTGGACGATATCGGCCCCGACGTCCCTTGGATTGACGAAATGGGTCATGCCGAACCTGCGGCCCCATCGCTCTCGATCGGAATTGATATCCACACCCACGATCATGTTGGCGCCCGCCATCCTGGCGCCCTGCAGCACGTTGAGGCCGATCCCACCCAGCCCGAAGACGATGACATTGTCGCCCGGCGCGACCTTGGCGGTGTTCACCACCGCGCCGACGCCCGTGGTGACGCCACAGCCGACGTAGCAACTGGTCTTGAACGGAGCATCGTCACGAATTTTGGCGACCGCGATTTCGGGCAATACGGTGAAGTTGGAGAACGTCGAGCACCCCATATAGTGAAAGATCGGCTCGCCTTTGTAGCTGAAGCGGCTCGTTCCGTCCGGCATAAGTCCTTTGCCCTGCGTCGCCCGAATCGCGGTACACAGGTTGGTTTTCCCGCTGAGGCAGCTTTTACATTGACGGCATTCCGGGGTGTAAAGCGGAATGACATGATCGCCCGCCTGAACCGAAGTCACGCCGGCGCCGATCTCACGGACGATACCGGCCCCTTCGTGACCCAGAATTGACGGAAAGATACCTTCGCCGTCAAAACCGTCCAGGGTGTAGGCATCAGTATGGCAAATACCGGTCGCCATGATCTCGACGAGCACCTCTCCCGGTTTAGGGCCTTCCAGATCGAGCTCGACGATCTCCAGCGGCCTCTTGGCCTCAAATGCGACGGCCGCGCGTGTTTTCATAACTCGCTCCTATTTTCCCGACGTCGGTGTTCGATGCAGTAATCTCGATGCATCAAATGAGACCCGTGAGATATTCCATGGCGCCATTCAGAGATTCATGGACGACATCGCGGCCGTGACTTGGAACGGCGCGAACAATCTATGGATCATAGGCGCGTGACCAATATACCATAATCGCTCCCACCGCCTGACATGGGCGGACGCCCACGAGCACACCCGCTGCGGCGCGCTCGACGCATCCAAACGCAAGCCGTCGCGCCTGGCTGCCGCAGCGCGCCAGCGGGGGAATCCGGCAAGGCCAAGACTGAGCCGCCCAAGCGCAAGCACTTCATTACCAGAACTATCGATCGATCACCCCCGGTGCATTGTCAAAGCGACAATCCGTTTCGTCGTGGGATGTCGCCCAGCCAAAAGCGTGGGCGCGAATGTGGTTTACGCCTCGTTGCCGAACGCGGAGGATGAAGAAACAGATCATTGAGATCCAACATATTCAGCGGCCTGAACGGAGGACATCCGATCAGGTTCATAGCGGAGAATAGTGATGAGCGAGAGAGATGCTTCGATTGCCTACAAGGGCAATTCTCCTGAAACCTATGATACGCACGCCGCCGCCGCGATATCTTCGACAGAAACGAATCTTCCGATTTTTGATATAACTCGACTCGAAGGCAACGCTGAAGAGCGCACCGCAGTCGCGAACGATCTGCGCGTTATCCTGCATCATCACGGATTTTTCTACCTTTCCGGTCATGGCGTCGATCCGCAATTGATCCGGGAGGTGCTGACCGCATCAAAGAGGTTCTTCGCCTTACCCGAAGCGGATAAACTCGAGATCGAGATGATCCATTCAGCCCAGTTTCGCGGCTATACCCGCGCAGGGGCGGAACTCACGGGAGGGCGACCGGATTGGCGTGAGCAGGTCGATTTCGACTGCGAGGAGGAGGCGCTTCCCGTCGGTCCGGGTGTGGCCGCATGGAAACGGACGATCGGCCCGAACCAGTGGCCTGCCGCGATGCCCGAACTCAAGGCGACCATCCTCCGCTACCAGGCAGAGTGTACCCGCGTCGGAATCGCCGTGTTGCGGGCGGTGGCGCTCGCGCTTGGCCAGGACGAGAACGTGTTCGAGCCGATGATCGCGCCCCGGCCACGCCAGCATTTGAAGATCCTCCGGTATCCGGGCGTCGATCAGGCGACGTCCGATCAAGGCGTCGGCGCACACAAGGACGGCGGCCTGGTGACGATCCTGCTACAGGATGAACTGCCGGGCCTCTGCGTCCAGTCCGAAGACGGAAAGTGGGTCGATGCTCCGCCAATACCGGGCACTTTCGTCGTCAACACCGGCGAATTGCTCGAACTCGCCACGAACGGCTTCGTTCGCGCGGATATCCATGCGGCGATATCGCCACCGCCGGGCAAGGAACGCTTCTCGATACCATTCTTCCTTGGCGCAAGCCACGAAGGCGTCGTTCCTCTCATCGATTTACCACCCGAACTCAAGCGAGCGGAGCGAGGGGTCAGCTCGGACCCGCTGAACCCGCTCTTTCGGGACGTCGGCGCGAACCACCTGAAAGCACGCCTGCGGTCCCATCCCGATGTGGCGCGTGCCCATTATTCCGACATTTTATAAGGGCAGGCGGCCAGCAGTTGACCTCGGCCACCCGCTGGCCGCTTTTGCACCAACGCAGGCTCAGCGGTTATTCGACCCCGGCACGATCGCGGATCTCCAAAGCGCACGAAATCATCCCTGCCCGTCGAGAAGCCGCGTCACCGCGGAAATTCCATAAACCGAAGTCTTGTCGGCACCGATGAGGGCAACCTCCTCTCCAACCGAGATGCGGGCTCCACGGATCATCAGCTTATCCGCCCCCACTCCCGAGGGCGCATAGACGCCCCGGTCGATCCGCCCGTCGCCCATCAGCGTGAAGGGTATAAGCGTCTCGGGGAGCTTGAAATCGCCGATGCGGCCAAAGGCGGGAAAAGGACCTGTCGCCTGCCGACTTTCGATATCGGCAATGAGGTCAATGATGATCTGTCGCGCACCAATCGCGACTTCCTCTACATCCTTGGGCACCAACGTCACACGAACAGCTTCGCCTGCCAACATTACGACCCTCCTGAACAATGTACGAAAAGCTAAGCCAAATTCCAAGAAAATTGAATATGCTAAATATTGCGCTACATCGCAGACCTTCAATGTTTTGTCAAAGTTTCAAGAGACATACAGAATGCATAGTATAGTCTACATCTCGTATTAAAGACCCGTTTTTTTTATGAATTCGATCGATTTTCAATACATTTTCCTCGCGATAACCCGCCTATATCCGGATATAAACCTTCCAACATGGGCCAAGGCCCACGCATAGGTGGGAAATATTGTGGTTTACGGCATACCCCGCTCCGTCACATTTCCTCCGACAGAGGACTGGCTGGCATAGAACTGGCTCGTGACGGGAAAGAGGGCGCAAGGCGATGAAAAGCGAGGATCTGAAGCACGACGATCGAAGCGATGACGTATCACCGGTCGTGGAGAATACGCCGGAGCCGAATTTCCGCTTCTACGACAACCGCCAAAAATATCTGATGTTCGTCAACACCTGTTCGGAAAAATGGGTCGTGGCGGAGCGCGTCGCCCGCGAACTCAAGAAGCTGAAGCCCGTGCCGCCGGCGGTGCGCTTCTTCGATGCCGGCATCGGTGACGGCACGGTGCTGGCGCGCGTGATGCGGTCGATGCATGAGACGTTTCCACGCTTCCCGTTCCTCATCGCCGGCAAGGAGATCAGCCTGGAGGATGTTCGCCTGACCCTCGACAAGATGCCGGACCGCTTCTTCGAGCACCCAGAGACCGTGCTGGCGCTCACCAACATATCCTATGCGGAGGCGCCGCATCTCGTACCCGCCAAGCCGGAAGCACGAGAGCGCATGACTTGGAAGGCGGTGCCGCTCAAAGGCGCCACCACGGCGGAGTTCGAGCGCCAGATTCTGGAACTGCAATCGTTCCTCGCGCAGAACTGGCGGACCCGCGTATCCGAAAAGACGGGAAGCCTCGTCCCGGAAACACCGGCGACCCTGATCCTCTATCGGGAGGATTGCGCCTTCATGCTGGAGAACGTGATTCCCAAAAGAGACGAGCCGACAGCCAGCTATGACCTGGTCGTGGCGAGTCAGCCCTTTCGCCTCAGTGCCTCTACCGAGTTCAAGGCCAAGCGCGTACTGGCCCCGCTCGCGCGCGCCCTCCGGCAAGACGGCAGGCTCCTTGGAATCCATTCGGCCGGCAATGATCCGGGGCTGGACATCATTCAGCTTGTCTGGCCCGCCGAAGATCCTTTCCTCATGTCACGCCATGCATTGCTCGACGCGACCCGAAAAGCGATGGGCGACACCGCGGGCGATTTCCGGTTCGATGCCCTGCCGACTTCGGAAGCGCTCTTCAGATATGAGATGCACACGCTGCCCGACGAGCTCGATAGCGAGCGCGCGTCGATCGGCACCTCGACGCTGCTCGCCGCCTGGAACGCGGCGACCTATGTGGCGCAGATCGACGATGAGCGCTTGTCGGAAGCCATGACCAATTCCGCGTATCTGGAAGCGACGCGCAAGATCCTTCGAAAGAATGGCGAGCTTTGGTTCAACGACGAAAGTTACGTCATCGTCCGCAACGCCGGCAATGCCTGACGCCGCAGCGACGGTGCGGAACCGCATCGTCGACATCGCCGGTGCCGCTTCGTTCGAAATCGCCGCCCGCGACGGCAAAGCGCTCGATTCGGTGCTTGCGCGGCTCAGTCCGGGCACACGGGTTTCCATCACCTGGCTACCCCAGGACGACGACGATGCGCGTGTCGCTGCCGCACGGCGACTGCATGATGCAGGCTTCACGCCCATCCCGCACATCGCCGCGCGCATGGTGAGCAGCGAGGCGCATCTTCGCCGTTTGACGGGCCGCCTCGCCGACGTCGGAGTGGAGCAGGTGCTGGTCATCAGCGGAGACGTCAGGCAGGCGATCGGGCCGTTCAGCGACAGCGCCGTTCTGATCGACAGCCCCGCCTTCGATCATCCGGCATTTCGCGGCATCTGGGTCGGCGGCTATCCCGAGGGTCACCCGGCGATCGACGGTGCTCGTCTCGTCGCCACCCTCGACGCGAAAATCGCCGCGATCGCGGCCCGTGGTAGGGCCGCAGGCGTGATGACCCAGTTCTGCTTCGCTTCAGCGCCGATTCTCGGATGGATGGATGATTTTCGTGCCCGCCACGCAACGGTTCCGATGCGGATCGGCCTTGCCGGTCCCGCCGGAATCGGCACCCTGATGCGCTATGCGGCGCTGTGCGGCGTCGGCGCCTCTGCCAGGATCATCGCATCCCGCGGCGCCTCGATCGCACGCCTGCTTACGGAAGCCGCGCCTGACCCCATCATCCGCGATCTGGCGACAACAGCGCTCTTCCCGCAGATCCAGCCGATGGGCATCCATCTGTTTCCTTTCGGCGGGCTCGACCGCACTGCCCGGTGGGTCAAGGCCGTTGCCGCAGGGGATTTCGACTTTACCACAACGGACCCGGGATTCCGGATTCGGGAGCGCAACTGATGCCGGACGTATATCGCCTCACCCTGTCCTGCGTCGATCGTCCTGGCATCGTCGCGGCGATCTCGGGCTTCCTCACCGAAAGCGGCGGCAACATCATCGAGGCGCAGCAGTTCGACGATGCCGAGACGGGACGGTTCTTCATGCGCGTCGAATTCTCGCTCGACGGTCGAACCCCTTTCGCCGACGTGCGTGATGCCTTCGTTCCGCTCGCCGAGCGGTTCGCAATCGATTGGCAGATGCGGTCGAGCGCAGATCGGCGACGCGTGCTGATCCTGGTATCCAAATTCGATCACTGTCTGGTCGATCTTCTCTATCGCCGCCGGATGTGTGATCTCCAGATGGACGTCGTCGCCGTTGTCTCGAACCACCCGCGCGCGGCACTGCAGCCAGCGCTCGTCGACGATGTACCCTTCCACCATCTGCCGGTGACGACCGCCACCAAGCCGCAGCAGGAGCAACAGATTCAGGCGTTGATCGAGGAGACCGGCGCCGAACTGGTGATCCTCGCCCGCTACATGCAGATTCTTTCCGATACGATGGCGGGTTTTCTATCGGGCCGGTGCATCAACATCCACCATAGCTTCCTGCCCGGCTTCAAGGGCGCCAAGCCATATCACCAGGCGCATGCCCGCGGGGTGAAGATGATCGGCGCCACCGCACATTATGTCACCTCGGATCTCGATGAAGGCCCGATCATCGTACAGGATGTGGAATCGATCACGCATGCCGACCGGCCCGACGACCTCGTCGCCAAAGGGCGCGATATCGAGCGCCGGGTGCTCGCCAAGGCCGTAAAGCTTCATCTCGAGGACCGGGTTCTGTTGAACGGGGCGAAGACGGTCGTCTTCCGGAACTGATCCGGCATCGCGGCTCAGCTCGGCAACCCCTCTCCGGTCGAAAGCCGTTGGTGAAGCCGCATCAGGTCACGCCGGCTGGCGATGCCGAGCTTGCCATAGGCGCGGCGGCGATAGGTGACGATACTGTGCGGCGAGAGCTGCTTGCGTGCCGCGATTTCTTCCTGCGTGGCGCCGAGGATCATCGCCGCGGAAATCTCCGCCTCGCGAGCGCTGAGACCGCACCGCAGCGCCAGAAGCCGCTCGATCAGCCCCGCTTCGCTGAGTGACCCCGCCGCCACGGCGAGATGGGTATTGCGTTCTATCGCTGCGATCAGAAGCCGGGCGTGACGTTCAAGACGTTCGATATCGGCCACCGAGAAAGGCGCGTTCCCGACGCTGCGATAGCCATTGGCGATGAAGGTCGGTTGCCCAGGTCCGAGGATCGTCAGCCGCTCGGCAATGCCGCCGCGATCGTAGCAGGCGGCGCGATAGGCCGGGTCAGCGATGTCCGATGCGCGCCGGCGCACGACCCAAGGCGCGCTACCGCCCGCACGGACAAGACGTGTGACCTGCCGATCGGATCGCCAATAGCCCCGCGCATACTCATGCGACGCGCGCAGCGGGAAGCCGGCAAGCGACGGATCATCGCCCTCGGCGAAGAGCAAGTGGATCGCCTGTCCGTCGCGTCGAAACACCGAGCAGAGTTCGACCCCGGCGAGAGCCCGCATCGCGGCGAGGAAACGGGCGGAAAATCGCGCGCTTCCGATCGCCCCGACAAGGTCGGCCAGCACGTCGCCAGTGCGCGACTCACCCGGGCCGGACGGGAATGTCACGCGCCTTCCCGAGCTGCCATCCAGGCGGGAGGAGCAGTCATGCCTTGAGCAGTCCGGTCCGCGAACTCCAGTCGATCACCGTATCGATACAGCGGGCGAGCAGTTCGGGCTGACCAAGATAATAATGGGTTGCGCCTTCGAGGGCGACATATTCCTTGTTGAGCGTCGCGAGCGCAGCGAAAATCGCCGGATTGTGGGTTGAGGGCACGGCTTCATCAGCGGTGTTCTCGATCAGCAACACCGGCGTTTCTTTGATTTTCGCGGCGTTGAGCGGCCCCTTGGCATTCGATTTGTCGTAGCTCCACTGGCTAAGCCAAGATCGCAACGTGGTGTAACGCGCGAGCCCGACCGGCCCGACATTCACCGCGCGCGGATCGCCCATATAGCTCCACCCGATCCGCCGGCCGGATGGATCAACAGCAAGGTCAAACCAGCGCACGTCACACATCGTCCGGTGAACGACGAAGGCGCGCTCCTGCTCGACTCCGCCCAGAGCCTTCAGCCGGGCCAGTTCGACTTCAACCCAACGGGTGATGCGCCGGTTGCGAGCCCGTTGCGCCTCGCGGAAACGCGCCACGAACTCGGCGCTGTACGGCGGCTGATTGGGGCAGTCGGGCGAATAGATATCAAGCTCTAGGTCGCGGGAATCGGGATCGAGCTCGTTCATCACCGAAGGATCGAGCCACTCGGTCAGGGTCTCGGCACGCGACAGATGCGCCGCGATGAAGATCACCCCGTCAGCCGGTTGGAGCCCGGCGCCCACCAGATCGACCGGGTCTCCGGCCGGCGTGTGCGTGATGGTCGGCGTCTCGGCCTGAGCCTGATAGAAAAGCGACAGCGAGCCGCCACCAGACCAGCCCAGCAGCACGACCTTTTCATACCCGAGCGCGTCGCGCGCATGCGCGATCCATTTGCCCAGATCGATCGCCACCTTCTCCTGGATCAATGCACTGTCGTTTCGCGGATAGCGGCTCGCCGCACACAGCACGTCGAGTCCGGCATCGGCCAGTGCGATCGGCATCGGCAGCAGATGCAATACGGACGTCGGATGCATGAAGATGTAAATGGTGCGCGAAATTGAAACGGGGCTGCGCATAAGCTGCCCTTCCAGGTTCACATGCCCCGAATTGCCGGCGAAGCCGTAGGTTTCGGTGAAATTGGGGGTGTCGGGAAAGGACAGGATCAACGGGGTCCGCGTCCACTCGGTCTTGGTCTGGCTCGATGGCATCGGCTCAGTCCACCGTCACGGAATCGCCGGCGAGCGCCACGCGCGTGGCGTCGTAGCGGAACAGCCATTCGTAGCGATCGACGATCTTTTCGGGTGCCCATTGCTCATTGACATAGATCTGGGCGGCCTTGGGGTCCGCGAGCGTCGGATTGTGGAAACGCTCGGTATTCGCAAAGGCGCCCTGAACCGCACGCGTCGTGCGCGGAATGCGCGCCTGCTGGTAGCGGTCCAACGCTTCCTCGATCGTGTCGAATTCCTCGAAGGCACGCGCAAGGATGCAGGCGTCCTCAAGCGCCATGACCGCGCCCTGAGCCAGGAACGGCAACGAGGGATGACAGGCATCGCCGAGCAGTGCGACTCTGCCCATCACCCATTCCCGCATCGGCGGCCGGGCGATCAACGCCCATTTGAAGGGTTGCGGTATCGCCGCGATATAGTCGTGCACGTCCGCGTGCCAGCCGGGATAGTCGTCATGATATTCCTGGTTGGTGCCGGGCGTGGACCAGGATTCGATCGTCCAGTCCCGCCGCTCCACCACGCTGGTGAAGTTGATCAACTCGCCGCGTCGGATCGGATAATGGATGACGTGGCCTCCCGGCCCGATCCAGTTGACGCCGATCGGCCGGGTCAACCGCTCGGGCAGCGCATCGGCGGGAATAACTCCGCGCCAGGCGACGATTCCGGTGAACGTGGCCGGCCCCGATCCAAACATTTGCTCGCGCATCTTCGAATGCACGCCGTCCGCCCCGATGACGACATCGAACTTGGCGAAGGGCTTTCCGTCGAAAGCCAGCGTAACGCCGCCGCGAGCCTGTTCCACGCCGATGAAGCGGTGATCGAGGCGAATAGATCCCGGCGCTGCCGCCTCGACCGCGCTGACCAGTATCTGGTGCAAATCGTTGCGATGGATGGTGAGATAGGGAAAACCATACCGCGCTTCGGACTCGACGCCGAGATCGAACAGCCTCCAACTGTCCCCGGTGTTCCACAGGCGGATTTCCTTGCCTTCGGGTTCGAAGCAGACTGCGCGTATCTGCTGTTCCAGTCCCAGCCCGAACAGCACGCGAATGCCGTTGGGGCTGATCTGCAACCCCGCCCCAACTTCCTGAAGCTGACTGGCCTGTTCGAAAACCGTCACCTCATGACCCTTGCGCAGAAGCGCGAGCGCCGCGGTCAATCCGCCGATGCCGCCGCCGACAATGCCAAACCTCGGATTCATCGTCACAATCGATACCCCTTTACCTACGCTCGCGATGTTCATTTTGAATGACATTCGTCGTAAATCGCCCACGCGAGCAGCATGTCTTCCGACCATCCTTGCCGCAGCCTGCCGGAAAGCGGCGACTGCCCCCGTGCGCTAGAGCGCGATCGCGATAGCCTTTGTCTCGGTGTACGCCTCGATACCCTCGCGGCCGTTCTCCCGCCCCCAACCGGATTGCTTGAACCCGCCGAAAGGCAATGCGGGATCGAGCCCGCCACCGTTCACGCGAACCGTCCCCGCCTTGAGCTTGCGCGCGAGCCGGTGCGCGGCGGAGAGATTGTTGGTCCAGATCACCGCGCCCAGGCCGTAATCGGTGGCATTGGCCTCGCCGGCGATGCGGTCGAGATCTTCGTCGCCGAAGGACATCGCACAAAGCACAGGGCCGAAAATCTCCTCGCGGCGCACGGACATGTCTGCGACGGTGCCCGTGAGCACCGCCGGTGCGACATAGGAACCCGGCGCATCGATCTCGCGCGCGCCGGTGCGAAGCGTGGCGCCGTCGGCGATGCCCTGGTCGATATACCCGCGTACGCGATCCCGCTGCGCTGCCGAGATCACCGGCCCCATTTGCGTATCGGCGTCGAGACCGGAGCCGAGCTTGATGCCATCCGCGATTCTGGCGACGCCTTCGACCACCGCATCGAAATGCCGTTCGTGGACGAACAGCCTCGATCCAGCATTGCAGACCTGGCCTGCATTGGTGAAGATCGACCGGGCCGCACCCTCGATCGCGCGTGCCGGATCGGCATCGGGCAGCACGATCACGGGCGTCTTGCCACCCAGTTCGAGTGTCACCCGTTTAAAATTGCCGGCGGCGGCGCGGAGGATCAGGCGCCCCACTTCGGTCGAGCCGGTGAACGTGACCTTGTCCACGCCGGGATGCGCGGTCAGCGCCGCACCAGCCGTCTCGCCAAAGCCAGTCAGCAGATTGAATGCGCCCGGGGGAAAGCCGATTTCCTCGATCAGATGCGCGAGCCGCAACGCAGTGAGCGACGTTTCCTCGGCGGGCTTCAGGATCACCGCGCATCCCGCCGCCAGGGCCGGAGCGATCTTCGCCGCCGCCATCGCGAGCGGCGCGTTCCACGGCACGATCTGCGCGACCACGCCAACCGGTTCACGCACCGTATAGGCGTGCCAATTGCCCATACCCGACAGCGCGATCGTCTCGCCGTTGAGCTTCGTGGCCCAGCCGGCGTTGTAGCGCAAAGTCTCGATCGCGTGCGGGATGTGGAAGAACTTGGCGTCGCGCACCGGCATGCCGTTGTCGAGCGTCTCCAGTGCGGCGAACTCATCGATATTTTCTTCGAGCGCGTCGGCAAGCCGGTTGATCAGCCGCGCGCGAACCGACGGCTTCATCTCGGTCCAGGCCGGATCATCCATCGCCCGGCGCGCGGCCGTCACCGCCGCATCGACATCGGCCTCACGCGCCTCGGCGATGTCGGCCAGCCGATCACCCGTTGCAGGGTCGCTGCTTGGAAAGCTCAAGCCCTCCGCCGCATCGACCCAGCGGCCGCCGATGAACAACCGATGCCGACTCGCGGCAAATGCGCGCGCCTTGTCCAGCGAAGGCACCAACGGCCGCTCACGTGTCGCTTCGCTCATAGTCCGGCCCTCTCTCGTGCATCCATGATCGTAGCGGTGTCCCCAGGCTTCCCGTCCGACCACCGCCTTTCGCATGCCATCATAACGATCATCATTATATCTTGTCGAATGGTATTTGCTATGTCAGAACGTGGAGCAACGACGACGCGAGCCCTTGGGCCACGTATCGGTGGAGAGGACCGCCGGATCGCGATATGCGAAGCCGGTGCTAAGAGGCTCGCGATGCAGGAATTCGACTATATCGTCATCGGCGCGGGCTCAGCCGGTTGCGTGCTCGCCAACCGCTTGAGCGAGAGTGGAAAAGACCGGGTTTTGTTGGTTGAAGCGGGCGGCGGCGACGATAGCTGGCTGTTCCGAATGCCGCTCGGTTTCATGATGACGGCGGCCAATCCGGCCTATGACTGGGGCTATCAAAGCGAAGCCGATCCGAAGATGGCGGGCCGATCCCTGCCCTTGCCGCGCGGCCGCGTGCTGGGTGGTTCCTCCTCGGTGAACGGCATGATCTATATGCGTGGCCACTCGAGCGATTATGATGGGTGGCGGCAGATGGGCGCTGCCGGCTGGGGTTATGCCGATGTGCTTCCCTATTTTCGGCGGATGGAATCCAGTTGGCGCGGTGCCGGGCGCTATCATGGTGACGGCGGACCGCTGGCAGTGACGCCTGTCACCGGAAGCCATCTTCTAAGCGAACCGATCCGACGCGCCGCGGTCGCTGCCGGCTTCCCCGAGAGCGACGATCTGAGCGGCGATCGACAGGAAGGATTTTCCGCCTGCGAAGTGACGGTCGATCGCCGCGGCCGGCGCGCGAGCACGGCTGCTGCCTATCTGCGCCCTGCGTTGCGACGGCCGAACCTGACGCTGATATCGGACGCGCTGGTCACCCGCGTGCTGATCGAGGACAAGCGCGCCACGGGAATCGAATATCGCAAAGGCGGCAGCCTCACCCGCGCTACTGCACGCAAGGAAGTTGTGCTGAGCGGCGGCGCCTATAACTCGCCCCAGTTGCTGATGCTGTCGGGGATCGGTCCGGCCGAGCACCTGGCGGCGCACGGCATCCGGGTGATCGCCGACAGTTCCGGCGTCGGTCGCGGCCTTTCGGAACATCCGCTCGTCTACATGAGCTTCGCCGCCAGCGCGGCGAACACATTCCTCAGCGCGCTGCGCTCGGACCGCGCAGCGCTTTCGGTACTACGCTGGGCAACGCGGGGAACCGGCGCCTTCGCCAGCCAGATCACCAGCGGCGTGCTGATGCTGCGCACCAGGCCCGAGCTCGAACGGCCCGATATCCAGCTCGTTTTCCTGCCGGTACGGCTCGATGCAAAGCTGTGGCACCCGGTTTTCGGCAAGCGCCAGAGCCACGTACTCTCGGTGATGGTGATGCAACTCCATCCCGAAAGCCGGGGCCGCGTCGAACTGCGGTCCTCAGATCCGCTCGACAAACCCCGGATCGATCTCAACCTGTTGTCCACGCCGACCGACTTCTCGGATATCCGCGGCGGCATCGCTGCGGTGCGATCGATCTTCGCGCAGTCGCCGCTCAGGGAGATGATCACGGCCGAACACTCGCCTGGCAGGGATGCGGATCTCGATACGTTCATCCGCAACAATCTCAAGATCACCCAACATCCCGCCGGCACGTGTCGCATGGGCGAAGACCCGGGCGCGGTGGTCGATAGCGCGCTGCGGGTGAACGGGGTCGAGGGGCTGCGTGTCGTCGATGCATCGGTCATGCCGAGCGTCCCGGGGGCGAACATCAATGCGGCGGTCATCATGGTCGCGGAGCGCGCATCGGATCTCATCCGTGGCATCCCGCCCCTGACCCCACAAGACTGAGGTCGGCCGTCGGCGCGCGCATTCGCCCGCTGCCGCTCTATGCCTCGCGCTTGTTCACCACATCGAGCAACAGCCGCGATGCCGTCACCGCAGCAGGCCAGGACGCATAGAAAGCGAGGTGCAGCAGCACCTCGCCCAGTTCTTCTTTGGTGACGCCATTATCGAGTGCAAGCCCGAGGTGCGCCTCGAGTTGCTGATGGCGATTGGCCGTCATCAGCGCCGCTACGGTCAGAAGCGACCGATCGCGTTTCGACAAGCCCTCGCGCTCCCAGACCTCGCCATAGAGGATTCGATCGGTCATCTCGACAAAGGCCGGCGCGACGCTGGCGAGTTCGCTGCCTTTGGCGGCACTGGGTCTTTCCATGATCTTTATTCCGTATCGCGATGATAATTGCCGTGACCCGGCTTGAACGTCTTCTCGTCTAGAAACTGGGTCAGCCCCTTTTCACGACCTTTTTCACGATCGACAAAGGTGGTCTGGTCGCCCTTTGCGGTAAGATATTCGGCGGCAAGTTCCCAATCCATGTCGCGAGCATATTTATAGGCCATACGGGCCTGACGCAGCACGGTCGGATTCTTGCCGAGCAAATTCTGGGCAAGCTCGCGCGTGCGCTGTTTCAGGTCCGCGGCGGGCACGGCCTCGTTGACCAGCCCCAGCGCCTTGGCGCGACGGCCGTCGAACTTCTCACCGGTCATGACATAATATAGCGCTTCACGATCACCCATGACGGTAGAGATCGCCTTGGAAACGACGCCGCCCGGGATAATCCCCCAGTTGATCTCGGACAGGCCGAACACCGCATCCTGATCCGCGGTGGCCAGATCGCAGCAGATCAGAGGCGTGAATGCGCCACCGAAGCACCAGCCATTCACCATGGCGATGGTCGGCTTGGCATAGTACATCAACGTCCGCCACTGCCAGGCGCGCGTCTCGCGGTATGCCCGGTGCCGCTCCACATCGCTGATGTCGTCGGTCGCGCGGAAAAACCCTTTCAGGTCCATGCCGGACGAAAACGCGTCGCCGCTGCCGGTCAGCACGATCACGCCGCAGCGATCGTCGATCTCCAGTGCATCGAGCACCTGGTTCATCTCGCGCGCCAGCTCGACGCTCATCGCATTGCGCTTTTCGGGGCGGTTGAGATGGACCCAGGCGATGCCGTCCTCGAATTCCACGAGTACGGTGTTGCCGCCGGGGATCGGCTTTGTCTGCGTGTCGCTTGTCATCATGTCCATCTCGCTCTTCAGCCTTGTCCTGATGCTCTGGTGACGATCAGCGCGTCGAGCGCGATCGCGCCCTCGCCTTCCGCAAGCACCATGAGCGGGTTGATATCGATTTCTTCGATCCCGAGGCCGGCGCGCATCGCGGCGCCGAGCCTCACCACCACATCGGCGACGGCAGCGACGTCGCGCGGCGGTCGGCCGCGGAATTCTCCAAACAGCGTCGCACCGCGGAGCGACCGGATGCGATCGATGGCGCGCGCATGGGAGATATCGGCCGGCAGCAGTTCGGCGGCGTCGAGCGCCTCGATCAGCACGCCACCCAGCCCCACCAGCACCGATGGTCCCCATTCGGGGTGATCTCGCGCTCCGACCACCAGTTCAAGTCCGGGGGCGGACATCTGCTCGACCAGCACACCGTCAAGCGTCACCGGTCCGAGATTGTCCATCAGCCGCGCCCAGCCCGCACGCAGTTGCTCGTCGCTGCCCAGGTTCAGGATCACGCCACCGACGTCGCTCTTGTGGGACAGTGCGGCCGCCTGTGCCTTGAGCACCACGGGAAAACCGATGCGGCGCGCGATGTTCAGCGCATCTTCCAACGTCGCGGCCAAGCCGCCTTCGGGCACGCGCACGCCGATTTCGCGCAAAAAGGCCTTCCCGACATATTCAGGCTTCACGCCGCCCGCGCGCCAGCCGACGAGCCCGGTCGCGGCGGGTGTGCGATCCGCCATGTCGTTCAGTGCCGCGGCATAGCGGCCGACGGCGGCCAAGGCCCGCATCGCGCGCTCGGGCGACCGAAACAGCGGCGTCTCGCTATTGCGCATCGTCGCGAGGAAGTCGGGGTCGAGCTCGGATTCGTCGCCGGTAATCGCGACAGCCACCGGCTTGGTGGCACGGATCGCTTGCGGCACGATCGCATCCGCCTTGGCGCGCTGCTGGGATGGGCCACCGCCCGTCATCGGCAGCAGCACCGCGCCGACTTCGGGATCGGCTAGCATGGCGGCGGTGGTCAACCCGAAGATATCCCCCTTGGCGAAGCCGGCCGTTCCGATGTCGAGCGGATTGTCGATCTCCATGCCCGGCAGCAAAGCGCCCAGCCGTTCACGGGTCTGCGGCGTGATGTCGGCGACGGGCAGCGCGACATCCTCGGCGAAGTCGAACGCCATGCCGCGGATCGCTCCCGAATTGGTGATGATGGCAAGATCGCCCGATGGCGGCGCGGGATAACGATGGAGCAGCGCCACCGTGTCGAACAGTTCGTCCATCGTATCGACCACGACGACCGCCTCGTTCTCGACCGAGCTGCGCATCAGCGCATAATCGCCGACCATCGCCCCAGTGTGAGAGGCAGCCGCGTCCTGACCGCGCTTGCTGCGTCCCGGATGCACCATCACGACCGGCACGCCGGCCGCTCGTGCTTTGCGTGCGGCGGTCAGGAACCGCGCCGGATCGCGAATCTGCTCGATATACAAGGCTACCGCATCGGCTTTGCCTTCCGCGATGACGAAATCGATCAGGTCGCTGGCATGGACGACGGCTTCATTGCCGGTCGCCACGGACAACGCGACCGCGATGCCCCGCCCCTGCATCGCCGCGCGCATGCCAGATGCCGTCGCGCCGCTCTGCGCGATCACGGCGACGCTACGGCGATCACCCAGGGACCGCGGGGATACCGGCTCGAAGGTCAGCGCGCTATTGTCCGCATAGTTGACGAATCCCAGGCAGTTCGGCCCAAGCAGCGCCATGCCGGCCTGGCGGCACATGGCGGCGATCGCCTCCTGTTCGCGGCGCCCCTCATCGCCGGCCTCGGCGAAGCCGGACGCGAATACGACCACGCCGCCGATACCACGCCGCGCGCTTGCCTCGATGGCCGGCAGGATCGCGACGCGCGGGACGTTCAGCACCAAGGCATCGACCCCGACCGGCAGATCCTCGACCGAGCGCACACAGGGCCGGCCATTGATCTCGTCGCGGGTCGGACTGATCAGATGGATGTCGCCGGAAAAGCCGAACCGCTCGCAATTGGCGAGCACCACGCCGCCCATCGTCGCCGGATCGGGCGCGGCGCCGGCGATAGCGATCACGCGCGGCCGCAGCAGCCGCGCAAGCCCGCCCGCCAGATCGCCGTCGGCTCGCGCAAGCCTCCGTGCAGGAAGGCCCGTCACCAGCCCGCATCCCGATCGAGTCCTTGTTGTAACGGCAAACCGAACCCTCCCCTGCCTTATGGCGTCGTTATGGGGATCATGATGGCGCTCGGGCCGAGCGCGTCCAATGCCGATTGCATCGGCTTACGATAGGATCACGATATGGGTTCAAATTTTCGCTTCCGATACTTCCCCGGCATCGGCAGTCCGCAGAGAAGGAATTAGACGCGGCGCGCGCGGCAGCTCAAAATACGTCAAACTATGGTGCCGGAGAGCACCGGCCACGATGCGACGGGAGAGCTGATGCACGCGCGTCACGATCTGAGGCTGGCGACGCCGCCTCCGGCACCTGCTGCCGCTGACCTCGTCATCCCATCACATCGTGACTGACGCAGCGCTCCAATCGGCACCGCTGAACTGACCGGTCTCTGTTAAGGAAAAACTCTCATGGATCGCCCCTATCACCTGCTGATCGACGGGGTGCTGCGGCCCGGCGTCGTCAGTTTCGATGTCATCAATCCGGCGACAGCCCGGAGCTTCGCGCAATGCCCGAAGGCCGACGCGTCGATTCTCGAGGATGCGATCGCCGCAGCCAAGCGCGCCTTTCCCGGCTGGGCCGCAAAGCCGATCGATGAGCGCGCGGAGCTGGTCGAAGCGCTGGCGAGCGCGCTCGAAGCGCGCGTCGGCGAGTTTGCCGCACTGATGACCACCGAACAGGGCAAGCCGCTCGACCAGGCCACGAAGGAGATCCTCGGCTCGGTCCATGTCCTTCGCGCCTTCGCCGCGATGCGCCTTGTGCCGCGCGTGTTGCGCGACACCGGCGCGAACCGGGTGACCGAATATCGCATGCCGCTGGGC
>Ga0247735_1000239_pt1 | contig 23396 bp, 19 predicted proteins | sample UWRJL178409R2_FD_180934 | JGI IMG/M metagenome (GOLD analysis project Ga0247735, IMG submission 180934) | Plant litter microbial communities from Arlington Agricultural Research Station in Wisconsin, United States - UWRJ-L178-409R-2 | ecosystem: Environmental > Terrestrial > Plant litter >... | reverse complement strand
CTCGCTCCCGAGCAGACCTGGGGAACCCCTACGCTCTATGGCGCCGCGATCTCCAGCCCACAACAGACGTTCGACCGCGGCGATTGGATGGCCGGTGCCCTCATCGCCCTCGGGTGGCTGTTGCTCATCGCGTTGCCGCTGCGCCTTCTGGCGACCACACTGCGCGATCGCGTCCCGAAAGGTAATACGCACCTGACCGGACGCAACCGGCTCAGCACCGAGCGCCGTCTCGCCGAGGAGCGCCTGCCCGGGTTCAGCGCGCACCCCGCTGTCGTCGCGGTCGGGGCACTGCTCGGAGCCACCGTGCTTGCCGTCCTCGCCAGCGGAATCCAGAATGAGGCCAGGTACCTGCGCCTCACCGCCGCGGTTGCCGTAGGACTGGCGATCCTCAACATCTGCGTGGCCCTCTCCACCCGGATCGCCGGCCGTGCCACCCACGTCGCGGTCAACTTCCGGCTTGTCCCCCTGTTCCTCGCCGTCGGCGCCACCACCGCGGTGATCTCCCGCGTGGCCGGGATCCAGCCGCCCCTGATTGTGGGCGTCGTTATTGGTGTCGCCTTCGCCGGCGGAATTGCGGCGCACTCCCGCGGCGCAATCCAGCTTGCGCAGATCGGCGCGATGACGGTACTGGCCACCGGCGCCTGGTTGGCACTCGGTGCCCTCGGTGCCCTCGGTGCGGCGGACGGCTTCTGGCCAAGCGCCCTGAACGAGATGCTGTCCGCCATCTGCCTCGCCGGTCTCGGTTCCGCCCTGCTGTTGCTCCTTCCGGTGCTCAGCCTGCCCGGCCGGGCGATCCTGGAATGGTCGCCGGTGTCCTGGCTCGTCGCCACAGTCACCGTGGCCTCGCTGGCTGCGGTCATCCTGACCGGTGAGCATTTCCCGGTTGTCCTTGCCGCCGGTGGCGCCGCCGTGATCACCGTGCTGAGCCTGGCCACGTGGGGCTGGATCCGCTTCGTCGAGCCCGCCTCCGCGACCTGATCCCACCGCGTTCCCCCAGCACGTCTCCACACACCGTGCACGGAGCCTCCGATTTCCGGTGGGGAGTGGGGGTCACACCACCCCACGGCAATCTCCGCCGACGGTGGACACTGCGTCGCAAAGCTGCCATTGTATGTCGTGTCATCTAATTGACAGCGAGCAGTGTGAAGGAAGTGTGACGATGCCGGTACTCAACGTCTCCGCATTCAGTACGGGGACCGTACAGATTCGACCGGCACACGTCCGCTCGAACGGCACACCACTGCTGTGGTGGCTTCTCACCTCCCGACGCTGGAGCGCACCGCGTCCCATCAACGTCTACGTCATCACCCACAGCGAGGGAGTCGTCCTTGTTGATACCGGCCAGGATCGTGCCTCTGTCACCGACCCCGATTATTTCCCGCGGGGCATCGTCGGACGACTCTATGCCCGGCTCGCCAGGTTCTCCGTCGGCCCGGAGGACACCGTGACGGCGGGCCTTGCCGCCCTTGGCCACAGTCCAGACAACGTCCACACCGCCGTGATCACCCACCTGCACCAGGACCACATTGGCGGCCTCCGGGAGCTCCGCACCGCACGCATTGTGGTGAGTGAGCTCGAATGGGCGCAGCTCAGTTCTCCACTCGCCCTTCTCGACGGGATCATGAAGGACCACATCCAGCTGCCCGGCCTGAACTGGTCGCCCCTCACTCCCCCACGGGTCGCCGATCCCACGATTTTCCCTTTCACCCATGCCGTCGATCTCTTCGAGGACGGAAGCCTGCTTGTCCTGCCCACCCCCGGGCACACACCCGGTTCGCTGTCGGTACTGCTGCGGCAGCCGGGGATGCCCCCCATGCTTTTTGTCGGCGACCTGACCTACGACGTTGACCTCCTGGCGGCGGAGAAGGTGCCGGGTGTGGGCAAACGCCAGGGCCTGCTGGAATCAAGCCGGTCCGTCAATGCACTGAAGCTGCGCTTCCCTGACCTGTTGGTGCTCGCTGCCCATGACCCGGCGGCCGCAACGCTGCTGTCTGCGGCGCTGGCGGGCAGCCGACAATGAGGGACGCTGAACGCCTGCGGTACCTGCTCCTCGCCGCCCAGCGCGAGGGAAACCGGCGCCTGCTCGGTGAACTACGACCACTCGGGCTCACCCCGTCACAGGCGGAAGTTCTCCGTGTCCTCGGCGACCATGCCCCGCTGACCCTCACGGGCCTCGGCGAACTGCTCGTCTGCGAGAGCGGCACCAATCCGAGTCGGCTGGTGGACCGCCTCGTCTCGGCCGGGCTGGTCGACCGCTCTCCCGGCGCCGTCGACCGCCGTGAGGTCCACCTTGTCCTGACCGACCGGGGCTCCGGCCTGGAACGGGATGTCGCCGCCATCGAGGAGAGGATGTATAGCGATCTGGATGCCGCCGGAGCCGACAAGGGAATCCTGCGACTGCTTGAGTCGCTGGTCGAGGGGATGCCATCGGGGATCGCCTACGCCAACCGCGTGGCAGCCCGGCAGCCACGCCCCTCGGCCGTGTCCACAACACATCCCTAGCCCACCGTCCCGGCTACGTCGAGTGAAGTGCGAATGTCCAGCATTCGCCGCTCTCCCCGCTACGCTCCCGCTATGACAGCTACCGCCCGGCGAACCCTCATTATTGTGGCGACAATTACCGTGGTGGTTCTGGTCGGGTCACTCGCCGTGTTTGCTGCCGGCCAGCCGGATGCCGCTGTCGCGATGGTGCTCGCCCTCAGCGCAGCATCCTCGGTCGCCGCCGCTGTTGTTGTGATCCGGAGGGCGAAGGACGAGGCGGAACTGCATGATTTCTGGTTGACCTTCAATGCGAAATACCGGACCAACCTGGTGGCAACAATCGGCACGATCGTATTCGCCCTGCTCCTGGGCGCCGCCGGCCTGGCCGTGGTTTCCGCAGGGTACGCCGTGGGCTGGGCCCTACCGCTGTACTCGATCGGCCTGGTCGCGGTCTCGGCGTTCACCCTGTGGGCGGGTCATCGCCCGTTTGGGGGAACACCGGGAGAATCATCGGGTGAGACCGATGGGGTGGTGCCCCGGCAGGGACTTGAACCCTGACTGAATCGATTTTAAGTCGATTGCCTCTGCCGATTGGGCTACCGGGGCGAACGGCAACCAGCCTAGCGCGAGACGAAAGCGGAAAGCCGGAAGCGAATATTAACGTGGTGAGGCCGGGCGCACCCTTGCGGGAGAGCCCGGCCCCTGCCGCCCAGTCATGCTGCGCGGCGGGTGAAGCTGTGGTTCCGGTTACTTGACCGGGTTCGCGTAGACGGGTGCGTCCGGTCCACCCTCGGCGTGGGGAAGCTTGGGCTCCTCCACAACGGGAGCGGCAGCACGGGGACGCGAAGCGAATTCCTCGAAGTAGGCGCGCGGGGTCTCGCGGGCGGAGATGCCCACGATGTCGCGGCTGAGCACCAGGTTGAACGCCCAGTTGCCGAAGACGCGGATCTTGCGCTCCCACATCGGGATCGCCAGTCCGTGGTATCCACGGTGCATACCCCAGGCTGCGACACCCTTGACGGCGAACTTGCCGGACTGGAACACGCCGTAGCCGAGTCCGAGGCCGGCGACTGCACCGAGGTTGTCGTGGCGGTACTCGGTCGGAGCCTCGCCGCGCAGGACCGCAACGATGTTCTTCGCCATGGTTTTACCCTGGCGGACCGCGTGCTGGGCGTTCGGTACGCAGAAGCCGCCGACACCCTTTCCGGTGAGGTCGGGAACGGCGCTGACGTCGCCGGCACCCCAGGCGTCGAGCACAATGCCGTCATCGTTGATAACACGAAGGTCGGGCTGCACACGCAGGCGTCCGCGCTCTTCGGTGGGAAGGTCGGTGTTGCGCAGAACCGGGTTGGCCATAACGCCGGCGGTCCAGATGATCAGGTCGCTCTCGAAGCTTTCGCCGGTGGAGAGCTGGATGACGCCGTCAACAGCCGACTGCAGCTGGGTGTCGAGGTGGACCTCGGCGCCGCGCTGGGCCAGGTTCTTGAGAACCCAGTGGCTGGTGGGCAGCGACACCTCGGGCATGATGCGGCCCATTGCCTCGATGAGGTGGAAGTGCGTGTCGTCGATGGTGAGGTTCGGGTAGAACTTCAGCAGCGAGCTGGCGAGGCTGCGAAGCTCCGCGAAGGTCTCGATACCGGCGAAGCCACCGCCGACAACAACAACGGTCAACAGGCGGTCGCGCTCGGGACCGGCAGGAAGGTTGGACGCCTTCTCGAAGTTGGCGAGGACGCGGTCGCGGATGTCGATGGCCTCTTCGATGCTCTTGAGGCCGATGGCCTCATCGGCAACACCGGGGATCGGGAAGGTGCGCGAGACGGAACCGGCGGTGACCACGATCTGGTCGTAGGTCTCCTCCCACGGCTCGCCAATGGCGGGCGTGATGGTCGCGGTCTTCGTCGCGTGGGAGATTGCCGTCACCTTGGCGGTGACAACCTTGGTCTTCTTGAGGTGGCGACGCAGGGCGACCACTGCATGGCGCGGCTCGATGGAGCCGGCGGCGACCTCGGGGAGGAAGGGCTGGTACGTCATGTACGGCAGCGGGTCAACTACGGTGACCTCCGCTTCGCCGTGGCGAAGCCACTTCTCAAGCTTGAGGGCAGTATAGAAACCGGCGTAGCCGCCGCCAACGATAAGAATTTTGGGCACGGTTAACGTCTCCTAATGGTGGAATTCTAAGGACAAATCTACCCCCTACGGCGGACTGTCCTTACCTGACGGATGGCAAATAACACGGAAACCCCGAAAACTAGCGCAAAGACCAGCACTATTCCGAGTGGAAGTCCGACGGTACGAAGTTCGGTGAGGGTGGGATACAACTCCCCCATCGGGTTTCTCGGGGTTGCGGCGGGAGGAGCTGCCACCGCCGAGGAGGTCGGGATAGCCGGCACGGTGGGTGTCGGTGTGGCTGTGGCCTGGGCCCGGCGGTAGAGCCTGACCCAGTCGGCGAGGTCGCCCATCGGGTTCTCGTCGACCGACTCGACGGTGTCGGACACCGCCGCTGCGGCATCCAACAGCCCGTAACCGTAGATCGCATTCGGCACCTGGGTGCCTGCGGGTGTTGCGGTGGCAATCACACGGTTGATCACGTTGACGGCGTCGAGCTCGGGGTGGGCTGCCATCACCAGGGCGACAACGCCGGCGACGATCGGGGTGGCCCCGCTGGTGCCGCTCCAGCCCACCGTGCCACCGCCGGGCACCGAGCCCAGCAGTTCTTCACTGGGAGCGGAGACACCGATGGTGATGCCCTGGGCGGAGGCGTCGAGGCTGGCTTTGCCATTCACGTCGACGCCGGCGACGGTGAGCACACCGGGCATTGTTGCCGGGGCGCCCACGGTGGACGTTCCGCTTCCGCGGTTTCCGGCGGCGGCGATCACCACAACGTCGTTGTCCATGGCATAGAGGAACGCCTTATCCCAGCTTTCGGGCCAGCTGAGCGTGTTGCGGGTGAGGGACATGTTGATGATGTCGGCACCGTGGTCAACGGCCCAGACGACGGCCTCGGCGACCTGGTCGTCTGAATCGGTGGTCCCCTCACCGAAACCGATCGAGAGGGACAGGAGTTTCGCGGCCGGGGCTACCCCGATGACACCGGTGTCGACGGCGGAACCGCGACCGGCGGCGAGCGACGCCACCATGGTGCCGTGGTTGGGATCGCTGGTGCCCACGGGAGTCTGGCCGTTGCTCGAACCGATACCGGAGAAATCCGCACCGCCGGAGACGGCGCCGCGCAAATCAGGGTGCGTACTGTCGATCCCGGTGTCGATGATGGCAATGGTCACCCCGGCACCCCGGGTGGTCTCCCAGGCTTCGGTGATGCCGTACTGGTCGAGCCAGTATTCGCCGTCGCGGATGTAGTCAGCCTGCGCGGGCAGGGCTCCGCCGAGGATCGATGCCACAACGGCCAGGGCCACCGCGGCAACTCCCCCGCGCAGTTTCACCCGGCGTCTCCGCCCGACTGGGTGTAGTCGACACACTGGCAGACGGTGGGGCTCCAGGCTGCGAGCTCGAGGGCACGGTCACCGATGGGGTTCACTCCGGGGCCGGCGGCGAGCGTGTGGCCAACAAGCGCGTGCAGGCATTTGACGCGGGTGGGCATCCCCCCGGCGCTGATGCCGTCGATCTCAGAAACGTCGGCGATACCGGTGCGGTCGGCGAGGTAGGCAGTGTGCGCGGCGAGGTACTGCTCGGCGACGTCCCCCTCAAGAAGTGCGGACAATTCTGTCATCACACCGTTGGCCTCGAGGGTCGAGACGGCGGCCGTCGCGGCCGGGTGGCATAGGTAGTAGAGGGTGGGAAACGGGGTACCGTCCTGCAACCGCGGGCTGGTGGAGACCACCGTGGGTGCACCACAGACGCAACGCGCCGCGATCCCGATGACGTTGCGGGCGGGCCGGCCGAGCTGGGCGGAGACCGTCGCGATGTCGAGATCGCTGGGCGGATCAAACGGTGGCGTACTCATAATGTTCCCGGTGGAATAGATGGTGCGGTGCAAAAACTGCGGGGGATGCTGCGCCCAGCGGCGTCTGGCTGGGCCGGGGCCGCCGTGCGGTTGGCCGAAATTAGCCGTCTGAGCCGATGACCGGCGAAACGAGTTCGTCGGGCACATCGTCGGACAGGCCGGCGGTGAGCACCGAGGAGAGCATCGATTTCATCCAGTCGACCTCGGTGGTCTGGATGCTGTCGCTGATGGGCGCGCCGTCCGAGGTGGTCGGTGTGGTGTCGCCGTCGATCACGAGGTAGCTGAGTTCGCCCGGGTAGACATACAGCAGCCGGTCCCGCGCTTCCGCCTCGATGTAGGACGGGTCACTCCAGCGGGCGTTCTCTTTGGTGAGGTCGTCGACCGAGTCCTGCTTGTCCCCGACAACCTGCTCGAGGGCGGTGATTTCCTGTTGCTGTTCGACCAGCAGCTTCAGTGAAGGAGCCAGGACCACCACCGCGAGGATGACGAGGACAAGCATGGTGAGAGTGAACCCGGAAAGCCGGATGTTGCGCAGCCAGCGTTCCGGGGCACTCTCCATTTCGGGCAGGGTCACCGGTACTTGCGTGGTTTTCTGCCGTCGTGCCATGTAACGATGCTAAGTGATTAGCCCTTGAAGCGGGGGAAGGCGCTGCGCCCGGCGTAAACCGCGGCCTCGGCGAGTTCTTCCTCGATGCGCAGGAGCTGGTTGTACTTCGCGACGCGCTCGCTGCGTGCGGGGGCGCCGGTCTTGATCTGGCCCGTGTTCAGCGCGACGGCGAGGTCAGCGATCGTGGTGTCCTCGGTCTCACCGGAACGGTGCGACATCACAGCGGTGTAGCCGCTGCGCTGGGCGAGGGAGACGGCGTCGAGGGTCTCGGTGAGGGTACCGATCTGGTTGACCTTGACGAGGATCGAGTTGGCGGTGGCGAGCTCGAGGCCCTTGGCCAGGCGCTTCGGGTTGGTGACGAACAGGTCGTCGCCGACAAGCTGTACCTTGTTGCCGAGGTCGGCGGTGAGCTGGGCCCAGCCCTCCCAGTCGTCCTCGTCCAGCGGGTCCTCGATGGTGACCAGCGGGTACGCGGCAACGAGCTCTGCGTAGTACGCGCTCATCTCGGCTGCAGAGGTCTGCTTGCCTTCGAAGGTGTAGGAGCCGTTGCTGTAGAACTCGGAGGAGGCGACGTCGAGGCCGAGGGCGATGTCGGTTCCCGGGGTGAAGCCGGCCTTCTGGATGGCTTCCATCAGCAGGTCGAGCGCGGCGCGGTTGCTGGAGAGGTTGGGGGCGAACCCGCCCTCGTCACCAAGACCGGTGCTGAGGCCCTGGTCGTGCAGCAGGCCCTTGAGGGCGTGGTAGGTCTCGACGCCCCAGCGCAGGCCCTCACTGAAGGTCTCTGCACCGATCGGCAGGATCATGAATTCCTGGATATCGACGTTGCTGTCGGCGTGCGATCCACCGTTGATGACGTTGAGCATCGGAACCGGCAGCACGTGCGCGTTCGGGCCACCGAGGTAGCGGAAAAGCGGAAGCGCTGCGGAGTCGGCTGCGGCCTTTGCCACGGCGAGCGAAACGCCGAGGATGGCGTTGGCGCCGAGGTTCTTTTTGTTGTCGGTGCCGTCGACCTCGATGAGGGTCTGGTCGATCAGGCGCTGGTCGGAGGCTTCGAAGCCCTCGATGGCCGGGCCGAGCTCGTCGAGGACGGCGTCAACGGCCTTGAGCACACCCTTGCCGAGGTAGCGGGACTTGTCGCCGTCGCGCAGCTCGTAGGCCTCGAAGGCACCGGTGGAGGCGCCGGACGGGACTGCCGCACGGGAAACCGTGCCGTCCTCGAGCAAAACCTCGACCTCGACCGTGGGGTTGCCCCGCGAGTCAAGGATCTCGCGAGCGACTACTGCCTCAATCAAAGACACAGGGAATCTCCTTCGTATTACGGTGATGGGAACTGCCTCGCTTAGGTGCAAGAAGTTCGACTTGAATCTTACTCGCCACAGCTGAACAGTAACCCGCGCGGCGGTGCGCCCGCGAGGGGTCCGCGCCCTTCGGAGGCCTCAGTCCCTTGAGGTGTTGAACAGCCTCAACAGGCGGGCGAAGGCCGCGACATCCGCTGTTTCCCAGGAGTGCATGATGCGTTCATACTCGGCCCGCATCTCGTGGCGGAACGCCGCGAGGGCGGTTTCGGCGGTTTCTGTCGCCACCAGCAACGTGGCGCGCCCGTCCTGCGGATCCGTGCTGGTCTGCAGCAGGCCCGCATCGCGCAGCACCGTGATCTGCCGGCTGACGGCACTTTTGTCCATACTTAACGCCGAGGCAATCCCCCCGGCCCGCACCGGTCCGGTGGTGATGACGTAGCGGAGCACACTGAACCCGGCGGGCTGCAGGTCGGGGTCGAACCGTTCGGTCAGCACCCTCCCCCGCGCCCGCGTGGCATGGTTCAGCAGCGCGACCTCCTGCTCAATTTCCAGCAGCCGCGCGAATCGTTCGTCGTTACTGTCACCAGTGCCAGTGCCAGCGGATGCTGCGGCCGCAGGCACCGCGCTGCCTGCAGGCCCGACCCCTCGGCGCTCACTGTTCACCGGCGCAGCATCCACCGGCGTGGTCATCGCTGGCTCCGCGAGTCGCGGCCAACACTTTCGGCGTCGGCGTCGTCCACGATGGTGACCGCGGCGGTGTTGGTGCGCACCGGCATGTCGTCGCCGGTGACGTGCAGGGTGGTTTCTTTCTCCCGCTGCGTTTCGGCGAGTTGCTCGATACCGGTTTTGGTTCCGAGCTCGGCGGCGGGAAGGAAGATGATGCAGAGCAGGGCGATGAACGCCATGGGGGCCGCGATCAGGAAGATCTCGCCGATGCCCTGGCCGTACGCACCCTCGACGAGTTCGCGCACCGGGGTGGACAGCGAGTTGACGTTGGGGATCGTGCCGCTGGCGAGGGTCGCGAGTTCGCTTGCCGGGGCGTTGACCGTACTGATGCCTTCACCCACGATGGTGGACACCCGGCTGGCGAGCACGGCACCGAGCACCGAGACACCGAGGGTACCGCCGAGGCTGCGGAAGAAGGCGATGGCGGAGCTGGCTGCTCCGATCTGGCGCACGTCGACCGAGTTCTGCACCACGAGGATGAGGTTCTGCATCACCATGCCGAGGCCGAGGCCCATCACGCCGATGTAGATCGACACCAGGGTGATGTCGGTATCGAAGCGCACGGTCGACATCATGGCCAGCGCCGCCGTCAGCAGGCTGGCGCCGAGGATCATCCAGCGCTTCCACTTTCCGGTGCGGCTGATCAGGATACCGATCAGGGTCGAGGCGACGAGCGAGCCAACCACCTGCGGAAGGCTGAGCAGGCCCGACTGGGTCGCGGTGGCGCCGCGGCTGAGCTGCCAGTACTGGCTGAGGAAGACCGAGGAGCCGAAGAGGGCAACACCAACGGCGAGGCTGGCGACAACGATGAGCGCGAAGGTGCGGTTGTGGAAGAGGTTCATCGGAAGGATCGGCTCCTTCACCTTGAGCTCCACAATGACGGCCGCGACCAGCAGCAGCACGGCGCCGCCACCCATGAGGTAGGAGGTGGGTGACGCCCACTCGAACTGGGCGCCGGCAAGGGAGACCCAGATCAGCAGCAGCGAGACGCCGGCCGCGATCAGGGCGGCACCGAGGTAGTCGATCGAGACCTTACGTTTGGCTTTCGGCGGCAGCTTCAGGGTGCGCTGGATCAGGATGAGGGCGACGACGGCGAAGGGCACGGCCACGTAGAAGTTCCAGCGCCAGCCGATCGAGTCGGTGAGCAGGCCGCCGAGCAGCGGACCGCCGGCGGTGCCGAGCGCCATCACGGCGCCGAGGAAACCGGTGTAGCGACCACGTTCGCGCGGGCTGATGATGTCGGACATCAGCACCTGCACAAGGGAGATCAGCCCGCCGGCACCGAGGCCCTGCAGCACGCGGAACACGATCAGCGTGCCGGTGTCCTGCGAGAGACCGGCCAGCGCCGAGCCCAGGATAAAGATGACGATCGACACCTGCACAAGCAGCTTGCGGTTGAACAGGTCAGCCAGCTTGCCCCAGATCGGGGTGGAGACGGTGGTCGCCAGCAGGGTGGAGGTGACGACCCAGGTGTACGCGGCCTGGTCCCCCTTCAGGTCGGAGATGATGCGCGGCAGCGATGTGGAGACCACGGTGGAGGCGAGCACGGCGACGAAGAGTCCCATCAGCAGGCCGGACAGGGACTCCAGCACCTGCCTATGGCTCATGGCTGGCGGTGTTGCCCCAAGGGGTGCGGCAGATGTGGATGACAAAAAAATACCTCTGTTAACGTCGAAAACCCTCGGTGCTCGGCAGCGAGGGTGGTCGATCGGTTGATCTATGTCAACTATACGCTTTAGTTGAGGTATGTCAACCATTCTTCGAGAAAGCATCCAGCATCAACATCCCGGATGCGGGTCACGAGGGTCAGTACAGGGCTCCCCCGGCGACCTTGTGGTCGACGAATGTGCTGAGCGCGGTCGCCGCAATTGCGGTAATACCGCGGGCCATCATCTCCACCGTCATTGACGCGTACCGGGTTCCGGCCGCCTGCCCCGGCGCGAACGGCACGTGCACAAAGCCGCCGCGGGTGTTCCGCTCCGAGCCCTCGAGCTCGTGCATCAGGCGGTAGAAAACGTGGTTGCAGGCGAAGGTCCCCGCGGTCTGGGAGATCACCGCCGGGATGCCGAGCCTGGTGAGTTCCTCCACGGCTGCCTTGATCGGAAGGGTCGAGAAGTACGCCGCCGGGCCGCCGGCGATGACCGGCTCGTCGATGGGCTGCCGTCCGGCGTTGTCGGGGATGCGCGCGTCGTCGATATTGATCGCGACCCGTTCGACCTGCAGGGAGGCCGCGCCGCCGGCCTGGCCGACACAGATGACCAGGTCGGGACGGAGGGTGTCGAGCGCTGCAGCCACTGCAGGCCCCGCGGTGGCGAAATCGACCGGGAGCTCAAGGACATGAATGTCCTCGCGGCCGATCCAGTCGCGTTTTGCCTCCTGCACGGCCGACCACGAGGGATTTGTGGTCTCGCCACCGAAGGGTTCAAAACCGGTCAGAAGCACCGTTGTCATTGTCAAAACCCTTCACCGGTGCTGGTCGCGCTTGCGGAGAGGTTGACCCCGAAGTGGGGCTGCCCCCGCCGTAGTTATGGGGTGAGTCAGGAACCCAGCGGGCGACGGTCGAGGTCGGCGGCGGAGACGGTGGTGTCCGACACAAAAGCGAAGTGGCTGAAGCCATCGGCGGCAAGCGCGTCGAACAGCAGCTTCACGTTTTTGACGCGGCGCACCAGCCGAACCCGGTAGCCCTCGGCGATCAGTTCGGTCTTCAGGGTGGCGAGCACGGCAGCATCCGCGCCGGCCTCGTGCACCAGGGCGATCGCGAGGGAGTCGGTGGCAGCATCCATCTCGACGAGGTCAACGAGGCGTTCGAAGCCGAGGGAGAAGCCGGTGGCGGGCACGTCGCTGCCGAGGAAGCGGCCGATCATGCCGTCGTAGCGGCCGCCGCCACCCAGCGAGTAGCCGAGCGAGGGGTGGGCGACTTCGAAAATGGGGCCGGTGTAGTAGCCCATCCCGCGCACCAGGAAGGGGTCGAATTGCACAAGGGAGGGCTCGTCGGAGTCCGGATCGATTCCGCGCGCGGCGGCGACGGCGGCGCCGAGGGCGGCGAGTTCGGCGATGACGGCCGGGTCGACCCCGTCGGGCAGGGCGGCGGCGATGGCCCCGGCGGTGAAGGCGGCCGGGGCCGCATTCTCGTTGGCAGGCCGGGCGAAGTACTGCTCGAGGGCATCGATCGCCGCAGCATCGGAGCCGCGCTCGCGGAGCTCCTTCACCACGCCGGACTGGCCGACCTTGTCGAGCTTGTCGATGGTGATGAGCACCTGGGCGTGCTCGGCAGTGGGGAACCCGAAGACGTCGAGCATCCCGATGAGTAGGCGTCGGTCGTTGACCCGGATGGTGCAGCCGGTGAGGCCGAGCGCGTCGAGGGCCGCGGAGGTGGCGACGAGCAGCTCAACCTCGGCGAGCGGGCCTGCCTCACCGATGATGTCGATGTCGCACTGCATAAACTGGCGGTAGCGGCCCTTCTGGGGACGCTCGGCGCGCCAGACCGGGGCGATCTGGATGGCGCGGAACACGGTGGGCAGCTCTGCACGGTGGCTGGCGTAGAAACGGGCGAGCGGCACGGTGAGGTCGAACCGCAGGCCGAGGTCGGCCAGGTCGAGTGCGTCACTGGCCGCGGCGAAGTTCTCCGGGGTGAGTCCGCGCTTGAGCACGGCGAAGGCAAGCTTCTCGTTGTCGCCGCCGAGGCCCGCGTGCAGGCGGGAGCTGTCCTCCATCACCGGGGTCTCGATCTCGTCGAATCCGTGGGCCCGGTAGGTGGAGCGGATAACGCCGAGGACACGCTCGCGGCGTGCCTTGTCTGCGGGAAGGAAATCGCGCATTCCGCGCGGGGGGTTGACGGGAGAAGCCATGCTTCGATTGTCCCGTATGTGGCGCGCTGCTCGGCACCGCTGCCTCTCCCGGCCGATATTTGCGGCACCAGAAGTTCATCCCAGCGACGGATACGCCACGAAAAGGTGAACGCTAGCCTAGGGCCATGAGTACTCACCAGGGGTCGGGCGAGGGAATCGTCGCCGTCGAGGTCAGCCGGTCATTCGGCAGTGTGCACGCGGTGCGGGATGCGAGCTTCGAGTGTCGCCCGGGCACCGTCACTGCGCTGATCGGACCGAACGGTTCGGGGAAAACCACCCTGATGCTGATGCTCGCCTCGCTGCTGCAGCCGGATGCCGGCACCATCGAGGTCGGCGGGTTCAACCCCACGCTGAACCCCGCTGCGGTGCGGGCGAGGCTTGGCTGGATGCCGGATGTGCTCGGGTCGTGGTCGTCCCTCACGGTGCGCGCCACCCTCGAGGTGACGGGAAGGCTGTACCGCCAGGACCGTGCGACCTCTGCCCTGCGCGCCAGCGAACTGCTGGAACTTGTGGGGCTCGACGAACTCGCCGACCAGCCGACGAGGGTACTGTCCCGCGGGCAGAAGCAGCGGCTCAGCCTTGCCCGCGCTCTGGTGCACGACCCGTCCGTGCTGCTGCTCGACGAGCCGGCCTCCGGCCTCGACCCTAACGCGCGGGTGGAGCTGCGCCAGCTGGTGCGCCGGGTGGCCGCCGCCGGCAAAACGGTGCTGGTGTCGAGCCACGTGCTGGCCGAACTCGACGAGATGGCCGACACCGCCGTGTATCTCGAGAAGGGTGTGACGGCCTCGGCGGAGAGCATCGCGCGCAGCAAATCGACCGCTCGGCTCTGGCGCATCCGCTCGATGGACACCGGTTCCCTACACGCCGCACTGCTGGCCGCGGGAATCTCGGCCACCAGCATCGAAAGTGACCGCACCGAACTGCTGGTGCCGCTCGATGGTGAAGCATCCGCCGCGGCGCTGCTCGCCCGCCTCGTCTCTGCCGGGGTGCTGATCAGTGCGTTCGCTCCCGCCGTCGGAGACCTCGAACACACCTTCCTCGACCTCAGCAAGGACAGTGCACGATGACTTCCATCCCTCCCCTCGAGCCCGTCGCCCTGACCGACCCCACGGTGCCAGCCCCGCCGGAACCCGGCGTCGGAGCATCCACCCTCTCGTCATTCTTCTCGGGAGTCGGAGTGATCCTCTCGCTCGAGTTGCGCCAGCGGGTGCGCGGCACCGGCTGGTGGATCCTGCTCGGGGTGTACGTGGTGCTTGTGGCCGTCGTCACCTGGCTGGTCACACTCAGTGTGAACGGTTTCAACAACAACGATGCGCAGAGCGGAAATTTCGTTTACTCGGCGATCATCATTTTTGTACTGCTGCTGGCGAGCCTGGTCTCCCCCGCGTTCAGCGGGAACGCGATCAACGGTGACCGGGAAGCCGGCACCCTCGCCACCACCCAGGTGACGCTGGTGACCACCGGGCAGATTGTGCTTGGCAAATTTTTCGCCGCCTGGCTGACCTCGCTGGCGTTCCTCGCGGTCTCCGTGCCGTTCCTGCTGTATTCGACCCTGGTCGGGGACCTGCACCCGCTGACAATTGTGGTCTCGGTGCTGGTGTTGGCCGCGGAACTCGGTGTGATCTCGGCCCTCGGTGTCGGCCTGTCCGGCCTGATCGTGCGCCCGCTGTTCTCGGTGGTGGTGACCTACCTCGCCGTCGCGGCACTCAGCGTCGGTACCCTGATCGCCTTCGCCCTCGGTGGCCTCGCCGTGCAGAGCACCGTCACCTCGACCTATTCGTACCGCGACTACAACTCGTCGCTGAACCCGACCGAGTGCACGGACCAGGGAGTCAGCGAATACCAGACGCCGCGTTTCGACTATGTCTGGGGCTTCCTGGTGGCGAACCCCTATGTGGTGCTGGCGGATGCTGTTCCCTCGACGTATAACGCGGACGGTTACACCGACGACCTGTTCGGCAGCATCAAAACTTCGGTGCGCCAGGCGCAGATCCCCCCGGAGCTCGAGGTGAACTATAACGAGTGCGACCCGAACGCGAACTCGACGTCGCAGACCCAGCAGGAAATCATCGAATCGACCACCCCCGGGTGGTTTGTTGGCCTGCTGATCCAGCTGGTGCTGGCGATCGCCGCCCTCTGGGGCGCCTGGGCCCGCACCCGCACCCCGGCGAAGCGCCTCGCCAAGGGCAGCCGGATCGCGTAGCTTCCCGGCGGCCAGCCGCGCCGCCGGCCGGGCGGTCGGCGGTCGGCGCTCGGCGCTCGGCGGTCGGCGCTCGGCGGTCGGCGGTCGGCGGTCGGCGGTCGGCGGTCGGCGGCGCCGAGCGAACGCGAGTCGGGGCTACTCGGCGGAGGGCAGCCCGATGATCCCGGCGTCGGCCTGGTCATCGCCCTGCAGGGCGCGCAGCGAGGTCTCGGCCTCGCGCATCTCGTCCTGCAGGCCACGCAGGGTGCTGCGCAGCGCACGCTCAGCGTCAAGCCCGTTCGCCCGGGCGGAGGTCACGATGGCCAGCAACAGCGGTCCGAGTTCCGCCTCGGAGGACACGGGTAGCGCGGCCGGAGCATCCGGGTCGATGAGGCCGAGTTTCTCGGCCTTACCCAGCAGTTTGTCGGCCAGCGCCAGAGACGGCATGCCCTGCGGAACCCCGTCGAGCACGCTGGTGCGAGAGGGCTTCTCCTGGCTTTTGAGGTCGTCCCAGCGGGCGATCACGTCGTCCGCGGTGTGCGCGGTTGTATCGCCGAACACGTGCGGGTGGCGACCGACCATCTTCGCGGTCATCGACGCCGCAACATCCTCGATCGTGAATTCCTCACCCGGGGTGTGCTCGGCGAGGTCGGAATGGAAGAGCACCTGGTAAAGCACGTCGCCGAGTTCCTCGATGAGGTCTTCTCGGCTACCGCCTTCGATGGCGTCGACGAGTTCGTGGGTTTCCTCGATCAGGTATTTGACCAGCGACTCGTGGGTCTGCTCACGGTCCCAGGCGCAGCCGCCCGGCGCCCGCAGCCTGGCCATCACGGCGATCAATTCTTCGAGTTTCGGATGCTGCGTGTTGGTCATCGCGCCAGCTTACGGGGCCGTAATGTCGGTTGCCGTCAGCTCGAACAGCGCAGCGTTTTCGGGCGCGAGCAGCGGAACGGGGACACCAACGAGCAACAAAACGGCACCGCTCAGCACCACCTCCTCCGCACCTTCGGCCAGCCAGGCTGGCGGGGCGTCCTGGATCGAGCGCGGCGATGCACCGACGGTGAGCGCACGCACCCGGTAGAGACGCTCGGGGTCGAGCCCCGGGAAGCGCAGGAGCGTGGGGATCGCGGCACGCGGCGCAGCGAGCGAAGCGTAGGAAAAAATGGCGCGCGAACCGTCCTGCGCAACAACACCATGGGTCATAACAGCTGGGTCTGCGTCGTCGGCGCGCACCACAACTCCACTGTGCAGCAGGTCGCGGTTGGCGCGGTAGTGGCCGGTCCACTCGGAAATGATGGCGCGTTCGTCCGCTGAGGCTCGCGTCACATCCCACTCGATACCGGCGCTGCCGAAGAGAGCGGTCGCGAGGCGGAAGGCCAGCTCCGAGGTGCGCCAGGTGGTGTGCGAAGTGGCAGCCCCGAGGTGGCTGCCGAGGTACTCCGGCGGAACAAGAATGCCGGTATACCGCTGGATCTGCTGGCGCTCCAGCGGGTCGTTGGTGTCGCTGGTCCAGACGCGATCGACCCGCTCGAGAATTCCGAGGTCGATACGAGCGCCGCCCGATGCGCAGGATTCAATCTCCACGCGCGGATGCTTCGCCCGCACAGCATCGACCAGCTTGTAGAGCGCCGACGTCTGATGGTGCGTGGAACCGGCGAGCAGGTCGCGGTTGTGATCCCACTTGAGGTAGGCGATCGGATACTCGGCGAGCAGCGCGTCGAGGCGCCCAAGCACGTAGTCGAATGCGTCGGGGTTGCCGAGGTCGAGCACCCGCTGGAAGCGCCAGGTCGGCTCACTCGAGCGCCCAAGCATCCAGTCGGGGTGAGCGACTGCAAGTTCAGATTCCGGGTTCACCATCTCGGGTTCGACCCAGAGGCCAAACTCCATACCGGCATCGTTCACACGTTTAATAAGCGGATGCAGCCCCTCAGGCCACTTTGCAGAGTCAACGAACCAGTCGCCGAGGGCACGACGATCGTCCGTCCGGCCGCTGAACCAACCATCGTCGAGCACAAACCGTTCGACCCCCACTTCGGCGGCGGCGTCGACGAGTCCGGAGAGTTCGTTGATGCCCTGGTCGAAGTAGACCGCTTCCCAGGTGTTGAGAATCACGGGGCGGGCGCTGGGGATGGTGCTCCACGAGCGGATCCACGGGTGCAGGCGGTCAGACAGCCCGTCGAGGCCGGTGGCCGAGTAGACCGCGATGGTCCACGGGGTGGTGTAACTGGCGGAGGGGGCGATGGTGACCTCGCCGGGAGCGAGCAACTCGCCGGCGCCGAGGACGGTGATGCCGAGCGCGCTGGCTTCGGCCCAGAGGCGTTTGTCACCGCTCCAGGCGAGGTGGGTTGCCCAGACCTCGCCACTGCGGAAGCCGAAACCGAGGGTTCCGGCCACCATCAGGTAGGCGTCGTCGTGGCCGGGGCGGCCGTGACGGGATTCGCGGTTCCAGATGCCCTGGTTCAGAGTTGTGCGCTGCGGGCGGCGCTCGTGCGTCCAGAGCCCGGTGAAGTCGAGGATCTCGTGTGCACGGTCGGGAACCGGCAGAAGGGTGTCGAGCGCGGCGAGCTGAAGCTCGGCGTCGCCATCGTTGAAAAGTTCGTGCTTAACACGCAAAACGCCCTCGACCGAAAGCTCGATGACTGTGATCACGCGCACTGCGGATGAAGCATCCGCAAGTTCGAGGCTTATCGAGGTATCGGTCGACACGAAGCCGACCAGCGTCAGATCGAGCTGCAGGGTGCCGGTGGCGGCAGACCCGACGGAAGCTGACCCGGTGCGGAAAGCGCCGATCGCGGGGCGGCCGCTCCAGCCCTCAGAGAGCCCGGGCAACAACGAAAGCTGCAGGGGAACATCGATGGAGCTGGGGCCTACCGCCGGGGGGAGGGTGCGAGCCAATGTGGCCAGCGCGCTCTCAGCCAAGTCACCGAGATCGGTGCCCCAGTGCAAAATTACAGGCACCTTCGTGCCGCGGGTGTCGAGAATCAGGCTGACGCCTGCGGCACGAAGGTGAGTGATCAATCCAGTTACTCCTTGACGGGAATCGACTGTGCCTTGAGGGCGTCGATGGTGGAGGACTGGGCCGACTGCAGTGCTTCGGTCAGGGTTCCGCTTCCGGTAACGGCACCCTTGAACCCGTCGGAAACGTCGTTGTACGTCTGCGTCATGGTAGGTCCGAAGTTGAAGTCGTTGCTGACCTCGGCGGATGCGGTGGCGAACACGTCGTAGATGGGCTGGTTGCCGTAGAACTCGACACCCTCGGCCAGGACGGGCAGTTCGAGTCCGCTCTTGGCGGCCGGGTAGATGTTTGCACCCTCGTTGAGCATGGTGAGGGCCTCGTCAGAAGTGTTCAGCCACAGTGCGAACGTCGCGGCCTCGTAGGGGTGCTTGCTGCCGTTGAAGACGGCGGTCGAAGAACCACCCCAGTTTCCGGATGCTTCATCGCCGGCTTCCCACTGCGGTGACGGTGCGACGGACCAGAGCCCGGCGGTGTCTGGTGCACCACTGGCGATGGAGTTAGCACCCCAGGCTGCGGAGTTCCAGGTCCAGGCTGCGCCCGTGTTGTAGGCGTTGTCCCACTCGGTGGTCCAGCCCGGAAGGGTCGAGACGAGGTCGCGATCGATCAGATCCTGCCAGTAGTCGGCGACAGTGACGGAGGTCTCGTCGTCGAGGCTGACGGTCCAGTCGGTACCGTTGTTGTCGAACCAGGTGCCGCCGGCCTGCCACACGAGTCCGGCGAACTGGTTGATGTCGTTCTGGGAGAAGTTGGTGATGTAGCCGCCGGTGGCACGAACCTTCTCGGCGGCGTCAGCGTACTCAGCCCATGTGGTCGGGATTGCGATGTTGTTCTCGGCGAACAAGTCAGCGCGGTAGAACATCGCCATGGGGCCGCTGTCCTGCGGAATAGCGTAGACGGCGTCTTCTTCGCCGAAGCTTGCGAGATTCCAGGTCCAGTCGACGAAGTCATCCTGCGCCTCGAGAACACCCTCGCAGGAAGCAAGGTTGGTCAGGCCGTCCTGCACACGGAAGTTGGGCAGTGCGTCGTACTCGATCTGGCCGAGGTCGGGCGCGTTGCCTGCCTTCAACTGGTTGAAGAAGTTCTGGTAGGTACCGCTGTTACCATTCGGGCCGGTCTGGACGGTGACCTGAATGTCGGGGTTGGCTTCGTTCCAGACGTCAACGACGTCTTCGATGCCGGGAATCCACGATGTGAAGCTGAGCTCGACGGCGCCGTCGGACGGCGCGCAGTCTGCTGCGCCGCCGGTGGAGGCGATGTCTGAGCTGGAGGAGCAGCCTGTGAGGGCCAGTGCCGCTGCGGTGAACACGGCAACTGCGCCGGCTCGTTTGTTGATCTGCATGGAATTCCTTTACTTCGTTGGGAGGAAAAGCCGACGGGCGTGAACCAGCCGGATGCCGCGAATGAGACTGTGGTGCGTGGTGGAGCGGTGGTGCGGATTGCGTTACTTGACGGAACCGGCACCAAGACCGTTGCGCCAGAAACGCTGGAGGAGAAGGAAGATGATGATGAGCGGGATGATCGACAGCAGGGCGCCGATCAGCACGTAGCCGCGTAGCTCGGGAATCTGGTTGACCTGCGAGTTCCAGCCGTAGAGGCCGAGGGTGACGGGAAACAGTACTTCGTCGCGCAGCATCACCAGCGGAAGGAAAAAGTTGTTCCAGATCGCCACGAACTGGAACAGGAAGACGGTGACGAGCGAGGGGAACATCAGCTTTACCGCGACCGTAAAGAAAGTGCGCATCTCGCCGGCGCCGTCCAGGCGGGCGGCCTCAATCAATTCGTCGGGCACGGATGCCGACGCGAAGATTCGCGTCAGGTAAACACCGAAGGGGCTGACGAGACTGGGCAGAAAAACAGCCCAAAAGGTGTTGGTCAGGTTGACTTGGCTGAAGATCAGGAACAACGGCAGCGCGAGAGCCGTCGCCGGCACCAGTACACCGCCCAAAACCGTGTTGAAGATCAGCTCGCGGCCCGGAAAACGGTACTTCGCCAGCGCGTACCCACACATCGCAGCGATAACGGTGGCGATCAATGCTCCACCGCCGGCATACGCGAGGCTATTCAGCATCCACTTGAAAAAGACGCCATCGCGGTAGGCGACAAGGTTGCCGATGTTCTCGAACAGGTTGAAATCGGCGAACCACATGGGGTTCGTGTTGGTGAACTGCTCGCTGCTTTTGGTTCCGGCGATAAACAGCCACCAGATGGGGATGAGGAAGTAGAGCGTGAAAATAAGCATCACGATCATGGCGCTCGCGCGGGAGAGCGCACTTTCGCGCGGCTGGAACTCCGAGCGGCTGCCGTTCTTCACCTTGCGCGACTTCTTTTCCGGCTCCTCGGCCGGTGCCTGGCGGGTAATTGTGGTGCTCACTTGTCGTCCTTACGCTGGGTGAACTTCAGGAATGCGAACGAGAGAACGAACGTGGCCAGCGCCAGCACCACGGAGAATGCGGCGGCAAGGTTGAAGTTCGGAATCGAGGAGGTCGAGTAGACCGTCAGGTTGGGGGTGAAAGTGCTGGTCACCGCGGAGCTGAAGCTACGGAAGACCTGCGGTTCGGCCAGCAGCTGGAGGGTTCCGATGATCGAGAAGATTCCGGTCAGGGTGATTGCGGGAACAACCAGCGGAATCTTGATCGACCAGGCGATCCGAAATTGCCCCGCCCCGTCGAGGCGAGCCGCCTCGTAAATCTCAGTCGGAATCGCCAGCAGCGCCGAGTAGATGATCAGCATGTTGTAACCGACAAAGACCCAGGTGACCACGTTCGCGATTGCCCAGAGCACCAGGTCTGCTGAGAGGAAGTCGATCTTTTCGGTGACCGCGGTGAACGGCGACAGGTTCGGCGAGTAGAGGAAGCCCCACATGATTGCGGCGATAACACCGGGAACGGCGTAGGGGACGAAGAACGCGAGACGGAAAAAGCGCTTGCCCTTCAGCAGCGGCGAGTCGAGCAGCAGAGCGAAGAGCAGTGCGAGCCCGAGCATGATCGGAACCTGCACGGCGCCGAACATCAGCACCCGGCCGACCGACTGCCAGAATGGTCCGTTCTGGAAGACCAGCACGTACTGGGCGAAACCTCCGAAGACCTCACGGGCTTGGCCGAAAGTTCCCTCGCGCTCAATCACCAGCAGCGACTGGTAGATCGCGTAACCGATCGGCACCAGGTAGAAGAGGGCGAACAGCACACCGAACGGCGCGATGAAAGCGATTACGGCTTTCGGATGCTGCACCTTCGGTTTCGGCGGGCGCAGCGACTTCGCTACTACCTTCGGTTTGGAAACTACAGAAGAGCTCATGACGCTGGTTCCTCTCGAAGGACGCGCACCGCTCCTGCGGGCACACGCAGGGTGCTGCTGATTCGGGTTTGGGTTACGATCTCGTGCCCGGTGCCGGGGATCTCGATGTCGGTGTCGCCGTGGTTGATCACGAACAGGTAGCTGCGATCAGCGTCGGTGCCCGTGAGCCTGCGGCGGACAATTTCGATACTGCCGTCGGATTCGGGGCCGAGGATTGTCGCCCCGGAGCTCTCGGTGATGGTGCGCAACAGATCGCGCAGTGATGGCGCATCCAACGCCGTCGCGGCATACCAGGCTTCGCCGGCGCCGAACGAGTTGCGGGTGATTGCCGGGATGCCCGGCAGCGGACCGTCGACGTAGCTGGCGACGATGTCGGCTCCCGTGCTGCGCAGGCGCTCACTCCAGAGGGTTGAGACCGCTCCGTTGTCGAGAGTGACCTTCTCGCCTTCGCGCACCGGCGCGAATTCCTCAACGGTGATGCCGAGCAGGTCTCGGAACGCTCCGGGGTATCCCCCAAGCCGCACGCGGTCATCTTCGTCAACGATGCCGCTGAAGAAGGTGATGAGCGTGTGGCCGCCAGCGGCGACGAAGTCGGAAAGATTTGCGGCCTGTTCGTCCGTCACCATGTAGAGGTTCGGAACAACTACAAGGCGGTACGCCGCCAGGTCAGCATCCGGTGCGACAATATCAACGGTCACACCCAGCTCGTGCAGGGCGGCGTAGGTGGCGTGAACCTGGTCGAGGTAACGCACCGAGTGTGACGGTCGCGACTCGCCGTCACCGGCCCACCAGGATTCCCAGCTGAAGATGATGGCGACGTCGGCGACAACGCGGCTCCCAACGATTTCGCCAAGGCGGTCGAGGGTCGCTCCGAGCTCAACAACTTCGTGCCAGAGCACGGTGTCTGTACCGGCGTGGGGAATAAGTGCAGAGTGAAACTTCTCCGACCCCTGCGGCGAGGCACGCCACTGGAAGAAGCAGATCGCTTCGGCGCCGCGGGCGACGTGGGTGAGTGAGTTACGGGTCATCTCCCCCGGCTTTTTCGCGATATTCAGTGGCTGCCAGTTGACGGCGCTGGTGGACTGTTCCATCAGCAGCCAGCGACCACCTTTCGCGAGCCCGCGGGTGAGGTCGGAGGCAAACGCCAGCTCGTTGCGCGGGTCAGCCAGGCGGTTGTCGAGGTAGTGGTCGTTGGCGACGATGTCCATCTCCGGCGCCCACGTCCAGTAGTCCAGGTTGCGGATGTGGGCAGTGACCATGAAGTTCGTGGTGACGGCGACCGTGCTGTGGCGACGGAGAACTTCGAGCTCGCTTGTGTAGTAGCCGAGCAGCTCATTGGAGCTGAAGCGCTGGAAGTCGACGACCTGGCTGGGGTTCCGGCTGGAGATAGTGAGCTTCGGGGTGGAGATCTCGCTCCATGTTCCATAACGCTGGCTCCAGAACGAGGTGCCCCACGCGGCGTTGAGAGCCTCGATGGTGGAGTACTTCGCTTCGAGCCAGAGCCGGAACGCCGCGTCCGTGTCAGCGTCGTAGCACAGAGCGTTGTGGCAGCCGAGCTCGTTCGAGACGTGCCAGAGGGCGATTGCCGGATGCTTCCCATAACGCTCGGCAACCTTCTCGACCAGCGCGAGGGCATACCCGCGGAACACCGGGGAGCTCGGGCAATACGCCTGACGGCCACCGCTGAACCGGGTGGTGCCGTCGGCCATCATTGGCAGGATTTCCGGATGCCGCGACGAGAGCCACGGCGGCGGCGAGGAAGTTCCCGTACCGAGGTTGATTCGAATGCCCGCACTGTGCAGCAGTTCGATGATGGTGTCGAGCAGGCTGAAGTTGTACACGCCGGGGCTTGGCTCGAGATTCGACCAGCCGAAGATGTTGATCGCGACGAGGTCGACGCCGGCCTGCTTCATCAGCTTGACGTCTTCCGCCCAGACCTCTGGGCCCCATTGCTCGGGGTTGTAGTCACAGCCGTAGGCGATA
>Ga0247735_1000236_pt1 | contig 23538 bp, 23 predicted proteins | sample UWRJL178409R2_FD_180934 | JGI IMG/M metagenome (GOLD analysis project Ga0247735, IMG submission 180934) | Plant litter microbial communities from Arlington Agricultural Research Station in Wisconsin, United States - UWRJ-L178-409R-2 | ecosystem: Environmental > Terrestrial > Plant litter >... | reverse complement strand
GGGAAGAAGAGAATTTGCCTCCCTGCGCTGGCATGATCCAGATCAGGTTCGACGGTCGAAGCTTGGAGAAGCTTCCTCTCAGCCCGGCATACCGGACTCCCGTGTTCGTTATCCAGTCTAGGCTCCCACTCTGGACTTACGCATCTTCGCTGAACTTCATGAGGACGCCAGGCACAAGGACCTTCCCCCGTGGCGGCGCGCACCGGTATTCCTGGCATCGGCGCGTTCTCGCGAGGCGATCACTTCCTCACGAGGGAAACGTCGACGGTCTTCCCAGAACCGGCAACACCTGAACTGGCCGCGGCGTGCCCGTCCGCACCACATCTCGATGAGGACACGGCCCCGGCACTGGGCGATACCAGGGCGAGCGCGAACTAAAACGACATCCCTTCCCCAGCCAAACGTTTGAGGTGCTGTCCGGACAATCACGGAGGTGTTGACCGTATCGGGGTCCCACAATTCCGGCTTCACGCGCCTCGGGCTCCGGATCGTCGACTTGACGGGCTCGACATCCTCGCCTTCCTCTTCCGGGGATGCGGTCCGTTGGTTCGACTGATACGTCCTCCCCCTGGCGCAGTGATCACCTCTCGCGCGACAGCACTATCAGGGGAATGACGCGATCCGTTTTTTCCTTGTAGTCGGCATAATCAGGAAACAGCGAGACCATCATCGACCACAGGGCGGGACGTTCCGTCTCGGTTGCCTCCCTCGCGGTGGCCCAAAATGCATCTGGCCCCACGTTCAGCCAGACACGAGGGTTATCGAGCAGGTTGAGGTACCAGACGGGGTGCGCCGGAGCCCCACCGAGGGATGCGCAGATAACGAAGGTGTCTTCGTGCGGACCATAGATCAGGCAGGTACGGCGCCACTGCTGCGACTTGCGACCCTGAGTGGTAATCAGCAGCAGGGGCGCGTTGAAGCGGAACACCGGTTCGGCTCCTCCTGTGGCGAGGTACTGGTCGATCTGGCCCCGCACAAACGGGTTGCCGTTGTCGAGGATCGGTGCTGGCGCATCTAGGAGAGTCATCCCCCCACGATAGGTGCGTCCCCCGCGACGTGCCCCATACGAGGTCATTCGTCGAGCATCTGCACCAGTTTGTTGACCGTTCGCAAGTTTCGCGCAGTAAATAATGTGTCAAGCCTGGTGAAAAAGTTCTTGGGGAGTTTGCTTTTCAAGATCCCGTCCGGGCACCACTGGTAGATGGCCTCAGCACCGAGCGCCAGTCTTTCCGGCGCAAGCTCTTCGTCGGTTGGTCTGACGATTTCTGATAACGCGGGCATCCGGTCGACAAAGGTGATCACCATCCGTGAGGGATCCGGCGAGTCTGCCAGGGGGTTTTCCCTGGCTATCCGCTGCAGGCGACCGGCGGGGATCACCATTATCCGCGACTCCACCGACGTACGCTTTAGCAGGTAAGTTTCGAGTTCGGCAACAGCCGCAGCATCCACCGGCACCGAGGAGTCGAACACGATATTGCCACTCTGCAGGTGAGTGCGCACCTGGCTGTAACCCAGGTCGGCAACAATGGTGCGCAGGTCCGCCATCGCGATGCGCTTCGCGGTCCCGACGTTGATGCCGCGCAGCAGCGCGACCTGGCGGTGGTTAGTCACGCTGTTAGATTTCCAGCGCTGCCCGGCGAGAGCGGTTCTTACGGATCATTTTCAGCGCAGGGTAAATCGCGAGGAACAGTACCATCGGGGCCCGCACACCAGCATTGCGCACGTTGTGGCGTTGGTAGGTCCGCTCGAATCGCGTGACGTAGTAGAGGTAATCCCGTGGCGAGTCGTCGATGCGGCGAGCGCTCATTCCCGCGACCATCGACGACACGTACGCCACTTTCAGGCCGTGCTGGTGCAGGTGTACGGACAGGTCGATGTCTTCGTGCAGTTCGTCGTCGACGTCGAGGCACACTTCCGCGCGAATAAGCTGCCAGGCGGTAGCCCTGATCGCCATGTTGCTGCCGAAGACGAACGAGTACTCACGGAACAGCCGCAGCATGGCGCGACGCATCTTGTCATCGGCCCGAAGTCCCAGTTTCACCAAGGGCATGTCGTAATAACTGACCGGCCCGGTGGATGCTGCGACAGATGGGTTCGCGAAGGCACGCTGCACTTCCTCAACCCAGGTTGGATCGAGGATCGAATCGGCGTCGATCCGCCCAAGCACATCCCCGGTCGCCGCATCCAGGCCGACGTTCCTCGTCGGGATGAGTCCCTGCACCTTGTCCTGGCGAAGGTAGAGAATGGGGGCCGTCGGATGTTCAGCCTGCAACTGCGTCACGATCTTCGCCGTGTCGTCAAGCGATTTGTTATCAACAACGATGATTTCGTGTGCGGCAACGGTTTGTCCGAGCGCGGCGAGTACACAGGCGCGGATTCTCCTGTCCTCGTTAAAGGCAGGTATCACGATGGAGACGGACGGCATCTGGCTCGGCATGTTCTCTCACCCTAGTGGGGGCAAGCCCTTACTCCACAGGGATTGTCCCAGACAGAATTCGTTGGAGGTAGCGGTCCTGCCAAGATGCTGCGATACAGATTGCCTCTGAGCTAAACAGATTTTGCAGTTGGTACGGTGTTGTCACGGTCAATTGAAAGGACCACATGTACACCTGGCCCGGTTCGGCATACCCCCTTGGCGCCACCTTTGATGGAAACGGCACCAACTTTGCGATCTTCAGTGAAGTGGCCGACAAAGTAGAACTCTGCCTCTTTGATGAGGCGGGCGAAGAAACCCGCGTTGAACTCATTGAAGTTGACGCCTTCGTCTGGCACGCGTACCTCCCCCAAATTCAGCCCGGGCAGCGTTATGGCTACCGGGTACACGGTGACTACGACCCCGCGTCGGGAAACCGGTGCAACCCCAACAAACTTTTGCTCGACCCCTACGCGAAGGCGACTGTTGGTGACATTGACTGGGACCAGTCGCTGTTCGCCTACAACTTCGGCGATCCGGACTCGCGCAACGACGAAGACTCTGCCACCCACATGATGCTCGGTGTGGTCGTGAACCCGTTCTTCGACTGGGCCGGTGACCGCCGCCCGAACACGTCGTATTCGCAGAGCGTGATTTACGAGGCGCATGTGAAGGGCCTCACCCAACTGCACCCGGGAATCCCGGACGACATCCGCGGCACATACGCGGCGATCGCGCATCCGGCGATCATCGAACACCTGCAGAAGCTCGGCGTTACCGCCATCGAACTGATGCCGGTTCACCAGTTTGTGAACGACAGCACCCTGCAGGAGCAGGGCCTGTCGAACTACTGGGGCTACAACACCATCGGTTTCTTCGCTCCCCACAACGGCTACGCTGCCGCCGGCCAGCTCGGCCAGCAGGTGCAGGAATTCAAGGGAATGGTGCGCGCACTGCACACCGCCGGCATCGAGGTCATCCTCGACGTGGTGTACAACCACACGGCGGAGGGCAATCACCTCGGTCCGACCCTGTCCTTCCGCGGCATCGACAACTCCGCCTACTACCGCCTGATGGACGACGAGCAGCAGTACTACATGGACTACACGGGAACGGGTAACTCGTTCAACGTGCGTCACCCGCATTCGCTGCAGTTGATTATGGACAGCCTGCGCTACTGGGTGACGGAGATGCACGTCGACGGATTCCGTTTCGACCTTGCCTCCGCTCTCGCCCGGGAGTTCTATGACGTCGACCGGCTGTCGACCTTCTTCGAGCTTGTGCAGCAGGACCCGGTGGTCTCCCAGGTGAAGCTGATTGCCGAGCCGTGGGATGTGGGACCCGGCGGGTACCAGGTCGGCAACTTCCCGCCGCAGTGGACGGAGTGGAACGGAAAGTACCGCGACACCGTGCGCGACTTCTGGCGCGGCGAACCAGCCACCCTCGGTGAATTTGCCTCGCGCATCACCGGTTCCGCCGACCTCTACGAACACTCAGGGCGACGCCCCGTGGCCTCGATCAACTTCGTCACAGCCCACGACGGATTCACTATCGCCGACCTGGTGTCGTACAACGAGAAACATAACGACGCGAACGGCGAGAACAACAACGACGGCGAATCGCACAACCGCTCGTACAACTTCGGGGAAGAGGGCCCCACCCACGACCCCGCCGTCCAGATACTGCGCTCGCGCCAGCAGCGCAACTTCCTGGCAACCCTGCTGCTGTCCCAGGGCGTCCCGATGATCCTGCACGGTGACGAGTTGGGTAGGAGCCAGCTGGGCAACAACAACACCTATGCGCAGGACTCCGAACTCAGCTGGGTGCACTGGGACCACGCGGACGGCCCCCTCATCGAATTCACGGCAGCGCTGGCCCGTCTGCGCAAGGAGCATCCCACTTTCCGCCGGAGCAGATTCTTCGACGGACGCCCCGTCCGCCGCAGCGAGGGTGAGCCCCTTCCTGACATTGTCTGGCTGCAACCGGACGGAACGGCGATGGCCCCGGAAGATTGGGGCTCCGGCTTCGGTCGTGCCATTGGGGTGTTCCTCAACGGTGACGGTATTGGTGGTCGCGACCCCCGCGGTGAACGCATTACCGACCGCCACTTCATCGTGATGTTCAATGCCCACGATGAAGTTGTGGACTTCACGGTCCCGATCGACGAGTACTCCCCCGTGTGGGAGATCGTTGTCGACACCGCCGGTGTCAGCGCCGATTCAGAGCTGCGGACCGCCGGATCCACCATCGCGGTTGGCGAGAAGTCGCTGATTGTCCTTCGTGCGTACGTGGAACCGGAGATTGAAGCAGACCATTCCGTTGCCGCATCCCTCGCCGTGCTGGTCGGCTCCACCGCAGATGACGCCCCGACCGCCCACCCGGAGGTCTGATCAATGACTATCCCCATCTCGACGTACCGACTGCAAATCCGCGAAAGCTTCAATTTGGATGCAGCGGAGAAGACGGTCGCCTACATCCGCGACCTCGGCGCGGACTGGCTCTACCTTTCTCCGCTGCTGCGGGCCACCACGGGTTCCGACCACGGCTACGACGTTGTCGACCATGCCGTCATCGACCCGGCACGCGGTGGGGCCGACGGGTTGGAGAAACTGGCCACCACTGCCCACACCAGCGGACTTGGTGTGCTCATCGACATCGTGCCCAACCACATGGGAGTCGAAGACCCCGCGCAGAACTCGTGGTGGTGGGACCTGCTGCGCCTCGGCCAGAAGTCGCGCTACGCGGAAGCTTTCGACGTTGACTGGAAATTCGGGAACGGCAAAGTGCGCATCCCGGTCCTTGGCGGAACGGTCGCGGAGGCACTCGCCGCCGGCGAGATCAGTGTCGTCGGCGATGAGCTGCACTACTTCGACAACCGGTTCCCCCTCGCCCCGGGAAGCGCAAACGCCGGTGATGCAGTCGCGGTGGTCCTCGAGCGCCAGAACTACGAACTGATGAACTGGCGTCGGGCGGATGCTGAACTCAACTACCGGCGTTTCTTCGCCGTGAATACCCTCGCCGGTATCCGTGTGGAAGTCCCCTGGGTCTTTGAGGAATCCCACAAGGAAATCCTGCGCTGGATCAATTCCGGCCTCGCCGACGGCCTGCGGGTCGACCACCCCGACGGCCTCGCCGATCCCGGCCGCTACCTCGACGATCTCGCCACCGCATCCGGTCGCACCGAGGTCTGGGTTGAGAAGATCCTGGAGGGCGACGAGCAACTGCCCACCTACTGGGCAACCGCCGGGACCACCGGGTACGACGCCCTCGCCGACATCGACCGGATCCTGGTGGATCCCGCCGGTCGGAACGCCCTGGACGCACTGGATACCCGCCTGCGCGGTCGCGCCCAGCCGCTGTCGTGGTCGACCTTGATCCACGGAACCAAGCGCACCATCGCCGATACCATCCTGCGTTCGGAGGTGGTGCGACTGGAGCGACTGCTTCCGCAGCCAATCGCCCGCGCCGACGATGCCATCGCCGAACTACTCGCCTGCTTCCCCGTGTACCGCTCCTACCTGCCCTTGGGTGTCGAGCACCTGGAGGAGGCAGCGGAACTGGCGAAGAAGCATCGCCCCGAACTGTCTGTCGCCGTGGACGAATTGGTTCCGCTGCTGTCTGATGCTTCGCAGCCGATCGCCATCCGGTTCCAGCAGACCTCCGGCATGGTTATGGCCAAGGGTGTCGAGGACACCGCCTTCTACCGATACAACCGGCTGTCGTCCCTCACGGAGGTTGGCGCAGACCCCGCAGAATTCTCGATCGACGCCACAGAGTTCCACCGCAGGCAGATCGTGCGGCAGGCGAGTTTCCCGGCGTCGCTGACGACCCTGTCCACGCACGACACCAAACGAGGCGAAGACACCCGCGCGCGGATCTCAGTGCTCGCCGAGATTCCGCAAGTCTGGGAGGAAGCACTCACCCTGCTGCGCGCACGGGCACCGCTCGGCGACGGTCCGTTGGAGAACCTGCTGTGGGAGGCCATTATCGGATCCTGGCCCGCCTCCCGAGAGCGGCTGCACGACTACGCCCAGAAGGCCGCCCGCGAAGCGGGAAGCTCGACCGGCTGGACCACACCGAACGCCGACTTCGAGAAGAGAATGCACGAACTGATCGACAGTGCTTTCGACAACCCGGAAGTCGCCGAGATTATCGAATCCTTTGTTGCCGGGGTCGCCCAGGCAGGGTGGTCGAATTCACTGACTGCCAAACTCATCCAGCTCACTGCACCCGGGGTTCCCGACGTTTATCAGGGAAGCGAACTGTGGGAGACCAGCCTGGTGGATCCAGACAATCGCCGCACCGTCGACTTCGATCTGCGTCGGAGCCTGCTTGCTGACATCGACGCGGGGGCGAAGCCCCCCATCGATGAGTCTGGGGCGGCGAAACTACTTGTCACCGCGAGCGCACTTCGACTGCGTCGCGACCGGCCCGAATTGTTTACACGGTATGCCGAACTGCCCTCCATCGGATCGGCGGCACATCACGCCATCGCCTTTGACCGCGGCGGCGCGGTCACCGTTGGCACACGCCTTCCCCTCGGCCTGTTGGCCGGCGGCGGGTGGAAGGATTCGGCGGTATTGCTTCCTTCCAGGCCCGTGGTCGATGTGATCACCGGTCGCAGCTACGAAGGTGGCACACTACTCCTCGCCGACCTGTTGTCCGTGTACCCGGTTGCACTCCTCGCGCAGGTGAAGTCGTGAGCGCCGCCACCGGGACTACCGTGTGGGCTCCGAATGCCCGCCGCGTCACCCTGCGCAGCAGCGGCATCGACACCGCACTGACGGCAGGTGATGCCGGTTACTGGCATACTTCGGTCACCGTTCCGCCGGCCGGAGAATACGGGTTCCTGCTCGACAACAACCCCACACTGCTCCCCGACCCGCGGTCGCGCCGCCAGCCTCATGGCGTACACGGCGCCAGTGCGGCATTCGACCATCGCGAACACCAATGGAGCGATCAATCCTGGACCGGTCGCCAGCTCGCCGGCGGTGTGATCTACGAGATGCACGTCGGTACCTTCACCCCGAAGGGCACCCTCGATGCCGCAATTGACCGGCTTGACCACCTCGTCGACCTTGGAATCGACTTTGTCGAGGTGCTTCCCGTCAACGGATTCAACGGAACGCACAACTGGGGCTACGACGGTGTCGCCTGGAACGCGGTACATGAAGGCTATGGCGGCCCTGCGGCCTACCAGCGCTTCGTCGACGCGTGCCACCAGCGTGGGCTCGCGGTCCTGCAGGACGTCGTTTATAACCACCTTGGCCCCAGCGGCAACTATCTCCCCTTGTTCGGGCCGTATCTGCACGAGGCCAGCGCCAATACCTGGGGTTCATCGGTCAACCTGGAGGAGGATGCTGTCCGCCGGTACATCCTTGACAATGTGCACATGTGGATGAGCGACTACCACGTTGACGGCCTGCGGCTTGATGCCGTACATGCGCTTGTGGACACGAGTGACAAACACATCCTGCGCGAGATGGCAGAGGAAACCGAGGCCCTGAGCGCTTTCCTTGGGCGCCCGCTCACCCTGGTCGCGGAATCCGACCTGAACGATCCGACCCTCATCATGCCTCGCGAAGCCGGTGGATATGGTCTGGGCGCCCAGTGGAGCGACGATTACCACCATGCTCTGCACGTGGCACTCACCGGTGAGACAACCGGGTACTACGCCGACTTCGCCTCGCTGGGAGCGCTGGCGAAGGTCTCGACGGGCGGATTCTTCCACGATGGGACATACTCGTCGTTCCGGGAGCGCAACCACGGGCACCCGATCGACCCGGCCGTGCCCACGTGGCGGCTGGTTACTTTTTCCCAGGACCATGACCAAATTGGCAACCGCGCCATCGGTGACCGGCTGACGGCAAGCCTCGACTACGGTCAGCTGGCGATCGCCGCGGTACTCACCCTGGCCGGACCGTTCACACCCATGTTGTTTATGGGTGAGGAATGGGGTGCGTCCACCCCCTGGCAGTTCTTCACCTCTCATCCGGAACCCGAACTGGGCACTGCGACGGCAGAGGGGCGGATCGCCGAATTTGAGAAAATGGGTTGGGACCCGGACGTGGTTCCAGATCCCCAGGATCCGGAGACCTTTGAGCGCTCCAAACTCAATTGGGATGAATCGCTGGAAGGCGACCATGCCCGCCTCCTGCAGTTGTATCGCGACCTCGCGGTTCTGCGTCGGAGTCGTCCGGAACTCACGGATCCGCGGTTCGACCATCTCGAGGCGACATACAGTGACGTCGACCGGTGGTTTTTGCTGAAACGCGCGGGGCTTTCGGTGCTGGTGAATTTCGGGGACGGACCGCTGAGTCGTACGTTGGCCACGGCATCGACGATGCTCCTGGCAACCGACGACAGTGTGGAAATTGATGGGTCCACCCTCATCCTTCCGCCGCATTCCGCCGTGATTGTGACGCACTGAGAGCAGCGAACAGCCAGTTGGTCGGGACATTCACCGTCGTGTGATGGTGTCAAGGGGTCGGTCCATCATTGCCGCGGTTTAACCGCCGTGTTTCAATAATGGTTACCCCAACGGTGGGGTATCCCGGTTGTCCTCCGGGCGCTGTAGAAAGGACTTGAAATTGGCAATTTCCCATCCCCAGGCCCGCGAGTCACGTCATGAGCCCGTCATCGCGCTTGTCACCGAAGACGTTTTCAGCGTGATGACGGAACATGACACCATCGGTTATATCCACAAGGTTGGTTCGGTTTTTGTTGCCTTGAGCGGCGACGTATTGAGCCACTCTGTCGAAGTCGGACAGTCCCTCACATGGGATCAGGCTCTGAAAATGGTTCGAAATCACGCACATTGATTCTGATGTGATCAATCTCACCCCGGCAGGCGGCCGCTTCCAAAGTGGCCGCCTGTTCGTTGGTGCCCGTGGTGACGCAGCGGGCCGGCCGTCATCGCAATGACGACACGCGTGATAGTTGTCTCAGATACCCACGTGCCCCAGCGCGCCCATGGCTTGAGCCGCGGTTTATGGGCGGACATCGATGCAGCGGATGTGGTGATCCACGCCGGCGACTGGATCGACCCCGCAGTGCTCGACGCGTTTGAACAACGCGCACAACGTCTTGTCGGTGTTTACGGCAACAACGACGGTGCGGAAATACGACAGCGACTCCCGCAGGTAGCAGCCGCGACAATCGAGGGACTTCGGATCACGGTTGTACACGAAACGGGTCCCGCCAGCGGCCGCGAGCAGCGCTGCGACCGCGATTTCGCTGGGTCGGATCTGTTGATCTTTGGGCACAGTCATATTCCCTGGGACAGCGTCTCCAGCGCGGGGATGCGGTTGTTGAACCCTGGCTCCCCCACTGACCGACGACGCCAGCCCGCGTGCACCTACCTCCGTATGGTTATCGACGTCGGCAGGATTGTCGCCACCGAACTGGTGGTGACCGACCGGACGCTGACCTGACCTGTCCGGTGGGAAACCGGCGGACGTCAGCTGCAGAAGTCCGCGATCGTACGTTCGAGGACCTCGGCCAGCCGGAGCACGGAATCGACGGTTGCCCATTCCTCATCCGCGTGGGCGCCACCGCCGTCCACACCGAAGACGAGGCAGTCGATCCCGGCTTCGCTGATCAGGCCGGCGTCTGTCCAGAAAGGTTCACCACGCTCCGCCGGGACCCGCCCAAGGATCTGCATTGCTGCAGCCTTTACAGCCTCGACGATTGGGCTGCCTGCTTGTGTCTCGAACGCAGCTCGAGCAACCAGTCGGCTGAGTGTGAAGTCCAGACCGCTGGGAGCACAGCAGGCCGCGATAAGGTTCCGCAGCTCGTCCTCGATCCGGTCGGGATCGTCTCCGGGGAGGATCCGCCGCTCAATGCTCAGCTGGCAACTTGGGGCCACGGTAGCGGCGTCCACTCCGCCGCGGATGGCTGATACACGCACGGTGCCGTGGCCCAGGAGGTGATGTGATTTTCGGTTGCGGAGTTCTTCCGAGAGCGACTCCAAGCCCTGCAGGATGGCCCCGGCCCCTGCGATGGCGTCCAGCCCGAGTTCAGGTTGCGAACCGTGGGCGGAACGCCCAACCACCTCCACGTCGAACCAGGCGAATCCACGGTGGGCCACTGTCAACTCCAGCCCGCTCGGTTCAACAACAATGGCGGCGTCCGTCCGGCAGTGCCTGACTACTTCCTCCGTACCGGTGCTCCCAAACTCCTCGTCAGCGACGAGGGCGACAACGATGTCTCCACGATGCGGCAACCGAGCGGCCTGGGTGGCTGCCACGATCATGGCGGCGACACCGCCTTTCATGTCGAAAGTACCGCGCCCAAAAATGTTTCCATCCGCTATTCGAGTGGTGAGAGCCTGCCCCTTATAGGTCGAAATCCCGACGGTGTCCAGGTGCCCATTCAGCATCAGGGACCGGCCCCCGCCTGTTCCCGGTGAGGTCGCAAGAAGCGAGGGATGTCCGGGACGGGATTCCAGCCGCTCGACAACGAAACCGCTGTCGCGCAACCAGGCTTGACACACGTCTGCGATGGCTGCCTCACCGTCGGCTCTGGAAACGAGGTCGCTGTTCACGGAAGGAACTGCGACAAGCGCGCTCAACAGGGCGAGGGGATCATCGTGCATGACGGCAATCGTACGGCCGGTAGCAGCTTGGCACAGTGGCAACCAACGAAGCGGATTTCCGCAATATCAGCCGGGTGGTGACGGGGCAACCCCGCGCACGGCCAAAGGGCACCATGTGAAACTGAGCGCATGCGTTCCCGTGCCGTGCACACTTACCGCGCGCGTCGCGCATCGAAGCGGGTTCGTTGCAGGGCCTCGGTCGACGGCGGGCAATTGTTCGACAGCACCCTTCCGGCGGTGGCGGGGATCTTCGCATCCGTTGGCGCGCTGATTATTCGCAGGACAAGGTCCTGCCGTTCCCATCCGGCACGCACGGCCACTGATCGAAGAGGAGTCACAGATGACACAAGTAATTGAGAGCATTGACGTCGACGTTCCCGTCACCACTGCCTACAACCAGTGGACACAGTTCGAATCGTTCCCCCACTTCCTGAGCTTCGTCGAATCGATCGACCAGGTTGACGACACGGTGACGCATTGGAAAGTCAAGGTCGGCGGCGTTGAACGTGAATTCGATGCACGCATCACCGAGCAGCATCCCGATGAGCGAGTGGCCTGGAACAGTATCGGCGGCGAAACTAACCACGCAGGCGTTGTTACTTTCCATCGACTAAGCGACTCGCAATCACGGGTCACCGTTCAGCTGGACTGGCAGGCGGAAGGGCTTGTCGAAAAGGCGGGGGCAGCACTGGGCTTCGACGACCGCGCCGTCAAGAGTGACCTGAAGCATTTCAAGAAATTTATTGAAGAAGCTGGGGGCGCCACCGGCGATTGGCGGGGTGACATCGGCCGGGTCGAAAACTAGGCAGCACAGAGGACTCCGGTATCGCCAATATTGATAGGCGGCGAGCCGGGGGCTACTCTGCGTACAGACGCACGATCGAACGGCACCCGGGGTTAGAGGACGGAAATAAATTACGTGGGCAAGATTCTGTACGGAGATTCAGGTGTCGAGATTGTTTTCGATGACCGTGATATGGCGCATTTGCAACTGGTGATCGGCGCGAAACTCCGTCGGCGGGAGAGCTTCTTCTTCTCGTGGAAGGACGACCCCAGTGTTGGGGATGGCCGCAGCAGCATCTGGATCGACGCGGCAATCCCGCTGTATTTTAAGTACTACGGAAGCAAGCAGCCAACGATTAACAGGGAGTGGCTCGAGCTGTTGACGCTATCGGCCAACTCGGCGCAAGGTATGCAATTCATGGACGAGCCACACGGTAACAACGGTAACTCAGACCCGTCGAAGGCCAAGTAGACCCCTCACCGCACTCCGGGGTTGTCCTTCCGGATCACGGTGTTTAGCCCCAAATCGTCGTTTCCCGACTGGTCAAGGTGCCAGATCGGGAGCGGCGGTTATCCCGAACTCATGCCGCAGTGCACTGCGAGCCGCATTCCATCCCGATTGCCCGTGGACCCCTGGTCCCGGCGATGTGGCAGCGGAACATAGATAAATCCCCGGCATGGGGGTGCGCCATGGTTCCCAGAACGTCGGTCTGCGCAGCAGCTGCGGGAGGCTGACTTCGCCGGCGGAAATATCCCCACCAATGTAGTTGGGATTGGAGATTTGTACGTCCATCGCGGATGCCGATGTAGAGGCAAGGACAATGTCCTGGAATCCGGGGGCAAATCGTTCGATCTGCGCGGTCACTGCCTGGGCACGATCCACCGGTGAGCCGTGCGGCACGTGGGTGTAAGCCCACAGCACATGTTTTCCCGTCGGCGCTCTGGTCGGATCAAACGGTGAGGGCTGGGCGACAAGGACGTACGGGCTCCTGGGCATTCGCCCCTGCGCAACCTCGCGTTCTCCCCCCGCCGTTTCTGCTCGAAATCCACCAAGATGCAGTGTCCCGGCCTCCGCTAGTCGATTGTCCGACCAGGGTACGGCTGTATCCAGCGCGAAGTCGATCTTGGCGATCCCCGGTCCGTAGCGGTATCGGCGCAGCGCTCTGGCGTAGTTATCCGGGACGTCTTCGCCGGCCAAGGCAAGCAGGGCACGCGGAGTTGTGTCCGCCAGGACGACTCGAGCGCTCGGAAGTTCGGACAGGGAGGTGATTGTGGTGTCCGTGACAATCGTGCCGCCATGAGCTTTCAAATCCGTTGCGAGGGCATTCGTGATGGCCTGGCTGCCGCCCATGGGCACCGGCCAACCCCGCGCATGAGCGTGGGTGGCCAGCACCAAGCCTGCCGCAGCTCCGGACAGGCTGGGTAACGCACGAATCGCATGGGCGATGACGCCGGTCAACAGGGCCGGGGCTGCCGCCTGACGGAACCGGGAGTTCCAGGTGACGGTGCCTTGGTCGAGAATTCGAAGCCCCAGCTGTCCCAGGACGAGGGGATGACGGGGCACCCGCAGGATGGTCGAACTCGCTATCTCTGCCAGTTCATCAACATGGTCCACCAGCGGTCCGAACAGGCGTCGCCAGGCCGGCCCGTCCTGCCCCAGTTCATCCGCGGTCCGATCCAGGTCTCTCCATGCCAGTGCTGCCCGCCCACCATCGAGCGGTTGCGCGTAGGACAGCGCGGGTACAACGAGCTCGATGCGGTCCTGCAGACCAAACGCACGAAAAAACGGCGACGCCAATGCCATGGGGTGCACGGCGGAGCCGACATCGTGGTGGAACCCTGGAAGTGTCAGCTCGGCCGTTCGCGCACCTCCGCCAATCGTCGACGCTCGTTCGTACACTGTCACGGACAATCCCGCGCGTGCGAGGGTGACGGCGGCAGCGAGGCCGTTCGGGCCCGACCCGATCACAATTGCGTCAACGCTTGTCATTCTGGCCCCTTTCTCATCGTGATTGGGGCTGTGCCAGGCGAGCAATGCGTTTGCGCGCAGCGACTTCGCTGGATGATGGGCGGCCCAACAACGCGGCGAGCATGGCCAAGACGATCCTTGTCATCGTTTTGGCTGGCCACCATGGTCGCCGAAGGCCGAGCATCCGTCGGTATTGTGGTTCGAGGGTAGCGACCGCGCCGGCGAAAAGGATCCGGTATCCCGGCATCACGGCTGCTCGCAGCGGCGGGTTTTTGATAAAGGTGAGGGCTTCAGCCACCCGTTCGTCGCTGACGAGGACGTTGGTGAATTCGGAGAGTTGCACGGCGAGTTCGCGTTTGCTCCGGGGCGGATCTGACAGTCCCATCAGTTCGCCCGCTGTGGCCCATTCGGAAACGTAGCGGTCAGCTCCGTCGGGGATGACCCCGGAATACTGCTGGTGGCAGCTCAGGAAGGCATCAGCGAAAACGACATGCACCCATCGGATCAGATCGGGATCCGCGGCGGAGTATGGACGGTCGGCACCGGAAGAGTCGGTGTAGGTACCAGCGACCCTCTTATGCATCGAACGAACAAACGCTGATCCCTCGTCGGCGCCGTCACGATCGGCAAAAGTAGTGGTGAGCACCCAGCGCACTGTGCCGGCCAGTCGTCCGAGGGGGTCTTCTCGGTACCGGGAGAAGTCGTGGACCCCCGCCATGGCGCCAGGATGCAGCGTCTGCATCAGCAATGCCCGCAGGCCGGCTACCAGCACCGGGGTTCCCCCGTTCACCGCCCACACTGCGGAACCGGGTCCAAAGTAGCCCGCGTCTGCCCCCTTCTCCAGCCCGGCGACCCAGGGTGGGGCGCCATCCGGAGATCCCGAGAAAGCAGTGAGCAAGTAGCCGCGGATATCCCGGACTCCGGCACGGAGTGAGGGCAGTTTCATGCGAGTGCCGTCCCAAAAAGAAGCCCTAGTAGGTAGGTTGCCCCTGCAGCTCCAAAACCGATGGCCAGCTGGCGTAGGGCTCGTCTGAGCGGCGATGCACCGGAGAGCAGCCCCACGACAGAACCGGTTCCCGCCAGTGCGATTCCCACAAGCAGGCAAGCCACCACGACGGCAGTCCCTCCCGTCATACCGAAAAGGTAGGGAATGATGGGGATCACTGCCCCGCTGGCAAAAAAGCAGAAGCTGGACAGGGCCGCGCCGATACCGGTCCCCACCGCCTCATGGCGGTCGACCTGATCAGTTTCGAGGGTGGAGTCGCCGGTGGCAGGAAGGTCGCCAAGGACCTGCCGTGCTTTATCCACCGCAGCGGCCTCGGCCATTCCACGGGCGCGATACACCAGCGTGAGTTCATTCGCGTCAACGTCCAGAAACTGCAACGCCGTCTGCGCTCCAGTTCCGGTCGCCGAGGCATCAAGCAATTCCCGCTGGGATCGCACGGACACGTACTCCCCTGCCCCCATCGACAGGGCCCCGGCGAGAAGTCCCGCGATTCCGGTCAACAGCACGGTGGCATTGGAAACGCCGGCTGCCCCGACCCCGAGGACGAGTGACAGATTGCTGACTAATCCGTCGTTTGCCCCGAACACCGCGGCCCGGAAGGTTCCGCTCAGCCGACTTCGTCCCCGGGCGGCGAGCCCGCGGACAACTTCCTCGTGGATTCGTTCGTCTGCAGCCATGGCATCTGTCGCGTGTCTGTCCCGGTCGTATGGTGAGCGGGATTCGGCACGCTGCGCTAACGCCAGGACAAACACGGATCCAAACCGGCGGGCCAGGAAACCCAATATCCTCGTGCGCAGGTCGCCTCGCATCGGTTTTCCGATGTCGTCGCCGAGCAGTGCCACCCAATGCGCTTCGTGGCGGCCTTCCGCTGCCGCCAGTGCGAGAAGAATTTCGCGTTCCTCTCCGCTTCGACGGCCAGCGAGATCGCGGTACACCGCGGCTTCTGCACGCTCGTCCGCGAGATATTTGCGCCACTGCCGGAGCTCCTGGGGTGTTGCGCGCAGCGTCATCTCCCAAGTGTGCCAACTCCCGCTGTTTTTTTCCTGTCCCGGCCAGAGCAGACTGTTCTCTATGCCCATCGTTGATAACGCCGTGTATGTCAGAGGCGAACGCACTGCCAATCCCGACTCGCTGGAGAGCACGTACGAGATTCTTCGGGAGAGAGATGGTTTCGCGTGGATCGGGTTGTATCGTCCCAACGCAGATGAGGTCCATTCGGTGGCCGAAGAGTTCGGCCTTCACCACCTTGCTGTGGAAGACACACTGGCGGGACACCAGCGCCCCAAACTCGAACGATACGGTGACACGTTGTTCATCGTGCTCCGCCCCGCTCGCTATCTCGACGACACAGAACAAGTCGAATTCGGTGAGGTCCATTTGTTCATCGGGCCAGACTTCGCCATCACTATCAGGCATGCGGAGTCGCCTGATCTCGCGCTGGTACGTAAACGGCTTGAGTCCAATCGAGAGCTCTTGGCGCGTGGACCCCGGGCGGTGATGTACGCGATCCTCGACCAGGTCGTAGACGAATACCTGCCCGTCGTTGCTGGGCTGGAAACGGACATCGATGAGATCGAGGACCAATTGTTCGGCGACGACCCTACGGTGTCCCGGCGGATTTACGAGCTCTCACGAGAAGTCATATCTTTCCAGCGTGCCACGCAGCCGTTGGTCGGCATCCTCACCGAACTGAAAAATTGGTTGCGCCAGGACGAGAGCGCACTGGAGTTGCGGCGCGATGTGCGCGATGTTGAAGACCACGCCATTCGGGTTGTGGACCGCGTCGACGGCTTTCGGGCGCTTCTGCAGAACGCCCTCATTACCCATTCCACGCTAATCGCCCAGAAACAGAACGATGAAACTCGCACCCTCACCGAGACAAGCCTCCGGCAGGGAGAACAGGTCAAACGGATCTCATCGTGGGCGGCGATCCTTTTTGCCCCCACACTGGTCGGCACGATCTACGGAATGAACTTCACGTTTATGCCGGAGTTGCAGTGGAAGTGGGGATACCCCTTCGCTGTGGCCCTGATGGTGGCGATGGGATTTGGGTTGTACACGGCGTTCAAGCGTCGTGGCTGGTTGTAGCCGAGCGAGGCATTGAGACGCGCCTGATTAGCCCCACCGTGCCGTCGAATCGTTGGTCGCGCCTGTGGGTGTCCGTTGGGAGAGAACGGCTCCCGGTACTGTCAGCAGGACCGGGAGCGCTTTCGCAACTGGGTCAGAAGTCGCCGCCGCCGAAGTCGCCGAAACCTCCCATGTCCCCGCCGCCGAAATCACCGGCCCCAAAGTCGCCGCCGCTATCCCCGCCGCTCGAGTCAGAACTGCCGTAACCGGAGTCGCCGCTCTCGCCGCTGTCCTCTCCAGAGGCATCGGTTGAACCGTCGGCCCCGGCATCCGGTAAGAATGCGCCAACCAGGGCCGAGCCAATGACGTACCCGGCCACCGTTCCCAGAAGGGAGCTGGCCATCATGCTGCCGAATCCCATTCCGCCGCCACCACCACGCGGTGCCATCGAGCGTTCCATAGTGCCGGGCTGGCGTAATTCGGAGCGAGTCGCCGATGATGCGAGAGAGGCCGCATCGTCGCCGCGGGGCTTGTCTCCCTCCGGCGCGTTGGCGGTCAGCTGATCGAACAATATGGTGCGCTGCTCCGGTGTGAGTTTGGTGAAGGCTTCCTTGTGCACTTCCTCAATGGTCTCCGGCGGCGCGGTGCGCAGAAGGTACCTGTAGCGTTCGACGGCAATGTCGTCCTCGCTGCGGGCAGCGTTGCCGCCGCGCCGATACTGCGGCGCGGCGGAGGGCTCCGCCTCTTCACGGCCAAAAAGTCGGTCTAAGAATCCCATTGCTGTACCGTCCCTGGTTGTGGAGCAATAACGCTACGGATGCGACCTGAACAGAAACTGAACCTTGACGGTCCTCCGAAGCACTCCACCCCAACTTGGCACACTGCACCGCACACTCACCAGCCCCCGGTGCCGGGTGCCCCCTTGAACGGACCAACGATTCGGCCGGTGATCCAACCGCCATAAAAGTCGCCTTCCTGCGCAACAACCGGCTCACCGTCAACGGTGCAGCGGTCCATGAGGGACGGATAGACAGCGACGCGGTCGGCCAATTGCTCATAGCCGGGTGTCGGGTGGGCATAAAACCACGCCGCCCGATCAGCACCCCCCACCGAAAGATACCCGGCCTCGCCCTTGAATTCACACATCGATCGACCCGGAGCGGGGTGCAAGATACCCTGCCCGAAAGCGCTGCGCGGAAGGTAGTAGACGGGAGGGTGGCTGGTTTCCAGAACTCGCACAACATCGCGGGTGTCAACAATGACCTGCCCGCCCAATTCGATGGTGACGTGCTCGCCCGTGATTTCCAGTCGCGGTGGTCGGGGATAGTCCCACACCGATTCTTGCCCTGGGCCTGGTTTTTGTGGGGTTTGCCGGTTGGAGGTCATGTCGTTCACGTTAGACGCCAAATCTTTTAGTATGCGGAGTGCCGACCGCAACCCGGTGGACGCGCACCCTAGCTGCTCCGAGAGTGAAGTATGCCGTTTTCCGCTCCAACGCCGACTCCAGGCCGGCTGCCCGCCTTTGACGGCCTTCGAGGGGTAGCCGCGTTTGTTGTCCTGCTTTACCACTTGTCGCTCATCGCGCGTCCGTTCCTGGACAGCGCAACACCGGCGGATGCATGGTGGTGGCTCACTCGCACTCCCCTGAAGCTGGCCACTGCCGGCACAGAGGCGGTGCTGGTGTTTTTTGTGCTCAGCGGCCTAGTTGTTGCTTTGCCCGCATTACGGGCGGGTTTTGGCTGGCCGTCTTACTACGTTGGCAGGATGTTGCGCCTTTATCTCCCCGTGTGGGCGGCACTTCTGCTGGCTGCAACACTGGTGATCCTGTTTCCGCGGGATTCCGCGGCTGTCACGGCTGCAGCGTGGATATCGGACTCAAACGCCACTTCAATATCCGTGCAGCGCCTCCTGCAGGAGGCAGGCCTGTGGAACGTCTCCTACAGCATCGACAATGTCCTTTGGTCGCTTCGTTGGGAAGTTGCTTTTTCGCTCGCGCTGCCATTTTTTGTTGCCGCCGCCATTCTTGTACGCCGTTTTGCCTTTGTGGCCGCCGGTGCTGCGATTGCGGCCAGTGTTGCCGGTCGACTCGTCGACCTTGATGCGCTCGTGTATCTTCCGGCATTTTTTCTGGGCACTATTTTCGCGACCCAATTACCCCGTCTGCTGAGGTGGTCTGAGTCCCGAAGCGCGTGGTTCTGGTGCGCCGCAATAATGACGTCCCTTCTCACCCTGATTGCGTCTTTCCTGACACGGGCTTTCATCCCGCCGGGCAGTGCGCTGAGCGCCGCTGTCTGGGGATTGTCCACTGCTGGCGCTGGCGGGTTGGTGCTGTGCTCACTCGGTTCCCCCGTGATGATTAGGATGCTGTCTCTTCGGTTTCCACAGTTCCTCGGCCGCATTTCGTTCAGCCTGTATTTGGTGCACGTCCCCCTCATTGCAACGCTTACTTTTATGTTGGGCGACCACCGCTGGTGGCTGGTGAGCCTCGTCGGCGTGCCCGCTTCGCTACTCGTCGGATGGCTTTTTTACCGAACGATAGAACGTCCCTCACATGCGCTGGCACGGACCGCGGCCCGTTTTTTCGCAGAGCTGCCGCGGCCAGCTCCTGTGCCCACAAACCGGTGACTTCTTCATCCGAAAATTGTGCGGATGTTAGCCGTCCGGCAGCCCGCATCCGCTGAATCTGATCGGGAGCCAGCGAGACGAAGTGGAAGACGGCTGCCGCCAGCTGAACGTCATCTCCCGCTGCGACGAGGAATCCAGTCCTGCCGTCGTCGATGATGTCAGCGGGTCCGTAGGGAACGTCATACGAGATCGGGACGCAACCCGCGGCCATGCTCTCAACCAAAACCAAGGGAAACCCTTCCGAGCTCCCGCTTGCCACCAAAAACGAAGCGGAGGCAAGATACTGCCGGGCTTCAGGCTCATATCCGTGGAAAGAGACGAGATGCGCAGCATCCAGTTCTGCGACCAACGACTGCAATTCCGCAAGTGTCGGCGCGTCTCCTGATCCGAAAATATCGAGTGTAATGGGCGGCATGACGCCGGTGGAGTGTGCCTGCTGCGCCGCGGCCACAACAGCGCGAATTGCATGATCCACACGTTTGCGGGCAGTCAGGTTGGCCAGGACGATTCCGCGGCCGACGGGACGCGATTCTTCCTCAGCCGGTATGGGCCAAAGACTGCGGCTGTTGGGGATAACGGCGATATTGCGAAGCGCCATGGTCTGTTTTGCGCGTCCATCCAGCCAATCGGAGATCGAGCGCACAAGTCGTGGTTGGTTGTGCGACCTCGCAGTTAGTTGTCTCCGCACGTCATCCCGCTGGCGGTGGGTCAGAAGCACGATCGAGTCGAACGCGCCTAGATCCTCGAACACTGCCTGCCGGGTTGGTCGCAGCGCGAACCCGTTCGGGGAAGCGTTCACTTGGGCGATCGAAGCGAGATGGGAACTGTGTACAACGTGGACGGTGACAACGTTCGTCCGGCGGTAGCCCAGCATAAATGTCGCGACGGTTTTCGAGTCGACGATCATAAAGCTTTGTTGGTCGGCCGTGAGTTCGTCGAGCCATGCCCGGTATAGTCCCCAGATACTGGTGAAGGTCCATCCTGGTTTTCCGGTGGGATCACAGACCACTATCGACCGACCGCCGAGGCGGCCGCGGGTGTCGCAGTCTCGACGGTCGCTGGCCACCAGTGTCCCATCCGGCCGGAGGTAGTCGACTTGCAGAGCGGTCGTTCCGTCTGGGCTGAACCGAGTACGTACGAGAACTATCGATTCTCCGCCGGGGTTGTCTCGAACTGCATCAGTAGTGGGCTCATGCGGACCAAGAGGCGAAAACACAGTAGTGCGAATCAGACCGGTAAGCGTTCGTCGCGTGAGCGTATGTTCGCGGAGCCAATCCCACAGATTCAGGACACGCATCCCGGGGATGACGTCAGAGCGCGCACGCAAACGCTCCGTCAGTTGGGGGTAATCGACCCGCGCGTCGAACGTGAGCACGTCGACCGGGGTCGCCCCGAGGCGAACGAACGCACGAGATCGGTGCAGCAGTGCGCTGGTCATTCCGCCAAAGTGATCGGACAATCCGAAGGTGAGGGCGAAGTGTCGGCCCCTGGGTAGAGCGACTGGGACGGCCTGGCGCAGTCGATTCTCGGCTTCAGCGGTCATTGGGTCAGGCTAGATAGTAGGGACCGTTCGCGAGCAGTGCTTTACACGGGACCCGCCGGACGCTATCAGGCGGCGATGCACGATGGGTGCTTCGTGCCTGGTGATCTTCATTGAACTGTGTTTGGCGACGTTATGTTCATTCACATTCCAGAAGTGGGCGCAACCCCTAAAACCTCGTCGGGGGCGGAGGTTAGCTATTACGTGGGCGCCTCCGCGCATCCATCCAGATCATAGCGAAGGAGTTCTCATGCAGGGAAAAATCATGTTTGTTCTCGGCGCAGCCGCTGGCTATGTCGTCGGCACTCGGACTGGACGCCAAGGTTATGAGCGTCTGAAAACGCAAGCCAAAAATTTCTGGCAAAACCCAAAAGTACAGAACACGGTTTCGCAGGCGGAGGACTTCGCCCGGGAAAAGCTTCCGGTTGTCGGCGAAAAGCTCAATAACACGGTGAAGAAACACGTTGCGCACTCGGATTCCGAAGAGTCCAGCTCTCGCCCCGCCGATGATTCAACTGCACCCGTCGACGAAACTTCGGCGCCGCCAAGTAACCAGGGCGGCCACGCAAATGGCTGAATATGCCACCCAAGAAGACGAATCGAGCACGGAACGCCAGAGTCTGGTTGGCCTCTTTCGTCAGATTCCCACCCAGATTTCCCGCCTCGTCCGGGACGAGGTTAGAGCTGCTCAAGCGGAACTGACTGCGAAGCTGAAAGACGCCGGCCTCGGGGCTGGGCTTCTTGCTGCGGCGGCAGTTGTGGGACTATACGCGCTTGGCGTCTTCATCGCGACAGCGATCATTGCCCTATCCACCGTCATTGCTCCGTGGCTGGCTGCGTTGATAATTGCCGTTGCTCTGCTCCTCGTCGCGGGCATCCTCGCATTCCTGGGATTAAGGAAGCTGAAGACAGGTGTGCCGCCAGTACCCACCGATTCCATTGAGAGTGTGAAGGCCGATATCCGAACAGTCAAAGGACTAAACCGATGAGCGAGCAACGCCCCGAACCAGCTCCGGATGCCGGAATCAATTTGATTCGCCTGGACGCTGACCGTGCACGCCACGATTTGGAAAATACCCTGGATGAAATCGAGGCTCGCCTTAATCCACAACGGGTCATCGAACCGGTAAAAAAGACAGTTGCTTCAGCAAAGTCGGCTTACAAAAATCGTCCCGTCGAATTCATCGCAGTCGCCGTAGGCATCATTGGTGCTCTCGGTGGTTTGGTCATCTGGGGTTCACGGGGGTCGAGCGGACGTGGCTGAAGAAGAAGGCCAGCGCGCCAGTGACCGTGCGGCTACCGCCCCCGATCCCGAGGATCCGCGCAAACCGGACTCTCCGACCGAATTGTCCAAGCCCGGGTGGATGTACATCTTTAGAAAAACCGTGCGCGAGTTTATGTCGGACCAGTGCACCGATCTTGCCGCAGCGTTGACCTACTTTGGAACACTGGCGATCTTTCCGGCACTCCTGGCATTTGTGTCGATCCTTGGATTGGTGGGAGACGCCGATCGAACGACGCAGGCCTTGTTGGATCTCGGGTCAGGGCTGGTTCCCGAAGAGACATTGAACGCCGCGCGGGAGCCGCTGACGTCACTAACCAGCTCGCCCGCTGCTGGGCTGACACTTGTCACCGGCATCCTCGGCGCGCTGTGGTCGGCGTCCGGCTTCGTCGGAGCGTTCGGCCGCGCAATGAATCGGATCTACGGAATCCAGGAAGGTCGCCCATTCTGGAAACTTCGTCCCGTGACTCTCCTGGTCACGGTGATAGCGATCGTCGCCGCGGTCATAGCCGCCGTCCTCGTTGTGCTCAGCGGCCCAGTTGCCGAACGCATCGGCTCCGTTATCGGTCTCGGTGACGGAGCGCTGCTCATCTGGAACATCGCAAAATGGCCTATCCTGGCGGCCCTGGCGGTTCTGGTCGTCGCCGTGCTCTACTACGCGACACCCAACGTCAAACAACCTAAGTTCCGCTGGATGAGCATCGGTGCGTTCGTCGCACTGCTGGTGTTGGTGGTGGCATCCGTCGGATTCGCGTTCTACGTTGCGAACTTCTCCAAATACAACGCGACATACGGTTCCATCGCCGGGGTCATCGTATTCCTCCTCTGGATTTGGATTGCCAATAACGCCTTGTTGTTCGGGGCCGAACTGGACGCGGAAATTGAACGCGGACGCCAATTGGAAGCGGGAATCGCCGCTGAAGAAAACATTCAGCTACCTCCGCGTGACACTCGACAGAGCGACAAGCAGGCAGAACAACACGCGAAGGATGTTCGTGCCGGACTCGATTTACGGCGCAAAAACAAACGGGCCGGTGAAAAACGTGCCGCCGCAGAGGCAGCGGAGGACAACGAAAAAGCGGACCAGCCGAACGCCTAGCTCCACAACACAAATGCCGCCGAGCGCACAATCTTGGGTTCTAACGGTCGTTGCAACACCCAGTCTTTCTGGGAGTTGCAACGACCGTGTCTTCGTTAACGGAAAAACCACACAAGAATCGCAAGTACACCGCTGAGGAGAAGGCTGCGTTCTTCACT
>Ga0247735_1000233_pt1 | contig 23717 bp, 21 predicted proteins | sample UWRJL178409R2_FD_180934 | JGI IMG/M metagenome (GOLD analysis project Ga0247735, IMG submission 180934) | Plant litter microbial communities from Arlington Agricultural Research Station in Wisconsin, United States - UWRJ-L178-409R-2 | ecosystem: Environmental > Terrestrial > Plant litter >... | reverse complement strand
TGGCCCATTCTCGACGATGAGGGCCGGGCCCTGCCGGTGTGGCGGCTGGTCCGCCCGACCGGGACGGAACGCATCCGTGCCTCGGCCCTTGTCGAGAGCCATTGGCAGGAAATCAGCGGCGAGTCCTGCGCCCCGCTCTGGGCTGCCGAATGCGACGATGCCGCACGGCGGATCGAGGTCGAACGGATCAACCTCGCGACCGGGCTGCTGTTGCCGGTCTGGAACCGGCTGCCCGATGACGACATCCGGGTATGGCGGATCGCGGATGCTGCCGGGGTCGCCATGCTTGGGCGGATCGTGTCGCCGGCGGGATTCGAAAAAATGGCGGCCGCGTTTAACGTGATGCTCGCCGTCACCCTGTCGCCGGAAGAAACGCTGCTGGCGGCGCGCGACGATAATGGCGCCGCCATTGCCGGGCTGCCGCCTGCTCGCCTGCGGCGCGTCCGCGTCAACGGCGATGCACGTCTCGAGATCAGGGATTATCCGCCACTGCGGCGTGAATGGCTCGTCTCGCTCGGCTGCTTCACCGAAATCATCGCATATCGGACGCGCCTGTTTGTTCCTCCCGCCAAGGCTGTGGACGTGTTGACGGCGATCGCGGTCGGGGAGGCCAGCTGAACGCGACCAACATCGTCACACCGCGCGATCAGCGCGCGTGCTTCCATCACGGCCTCGCTCGGCCGGACATCCTGGAGACCCATCATGGACGAAGGCCAGGCGCTCGGTGCCCTGTTCGTCGCGAGCTTCAACCACGATCTGGACGCCCTGAACTGCCCGGCCCGGGTCGCGCTTCCCAGTACCGGGGATGCCCGCGACATCCTTGAGCTGCACGACGCGCCGGGCAATCATCTGTGCAACGTGCCGGAGAACACCGCGCCCGACATGGTGGCGATCGCCTACCAGCTTTACCTTCACGGGCTGCGTCGCGGACTCGAGGGCGGTGAACAGGCTGCCTGGGCCAAGCTCCGCTTCCTGATCGGTGCCGCCGCGGATCTTGCTGACTGACGCTGCAAGGCCGGTGGAGGAAGGGGGCGGGGAAGGGTGGTTCGTCGGGGATGGCCGGACGAGCCTTCACCCTTCTCGCGGAGACTATCCATGCGCACCCTCGCTTCAGCGCCGGCGACGGCACCCTATAAGGTCGACCTCAGCCGCGGACAGAATATCGCGCGCGTCTCGTCCGAATGGTTCTCGCGGCCGGACGACGAGCGCTTCCTCTCCCTGTCCGACCTTTACGGGCGGGTGCGTGCCCGTGCGGATGCCGCCCGGACCCGGGTGGTGGAAAGCCGCGCGCTGCGGGTCGAGGCACGCAGCGACGATCCCGAACGCCTCAGCCTGATGGCGCCGGGCGATGCTTTTCCGGTCATGCCGACCAACTGGTCGTTCGGGCAGCTTTGCAGCCTGGTCGGCGCGCCCGCTTCCTATCTTCGCGGTCTCCCCGCGGCGCTGGCCGGCATCAACCTGCAGCACGGGCTCATCGCGCACCGCGGCGAACAGGTGAAAATGCTCGAGACCGAGGATGGTCGCACTGAGCTGCGCGCGGTGACCGGGCCGGATTATGGCCGCATCTGGGACCATGAGCTGGTCGAGGCGGTCATGAGATTCGCCGGCGACGGTGTCGGCGATACGCGCTGGAAAGTGCCCGGCGTGCTCGACTGGGGCTCGATGCTCTACAACCCGAACGTCGATGTCAGTCGCGAGACGACCACGCTCTACGCGTCCGACCGGGACGTCTTCCTGTTCCTGGTCGATGACACGCATCCGATCGAGGCCGGCCGGTTGCCGAACGGGGAACCCGATCTCTACTTCCGGGGCTTCTATGCCTGGAACTCGGAGGTCGGGTCGAAGACGCTCGGCGTCGCCACCTTCTATCTTCGCGCCGTCTGCATGAACCGGAACCTTTGGGGCGTCGAGAATTTCGAGGAGATCAACATCCGGCATTCGAAATTCGCCGCCCACCGTTTCACCCATGAGGCGGCACCTGCGCTGACCCATTTCGCCGACTCGTCCCCGGCCTCCTTCATCGCCGGCATCAAGACCGCGCGCGAGCGCGTGGTTGCCCGCAAGGATGAGGACCGCGAGGCCTTCTTGCGCGCGCGCGGTTTCTCCAGGCCCGAGACGGCCAGAATCATCGCCACCGTCCTGGCGGAAGAAGGTCATCCCCCGGCGTCGCTCTACGACTTCGTTCAGGGGATCACGGCAGTGGCACGGAGCAGGCCGCATCAGGACTCGCGTCTGGATCTCGAGGGCAAGGCACGCCGGCTGCTCGAGAAACTCGCCTGAGCCATGTCTCGCGCAGCAGATGTCTGCCCGCCGGATCGCCGAGGAAAACGGTCATGACCGAAGATTCAGGGGACATGCTCCGGCGGGCCTATCGCCAGGCCGTTCAGTCATTGCCGCCGGTCACGCGCGCCATCTTCCTGGCACACCGGCTCGATGGCGAGAATCTGGCACTGCTCGCCGAGCGCTACGCGCTATCGGTGGACGACGTGGCGGGACACCTTGCCGCTGCGCTGATCGTCATCGACCAGGCCCTTCGCGGCATCGGTCGGTGACGCGCGCCCTTCCCCGGAGAAGATCAATGCGCGCCTATGCTCTGCGGGCCCGGCTCGCTTCCTTCGCCCATGCCTATGCGGTCGCCGTCCAGCGCCGCGAGGAGACCGGGGACGCCCAGTTCGTCACCCGGACCGGCAACCCGCTGCAGCCGCACCGCGTTTCGGCGTCCCCGCCGGCAGCGAACGAGACCTTGCTCCTCCTCATCCCTTGACGGACGATCATCACGAGAAGGGCAGCGACATGCCCCGCTGCGCCCGATCGCCCCGGCAATCCCGGCATGACCGAGGCAGAATGTGTCTGCTGGCTGCTTCGCCGCTGCGGGGCCGTCATGGCCCGCAGCGCCGGTGCCGCCGCGGCGGCACTGATGGAGGGTCGCCCATCCCGGCCCGGTTCAGTTCCTCCCGCGCACCTGTATCGTCTGCTTCAGGTCACGCGTCGTATCCCGGGTCACGCCCAGCAAGGCGCCGGTGTGATCAATGATCCGCGCTGCCAGCGGGGCCGCGGTCCAGGCTGCGGTGACAGGGCCATCGCCAGCGCCATTGCCGGCGGGCGAGTCTATCATCACCAGGATCACGTAGCGCGGCGCGTCCATCGGGAAGGCGCCCGCGAAGCTCGCCACGACGTCAGTCCTTGAATAGCCGGTCGACGCCGCCTTTGCGGCTGAACCCGTCTGTCCGCCGACCCGGAATCCCGCCACATCCGCCCTTTTCCCCGTGCCCAGCGTCACGCCCAGGCGCAGCAACTCGCGCAAGCGCGCGCTTGTCAGGCCGGAGAAGACCTTGCGCCCGGGGACCGGGCCCTGGCCCTCATATTTAACGAGGGTCGCCGGGCGCCAGGTGCCGCCATTGACGAGGGCGGCATAGGCCGACGCGACCGACAGGGGCGGGACGGCAAGGCCATGGCCATAGCTCGCCGTCATGACGGTCAGGCGGCCCCAATAAGTCGGCCAGAGCGGCCTGCCGGCGCCCGACTCGATATCCGGCTTCTTGTCGAACGCGACGGAGCGGAACGCCTTTTGCAGACGGTCGGAACCCAGTGTGTCGGCGATTCGCGCCATCGCGATGTTGGAGGAAAAGACCAGCGTTTCCGGGGCCGTCACGAAACGTCCAACGGGTGACGCATCGCTGATGCTGAACCGTCCGATCCGAAGCGGCGCGGTTGCGTCGAACTGCTGGTCCAGCGTGATCGCGCCGCTGTCCAGCGCGGCCGCGACGCTGAGCGGCTTGATCACTGAGCCAGGCTCATAGACACCCTGGGTCATGATGTTCGGGGGCGCGATGCCCCCGCCCTGATCCTCTGTCGGTAAAGACGCCAGGGCGAGGACCTCGCCAGTCCTGACATCGAGGATCACGGCCCCGGCGTTCCGCGCCTTGAACGACGCGAGGCCCTGGGCAAGATCGGCCTCGACCATGGCCTGCACCCTTGCATCGATCGACAGGGCCGTAGGCTGATAGAGCAGAGCCGGATTGAGCAATTTGGCGTCGAAGGTCCGCTCGATGCCGCTCTGTCCATGATAGTCCCGCCCGACGCTGCCGATCACATGCGTGGCCAGGCTGCCCTGCGCGAGGCGAGTCCGTACGGGCTCGCGCAGGAAATCGATGGCCGGCTCGCCAAGTGCATGGACCTGATCGGCCAGGGCGGGTGACGCGCCGCGCCTGAGATAGGCGAAGGATTTGTTGCTCTCCAGCAGCGCCCGATACGCCGCGACGTCCATGTCGGGGATGAGGCTCGCGAGCTGTCGCGCCAGCGTCTCCTTGTCGCTCACGACCCGACTGGGGTGGATCGCGATGGTCATGCCGGAAATCGAGCGCACAAGGACACTGCCGTTGCGATCGACGATCTCTCCCCTGAGGCCGGCAAGCGGCGGAGTGGCCGTCTTCGGGGTCGCTGCTCCGGGAAACACGATGAAGGCGCCCAGGCGCAGCACGACGAGCCCGAGCGCCGCTGTGTAGAACAGGGGGAACAGAATGAGGAAGCGCCTGATCCGGCGTTGCCTGCGTCGCGCATGCTGTTCGATCGCGGCTGGCGCCGGCTCGGTCGTGTCCCGGGCCCTGTCACGCCCGAGGATGCTCCTTGCGACGGGGACGCCGGCGACGATGTCCCTGCGAACGATCAGCAGCAGAGCGAGCAGCAGGGTGACGGTCGCCACCAGCCTGACCGCCATGAACAGGATCTCGATCAGGTGCGGAACGGTGCCGGGGCTGGCCGAGGGGACGAACCACACCAGCCCGGTGCACAGGATGATGGTCGGGACCGCCCACCAGAGCGCGGCAGGCCGTACCAGCCTTTCGCTCATGCTCGGCATCAGCCATGCCCTGAGCCGCGCCGGAAGCTGCGCCGGGGAAAGCCCCGGCAGATGCGGCGGCGTGATGATGAACCGCGCGAGCGTCGGATCGTCGAGCTCGATACCGGCGGTGCCGGCACCGGCGATGCCCGGCGGGCCGGCCACCTCGCGATCGATCTCGCCGGTGGCGAGCTGTCCGATCAGGCGCCCGTGCAGCGCCGTCACATCGTCCCGGTCAAGGCTCAGAAGCAGGCGTTCCCGGATGGCCTGCGGGAAATGCCCGGCCCGCATCCAAGGGGTCGCAAAGACCCTTGCGGCAAGGGCGCGGACGCGGGCAGCACCGCCGTCGATGTCAAGCGCTACCGCGGCGTCCCAGGCGAGCGGTTCGCTCAGCACGGGAAAGACGGAACAGGCCGCCAGCCACCGGAACCCGTCCGTGCCGAGATGCAACAGCAGGGCGCCGCGAAGCCTGTACCATTCCTCGTCGGACAGTACGGACTCGTCCAGCCAGTCATGCGCCCGGTCGAACAGATAGGCCCCGCCCGCGTCGAGCCCGTCGCCATAGCCGGTCAGCGCGGCGAGGCGAGGGGCGAGGTGCAGCATGTCGCGCGGCTGGTCGACATGGGCCAGTGCTGCGGTGCGCACCATGCCGAGCGGCGACGCGATCATCATTGGCACTTCGGCGAAGCTCCATCCCCGGCGCTGGCGCTCGACCTGCTGCGTCGACCTCTCCGCGAACACCAGCAAGCGTGCATTGGGCGCTGGATCGAGCAGACGAAGCGCGGAGGCGTTCGCCCCGGTCTGCCGGGCGGCGGCCAGCGAATGCCGGAACGAGGCGATCCTCAGCGTGACGCCCGATTGCGCCACCGCCGAAAAGGCACGGATCCACCACGCCGCAAAGACGTCGCGACGGTGACGCTGTTCGATCGCTACGGTGTAGCTGGCAAAGCCCCGTCGCGGGCGCATCCGCACTGAGAGCAGACCTCCCCGCTCAGCGGTTGCGCGGACACTGCCTTCTATGTCGATTGTCACGTCGCCCGGCACGGACCGCCCGAGCGCCTCGCGCCACCGGGTCAGCCACTGATGGTCGATACCGGCCAGCGACGCGGCAGCCCCGATCGGCAGATGCGGGGTCCGGTCGCCTGACGGCAGCCGATCCAGCGACAGCGGTGCCCGCGTCAGGGCGATCAAGGCCGCGAGGCCGCCGATCGCCACCGCCAGCAGCGCAAGCGCCCAGTTCAGATGGCGGTCGAGCACGCTGATCTGAGTCTCGGCGCGCGACCAGGGCGCGTCCGAAATCAGCAACGGGCGCTGCAGCTCATAGGACCCGATCGCCATCGCCCGAGTGATGAGTTCATTGTCGGCTCGGTCGAGCAGCGGGTCGCGTGCCCGGGCGCGGACGGCAGCCGCGAGCGACGCCACGGTCCAGGGCTGGTTCGCCGGGCGAACGAAGACCGTGCGCAACAACGCATTGGCGCTTTTGCCGTCAGCGTCGATCGTCGACCGGCCGGCATAGGGTTCGCGCAGCTTGCGCCACAATTCCGCCGCCGGCGCCAGTTCGGCCGCTCGTGCGACTCGCTCGACCGATCGTTCCAGATCATTGTCGGCCTGTCCTTTTCCGGGCTCGGCCGCCTTGAACAGCTGCCGGACGAAATGCCGGTCGTGAAGCGGCATTGGCAGACGCGACGACCAGCTGGCCTCCTCGGCTGCCTGGGGCAACCAGTTGAGGCTGGGATGCGAGATGACGGCTTCGAGCGCCGAGGGCGCCGGCTTGCCGGCATTGGCGACCAGCGCGGTGGTCTCCGCATCCGTCAGGCGCCGCGGCGTCCGCGTCGCTCGCGTTGCTGTTGCGCTCGGCTTGGCGGCAACGCTTTCCGCCGTCGTGTTCGTCGCCGCCGCGGTCGCCGGTGCCTCGGTCGCGGGGCGGGTCAGCGAGAGCCACAGCAGGGCGGCGGCGGCAAGCCCCGCCAGCGCAAGCCAGATCGGCCACCGCCGCCACGGTGTCGCCTCGACGCTGTCCTGGCAGGAAGCGTCTCGCTCGACGAGCCGCTCCATCAGCGCCTTCAGATCGCGCTCGAAACGAGGGCCGTTCTGCGTCGGCCCCGCAAGAAGCGGCGGGATGTACCGAAGGATCGCCGCGACCGTGACCCTGCGAGCGCCGGCCAGACGGGAGACCAGCGCGAAGAGCCGGTCGCGCGACGCCGGGCTCAGGCGAACCCCGGCAAATTGCTCCTGCGCGATCGCATCGCGCAGCGCGGCGAGATCGACCAGGCGATCGTCGCCAGCAAGCGCCAGCGGGTTGCTCATCATCTCGGTTCGTGCCGCGATGCGCTCGGGCTCATCAGGCGGCGCGACCTTCCGGCCCGAACAGGCCGGCATAGCTGTCGCGGGCATGGCTGGCCCAGTCTTCCATCACCATGCCCGACGCGCGCACCGATCCCAGGAGGACAGCGCGCAACCGGTCGGCCAGCGCACGGTCCATATGTCCCTGCAACTCGTCGTCGAGCCAGTCTTCGGCACATTGCGGGCTGATTCGCCCGAGCGGCGCCAGAGGCAGCAGGGCAACCGGCGGCGACAGGCGGCTGATTGTGTCCTCGACCGCCCCGATCGCCTTGCCGATCAGCAGATGGCCTCTGCTGAAGGAGGTCAGGCGCGCGGCCAGGGGGAGCATCTCCGACCGGATGTCGAGGACGGGCACGATCCGCGAGGTGTCGGCCCGGCGTGACAGATCGGACCAGGCGCGGCACCATAATTCGAGGCACATGCGTAGCCCGCCCGGGCGTCCCAGGTCGACGGCGGGCGGCTGGGCATGAAGCACGGTCTCGGGGGTGAGTTCCCCATCTTCGCCGATGATCTCGTCGATCAGATAGGCCAGCGCGCGCTCCGGGTCCTGGCGCAGGCAATGCGGCCAGCGAATGCGGGCCGTCCCCCATTCCTGGACGCGCAACAGCGCCGGCAGGAGTTTCTGCGGCAGATAATCGCGCGCGAAGGTCTCCGGACGGTCCCGCCGCGTCCCGATCAGAACCGGCAATTGCAACGGTCCGGCCCGCGCGTCGCGCGCGCGGCGCAGGGCAAAGGCGAGGTCCTGGGTCTGTGCCGTCCGGTCGGCGAAATACGGGGACACCGGCAGATCGTGTCGCGCGGCGGGACGCGACGGGGCGGCCTGCGCCTTCAGCAAAGCCTGGATGAGCAGGTCGGTCTCGATCTCGCCCCGTGCGGTCAGGGCATATCCGTCGCCGCCCGGCTCGACAAAGGTCTTGAAGCCCTGCTTGTTGCGCGTCAGCGATCCGCCGCGCTCCAGCTCGCCCTCGGCAAGGCCGATCGGAAAGATCGGCACATTGGCGCCGCGCGCCCGAAAATCGGCACCGAAACATTCGACGCGAATTTCCACCCGGTCTTCCCGGACGCTGTCCGCGGAGACCGCCACGAGAAAGGACGAGGCCTGATGCATCGCGGCATCACGGTCGCTCGACCAGTCCCGGCCGGGGACGGACGAGCCGCTCAGATGGGCGATCTCTGCGCTCGACAGACCGAGGGCCAGGTCGCGCGGCTCGTCGATCCACAAGCGGACGCCGGCCGCGATCAGTCGGCGGACGACCGGCGCCAGCCTTGGCTTGTCCTCGCGCGCATGGATCAGAAAGCTGGACATGGTCGAGACCCCTGCCGCGGTACCACCCCATGGGCCGCGCTCCTGTTCTGACCTGCCGTGATGGGGTGACGCAAGGGCGAATGCACGGCGGTCAGCCGAAGCTGAACCGCGCCTCCTGGTGCAGCTTCAGGAACTCCCGAAGCTCGCGATAGGACAAGGCTTCCATTTCCCGCAGGATATCCAGTCTTGCAGTCGGGTCGCGGTCGTTGAAGCGCCCGTCGAGATCCTCGATCGCATCGCGATACCAGCTGTAGCGCTCGACATCGCCCTTGAGCTGAAGGCCCTCGGCCGTCACACGGATGAAGATCGACAGCACGCCCAGCAAGGCGGTGACGCTGCTCAGGATGCGGACCGTCACGCTGCCGGCGCCCTGGGGCTGCTGGAACAACACGATCGCGGTCGCGATCGTCAGGAACGCGATGGCGAAGGTCAGCACCCAGGACGAGATCTGCACCGCGGCGAGCCGGGTCGCGGGCGACTGGACGCCCGGTGCGAGCTTCTCCCGCACATAGTTCAGCTGAACCCCGATCCGTCGCCGGCGCAGCATCGCGAGATAGGCGTCGAGATCAACGGCGCCCGACAGTGTCCTTGGCTGCTTCCAGCCTTCCATCTGCCAGGCGAACCGCTGGTTGACGTCGTCGATCACCGCGGAGAGCTCGCTGCGCATGGGTTCGGCGAGCCACGCCTCAAAGGCTTTCAGGGGGCGTTGCAGCCTGTCGCGCCATTCGGCCAGCGCGGCATCGTCCGTCACGGCGCGGGTGGCGAGTTCCGGGTCGCTGAGCAGCAGTTGGAAATAGAATTGACGCAGCCGCTCGGTACGCAGGCGATGTTGCAGCCAGGCTGCCTTGTATCGGTCGGACAGCGACAGGGTGATCGCCCAGAGCAGCCCGAACACGGAAAGAGCGGCGGAAAAGGCGAACACCCAATGCGCGACGGTGCCGCCAAGCGGCTCCACCAGGGGCAGCACCGCGGACAGCGTCGCCCCCGCGCCCGCGATCGCAACGGCGACCAGGCCATCGCGCTGGCGCCGCTTGCGGCTGAGATTGGCGACGCCGTCGAATGTCTCGAACACCCGCCTGAGCTCGGGAATGTCGACGACCCGCAGGAAACCGGGGAAGTCCGCCTCGAGCCGGATGCGCGTGGTCTCCCGGATCAGCAGATCGTCATTGCCCCATTCCGCCATCCGGTCGCCGGGAGGGCGTGCGGCACGATCGGCCGGGAGCGGCGCCCCGCTCATTTGCCGATCTCGGCGGCAAGGCGCTGCGCATCGGACGCCGATTTCGCGAGCAGCGGGAGATAAGCATCCACCGGGATCGACTGTTCGGCCAGCCCGAGCTCCGGGCGCCCGCCGCCCGCGAGGAGCGCCGCCACGAACTGGAGCAACTCGGCGCTGCTTGGCGCGCGCTCCAGCTGGGCTCGCTCCCGCAGGCGATCGGACAGGCCGACAATGTCTCTCAGCAGGGGATGATCGACGACCAGCCGTCCCTTGAAACGCCGTTCGATCAGTGCCGCCAGCTCCTGGCCCCGGGGAGGCTCGAGATGGAGAAACGCGCAGCGCCGAAGAAAGGCATCGGGCAGCAGCTGCTCGGCATTAGTGGTGATCAGCAGGATCGGACGAAGCGCATCGTCGATCGGGGGACTCTCGTAATTGTCGAGTTCCGGCACGCGAAAGCGCAGATGGTCGACCTCGTAGAGAAGGTCGTTCGGAAAATCGCGCGGCGCCTTGTCGATCTCGTCGACGATCACCAGCGATCTCTTGGGCGGGGCGGACGACAGCGACTCGCCGCCGAATGCCAGGCGGGCGTCGGCCGGCATCGCGTCGAAGATCGCGCGCCCGAGCGGCTGGAGTTGGAGAAAGGCCAAGGCAGAGGAGTCGCGGCTGGTCTGGCTTGCATGGAAATGCCTGATCGCGTCGTACCGATAGAGCAGGTCGCGCGCCTGGCTCGTCGACTTGGTGACAAAGATGGAGGGCGGATCCAGCCCGAGTTCATGCGCGACCGCGAATCCCAGTTGCGTCTTCCCGCTGCCGGGTTCGCCGCTGACCAGCAATGGCAATCCCATCAGCAACGCCACATTGACCGCGTCACGCGTCTCCGCCGAGGGACGATAGCCTGCGGGATCGGTCAAGGCGGCGGGGGGCTGGGCACCGATGCCCTCGCCGTCCCGGATTCGCGTTTCCGACCGGCGCTCGCCATTGCCCTGATACCAGTTCAGAAAGTCGTCTCCAGGGCCGCTCATGCCGTGCACCGCATCCCGCAGCCGCCCGCATCAGGCGCCGACCGTACAGGCGATCGACGGCTGGTCGCTTTGTTCGAGAAAATCCTGGGCAATGTCCTGTCCCCCCCGGGAACCGACCTTCGCAATTTTCGTCGGCGCAGGGAAGCCTCCGTTTAGGGTCAGCTCCGCTGGGGCATGGGTCGGGGGTGTCGGCCACCATCGTCCCATGGGCGGGCCACGAAATGTCACGGCAGTCGGCGGCGTTGTGGGCCAACGCGCGGCTGTGGAAAGGATGACGCTTGGGCCGGCACGGTCGTCGGCCCAGGTGTCATTCAGTCACGGGCACTTCGTGAACTGGCCCTTTTTTGGGCCCGAAGCGACGTGGCACTTGCCTTTGGCGTCCTTGACCACGCCGCCGGCCGCTGCCGCGGGCTTCGCGGCCGCGGTCGGACATTTGATGAACTTGCCCTTCGCGTCCTTACACGGCGCGGCAAGAGCGGCACCGGAAGTCAACAGCGCGAACGAGGCCAGGGCGAGCGAGAAGGTGCGCATTTCATATCCCCTGCTTTGTGTCGGGAGCACATAGGAGCCTCAGACGACCCGTCCGTCAATGGCACCGCGGCACCGATGGCCATGACGGTCGCTCATTCCGGGATCGCTGGGGGCGCGGCCTGACGGCCGACGCCAATATTCGTCGCCATATCGGATGCAAAGCTCGGGCGGCCCGACTCGACAAGCCGCCCTGCCGGGCGCAGTTTTCGCGTCGGGGAGACCGATATGCTCAAGTCCTTGTTGCTGATCGCCAGCACGGCCGCGCTCGGGGCTGCCACGCCGATCAGCCCCTGTGCCGGCCGAACGTTCGCGACCGCTGAACTCGCGCTTCAATCCGGCTGCTGTTCGCATCACAAGGGGGTCTGTGGCTGCTCGGGCGGCCGCAAGACCTGCTGTGACGGAACGCTGAGCCCCAGCTGCACATGCTGATTGCCCGACGATCGCCGCGGCCGGTCGCGCGGAGGCAGGTGGTCGCCGGGTAGGAGGCTTGTGGGAAAATCGGACGTGCAGGCGCGTCCGAACGGTCGCCCGGCACGCTGCGCCCGAGAGCATGGCTGGGTGCCGGGAGAGGATCGGGCGCCTGTCCCGGCCAGTGCCTCGCGACCTCGGTGGCGCTCCGTTATCCTCTCGTGCGGGCCGGACCTGACGCCCCCCCGATTGCCGGATTTGCGCGAAAGACGCCGCTGCCGGGGTTGGCATCGCCGCCTGCTTGACGCAACGACACCCGATGCCCGGACCCGTGACCGACTCCACCAGGCCAGCCGCGCCTTTCGCGATCCCGATCTTTCGCGAGGTGTGGATCGCCAATCTGGCGTCCAATTTCGGCGGCCTGATCCAGTCGGTCGGCGCGTCATGGATGATGGTGTCGCTCGCCTCGTCCCCCCAGTTCGTCGCGCTGGTGCAGGCATCGACGACACTGCCGATCATGCTCCTCTCGCTTTGGGCCGGCGCAGTCGCCGATAATCTCGATCGTCGCCTGGTCATGCTCTGGGCGCAGAGTTTCATGCTGGTCGTGTCGGCGGGGCTCGCTCTGTGCGCCTGGCTCGGCCTGCTCAGCCCTTGGCTGCTGCTTGGCTTCACCTTCCTCATCGGCTGCGGGACGGCGTTCAACGGGCCGGCCTGGCAGGCCTCGGTCGGCGACATGGTACCGCGTCCCGTACTGCCCGGCGCGATCGCGCTCAATTCGATGGGCTTCAACATCGCGCGCAGCGTCGGGCCCGCGATCGGCGGCCTGATCGTCGCTGCGGCAGGGGCAGCGACGGCGTTCCTCGCCAATGCGATCAGCTATCTCGGGCTGATCGTGGTCCTTGCCCGCTGGCGCCCCGACACGCCGCCCCGGCTGCTCCCGCGCGAGCGGCTCGGCGACGCAATGGGCGCGGGGCTGCGCTATGTCGCGATGTCGCCCAATCTGCGCATCGTCATGCTGCGCGCCGGGCTGTTCGGGGTGGCGGCAAGCGCGCTGCCTGCACTGATGCCGCTGGTCGCGCGCGACCTGGTGGGCGGCGGCGCACTGACCTATGGCGTGCTGCTCGGCGCGTTCGGCATCGGCGCGGTCGGTGGCGCGCTCGCCAGCGGCTGGCTGCGCCATCGCCTCTCGACCGAGCGGGTCGTCCTGATCGGGGCGCTCGCCCTGGCGCTCGGCGCCGCCGCCACCGCGGTCAGCCCTTTTATCGCCGGGACGCTGATCGCGCTGCTGCTCGCCGGCGCGGGCTGGGTGCTGGCGCTATCGACCTTCAACGTCACGGTGCAGATGGCCTCGCCGCGCTGGGTCGTGGGGCGGGCGCTCGCCGTCTATCAGATGGCGGCGTTCGGCGGCATGGCCGCGGGAAGCTGGGGGTTCGGCCTGATCGCCGAGGACCGCGACGTGACGGTCGCGCTGCTCGCGGCCGCGACGGTCCAGATCGCCAGCGCCCTGCTCGGGTTTCGGGCGCCACTACCCCAGGTCGACGCGCTGAACCTCGATCCGCTCAGCGGATGGACCGAGCCGGAGACTGCGGTCGCGATCGAATCGCGCAGCGGTCCGGTGGTGGTCACGATCGAATATCGTATCGCGCAGAAGGACATCGTCACCTTCCTGCGCGTGATGGGCGAGCGCGGGCGGACCCGTCGCCGCGACGGCGCCCGGCACTGGACGCTGCTGCGCGATCTGGGCGACCCCTTGCTATGGGTCGAACGCTATCATGTCCCGACCTGGCTCGATTATGTCCGCCACAATCAGCGGCGCACCCATGCCGATGCCGACAACAGTGCCCAGATCGCGGCGTTGCACGAAGGGCCGGCGCCGCCCGTCGTGCACCGCATGATCGAACGCCAGACCGGATCTCTCCCCTTGACCCGCGCGCCCGGCGCGCGCGAGATGTCCGGTCCGATGACCGATCCGACTGGTTCGGCCTGACGCGCGGTCTGTGATTTCTCGCGTCGCCGCACCAGCCTCGGGCCGAGGGGCTGTCGCCGGCAAAGCCACGGAACGGAAGGGTGCATCGACTGGTAGAACCGCCCGCGGCGATCACGCCGCGATGCCAGGGTGAGCTTGCGGTTTTCCAACCGGTTATGATGGACCGGCTTCCTGTTCTGGCCCGGCTGGCCCCCGGGGATGGCGTGGGCATCGGGCCGGGCAGATGGTTGCCTGGCGTCGTTTTTGCGTGGCCCGACTTGACCCAGGCGTCCGGTGTGAGACCTTTGGCACATGTATGCCCTCACTGATGACCTTGCCCGCCGGCGCATCCTCTATCCGCGGCCCTTGCCCACCCTGCCGGATATCCTGGTCATCGATGTTCCGCCGAGATTCGCACATGCCAGCCTGCCGCTTGGGCGCTTCTATCCCATCCTGATCGAGACGGAGGCAGAGCTGCTCGACGTCGAAGCCTATCTGGCGCGATCGCGCGCGGCGCCGGTGCAGCCCGACCTGCTCGATCAGCGCCCGTCCCAGGTGGCCGTCGACCGGATCATCTTCGCCGCCTATGCGCCGGCCGGCACAGGCTGGCCCCATGTGCTGCTCTGTCACTGGCCGGCGCGGTTCGTGCAGGCCGCAGCGGATTCGGCGATGTTTGCACGGCGCGCCTATACCACCGAGATGTTCGACAGCGCCGAGCAGCTCACCAGCGCGTCGACCAGGCTGCTGGCGGTGCTCGGAAGTGGCTCGGCGCTGGCGGTCACGCTGATCCCGCCGGCGGGGCCTGCTCTGGGCCAAGCCTGACTCACGGCCGGTCTAAGCACGATCGTGATCTAGGGAGGGGCGCCACGCCCGCGCGGTGACGCGACCGCGTTGTTCCGGTAGGGGCACGGGATGTCTGGCTCGAAGCAGCATTTCATACCGCAGGACCTGCTCCGGGCGTTTCGCAACCGGCCAAAGGGCAAGGTGGCGCAGGTTCATGTCTACCGCAGCGACCGGTCCTATCCGTCGGCGACCGACGGCGTCGCGGCAGCGAAATTCTTCTATTCGGCACTGTCGCTCGACGGATCCGAAACCCTGGACGGCATCATCACCGCGTACGAGAACGGCCCGTTGGAGCGCGATTTCCGCGCGCTCGAGGCCGCGACACCGGGACCTGCCGACCCGCATCTCGCGGCACGGGTGATAACGCATCTCGTGGTGCGCGGCGATCACCTGCGCGGTGTCGTCAGCGCCGGCGCGTCGCAGATGGGCGCGATGATCGACAGCCTCTTCGGAAGCACTGAGGGAATCCGGTCGCTGATCGCCGGGCAGGGCGCGCGCCCTGCCGGACAGATCCGCGCGCTCATCAGCGAAGCGCTCGACGACAACCCGATCTTCGCGCTGCTCGACCTGCCGCGACCGGTGCTGGAGGACCTGCTGTACCAGGCGCTTCGCGAAAATCTCGGGGCCGCCTTCGAGCACATTCAGGAGGGCGTCGAGAAGATCGTCAGCCGCTTTCGCGATGAAGGCAGGCTTCTCGCCCGCGACGCGCAGATCGAAAGCCTGTCCAAGACCCTTGTGCCGGCAGCGCGGGTCTCAGTTCTGGAAACCCTTGCCTGGCGGATCGAGGATGTCGACGCGCCGACCTTCCTCCTGCCGGACTTCATTGCCCTTGGCCTGGACCGCTCCGGGCAGGCCGGGACACTCTTCACCATCGACCGGGACGACCTCGCGACCGTCCAGATGCCGCTCTCGCCGACGCGTATGCTGGTCGGGCGGCGGAACGACCAGCCCGTCGACTATGGCCGGTTCAATGCCGAGGCGGCGCCGCACTGCCTCGATTTCTTCGTGACGTCGTTCACGGCGCCGGCGTTCGACGTCCTGGCCGCCCGGATCGGGACGCAGATCGCCGACCCGATCCGCGAGGCGCTCGACACGGCCGTCACCGAATTCCGCGGGTCCTTCGGCACACCCGGCGCGGCTGAAGCGCCGTCCGACTGTGACCCTGAATGGCGGCAGGCATCGCCGGGCAGCTTCGACCTGCACACTGACCTGATGCCGGAGGATGTCGCTCGCCTCGCCCCCATGCTGCAAAAAATGGCGGCCATGGCACGACGGGAGTTTGATATCGCGCCCCTGCGGCGCGTTATCGTGGCAGCCGACTACGCCAAAGCCGTTCCGGGCGTCGATCGTGGTGCGCTGGCGACGGAGGGCCCTGTCCTGGCATCTCCCGACGGCATGGGCATCGCCTGTAACGTGCCGATCGAGCAGGGGGGCGCTTATGGGGTCGCCATGGTCCTGCACGACCGCATCGCCGACGAACTGTTGAGTGACGATGCTGCGCTTTTCGGCTCAGGCACCAGCACGTTTTTTGCCCAACTGGCAAAGATCGGGGCGGACAGCCTGCTCGCCACCGTCTTTGCGCGCGGTATCGAGACAGGCGATGCCCGGGACCGGCTCCTGCTCGGCGCCGCCGCGGACATCTGGAAATCTTATTTTGTGGGCGGCTATCGCGCCGTGTTCGGTCCCGCGATGCGGGCCCACTATAGAAAGATGTTTCTCGATCGCCTGCCGGTTACGCAGGCGCTGCTGGCGCAGGCGAACCTGGCCTTTCGCACGCACGGGGATGTGGAGGTGCTGCTTGAGGCAGTCATGCCCGACCTCACGGCGCTCCTGGCCGGTGCTGCCTGCGCGGCAGCGAGCTTCGAGGAGGGGGCGGACGATCAGCAGTCACGCGACTCCTTCATGGCCGATCTCGCGGCCTATGGTCTGGCACGCTGGTTCGACCTGTTCAGGGCCGATCTCGCGGGCGTCTGGAGCGCGGGCACCGCCTACCCGGTCCAGGCGGCGTTCCTCGTGCTGAACCGGCATCTCGAGCGGTTCCTGAGTCCGGCCGGCATCTTCCTGTGGGACAAGGATGGCTCGTGCCGTGTGGAGGTGCGGTGGGGCGAGGGATAGGGGCGAAGCTGTCCCATTCTGTTGCGGACCTTTGGGGGAGCGCGCGGATGGCTGAGGTCGAGGCAGCGCTTTTCGATTTGCTCCGCGGCGCGTGCCGGAATACGAAAGAGCACAGCAGACGCTGCAGCAACCTGCATACGACGGTTTTGAAGCACGCCTATGACGCGACGGCGGGATGGGCCTGGCCTCCGACTAGCATTCTATCCGAGAGGCGATGTATGGGGCCGGCGGCAACCGACCGACGGCCATGGCCCGTTTCTCGGTCCATCATAGGGGCCCTCTATTCCTGACGGGATTCGCCGGGGAACTCGCGATCACGGAAGGGATCGACGCGCAAGGCGAGGTCTGGGTCAAGATCGACGCGTTCAGGGCTAGGGCGCAATGCTGGAGCGCGATGACCAGCCGGGAACATCAGTAATCATGGCCTCGCCCTTGCCAGCATCTTGCCCGCGCTCGCGGGTCAGCCGCTGAGCATGACCGGCCTGATCGAGAGGAGCACGGCCAGATAGCTGGCTTTCTTGCGATCCATGGGGCCGGGGCAGCTACGGCCTGGGGGGCTGGCCGCGCGGACCGATCGGGCGGCCAGGTCGACTATCGCTCCCATTTCGGAGGGATCTGGTTCGCAGGCGTTGCCTAACCGGCAATATGGTGCCCGACCGTTCGTCGTGTCCGCGCGTCCGGCATGAATGCCGCAAGGGGAAAACAATGTTGAAGCTGCTGCGCGAATCCCAGATGGCGAGCGCGTTCAAGTCTCTCTCCGAGAGCCAGAAGGATCTCGTCATCGCGGTTCCCTTCTGGGGACTTGGTGCCGCGAAGCGCCTTGGCATCTCGTCTGGGGGCAGCGCGCGTGTCGTCTGCAATCTGGACAGTCGCGGGTGCAATCCGCGGGCGATCCTGGAGCTCAAGAAACTTGGAGTGAAAATCCGGACGAACCGGCGTCTTCATGCAAAGATATATGCGTCCGGCGCCAGCGCGATCGTGGGATCCTCCAACGCCTCGTTCAACGGCATCACGCTTGAGGACGACACGCTGCGCGGCTCGATCGAAGCCAATATCCTGACGGACAATGCGGGATTGGTATCCGATGCGCGCACCCTGTTCGAGGCGATCTGGAGCGATAAGGCGACGATCAAGGTGAGCGCCCCGATGATCGCGCGGGCGATCAAGGACTGGGATGCGCGACCGCCCGTGCCGGCACCGGCGCTGCCCACGGACTCGCTGCTGGAAGCGTGTCGCCAGCGTCCGGATCTCTTCGCGTCAGTGTTCGTGGTCGCCTATGACGGTTCGATGAGCAAGAAAGCGCGCCGGATCGTCGCGCAGATTGGCCGCGAGAGCCGGCTGGTGGACGCCGGGCAGCCGGAGGCCGCGGCGGTGCCGCGCGCCAAGGAGAGCTGGTTCTGCCAGTTTCAGTCGGCGGTCCCGCCGGGCTCACTGGCGATCGATCTCGACTGTCGCGGGAAGGACCCGAAGGTCTGGGGCGTCGTGGAGATCCCTGATCCGGTCCGTCGCTATCCGGTCGAAGGCGAGGACGACCTCACCGAAGGGTTCAAGGTTCCGCGGGGCAAGGTGACGCTGCCGGACGTCATGGGCAGCTTTCGACTGTCGCCGGCCGACAAGGCTTTTCTTGTGGCGCATGGCCGCAAGATCATCAAGAAGTTCGGCGACGTTGCCCCGCTCCACGACGTGCTGCGGGCTTATGCGTGATATGGTTTTCCGTTGAGCGCCTGTTTTTCACGACGGCGGCGGACCGGTGGGATGGAACGTGCCCGCCCTGATGGTGCCGGCCAGGTCGGTGCTGCTGGCCGGGGCGTAGCCGAGGGCCATGGCAGCAGCGCCCGCATCTGGGCAAGCCGTGCCCCCAGCGGAAGGCCGCTGACATGGCCGGTGCCGCTACCCTTTCCGACGACGACATCGGCATGATCTCGACCATGCTGGCCCCGGTGCCCGAGACGCTCGCCGTTATGCCGGCCTGTACGGTCGCCACTATCCACAGGCTTCATTCTAGGCCGGGACCATTGAAGAGGACGCGGGCTTGACCAGAGTGATCGCAAGACTCGAGCTGAACTGGTGGCCGGTCGGCCAGGGCCTGTTCGCGACCGGGCGGCTGCACAGCTGGGCAGGCGGCACTTATTCCTGGGTCTATGATTGCGGATCGAGTTCCGGCGCGAGCGTGCGCGATGCAGCGATCCGCCGTTATGCGGGCCGCTATGGCGCCCGCCATATCGAGCTGGTGACCCTCTCGCATTTCGACGCCGACCATATCAACGGGATCGAGACACTGGTCCGCGGGCGCACCATCGGGACCGTGCTGCTGCCATATCTGCCGCTCTGGCAGCGTCTGCTCGTGGCGCTCGACGAGGGAATCGATGCGGGCAACGCGCTGTTCCCCTTCTTTGTCGACCCTGCGGCCTATCTCGCCGGCATCGAGGGGGCCGAAATCCGCGAAGTGGTGTTCGTGCCCGCAGTTGGCCCCGACGACCACGACGAGGGCGGAGAGGGTCCCGATCCGGCCCCGGACGGTGACCCCGACGGCCCGATTTCCGGGGCAAAGGTCGAGGAGGGGCCTCCGCCGGACGATTATGGGGACGACCCCGCGGCCGACGGTGCCCCGCCGCTGCCGATACGGTTCCTGCGGCCAGCCGGGCGCATCGTCATTCCCGCGCTCTGGGAATTCATGCCGTATAACGATGCCCAGATGCTGCCTCGGGTGACCCAGCGCTTCACGCGCCGCGCGGCACGGATCGCGCGCCATCTGGTGCGCCGGCCGGCCCGGCGGGCCTTGGCGCTCAAGGTGTTGCAACGGCTTTATGACCGGACCTTTGGTGCGGGGTCCGGCCCGCGCAACCTGATCTCGCTGTTCCTCTATTCGGGACCGGTTGGAACGCGGATCGAGTTCGAACGGCTCGTGGCGAATGCGCGGGTCCGGCTCAACGCTGCCCGCGACAATTTCGCTCAGTTATCGACCGGTGACGGATCACTCGATACCCCCGCACGGCTCGACGCCCTGCGGCGTTTTTACGCCCGGGAGCGGCGGTTCGATCGCGCCGGGATCCTGCAGGTGATGCACCATGGCGCAAGCGGGAACTCCCATGACGGGGTGGCCGCGGCGCTCCGCCCGGCGGTGAGCATCTTCTGCTCCGACCCGGTCGACAAGCGCTATCGTCATCCGCACGCCGATGTCGTCCGCGACTTCTGGACCTGGTGTCCGGTCCAGGTCGATCGAGATCAAGGGTTCAACCTGTGCGGCTTGCTGATGCTCCGCTGAAGGCTGCCGCCATGCCGGCGCGCTCGTCCGGTCCGCCGCCGCCCTTCTGGACCGACAGACGATCTCAGCTGCTGGACAGCGGAGACACAAAGCGAGTTGGACCGTTCTGCACATATCCGATCGGCGGCGGGCCGATCTGAAGGTCGATAATCTCGTCATGCTGGACGATCGGATCCAGCCGATCGGCGATATGGGCGAGGCGGGTTTTGAACGGCGTCATAGGCCCGCCGGAGTCTCGCCTGAATCGGAGGTGCAGCAGATAGGAACAGCAATCGACCATCGCGCCATAGGCCGATGCTTTGGCGTGATACAGGACCTCGCCGAACTGCCGGTTGTCGATCGATAACGGCTCGGTGCCGAGAAGATGCGCATACCAATCCAGCCGCTGCATCGATCCGGCGAAATGCAGATCCTGGCGCCCATGCGTCCGGTCGAGTTCCATGACGGGCCAGATCACCGCCTCCGGCCGCGTCTCCGCCAGACAGAACCTTACGCTTAGGAAGCAGAGCGCCAGGACGTCGCGCTCATCGCCCTTGGTCGTGACCGCGTGTCGATTGGCGCGGTAGCCAATCCGGTACAGCGCGCAGTCCTGCGCCACGGCGAGATCGGCAAGGCCTTCGAGAAAGGCGATCTTCCGCTCATCCGGCGCACCGGGGAACAGGTCCATCCCATGGATCTCGGGCATGTCGGGCACGGTGCCCGCCGGCACCCGCAGGGCCTGTCGGACGAGCGTGTAGAAGCTGGTCCTGAAGCCAGTGTGCCGCGCCGGATCCGTCAACAGGCAGGTAAGGGCCGTGGCCTGGAGTGGCGGCGCTTCCTGCTGATGCGCGAAACGCTCACCCATGAAAAGGTGTCTCAGCATCGGGCCTCTGCTTCTTCCCGGTCACCAGCGGCGTTCGTCACGGTCTGGCCGGTCGCGACACGGCGGTCTCGCGACGTCCGGTCGCGGCACGACAGAACTGCCTTGAGCCCGGGCCGCGTGCGCCGGTCCCTTGCCCGCGCCAGGACCGACCATGCCCCCGCACGGCCGTCCTTCGTGCGGTTGCCCTTACCCGACCAGCGCCGGGTTGCACCAGACCCTCGCGCCCGGCCGCGGCCCATCAGGCCGCCTCGAGGCCCCGCGCATGTCGTTGTGACCCGAGGCCTCGCGCAGTGCCGTCGTGCCCTGGAGTCCGGCGCCGGTCGACGGGGATCGAGGGCGCGGCATGGCGGGCGGGTTGCTGCGCCAGCGGCCGCGCAGCGCGTAGCTTACCGGCTGCCCGCGGTCGCGGGCACCGGGCTCTATCTCCGCTGCGCTCCGACCGAGCTCGGGCTACGCCCGATCTCGGCCCTGTCGGGTAACGATCCCTGCCGGAAGAAGGAGCGCTGGCAGGGGCCGGGCCGGGGAAGGGAGGAATGGGGCTCGCCGCGTGGGAGCGGGCGGGTCCCGGACGCTGATGCCGGCATCGCGACACCCGATCGCCGCAGCGAAGGGAAGAGGGGATGGAGGCGGCGTGCTGCCGGTGTGTCCTGGCGCCGGCGTCGGCCGGTGCGGAGGGCATGCCGGACTTGGTGAAAAGCTGCAGCAGGAGGCGTCCGAACGGGAAGGAAGGCGCGTCCCACCATCCGTCGTCATGGCCTTAAGGCTCTCCCGGCCAGGCCCGACCACCCCGGCTTCCACCCGGCGGCACATTCCTTTGTCGGGCAGCGATCGCGGCGCGTGGCGGTGGGGATCATCCCTGTCGCGCGCGTGGCGCAGGCACCGCCGCAAAGGAGAGGGGGACTTTGAGGGGTGTCGATTCGAAATGGTTCGAAAGCGACGTTCGTCAAAGGAATGAGACATGAACATCGGTGAGTTCAAGGCAAATAACGGCCGTATCCTGGGCTCGATCGCCACCCGCACGATCGACCTGCCGAAGCTGGGGCTCCGCCCGGTCGAAAGCACGAACGAGAGGGCCCCGACCTTCGAGATCGTCGCGCTCAATGTCGGCAATCGCTGGGTCCAGATCGGGGCGCTGTGGGAAGCCGTCGCCAAACATTCGACCGGCGAGGTGTTCCTCCAGGGCACGATCGACGATCCGAGCCTGGCCGAGCCGCTGCCGATCGCGCTCTTCGGCAATGACACCGAAGGCTATCGTGCCGCGTGGCGCCGGCCGCAGCGTCGCGACGATTTCGGGCCGGCGGTCCGCAGCGTGCGGCGCGATGATGCGCAGGGCGAGGGCGGCTTCGGCGACAGCACCGCGGGGAGCGATGGCGGCCTGGCCGGAACGCGCGACCTCGATGACGATGTGCCCTTCTGAGCCGCGTCGACACGGACCGGGGGAGCTTGGCTCCCCCGGTCTCTTTTTTCGTTCCCCATCACCAGGAGGCCGTCATGACCCGTGCCCAGCAGCGCCGCGTCGACCGTTTCGAAGACCTGAAGACCCTTTATGCCGAAGCCATCGCCACCCCCGAATTCCAGGCAGCGTTCGGCGATCCCATGCCGCTCTCGATCGTCGCGCCGGGCGAGCCGGCCGCTGAACTGGAGATGCCCGATCCGTTCGCGGCCCAGGCCGAATGCGGCGGTATCATCGCGGCGATCTTCGACCTGTTCACCGGCACCAGGCTCGAGGCGCTCGCGCCGGATATCGCCTGGGGGCTGGTGAACAGCTTCCATTTCGTCGCCGGCAAGCTCGAACGCCGCGAGGACAGCCTGGCCATCGAGGTCGGCGAGATGGCGCGCGCGCCGGACATGAGCGAGGTCTATGCGACCGCGCTCGAGGAAAAGCAGCTGCTCTGCCAGACCGTCGCCGAGCAGCGCGCCGCGCTCGAGTGCATGCGCGATTACGCCGCCGAGATGTACCGCGTGCAGTCGGGCTGGCCCTGGTCGCCGGCGCGCGGCACCAAGGCGAGCTCGGTCTCGTCGGCGAGCCAGATCGCGGCGCTGGATTTCCTGCGGGCGCGGCAGCTGGCGGCGCGCGAGCGGCATGCGCCGCAAGGGCCGCTGGTGGTCCTGTCGGGGCCGGCGGTGTGGCATGACTGGCAGGCGCTCTGGGCCCGGCTCGACGAGATCAAGGCGCGGGTGCCGCACATGACCCTGGTCACCACCGGGCAGCGCAAGGGGGCCGATGCGATCGCGGCGGCCTGGGCAGCCCGGCCCGAAGTGAGCGTGCCGCTGGTCGCGTATGGCCTGTACGGCTCGGGGCGGAAGACTGCCTTCACCCGCAACCGCAAGCTTGCCGAGCTGAAGCCGGTCGAGGCGATCCTGTGCGAGGGATCGGGGCTGCAGGCCAATCTCTACCAGGTGCTGCGCGACGCCGGCATCCCGATCCACGCCTTCCGGCGGGCCGACCAGGCGCCCGATCAGCCCCTGCGCCGGGCGGTGCGCGGCTGAGTTCCTTGCCGATCTCATGGGGGAGGGCGCTGGCGCGCCTTCCCCTTTCTCGCCTCAGAACAGGAGGACCGCCATGGCGATCCCGGATGCCTATGCCCAGAATTTCGATACGCTGCTGCGCGCGGCGGCCGCCGGCCATCTCGCGCTGATGGAATGCACCGACGCGGTCACCGGCGTCCCGCGCTATGTGATCTGCGCGGTCGGTCGGGCGGACGGCGATTATGCGATGACGCCCTTCGGGCATCTTCACGACGGCAATCCCTATGAGGCCTATCTGCCGCCCGCCTGACCGGCGGCGGGGTCAGGCCCTGGCACACCGGCGAAACACGACCTGGTCGCGGCCGGTCAGCGTGGCGGTGAATCCCGCTTCGCGCCAGGCATGGCATTGCACATGACGGCTGTCCGGGCCCTCATTGGCCCACCATTCGGCGCGCGCCGCGCTGCCGGGCAGCAGCGCGTTGATGACGCGCTCGATCTCGAGAAAGCTCATCGGCCATTCAGCGACGTCGCGCC
>Ga0247735_1000231_pt1 | contig 24055 bp, 11 predicted proteins | sample UWRJL178409R2_FD_180934 | JGI IMG/M metagenome (GOLD analysis project Ga0247735, IMG submission 180934) | Plant litter microbial communities from Arlington Agricultural Research Station in Wisconsin, United States - UWRJ-L178-409R-2 | ecosystem: Environmental > Terrestrial > Plant litter >... | reverse complement strand
ACGATCGAGCAGTCGTGCGCGCAAAACCTCGACGATTTCCTGCGCCAGCGCCTCACTTCCGCAACCAGCGGCGCGAGCGCGTCGCAACTCGGCGGCCGCACGGGCAACGCCAGTTCGATCAACCTGCGTGGTCTCGGCGCCGACGAGACGTTGATCCTCGTCGATGGCCGGCGTCTCGCCGGCTTCTCGGTCGCCGGCTCGCCCGCGCAGCCCGACATCAACGGCATTCCGCTCAGTTCGGTCGAACGGATCGAAGTGCTGCCGACCAGCGCGTCGGGCATTTACGGTGGCGGCGCGACCGGCGGCGTCATCAATATCATTCTGCGGCGCGATTATCAGGGGCTGGAAGCCAAGGCGACCTATGACGGCACGTTCGATGGCGGTGGCGCGCGCAAGCGTATCGATCTGAGCGGCGGCTTCCCGCTCGAAGGCGGCAAGACGCGGGTGATGCTGTCGGGCTCATGGTCGCAGAGCGATCCCTTGCTCAACGGGCAACGCGATTACGCCAGCAAGGGTCGCGCGCTCACCGCCGCACGCAACCCGGATTTCTATTACGGCGGGCCGGACGTCATTCCGGTGGGCGCCACCACCAACATCATCGGCTATGATCCCGACAGCGGCGTACCGGCCAACCTCGTTCTCAAGTCCGCCCAGGCGCTCAATTCGCCCTATGCCCATGTCGCAGCCGGCGCGGCCGGGCTGGTCGCGGGCAGCTATTCGCTCGCGACGCCGGACACGGCGGTCGCGGACGGTGATCGCCATTCGTTGCTGAACGCATCGCAGGTGTTGTCCGGCACGGTCAGCGCGCGACGCACGTTCACCACCAGCCTGTCGGGCTTCGTCGAGTTCGCCGCCTCGCGCAACCGCAGCCAGTTCCTCACCACGCAGGCCAATTCGGTGTTCCAGCTTGCCGCGACCGATCCCGGCAATCCTTTCCTTCAGACGATCCAGGTCGCGGTGCCGGCGACCGGCGCCGATCAGGAACTCCGTACCGAGATCCAGAGTTACCGCGCCGCCGCCGGCCTGACCTGGAAGCTCGGCTCGGACTGGTCGCTCGGCGCGGATTATACATGGAACCGCTCGCGCTATCAGGCCACCTTGCCGAGCTACATGGATACCGATGCCGCGCAGGCCGCGATCAGCAGCGGCGCGCTGCCGATCTTCGCCGATCCTGCCAGGAGCGCTCTCGATTTCAGCCAGTTCCTCTACGGCCGCGCGACACTGACGCCCGCCGCGACGACGCTGCAAGATGCCGTGGTGCGCGCGTCCGGCCCGCTGCCGCTCAAGCTCTGGGGCGGCGCGGTGCGGATCTCCGGCTCGCTCGAGCATCGCGTGGAAAGCTACGGCGGCTCGCGCTTCGCGGGCATCGGTGCCAATGGCGTCTATTCGGCGATCGCCTACCAGCCGCAGCGGCAGATCGTCAGCAGCGGCTATGCCGAACTGGTGCTGCCGGTGGTTTCGCCCGGCAACCACGTGCCCGGCATCCATTTGCTCGAAGTGCAGATCGCCGCACGCCACGATGAATATCGCACGCGCGGATCGCGCCAGATCGCGATCGCCGAGGACGGTACGCCGCTCGAAGACGGCGAGCGAACCTCCAGCAGCTTCGGATCGACCAACCCGACCGTGGCGCTACGCTACCAGCCGACCGCGGACCTGACCTTGCGCGGCAGTTACGCCACCGGCTTCCTGCCGCCGACCGTCACCCAGATCGTGCCGAGCCAATCACCGCTTACCTTGCCCGGCTATTTCGTCAGCTTCCTGCGCGATCCGCGCCGCGGCGGTGAGCCGGTGGGGGCGACCGGCACCGATTTCACCTTGAGCTACGCCGGCTCGGGCACGCTGCGCCCCGAACGATCGGTCAGTTGGTCGGCAGGCGCGATCCTTACGCCGCAGTTCTTGCCGAACCTGCGATTCTCGATCGACTGGAGCCGGATCAGCAAACGTGACAATATCGCCTCGCTCGCGACCTTGTCCTCGCGCGATTTCACCTTCGAGGAAACCGTGCCGGGGCTCATCAAGCGCGGGGCGGTGCCGGCGGGTGACCCTTATGGTGTCGGGCCGGTGACGGGGATCGACCTCGGCCTGTTCAACGTGTCGCGACTCAAGGTGGAGGCGCTCGACTTCGCGTTCGATTATAGCCTCGTCACCAAGCGGGTGGGCACGTTCAACCTCACCGTCAACGCCACGCGCGTGCTGTCGCTCGCGGCGCAGGTCACGCCGGGGTCGCCGTGGGTCGAATATGTCGGCACCGGCAGCGCCGCCAATGTCGGGGGCGCGAACGACGGCGGCGCGCTCAAGTGGAAAGGCACCGCCACGCTCGGCTGCCAGATCAACCCGGATCTGATCGTAAACTGGACGGCGCGCTATTTCGGCCCGTATTTCTTCGACGAAGATCATGAGGTGCAGGCCAACCAGGGCAGCGACCATGTCGGCAGCCAGATCTTCAACGATCTGTTCGCATCATATCGTTTCGCGCTGTCCGGCACCGAAAAGTCGACCCGGATCGAGGGCGGCGTCCGCAACGTGTTCAACGCGGCCCCCCGTGTCGATGTGATCGGCACTGGCTTCAATCCCTCGGGCTACAGCTATTTCGCCGATCCGCGCGGCGCGTCTTATTACCTCACCGTTCGCCAGAATTTCTGATGACGGTGGCGGCGCGTAAAGACCGGCAGCCAGCCGCGCTGCCGGAAACGGCCAGCTATGGCCTGTGGAACGATGTCCGGTTCGCCGCCCGGCTGATCGCGCGCTATTGGTCGGGCGGCGACTGGCTTTGGGCATGGGGCGTGGGTGGCGCGCTTGCCGCGCTGGTCGGCGGCGCGGTCTATGCGGCGGTGCTGCTCAACAGCGCCAACCGCACCTTTTACGATGCGCTGACCAACCGCAACCCGGACGCCTTTCTGATCCAGACCTTCGTACTGGCCGGCGTGCTCGCATTGGTGACGGCGGTGGCGATCCTGCGTGATTTTCTGCGGCAATTGCTGGAAATCCGGTGGCGCAGCAGCTTGGTCGAGCGCTACCTCGATCGCTGGCTGCGCGACGACGATTACCACCGGCTCGAACTGTGCGGCGCGATCGAGAATCCCGATCAGCGCATCCAGGAAGACGTCACGCTGGCGGTGCGCGCCACGATCAAGCTCGTTATCGACGGTGCGACCAGCGTGGGGATGCTCGTCAGCTTCGGCCTATTGCTATGGCGGCAAAGCGAGCCGTGGCACGTCGATGTCGGCGCTGTGCGTTTCACCATCGTCGCGCCGTTCGTGTGGCTCGGCATCGCCTATGCGCTCGCCGGCGCTTGGGTGACGCATCTCAGCGGCCGTGCGCTCACGCGCACCAACGTCCGCCAGCAGCGTTTCGAGGCCGATTTCCGACACGCGCTGATCCGCGTGCGCGAACATTCCGAAGCGATCGCGCTCTATGATGGCAGCGGCGCGGAGCGGGTCCGGCTCGGCGCCGCGTTCGACCAGGTCCGGCACAATTGGCGACGGATCATGGGCTATACGCTGCGGGTCAATCTCGTCAGCGGGCTGTATGTCCAGGCGATCGGCGTGCTGCCGACCTTCCTCAGCGCGCCGCGCTACTTCGCTGGCCGGATGAGCTTCGGCGGGCTGATGCAGATCGGCATGTCGTTCGCGCAGTTCGTCATGCAGCTCTCGTGGTTCACCAACAGCTATGCCGAAATCGCCGAATGGCGTTCCTATGTCGAACGTCTGCATCGGCTAGAAGACATGCTGGCGGCACCGCTGCCGCACGGTGCCGAGCGGCGCTTCGGCGGCGCGGACTTCGTGGCGCGTGACCTGCGGCTGATGCGGCCCGACGGCAAACCGCTCGCGATCGTGCCCGATCTGCACATCGCCCCGGGCGCGCGCGTGCTGGTGCGCGGCCGATCGGGGCTGGGCAAGAGCACGCTGTTGCGCAGTCTCGCCGGACTGTGGCCCTGGTCGGCGGGCGACATCGCGGTGCCGGCGACGGCGCGCATCGTGTTCCTGCCGCAGCGCGGCTATCTGCCGGAAGGCTCGCTCGCGGCAGCGCTCGCTTATCCCGCACAACCCTCGGACGAACTGCGCGCGGCAATGCAGGGCGTGCTCCGCGACGCGCAGCTCTGCGATCTGGTCGATCGTCTCGATGAAGCGCGCGACTGGAGCCGATCCTTGTCGCCGGGCGAGCAGCAGCGTTTCGCGGTCGCGCGTGTGCTGCTTCAGGCGCCCGATTTCCTGTTTCTCGACGAAGCGACCAGCGCGCTCGATCCCTCGCTTGAACGGTTGCTCTACGAACTGCTCACGGATCGTCTGCCCGACGCGGCGATCGTCAGCGTCGCGCACCGCGAGGCGGTCGCCCGCTATCACGATTCGGTGCTCGATTTCACTCCGGGCGACGACGGCGTCGCGCGTCTCCATCTCGCGCCGCTCGGCGCATCTCCTTCAGCATGGGATCAATCATGACAGACTTACGCGACGGCGAAGACTTTGCCGCCTTGCTCGCGGCTGCGGGCGACATGCCCATCGTCATCGACTTCTGGGCGCCGTGGTGCGTGCCCTGCAAAACGATGGCGCCGCTGGCCGAGGCGCTCGCCGCCGACTTCGCCAAAGACACGCGCTTCGTGAAGATCGACATCGATGCCGCGCCCGAGCTTGCCGCCCGCTTCGGCGTGCGCGGCGTGCCGACCTTCCTGCGGCTGGAGAACGGCACAGAAACCGCGCGGCTGACCGGCCTCACCACACGCACGCGGCTGGCGGCCTTGTTCGAAGGCGACGCGGCATGAGCGACGATGCGATCATTGCGGCGATCACGCTGCTGGCGCGCTTCGCGAAGCGCGAGGATGCGCAGGCCGAATGGCACGCCGCCGCCGACGGACGGCGCGACCGGCACCGGCTGGCATCGACGATGATCCTGTGGGCGCTCCGGCAGGTCGATCTCGACGGCGCGGGCGAAACCGGGCTAGCGGTCGCCGCGCTTCACGAGCGGTTGCTGGCCGGCGATCCGCCGACACGCGCCGAATGGTCCAAGGCCCGGCGCGCGGCGCTCGCGGCGACCGATCGCGCCACGCGCGGCCAGCGGGTCGCGTATGAGATGGCCGAAGCCGCTGCCTGGAACCCCGCCGGCGCGCCCAGCGTGTTGAGCGATACGCTGCTGCCCTGGCTGATCCACATCTCCACGGATGCGATGGCGGCTTGCGGGTGGACGGACGCCGATAGCGACGCCATCGGCCCGTTCGTAGCGCGCGCGCTGGACGAGGATGCCGAGGCCGATCCCTATCGTCATGTCCGCGCCGAAGCGCCTGAGCTTTTCGCCCGGATGGAAGCGGCCGGCGCCGCCGACGCCCGCGAAATCCGCCGCGCCGCCGAAGCGGCTCTCGCCGCGCTGTTGGATGCAACGCTCTCGCTCCCGGCCGACGTGCCGCTGATCCCGCGCGTCGACCTCTTCGGCAATCCCGATCGCTACGGCGCGCAGATCGATCCTACAGGCACCCGTATCGCCTGGATCGCGCCGGTGGACAACGTTAGCAACATTTGGACCGCCCCGCGCGACGATCTCGCCGCCGCGCATCTCCTCACCCACGACAGCAAGCGCGGCATCCACGGCTTCGTCTGGGCGTATGACGGCGCGACGATCCTCTACGTGCAGGACGCCGATGGCGACGAGAACTGGCACGTCCACGCCGTAACGCTCGACGGCGCGACGCGCGACCTGACGCCGTTCCCCGGCGCGCAGGCGTCGATCGCCGGCCTCAGCCGCGATGTCCCCGCAACGATCGCCGTGCAGATCAACGCGCGCGACCCGCGCTTCCACGACATCCACCACATCGATCTCGGCAGCGGCGCGATCACGTTGATCGAGGAGAATCCGGGCTTCGGCGGCTTCGTCCTCGACTCCCACTTGCTGCCGCGCCTCGCCATCGCCCCCCGCGCCGACGGCGGGCAGGACGTGCTGAGGCGCGACGCCGAGGGTTGGGCAGCATGGTTCGGCTTCGATCCCGACGACGCCCGTGCCTCGCGTATCGCAGGTCTTTCTCGCGATGGCGCAACGGTGTTCGTGATCGACAGCCGCGAGCGCGACACAGCCGCTCTTGTTGCCGTGCCGCTCGCCGGCGGCCCGGCACAGATGCTCGCGGAACAATCCGATGCCGACATCGAGGGCTTCCTCCCTGACCGCGATACCGACTGGCCGATTGCCGTCGGCTACACCCGCGCGCACCACACGCTCGCGCCGATCGGCGAGACGGTCCGCGCCGACATCGACCGGCTCGTCGCCGCCGATCTCGGCGAATTCGCGATTACCAGCCGCAGTCACGATGATCGCTGGTGGACGATCCAGGCCGACCGCGACGATGTTCCCTCCGCCTCCTGGCTGCTCGACCGCGACAGCGGTGCGCTGACGCGGTTGTTCTCGGCTCGGCCGTGGCTGGAGGGGCAGCCTCTCGCCCGCACGACCGCAGTGACGATCCGTGCGCGCGACGGGCTCGATCTGGTGAGCTACCTCACACTGCCGTACGGTCGGGAACCCGACGCGCGCCTTCCGCTGGTTCTGCTGGTCCACGGTGGCCCGTGGGCGCGCGACCGGTTCGGCTATGACAATGAACGCCAGTGGCTCGCGAACCGCGGCTATGCGGTGCTCGCCGTCAATTTCCGCGGCTCGACGGGTTTCGGCAAGGCGTTCCTCGCGGCGGCGCGCGGCGAATGGGGTGCGAAGATGGACGACGACCTCGTCGACGCGGTAGAATGGGCCGTCGCGCAGGGCGTCGCCGATCCCGCGCGGATCGGCATCATGGGCGGGAGCTACGGCGGTTACGCCGTACTGTCGGGGATGACGCGCTCGCCGGATGTATACGCCTGCGGCGTCGATGTGGTCGGCCCGTCGAGCCTTGAAACGCTGATGGCGTCGATCCCGCCCTATTGGGAGGCGCAGCGCATCATGCTGTACCGCGCGGTCGGCGATCCCCGCACTGAGGCGGGCGCGGCGCTGCTCCGCGAACGATCGCCGCTCCACCGCGCAGATCGCATCGCGCGGCCGCTACTGATCGGTCAGGGCGCCAACGATCCGCGTGTGCTCCAGTCCGAAGCCGATCAGATGGTCGCGGCGCTGCAAGCCAATGCCGTTCCGGTGACCTATGTCCTGTATCCCGACGAAGGGCATGGCTTCGTGCGGCCCGCCAATCGCCTGTCGTTCAACGCGGTGGTCGAGGCGTTTCTCGCGCGCCATCTCGGCGGGCGCCTCCAGCCGGTGTCGCCGGGAGAGTTCGACGGCACGACAATGGAAATCCGCGCGGGCACCGGCCTCATTGCGGCGATGCCGGCCGCATGAGCGACACGCGCAACTGGTGCGACGCGGCGGTGCGAACGATCGAGACCGAACTCAATCGTTCCGCCGACACGCATCTGATCCGGATCGAACCGAAGGGCGCGCCGGGCATTTTCCTGTACCTCAAGGACGAATCGACTCACCCGACCGGTAGCCTCAAGCACCGGCTCGCGCGCTCGTTGTTTCTCTATGCGCTGTGCAACGGCTGGATCGGGCCAGACACGACGATCGTCGAGGCGTCGAGCGGATCGACCGCAGTGTCCGAAGCCTATTTCGCGCGGATGATTGGCCTGCCGTTCATCGCGGTGTTGCCGCGCGGCACATCGCCCGAGAAGCTCGCCGCAATCGCGCTCCACGGGGCGCGCTGCCATGAGGTCGATGACCCCCGTTTGGTGCGAGCGACGGCGCAACGGCTGGCGCGCGAGAGCAATGGTCACTTCATGGACCAGTTCACCTACGCCGAACGCGCGACAGATTGGCGCGGCAACAACAATATCGCGCAATCGATCTTCGAGCAGATGGCGCAGGAGCCGCATCCCATCCCGGAATATATCGTCTGCGGCGCGGGGACCGGCGGCACCTCGGCGACGATCGGCCGCTTCCTGCGCTATCGCCGGCTGTCGACGCGATTGTGCGTCGCCGATCCCGAACATTCGGTCTTCCACCGCCATCATGTCGACCGCGCGGTGACGACTGTCAGCGGTGCGCCGTCGTGCGTCGAGGGGATCGGACGGCTGCAACTCGAGCCCTCATTCCTCCCCGACGTGATCGACCGCATGATCGCGGTGCCCGATGCTGCCAGCATGGCGGGCGCGCTCAGCATTAGCCGCACGATCGGCAAGTCGTGCGGCGCCTCGACCGGCACCAACATATGGGCCTGCGCCACGCTGATCCGCGAGATGCGCGCCCAGCGCCGCACCGGCGCCATCGTCACCCTGCTCTGCGACGATGGCCGGCGATATGCATCGACCTGTTTCGATGCCGATTGGCGGGCGGCGCAGGGGTTTGAAGTGGCTGCGCTGGAGGCGCAACTACAGGACATCTTCGAAATATGTTGAATATCCCGCCAAGGCACCAGCGCCAATGCCTGCGTGATGCCTTATTCGTCTCGCGGGGCGGCGGCTTGCATCAAGGATCCACCCTGCTTGATCGCCGCCATGCAGATCGTGGTGCGGCAACGTTCGACACCGGGCAATCGGCTGATTTCCTTGCGGAGGATCCTGTCCAGCGCTTCGACGTCTTTTGCAACGACATGGAGAACATAATCCTCGTCGCCAGCCGTGCTATAGCACGCCAATATGGACGGGTGCGCAACCACCGCCGGTTGGAACGCGTGATCCTCCGCAGATCGTGTGACGACATGCACGAAAGCATTGATTTGCAAGCCGATAGCGTGGGGGTTGAGAATGGCACGATAGCCCTCGATCGTGCCCGCGTTTTCGAGTGCGTGCACCCGCGACCAGACCGGCGTTTTCGATAAATTTATCCGCTCGGCCAATGCGGTAAGGGATTGCCTCCCGTCCAGTTCCAGCGCCGACAACAGAATTCGGTCAGTTCGGTCCATTGTTTTGCAAAACTCACTTTCTGTAGAGAATCGTTCTTTTTTTTCGCATCTTTCAACATGAAAAAAGAATTGAATAGAATTTGGTGGTCGATAGGATTTCGATCACGGCAGCCGCTGAAAGTATATAATAAAGCACAGCGAAGTTGATCGTAAATGTCGCCATTTTAATAGATATGCGGCGATAGGCCAATTTATAAGTTGGTCAGAATTTGACAAGAAATGTGCGATTTGTCTGCACAAAATAGGGTTGTTGGCTAAGGGGGTGAATTGCGATCATGATTCGTGTAGAAAAGTCTTCTGGTCATTGCACGCTAACCGCGCTTCGTCTTGGGACTGCGCTAACGGGCGCAGCTGCGATGTTGCTGATGGCGCCGAGCGCAGCGTTGGCGCAACAGGCGGGCGTTCCGACTGCGATCGAACGCTCATTCACGCCCTTGGTCCTTGAACGCACTGCCGGCCCTGCCGCACCGCAGGATCTCACGCAGGTTAAGCCGATTCCGGCAGCGTCGCGCCCGGTGGCCGCACCGATGATGGTAACGCTGTCAGGCGATATGGGATCGGCTGCGATCCCGGAGGATGTGACGATCGTCGCGGATACCGTCGAGACGAGCGCGGACTATACCCCCGGCATCGCGACGGCGGCGTCTGGCACGACGGCGATCTCGGTCAACGGCGTCAGTACCGCTGGGCGGCGCTCGGACGGCATCCATGTCGATGGCTATGGTCCGATCACGATCCAGGCCGGCAGCATCGCGACGAGCGGATATCGCTCCAACGGCATCTACGCGAACAACAATGTTGGGGGCCAAAGCGGCGGCATTTCGATCGACGCGGGTGCGGTGACGACCAGCGGCGAAGCTACGAGCGCCATCCGCGCGATGAGCTATCGTGGCACGACGACTGTGAACGCCGGGGCCGTCCACACCACCGGCCTGGGTAGCGACGGCATTTACGCGCTAAGCTATGAGGGCGATGCGACCGTCACCGCCGGGACGGTCCAGACCGATGGAGATTCCGGTCGCGGTATCGTCGCATATTCAGCCGGCACCACCACTGTCACCGCAGGCAATGTGACGACGTTCGGACAGGGGTTCGACTCCGATTCCGACGCTGGCGGCATCAAGGCTGTCGGCAGGGCGGTTACCGTCCAGGCCGGCACGGTCACGACCTATGGCGACGGTTCGGTCGGCATCTACGCGAACAGCAACCTCGTCCACCCCGCCGATCAGGTTGCACGCGACATCACCGTAACGGCGGGGGACGTGCATACGTCCGGCGATTACGCGCACGGCATCGTCGGGATCATCGGTACGCCTGACGACCGCCTAAATAGCGCCGCTCCCGCCGGAAACGTGCTGATCCAGGTAGGCAGCGTCACCACGGCCGGGTTCTATTCGGACGGCGTGGCAGCGCTGAATTTCGAGAAGGGTGGCACCACGGTACATGCTGGCGTCATCAGCACTCAGGGCGGGTATTCGGATGGCGTTCTCGCCTATTCGAGGAGCGGCGACACGCTTGTCACCGCTGACAAGGTAACAACCACCGGCTACGTCGCGGACGGCATCCATGCGATGTCGCACGGCGGCAACACGACGGTAGTCGCTGGCAGCATCACGACCACCGGCGTGCTCTCTACGGGCATCGATGCGTCGAGCCACGTCGCGTATGATTCCACGTTAGGGCCTGACCAGGTTCGGTCGGGCACCGTTTCGGTTGTCGCCGACAAGGTGATGACGAGCGGCTCCCACGCAAGCGGGATTTTCGTGTCGGGGAACGGACTTGACGTTACGCTCACCGGGCGCGTGCTGACGACGAACGAGTATAGCGACGGCATTCAGGCTTTCAACGATGGCACCAACAGCATTGCCATCCACAACGCCGGCGAGATCGCGACCGCAGGCCTCTGGTCCTATGGGATCAACACTTTCAACGAGCATGGCACGCTCTCGATCGACGGCAGCGGCAGCATCCTGACGCTGGGGGATTATGCCACTGGCATAACCGCGCTCGCGCATGACAGCGTTTCGATAAGTCAGGGCTCGGTGACGACGTCCGGACTCGGAGCGACCGCAGTCAAGGCCAAGCTGATCACCTTCTATGGTGATACGTTCGTGACGGATCACAGCGTCAACGTCGCCATGAACACCGTGACGACCAAGGGAGACTACGCGCTCGGAATTCTGGCCAGCAACGAATCCGCCGACGGCGCGGTCAACGTGAGCGTGCGTGACACGCTTTCGACCGCAGGCCGAAATGCGATCGGCATCGGCGTCATCGCCGGTGACGATGCCAAGGCGTCGATCGACGTCGGCAATGTCTTCACCAAGGGAGATCAATCTACGGCGATCGCTGCCTATGCCGGATCGATCGACGTACGTTCGAGCGGAACCATCGCCACTGCCGGCACGCTCGCGAACGGTATTACCGCGGTTGCGTCCACGGGTGGTGCGGCGATCCAGGTTGCCACTGTCGCAACGCAGGGCGAGGATGCGTTCGGTGTCGCCATGCAGGCCGCCGGGGCGAGCGATATCGTGGCGGATAACGTCATCACGCAAGGCTCGGGTGCCATCGGCATCTACGCTCGCAACTATGCGAATCCCTATGCCGCCGGCAGCAGCGGCGCGGACGCCAGCATCGGCATTCATGCCGGCGCGGTTTCCACCACCGGCTATGGCGCGGACGCGATCCACGCGATCAACACTGCCGCTGGCGGTATCTCCATCGCAGGGCAGACTGCTTCGACGCAGGGAGACTCGGCCAACGCGGTCTTCGCCGCTGCGATCGACGGGCCGCTCGTCATCGACATGTCACATGTGACGACGGCCGGGCGGGGCAGCGCGGGCATCAACGTGATCGCCGCCAACGGCGACGCCAGCGTTCGTGCCGATACGGTTTCCACAGCTGGTAACGGCGCGAACGGCATCTACGCGTTTTCGGGCGGCGGCGCCGTCAATGTGACAGCCGGCAAGGTGGAAACGCACGGCTATTATGGATCGAACGGCATCACCGCAGTGAGCAGCGCGGGTAATGTCTCCGTCACTGCGGACCAGGTCGCCACCACCGGCTTCGGTTCCTACGGCATCGCGGCACAGGCGCTCGATCACGCCAGCGTCTCGGTGGGCAGCGTGGATGTCGCGGGTCCGTTCAGCAGCGGTATCATCGCTGTCGCCGGTTCTGCCGACATCACTGTGGATGGGTCGATCGGGACACATCAATATGCGTCGAACGGCATCTTCGCGATCACCTACGGCGGTGATCTGACGATCGCCAACAAGGGCGTGATCACCGGCGCGGGAATGCGCAACACCGGGATCTCCGCCCAGTCGCGAGGTGGCAACATCACCATCACCAGCGCCGACATCGATATGGCTCCGCAGTCGATGGGCTATGGCGTCGGCATCAAGGCGCGGGCGATCGGCGGTGACATTACGATCGACGCGGGCCGCGTGACCACCACGGGCGACAACTCGACGGGCATCTACGCCGTCAGCTATGCTGCGGACACGGCAGACCACCGCGCGGGCACGATAGCCATCACGGCTGGAACGGTGACAACGACTGGCGACGGGCGGACGGCATCGGGCATTGCGGCGTTCAATCACATGCGGGGCGGCACCAGTTCCGTCGCCGTCACCGGGTCAGTATCGACACAGGGTGATTACGCCGAGGGGGTTTATGCTTTCTCACAATCCGGCAAGGCATCGGTCGCTGTCGCCAACGCCAGTACGGCGGGGTTCGATGCGACTGCTGTCGATGCACACGGCGCCTCGGTTGCGATCACCGCGACCGGCAATGTTCAGACGGCGGGCGCGCAATCCTCCGGGCTGCGCGGAGAGGCGACGGCAGGACCGGTCACGATCGACAACCTCGGCTCGATCACGGTTGCCGGCGCGGGGTCGAACGGCATCACCGCGCTGGGCACCCGCGGTATCGCCATCACCAGCAACGCGGTGAAAGCAAGCGGCGCGGGCGGGGCGGGCATCTATGCGGCCGGCGGGGGACGGGTATCGATCGCCGCGATCGATACAAGCAGCACGGGAGCGTCGGCGATTGTCGCCAAAGCAGGGGGTGTGGCCACGATCTCGGTCGGCGGCCAGACACGTGCGGCGGCCAGCGCGATCGTCGCCAGTGGCGCCGCCGTTGCGGTCAATGTCGGCAAGGCAGGTGTCGTGAACGCCGACGATGACGGTATCATCGCGGGCATTGCCACGCCCCTGGGCGGCCGAGCGTCGGGTGACATCGCCATCACCAATGCCGGCATGATTGCCGCCGGGGGGCAGGCGATCCGCGTCGTCAGCGGTACGGCCAAGGTCGTCAACACCGGAACGATCACCGGCGGCATCAGCTTGGCCGATGGGAACGACGGCTTAACCAACTCCGGCATCTTCGCGATGACAAAGGACAGCGATTTCGGCGCGGGCACCGACCTGTTCGTCAACACCGGCACCGTTTCGGTTCTTCCCGGCGCAACCAAGGCGGGCGCGGTTTCACTGCTCGGGCTGGAACGGTTCGAGAACCGCGGCGGCCTTGTCGATCTGCGCAATGGCAATGTCGGCGACCAGCTCACGCTGACCGGCGATTACGTCGGCTCGGCGGGTGCCAGGCTCGGTCTGGACGTGAGCCTGGCCGGAACTGCCGGATCGGACACTCTGGTGGTAAAAGGCGCTGCGACCGGCAAAACGGCCATCATCCTGAACAATACGGCTCGAGGCACCGCCACCTTGCTCGCCAAGCCCTTGACGCTGGTGAAGGTGGGCGCCGGTTCGGCATCCGACGCCTTCACGCTCGCAACGCCGGAGAGCGGCTTTGTCGCATATGCTTTGGGGTTCGACCCCAGCGTCAGCAGCTTCGGATTGACGACCTCCGCCAGCTCCTCGGTGCATCGTCTCGCTCAGGTGACCCAGGGTGCCCAGGCGATCTGGTCGCAACAGGCGAGCGCATGGTCGAGCCATCTGGCCGCGGAGCGCGATGGGAGCGACGCCTCGAAGAAGCTGTGGGGTCAGGCGTATGGCAAGGTCGATACGCATCGTACCCAAATGCCGGGCTACGATCTCGGTTATCGGCAGGACTATTACGGCGCGCAATTGGGTATTGACCTGGCGGCCACGCCCGGCGGCGGCAACCATCGCGCAGTGTTCGGGATCACCGCCGCGTATCTCTCGAGCCATTTGAAGCTTCATGGCGGACCCGAGCGGCTGCGCTACGACACGGTGGGCGTGGGCGGCTATGCGAGCTTCACGGCGGGCGTCATGTTCGCCAACCTGCTGGGTCAATACAATCACTACGGAATTGCCGCGCGTGACCGCGTTCTGGGCTGGTCGGATGATGTCGATGGCAAGGGCTATGGTGCCGAGGGTGAGGTCGGCGCTCGCCTGGGCAGCGCGCGCTTCTTCGCGGAACCGACGGTCGGTTTGTCCTGGCAGCATACCGACATCGGCAGGCTGCATGCACTCGGCCAAGCCATTGCCTTTGGCGACGGGACCGCACTGTCGGGGAAACTGGGCGCGCGCATCGGCGGCACGACGGACGTAGGCGACGGCAAGGCCGTATTTTATGCACGCGGATCTTATGTCCATCGCTTTAGCGGCAACGGCTCGGCGGTATTGGAGAGCGGAGGCACCAGCGCGGGCGTGTCCGGCGCGCGACTGGAAGATTATGCTCAGGGCGCGGTCGGCGTGAACCTACTGAGCGCGGGGCGCGTGTCAGGCTTCATCGAAGGCAATGTCGATGCTGGCCGCGCCTATACCGGTGGCGGCGGTCGCGTCGGCCTCCGCTTCAAACTTTAACCACTTTACCGGGAGGGGAGCCATTCCCCTCCCGCATACGGATGACCATGACCGACCAGCAAACCAGCTCTGCCCAATCGACCACCGGCCAGCCCTTCGCGCCCGGGGAGAAACCTGAAGATGCCAAGCCGGGCGCGACAAACATCACCGTCTCGCGCGGTTTTGGCGGTTGGCTGCGTGCGCATGGCACCAGCCTCGCCTTCACGTCCTACCAGACCGGGCAGTTGTTCCTGGTGGGCAGTCACCCCAACGGCACCGTCTCGTTCAACCAGCAGAATTTCCAGCGTGCGATGGGGGTGTGCTGGATGCCCGGCCGACTCTATCTCGGCTCATTGTTCCAGCTATGGCGGCTGGAAAACATGTTGCGCCCGGGCGAGATCGGCAATCAGGCGTTCGATGCGGTGCTGGTACCGCGCAACGCGCAGACGACCGGGGACATCGACATCCACGAAGTCGGCATCGACAATGACGGTCGCGTCATCTTCGTCAATACGAAGTATAGCTGCTTGTGTACGCTCGACCTGACGCACAGCTTCCGGCCCATTTGGAAACCGAGCTTCATCTCGAAATTGGCGCCCGAAGATCGCTGCCATTTGAACGGGCTGGCGATGGATCAGGGCCGTCCGCGCTATGTCACCGCGGTGAGCCGCTCGGACGTGCTTTCGGGTTGGCGTGAGCGGCGCCACGAGGGCGGTGTGCTGATCGAAGTCGAGACCAATCGTGTCGTCACCGATCAGCTTTCCATGCCCCACAGCCCGCGCGTCGTGGAGGGGGTGCTGTATGCGCTCGACAGCGGGCGCGGCCAGATCATCCGAGTCGATCCACAAACCGGCGGCAAGACCGACATCGCCTTCTGCCCCGGGTTCCTGCGCGGTCTCGCCATTCACGACGGGCATGCCATCGTCACGGTTTCCAAACCACGAAACGGCACCTTCAAAGGGTTGCTCCTCGACGGGGAGATCAAGGCGCGCGATGCCGACCCTTGGTGCGGCATCATGATCGTCAATCTCCAAAGCGGTGACATCGTCGAATGGATCCGGCTCGAGGGCCACATCACCGAACTCTTCGACATCGCGGCGCTGCCGGGCGTGCGCTGTCCGATGGCGTTGGGGCCGGGCACCACCGAAATTCAAAGCTCGATCACCTTCGATCTAATTGGAGGTGGCGACTTTTGAACCTGATCCCCTGGCGCAACCCGACATTATGATTCATTTTCTGCCGGGGTATCGGAATGGGTATTCTAAGTCGGAGATTAAAAAATCTCGTCTACTTTCAATTTGATAATAGGATGCTCTTACCGGAATTGGTCCTGTCCCCGCAACCAAATCCACACATACCAAACCGTCCCTTCCTGTTTAGCGGGACGCTGGAGAGAACGATCCCACTCCCATGCCAAACCGGCAGCACGCGAACCCGTGTCCGCCATTGAGTGCGGGCGGCAAACGCGGCCGGGTCGGAGCACGATGCCCAGCCCGACCTGGCCGATCTAAGATGGACAAATCCAGAATTTCGTGACAGTTTCCTCATAGGAAATAATGGGGGAGAGATGTCCGGAACGCGACAACAACGGGGTCGCTAATGGAACATCTTCGTGCGAAGCTCGACTGGTTCAAGACGATCATCCTGCCGCACCAGACTGCGCTGAGCGCACGGGTGCGCCGGCTGTCCCCCGGCGATCATGAGCATCAGGATCTCATCGCGGAAATCCTGGCGCGCGCTTACGCCAATCCGAACTGGCGTGAGGTGACGCACGGGCGGGCCTATCTTTTGACCATTGCGCGCAATCTTGTCATCGATCAGGCGCGCCGTGACAAGGTGGTGTCTTTCGAGACGATCAGCGAAGTCGAACTGCTTCGCTCAAGCCTCGACAGCGAAGCTCAGCTTTGCGCGCGCGACGAACTGCGGCGGGTGCAACGCATTCTCGATGATCTGCCGGATCAATGCCGCCGTGTCTTCATCGCGCGTCGCATTCACGAAAAATCCATGGCCGAGATAGCGGGTCACATGGGTCTGTCCGTTTCTACGGTCGAAAAGCATTTGGGCAGGGCGATCCGGTTGTTTATGGCGGCGCTGGCACAGCAAGGGAATGGCCCGATTGAGCAGGAGCACAGGGCGAACCCGGGACGCCATCGAGGCGCAGGCAGCAGCCTATCTCGCGGCATCCTTAAATGACCCCGATCCCGCGACGCGCCTGACGATCACCGACTGGATCGAGCGCGATCCGCGACATGCCGTCGCCTACGCGCAGGCGGAAGTGGCGTGGGACGCCGGGGAACGGCTGAAGGGACAGGATTTCTCGGCAAATCATCCCGTAAGCGCAGCATCCGCGGCGCGCGAAATCACCCGCCGCAATGTGATCGCTGGTGCCTCGGCCGCCGCAGCTGCGGCCGCCATCGTTCCGCTCGGCGTTTGGCTCCGCCGGGCGAGGCGCTACAGCACCGCGGTCGGCGAGGCACGGGACGTGGCGCTGGCAGACGGATCGCGCGTGCATCTCAACACGGACACGCAGGTCCAGGTCGCACTGTCGGCCGATCGGCGGCAGCTTTCGCTGGTGCGCGGGGAGGCATATTTCGATGTTGCGCATGATCCCACGCGCCCGTTCGATGTCGCGGTGCCGGGCGGCGTCGTGCGCGCGATCGGAACCGCGTTCAACATCCGGCTGCGCGGTGCAGTGGTCGAGCTCACGGTGACGCACGGCATCGTCGGCGTGCGCACGGCGGAGGGGGTGATGCGGCGGGTGCCGATGGGCGAATCTGCGGTGATCCAGCCGAGGACCGTCGCGGTCGGCCACATGGACGAAAGTGCGATCGCGAAGCGGGTGGCGTGGCGTGAGCGCATGATCTTGTTGAACGGGGAGACGGTCGGCGAGGCTGTCGCCGAGTTCAATCGCTATCGCGCCGCGCCAATTCTGATCGGCGATCAACGCATCGCCGGGCTGCGTATCGGCGGCCGTTTCCGCACCGACGAATCTTCGGAGTTCTTGCGCGCACTGGAGCAGACCCTGCCGGTTCATTCGGCCAACGAAGACAATGGCTCCGTGTTGCTGATGTACGCGGACCAGACAACGTAGGCCCGGGCGGCACGCATTCGCTCGAAAGAGAAATCTAAACTTTTCGTTACGTTTATATGGCGGGTTTGCCTGGCCAGTTCCGTTTTACCTCGAGAGACGACGATCGTCCGCTGTGGCTAAGGGGGAATTGCCAATGCGTTTGATGCTGCCCATGCTCTATGCGTCCGTAGCTTGCTCGGCGCTTGCGGCAACGCCGGCGCTTGCCGTCGCCGAGCCTTCCAAGGCGCTTTCGGAAAAGCATCATTTCGACATCCCGGCGCAAGGCCTGAACGCAGCGTTGCTGTCGCTGTCGCGGCAATCGTCGATGCGAATCCTGTTTCCTTACGACGAGGCGAGTCGGTACGAAGTGCGGCCGGTGCGCGGCTGGCTTTCCACTAGCGAGGCGCTGTCGCGGATGATCGAGGGGACGCCGCTGCAACTCGCCTATGCGCGGGACCGTACCTTTACGATCGCGGCGCGGAGCAAGGCCGGGCTGCGACCGGCTGGCTTCACCTCCGATGCGGTGGCGGCGCCAGCCCCCGCGCCGGCGGCGGCCGAACCCTCGCCGCAGGAGGACGCGCCGACCGACGTGATCGTCACCGGCACGCGGCAGACCAACCGCACCGTCGCGCAGAGCCTCGCGCCGATCGATGTTGTGAGCAAAGCCGATCTCCAGACCTCGGGCAAGCAATCGGTGCGCGACCTGCTCGGCACGCTCGTTCCCTCGATCAGCGTGTCGAGCAGCGGCTCGGGCGCGAGCTTCGCGGTCAAGACGCTGTCGCTGCGCGGGCTTTCGGGGGATCAGGTTCTGGTCCTCGTCAACGGCAAGCGCCGTCACAACACCGCGACTCTGTTCATCAACGGCACCACCCAGAACGGCCAGTCGCCGCCCGACCTCGATCTCATACCCGCCAATGCGATCGACCATATCGAGGTGCTGCGTGACGGCGCATCGGCGCAATATGGATCGGATGCGATCGCGGGAGTCGTCAACATCATCCTTAAGAAGGATGCGTCGGGCTCGGCGACGGTGATCGGTGGCGCAAACGGCGACGGCGGCGGCGAGACCGGGCGGTTCCAGATCGACAAGGGGATCACCACGCAAGGCGGCCACATCCACCTCTCGGTCGATGGCTATATGCAGGGCCGCACCATTCGCGGTGGCCCGAACCTCTCGCAACTCTATTTCGCCGGTGATCCGCGCGAGGCGACCGCCGACCGCCGCGTCAACAAGCCCGGCCAGCCGCAGGTGGTCGGCGTCAACGGCTCGATCGATGTCGCGCAGACGCTCGGCACGAGCGACATCGAAGCTTATGTGTTCGGCACCGGCTCCAAGCGTGAAGCCGACGCCTTTCTCACCTTCCGTAATCCCAACGCGACCAACAACATCCCGCAAATCTACCCCAACGGGTACATTCCGCACCTGCACGTCCATGACGAGGATTATCAGGTATCCGGGGGCTTGCGCGGCGAGGGGCCGCTTGGCGTGCATTTCGACCTGAGTACCAGCTACGGCTACAACAAGGTCCGCTATGTCGAGACCACAGCGCTCAATGCTTCCCTCGGGCCGGCGAGCCCAAGCACCTTTTATATCGGTAAGGTGATCGGCACCGAATGGACGAGCAACCTCGACCTCACCAAGCACGCCGAGCTTGGGTTGGTCGAGCCGCTGCAAATCGCGGTGGGCGCCGAATATCGCGAGGACACCTATGAGATCGGCGCCGGCGACGTGCCGTCTTATGTGGACGGCGGGTATCGGACGCCCGCCGGCCAGCCCAACGCTGGCATCATCCGCCAAGCCGGCTCGCAGGGCGTGACCGGTTTTCCGCCCTCTGCGGCCGGAACGTTCGGGCGGAACAACAAGAGCGTCTATCTCGATCTTAGCCAGAAGGTGACGCGGTGGCTGGAAGTATCGGCATCGGGCCGGCACGAGGCGTATTCCGATTTCGGCACTACCAACAATTACAAGTTTTCGGCGCGGATCGAGCCGGTTCGCGGCATCGCCGTGCGCGGCACGATCAGCACCGGGTTCCGCGCGCCGACGTTGCAGCAGCAACATTACGCCTCATCCTCCACGATCGGCGTGCTGCTGCCGGGCGCGACCACCACGGTGCTGGCGCCGGTGCGGGCGCTGCCGGTCGATGACCCGGTGGCGCGCGCACTCGGCTCGCAGCCGCTCCGGCCCGAGAAGTCGACCAACTACTCGGCGGGCCTCGTGCTGACGCCGATCAACAACCTCAACGTCACGATCGATGCCTATCAGATCGAGATCGACAATCGCATTCTGCTATCGGGCACGCTGACCGGCGCGATTGCCGCGAACGGCACGCTGAACCCGGTGGCGACGATCCTTAACGCGGCCGGCCTCAATCCGGTGCAGAGCGGGTTTTTCTTCTCGAACGCGGCGAGCACGCGCACACGCGGCCTCGACGTGGTCGCGACCTACCGCACCGGCCTCGGCGATTTCGGCAAGGCGGTGCTGACCGTGTCGGGCAACATCAACAAGACCAAGTTCACCCGACTCGACGTGCCGCCGGTGCTGGCTGCGCAAGGCATCTCGTTGATCGACCGCGCGCGGCAGGGCGATTTCACCAAGGGCACACCGCGCAACAAGGAGATCGTCAACCTCTACTGGACGCTCGGCGCCGTCTCGGCGAACGTGCGCGCAACCCGCTATGGTGAGGTCACGCAGGTCGCTGCCGCGCGCGCGGCCGACGGCATCTACCACGACGATACGGTCGCGCCGAAGGTGTTGTTCGATCTGGAACTCGGCTACCAGTTGACCACGGGCATCAAGCTGTCGGCGGGCGCGAACAACCTGTTCAACATCTACCCCGACAAGCTGTCGGCGGTGAACCAGGGCAATACCGGCTTCGCGCTGTACAATTCCTATTCGCCCTACGGTTTCAGCGGCGGCTTCTACTACGGAAAGATCAACCTGAGCTTCTGACGCGCGGAGTAAGAACATGACGGATAAGCATTCGCGCAATGGGCTGACGCGCCGCGAAACCCTGGCGGCTGGCAGCGCAGGTGCGCTGATCGCGGGCGTTGCCACCAGCGGCGCAGGTGGTGCGGGCAGGACAGCACCGCCCGCCGCCAAGACGGTGATCGTCGAGGATGCGACCAACGTCGCGCTCGCGATGTCGCCGGACGGTGGCCGGGTCGCATTCGATCTGCTCGGCATCCTGTGGACGATGTCGGTCGCGGGCGGTGTGCCAGCCAAGCTGACGGGCGCCTATGACGACCTCGGTCAGCCCGACTGGTCGCCTGATGGCAAGCATATTGCCCTCCAGTCCTACCGCACCGGCAATTTCCACATCTGGAGTGTGCCGGCGACCGGCGGCGCACTCGTTCAGCATACCGATGGCAGTTGCGACGATCGCGAACCGCGCTGGTCCCCCGATGGGAAGACGATCGCCTTCTCGAGCGACCGTGCCGGCGGCCGCTATGCTATCTACCTGCTCGATGTGGCGAGCGGTACGGTAACGCCGTTTTCAACCGGCACATCGCAGGATTCGGAACCCTGCTGGTCGCCCGACGGCAAGCGGCTCGCTTATGTCGCTGACGCCACCCGGATGATGGTTGCGGGCATCGCCGGTGGCGCGGCGCAAATGGTCGCGTCGGTGCCGGTCTCGACCGATCGCTTTCACGCCTCAGAACTGCACGCGCCGAGCTTCGCGCCCGATGGCAGGCTCGCCTTCACCCGCATCGACGGCAAAGGTGCGACGCTCGTCGTCGAAGGCAAGGACGTGATCGTCGGCGAGGATCTTTACCCGTTTCGCCCCGCCTGGATCGGCGCGGACTTCCTCTACGGATCGGGCGGCAAGATCCGGCGCTGGTCGGGTGGCGAAAAGAGTGTGGTCGCGATCAAGTGCGCGGTGCCGGTCTCGACGCCGCGCTATGCGAAGAAGACGCGCGATTTCGATACTGTCGCGCCCAAGCCCGTCGTCGGTATCGTCGGCCCGCAACTTTCGCCTGATGCTCGGCAGATTGTCTTCGGCGCGCTCAACGATCTGTACCTGCTGACCATTGGCGGAGCGCCCAAACCCCTTGTCGCCGACAGCTGGTACAAGGTTGATCCCGCGTGGTCGCCGGACGGCAAGTGGCTGGCCTATGCCTGTGATCGCGGCGGCACGCTCGACATCTGGTTGCGCGACATGGCGAGTGGCATGGAGCGGCAACTTACCAACCTGCCCGATCAAGGCGCGGTTTCGCCAAGTTGGTCGCAGGACGGCAAGACGATCGCATTTCTCGATCAGGACGGCGCGCTGCATACCGTCGATGTCGCGAGCGGCGCGGTGCGCAAGGTGTTCGGTGCCTTGTGGGAACCGGGCCGGCCGAGCTTCGGCCCCGACGGCAAGACCATCGCGTATGCCGCCTTCAAGCCCGTCACCGCACGCTATCGCGAGGGTCATTCCGAGATTCTCACCGTTGATCTCGCGACCGGCAAGGGCACTTACACGGCGATCGCGCCGGGCAAGTCGCTTGGCGTGCGCGGACTCGACGGCCCGGTGTGGTCGCCGGACGGCAAGACGCTCGCCTATGTGTTCGCCAGCAACCTGTGGACAGTCGCGGTCAACCCGGACGGTAGCTTTGTGGGCGCACCGAAGCGCATTACCAGCGACGTTACCGACGCGCCGAGTTGGAGCGGCGATTCACGGCATCTGCTGTATCTGAGCAACGGCAAATTGCAGATCGTGCCGGCGACCGGGGGGGCGCCCGTCACCGTGCCGTGCCGACTCACCTGGGCCAACGCCAAGCCCAAGGACCGCACGATCCTGCGCGCCGCGCGTCATTGGGACGGCACCAGCGCCGGCTATGCCGGGCCAGCCGACATCGTCATAGACGGCAACCGCATCACCGCCATAACCGGGGCGGGCAGCGCCAGCGATGCCAATGCGCGGATTGAGGATGCGGCGGGACTCACACTCATACCCGGCCTCGTTGACATGCACACGCACCGGCAGATGCAGGGTTATAACTATGGCGACCGCATGGGCCGGATCTGGTTGGCGATGGGCGTGACGGCAACGCGCAGCCCCGGCGCGCCCGCCTATCACATGGTCGAGGACCGCGAGGCGATCCAGAGCGGCAAACGCATCGCCGCGCGCCACTTCGCCACCGGCGAGGCAGTCGATGGATCACGCATCTACTATAATTTCATGCGGCCGGTCACCGAGCCGGGGCAGATGGCGCTGGAGATGGCGCGCGCCAAGGCGCTCGATTACGACATGGTGAAAACCTACGTCCGCATGCGTCACGACATCCAGAAGGAGGTGGTCGAACAGGCGCATGCAATGGGCATGCATCTCAGTTCGCACTATCATTATCCGGCGTTGCTCAGCGGCATGGATTGCATGGAGCATCTTGGGGCGACCAACCGCTATGGCTATTCGCGCACCATCACCAGTGGCGGTGGCGGCTATCAGGACGTCAACGGCCTGTTCGCCGCTGCCCATGCAGGGCGCACGCCGACGTTATTCGTGGCGAGCGTGTTGCTCGGTGAGGACGACGGCCTCGCACGCGATCGTCGCATCAAAACCCTGTTTCCGCCGTGGGAATATGCCAAGCTGATGCAGCGTGTCGCGGCGATGCGCGATGGTGATCGGGACACGTTCCTCACGTCGCTTCGCCGTCAAGTCGCGCAAATCCAGCAGACGATGGCGCTGGGCGGGAAGATCATCTCGGGCACCGACGCGCCGATCGATCTGGTCGCGATCAGCCTGCATCTGAACCTGCGCGGCATGGTGAAGTTCGGCATCAGCCCAGTCGATGCGCTGAAAACCGCGACGAGCAACGCTGGGGAGTTCCTCAACGAACCGCTCGGCCGCATCGCTTCTGGAATGCTCGCCGATCTCGTCCTCGTCGATGGCGATCCACTCGGACGGATCGAGGATGCCGCCGCGGTCCGCAAGGTGATCGCCAACGGCTATGTCCATACGACCGAATCGCTGATGACGCCGTTTGCCGCGCCCGCCCATTCGAATGTGCGCAACCACGAACTTCCGGCGCGCGACGGGCACTCGCACCATTATTGGGAAACTGCGGCGTATGTCGAAACCGGACGCGCGTCCTGCTGCGCGGATCACTGGCATCCTCAGCTCAATGCCTGATACCAAGGCGCATTGATCAGAACCTATGGGCCACTGTCGCAGTCCGATGGACATGATGCGCCATGGTTGCTCTACGAGCGCGTTCCAAGCGAAGCAGCAGAAGCAGCAATGGTCGACGATGTCCTCGTAGGATGTGAAGATGCGGTTGGACAGCCAGTTGTCACGCATGAACTGCCAAAGGTTCTCGACGGGGTTGAGTTCCGGGCATCTCGGCGGCAGCGGCATCAGGGTGATATTGGGCGGC
>Ga0247735_1000227_pt1 | contig 24302 bp, 22 predicted proteins | sample UWRJL178409R2_FD_180934 | JGI IMG/M metagenome (GOLD analysis project Ga0247735, IMG submission 180934) | Plant litter microbial communities from Arlington Agricultural Research Station in Wisconsin, United States - UWRJ-L178-409R-2 | ecosystem: Environmental > Terrestrial > Plant litter >... | reverse complement strand
TGGCGGTGTCCTTTGTGAGTTGCTTTAGTCGGTACTCACTGACCATCCCACGGTGGCTCGCTACGTTAACGCAGCAACGCTCAGGGGCGGGAAACAACACCACTCAAGGGGACGCAACCCCCGCCGAAAGGTCAATCCCAATTGCACGTATCGGCTCCGAACGGAAAGCGGTCTGGGCTGGTACGACATCAGCACGGGTCGAAGGTAGCCCTCCCGACACGACACCCAGCATCCCCAACGCAGCCATGTCGAAGAGATCCCGCATCGTCACCCGACAGAGCGGTAACCGGTAAGTACACGCCGCCCGGGCTGATCGCGTCGGCTTAGCGGAGAAGCGCACGCCGTCGGCTGCACTGATTCGAATAATGGACCAGCACTTTGGAACCGATGGTCTTCGGGTTCCGCAGGAGCAGGCGCGTCTAGACCAGGCACATCGAGCGGCGGAAAAGATTGAGATCACGTTAGACGGCTACCGGCGGCAACGAACTTTAGGACTCGACGCGCAGCCTTCTCTCTTGTATGCCGGCCGTGTGCGCGCCGTGTTTTGGGGGTCGCTGCGCTGGGCCAGGAGGCGCGTGTTGGTTGAAAAGAATGCCAGGAGCGGCGAGCGAGAGTCCGAAGCGGCTCACGAGGCAAACATCGCGTCCCGCGAGGAGCAGTTCCGTCGGTTCGGTAAAGATGTTGTTCGACCCTGACTGCGTCGACTCCGTAGCCATAAAAGCGCTGCATGATGGAACGAACTACACACGTGCTCCATGTTCGCCGTCGCAGAGTTTCCAAGTGGTGGCGTGAGGAATTCGTGGTTGAAGCCGGCGAATACGCTTAACGGGTTCTGATCAGTTTACGTTTCACCAGCACTTTTGGTGACCCTGAGCTGATTTCAGAAAGAGCTAGGGTGGCGCAATAAAAGGTTAATTCGCACGCCACAAATGGGTAACAGCGCGGGTGTTTGATGTGATTACCACCGAAAGGCTGTAATGAAAATCACAATAATGGCAGGTAACCCCAAGCCCGCCTCACGCACACTCGATGCGGCCGCACTACTCGCTGAACGAATCACTGGCCGCGCTCCTGACAATGTCATCGACGTCATTACCCTCGGTGAATCATTGCTGGGATGGGGAGACGATGGGGTGAAGGCTGCCGTTGCCGCTGCCGCCGCAAGCAACCTCCTAATTGTTGCGTCTCCAACTTACAAAGCCACCTACACCGGTGTGCTCAAACTCTTCCTCGACAAATTTGATGGTGGCACAGGCCTCGCTGGAGTGGTCGCCGTACCACTGATGCTCGGCGCAGGACCGAGTCACTTCATGGCACCCGAAATTCATCTCAAGCCCGTCCTCGTCGAACTTGGTGCCATCGTTCCAGTGCAGGGCCTGTATCTGAACGAAAAAACCTACGGTGATGAGTCCGCCACAGAGCCCTGGCTGAAGCAGTGGCAATCCACCTTGCTCGCACTGATGCCGAAGGAATCCAACCATGCTTGAACTCGCCATGACAGATCAGAAGGCCATCGAAACGGCCTTCGCCGGATTCCCCTCGGGAGTCGCCGCGCTGACCGCCTTGATTGACGGTGTTCCCACTGGTCTGGTAGCGACGTCATTCACTGTTGGCGTCTCATTCGACCCGCCACTTGTGCTGTTTTCAGTACGCAACAGTTCGACCACCTGGCCGGTGCTGCGCAGTGCATCCCGAATCGGCGTATCCATTCTGAGTTCTGAGCACGAAGCTGCTTGCATGCAGATGGCATCCCGCAGCCAGGATCGTTTCGCAGGGCTGGCAACAGAGACCACGGCCGACGGCGCGATTTTTCTGCATGACTCTGTGATGTGGCTTGAATGCGAGGTTAGTGCCGAGATTCCGGCCGGCGACCACAGCGTGATTGTGCTCGCGGTGCAGAGCATCAAGCATGCTGCCGATGTCGAGCCACTTATTTATCACGGGCGGTCGTTCCGCAAACTTGTTTCCGAAGCCGCCGGGCTCGCTGCGTAACCACAATGCGTGTGCAGGGTCGCCCGTCCGTGGGCGTCAGTGCTCACCGGCTCCTGTGTCTGCCCTTCCCGATTGAGAGTTCGCACTATGAGCGTTATCCCCTTAGAAGCAGACGTGGTAAACCGAGCGCCAACTGTGGAATGTTCCTTTCAGGGAGCGCTGTTCTGTCGGCAACGATGGATGGTAGTCACGTGACGCTGGCGGTATCACCTTCCACTATGAGCATCAGCTTGGATTTACCGAGGGCGGTTTTGGCAGTGCTAAATAATCTGACAATGCGGTCCGCTCTTAGACCAGCAAGCCACATCGGAGTATCGACCGTGGGTGTTTCCAACGCGTCTGTCGTGCGCCAGCTTGGGTCGAAAGACAAAGGGGCCAGTTTCGCTGGCATCGACACCGTGATGCTCCACTCGGAACCGATCCTTATCGCAGAATTCCTCACGTGGCAGGAACGCAACATGGCCCCCAACTACCTAGCAGGGGATCATCGAATCATTGCGTTGCCAGTAACGGGAGCGAACTCCACACCAGATTCAGAACCGCTTACTTGGAACGGTCCCGTATTTTGTGAGCCGGTCACGTGATGCATTCGGCAGCCGAAAGTATGCCGGGGGCGAAAACTGCTGCGTACAAAATGGAAACATCCCGCTCGGCAATCAGCGGCACTGTCATTCATGGGAACGCATGGGGGCGTGTCATCGGGTTTCCGACCGCCAATGTCGTTGTTCCAGGTTTGGACGCCCATTTGGGTATCTGGGCGGCAACGGTATGGGGAGTAGGGCTGCCGATGGAAGGCGTCCTGGCCGCAGTATCCATCGGAACTCGACCGACGTACTACGGGAACTCTGGCGAACTCCTCCTTGAAGCTCACCTGATTGATTTCAGTGGCGATTTGTATGGAACAACGCTTACCGTAGACCTTCGTTTTCACTTACGAAGCGAGTCGCACTTTCGCGATACCAGCGCCCTCGTTGCTCAGCTGGCAATAGATGTGCAGCAGGCTCGCGACTGGTTTGAGTATTTGATGCCTTGAGAGCCACCCAATCGTGCCGTTCAGAGCCACCGATCGTGCCGAAGAGAGCCAGTGTTGGTGCGCTTGGGAGCCACTGGCTCTCAGCCCGACGGTTAGGCGCTGGCCAAAGCGGTCTGCTCACTCATGTTGTAGGTGCCGGTCTCGACCCAGACGGTGTTGTGGATGATGCGGTCCATGATGGCGTCGGCGTGGACGCCGGAGCCGAGGCGCTGGTGCCAGTCCTTTTGCTGGTATTGGGTGCAGAACACCGTCGACGTTTCGCCGTAACGGCGTTCCATCAACTCCAGTAGCATCGTCCGCATCGATTCCGTTGGCCGGTCCAGCAACCACTCGTCGATGACAAGCAGTGTGAACGAGGCGTATTTCCGCAGGAACTTGCCCGCGCCTCCCGGGGTGTCTTGGGCTGCGACCCAGGCTTCCTCTAGGTCGGGCATCCGGACGTAGTGCGCGCGGATGCGATGCTCGCAGGCGCGTTTGGCGATCGCGCAGCCCAGATACGACTTCCCCGATCCGGTGAAGCCCTGGAAGACAACATTCTGCTGCCGGGTCACGAATGAGCACGTGCCGAGCTGGGAGAGCAGCTGCCGGTTCAGGCCGCGCTCGTCGAGCAGGTCGATGCGGCGCATATCCGCGTTCGGATAACGCAGTCCGGCCCGCCGGATCAGCCCGTCAACCTTCGAGTGCATGAACGTCGAGTAGGCGTCATCGACGACCAGTCGGACGCGCTCTTCAAAGGTCAGACTGATGCTGAGGTGGTCGTCTTGGAGGTCGATGGCCTCCAGCAGCTCGCCGGCGTTCATCTCGCGGAGCTTGCGTTTGGTCTCTCCATCCAGGGCGCTCACCGGTTGCCTCCGGCGTAGTAGGCGCCGCCGCGAACATAGCCGCCGCCATCGTCTGGTTCGGGTTCGGCGGTGTGGCCGGTTTTGTCTTGCCCGGTGTCGAGGATCGGTCTCAGGTGCGCATAACGGGGTGAGCGGATTGGTCCGCGCAACGCGAGTTCGCAAGCGGCCTCGAGGCGCGCTGGAGGGAACTTGCGCGACAGGCGCAGCACCGCCAACGCCGCGTCGAAGCCGGCCTCGTCGATGAACACAGTCTCAAAGATCTTCACCGTCACCGCCGCCGTCGAGGGCCCGATCCGTGCTGCCCATTCCTCGATCCGAGCCCGGTCCCAAGCCTGAAAGCTGCGCCCCTCGGGCAAATCGGCCTCGTTCGTTCGATACTGGTTTGTAGTCGTCGCCGGCAGCAGCAGGTGACTGGACAAGCGCTCGTCGCGCCGATAAATCTCCAGCATCGTCTCGGTGACACGCAGGTCGACGAGGGCGCCGATGTGACCGAAGGGGACAGAGTAGAAGTTCTTAGCCCAGACCACGTGGGCGTTGGCATTAACTTTCCGTTTGTAAGCCCAGGTGCTGATCTCGAACGGCGCCGCCGGCAGCGCCTGCAGCAACGGTTTCTCCTCCGTAGTGAACACGCTGAGGCGGTAACCGACCCGTTTCTGGAAGGGCTCCCGGTTGTAAGCATCCATCTGTTCTCGGATCCGCAGGCGCAGCTTCGCGAGCGAGGTGAAGGTCTCGTGTCGAAGGCCGGCGATGACCCAGGTCGCGACATGGGAGACCGTGTTCTCGGTGCCGCTCTTGTCGCGCGGGTGGCGGATTCTGGCGGGCAGTACTGCAGCGGAATAGTGCGCTGCCATCTCCCGGTAAGCATCGTTCAGCACGATCTCACCCTCCTTCGGGTGGGAGATCACACCGGTCTTCAAGTTGTCGGGCACCAAACGGGGGACGCTGCCGCCGAAGAAGGCGAACATCGCAGTATGGGCGCGCAGCCACGATTCCTGCTTCATGTCTAGGGTGGCCTCCACGAACGCATAGCGACTGAACGGCAAGCAGGCGACAAACAAATACACCTTCGAGAGCTCGCCGGTCGTGGGATCTAGCAGTTGCATCGTGGGCCCGGACCAGTCGACCTCGATGCTGCGCCCGGCCTTGTGACCGACCCGTGATGTCGCCCCTGAAACAGCCGCGTGTTCGCCATAGAGCCGGCAGAAGCGGTCGTAGCTCATCGTCGCCTGCGCCATCGCTGCCGCGTCGACATACTCCTGGTGGAGCAGCTTCAACGTCACCCCGACGCGGGCCAGCTCGGTGTGGATCCGGGACCAGTCGGGTTGGGCGAAGACGGACTCGTGGACGCCCCGGCCGGGGAACACGGTCGCATACACCTCGGCCTCCGACATCTCCGCGACGTCATCCCAGCCGAGCCCAAGCCGATCCGCACCATCAAGCACTGCCTGGACGCTGTTGCGGGCGATGCCCTGCGCCGAGGCGATCGCCCTGCCCGACAATCCCTGGTTTCGTAACTGCAAGACAAGTTTCGCCTTGATCTTCCGTACCATTACCGGTACTCCTTCCACCACGTGGCCATCACGTGGTGGGAGGAGCTTTTCAGGTGGCTCTCAAGCACACCAATCGTGGCTCTGAACGACACGATCCATGTTTCGGGGAGATGGCTCTGAGCCGCACCACACGTGGCTCCCTTGGAAGCCAATATTCATGGTTTGCGGCATCAAGTCGGTGAGTGGACGCAGATGCACTGGAAACAACGGCCGCTGAGTGGGCATAAAAAGTCCGCAACAACAGACAAATCTGCTGTCATCATTGAGCGTCAAATCCGTCGTGAGCGAGCCATTATTTCGACCGTCGAGGAGGCTCGAGCCGCGGGTGCTCCAAGCCCGACAGCTGAGGCGATCGCAGAAAAATACGGGTTGCCCGTCGGGTTGCTCCGATGGATGCTGCCGCGAATTATCGCTCAGCTGAGCGATTGATGAGGCCAAGGGGTATTGCCGTCTGACCGCTGCTGCGGATACGGCTGAACTTCTGTTCGCATCTTGTGCAAATATGCCGGACGTTACTTGTTGTAGTTCCCAGTCTCCGCGTTTGGCCACTGCGTCAGGCGGAGAGGAGACATTTACAAGTCACTAAACCAACGCATTCGCGAATTATCGGCGCAAACGGGCCAGCATCGCCGACCGGAGGCCAGCGGTCGCCGGTCACGCGGCGTGCAACGAGATACGGCCCGGTTTCGTCACGAATGATTGCGGTCACGGCGGAAGGAACCAAGAGCCGGGTACCAATTAGCCCGCGAAGGTCGGTGATGTACCGAGAGGCAGGTACAACCCCGGACTACGCGGCGCGAACCTCGATGTACCCCGGCTGTGCAGCATCCGTTCCGAAAGTCAGGTGGCGGGTGGCGATCTTGTCGGTGAAGAACCGGTCGTGGCTGACCACAACAACCGCGCCAGGGAAGTGCATCAGTGCGCGCTCCATCACCTGGGTGCTGGAGAGGTCGAGGTGGTTGGTCGGCTCGTCGAGCAGAAGGACGGATGCTCCGGAGAGTAGGCACTGCGCCATTGCGACGCGGGCCCGCTGCCCACCGGACAGTTCGCGGATCTTCTTTTTGAGGTCGGCCTCGGAGAACTGGAACATCGCGAGGAATTTGTTCACCGACTTGCGGGTGGACTTGAGGGCGAGGCTGTCGGGCATCGCGTTGACGGCGTGGGTGACGGTGTCGTCCGGATCGAGTTCCTCGAGCATCTGGTTGTAAGAGACCATGCCAGCGCCCTTGGTCCAGGTGACGTGGCCGGAGTCCGCTTCCTCTTCGCCGGTGAGGGCGCGCAGGAGCGTCGACTTGCCGCTACCGTTCGAGCCGAGTACCGCGATGCGGTTTCCGCGGCGGATCTCAAAGCTCAGATCGGTGAAGAGGGCCTTGTCGCCGTAGGACTTGGTGAGGGATTCGACCCGGCAGAGGGTGTCCTTGATGTGCAAGCCGCCGTAGATCTCGGTGATGATCTCGTCCACCGGTCGCGGGGCGCGCGACTTCTTAATCTTCGCCAGTTGGTTGTCGAGTCCCTTGCTGGCCGCTTTGGTCGCCTCGCGTCGGTCCGAGATGCCCTCGGCTTCGAACGCGAGAAGCTCCGACTCGTGCACAAACTGCGCGTCGAGGGTTTTCAGGCGGAACTGTTTCTGCACCACGTATTCGCCGAAGTTGCCCGGGTATTCGTGCAGGTGGTAGTTCTCGACCTCGATGATGCGGGTGACCACCGAGTCGAGGAATTTGCGATCGTGGGAGACGATGATGGCGGCACCGCGGAAGTCGCGGAACCAGGATTCGAGCCACTCGACGCCTGCGACGTCGAGGAAGTTGGTCGGCTCGTCGAGCAGGAGCACATCGGGGCGCTCCAGCAGGATTTTTGCCAGTGCCGCGCGGTTGCGCCAACCGCCGGAGAGCTCATCGATCGTGCAGGTGCGGTGGGCCTGGGTGAATCCGAGGGTGGTCAGGGCCGTGTCGATCCGGCGGGTGTAGTCCCAGCCGTCGAGGCGGTCCATGTCCTCGAACAATTCGGCCTGGCGGCTGATCAGGCTGTCGAGCCCGGCGCTCGCCGAAGCATCTTCGGCGATCGCCGCGTCGATTGCGGCCAATTCTGCCTCGACGGCTTTGATTTCCACAAAGAGTGCGTCGAGGACCTCGGTGATACTCAGCGAGCCGTTCAACTCCGAGAACTGCGAGAAGTAGCCGATCTTAACGCCGGGTTCGAGGGTGACGGTGCCAGTGTCCGGCATGACCTGGTCAAGGGCGAGTTTGAGGATGGTTGTTTTGCCCGAACCGTTTTTACCAATCAGGCCAACGCGGTCGCCGGATTCGAGGCGCAGGAATGCCTCGCGCAGGATCTGCGTGTTTTCAAAACGAACACTGACGTCGTGCAGCCTGATCAGGCTCATGGGGTCCTCTCGAAGTGGCTTCCGAGGAATGTCCCGGTGACCGGTGCCCGGGGGCGGTGGTGTGTCCTGTTCCGCGGAATCGCATTCAGCAGGGCCGCCCCCGAGTCTACAAAATCTCTGCCGTGGTCGAGCACGGTGTGTGCCGGAGGCGACGAGCGAAGTTGTAGTGTCTACGCAGTACAAGATTGTGCTACCTTCGCAGTACAACGTGGGCCATTTGCCAATCCACGACGCGAAAACGATCCACAGGAAGCCTCGTGATGCCGCCGTTCGCCCGTGACCTTTTCCAGTATTTGCCGCCGTACGAAGTGGCGATAACCTTCGGGATCATCCTGTTCGCATTCTCGTTCGCCTCTTCGCGACGGATCGTTTCCCTGCCTTCGACGGGCGGTCGAACAGTGATGTTGGCCTGGGTGGCAATAGCTGGATCGCTGCTGGTCGCCACGGTTGCGACCGCGGTCAGCTGGATCGCCGTCCTCGCACCATTGGTGGACGAGTCGGGATATGCCGGATGGTGGCGCCGCCCCACACCGCTCCTGGCCGCAGTGCTCGTTGTTGGCGTCGCCGCACTCCTGTTGCGCCGTGGACCCCTGCCCGCACCGGGTGAACGCGCAATCGCCCCGCGTCGATCATGGAACACGTTTGCGTCGCGGCGCTCGATGCAGGTTGCGGCGGTGACGGCAGTTTTGCTGTTGGTCACACTGGTCTGGCAAACGGCCATCGCCACGACTGCGCCAGAAGAGGGGCCCTTTTTCGGCAAAACACCCGTTCACTCCGACCTGCCGGTGTTTATGACCTTCCAGTTCGGGTACGGGTATGTCGGGGGTGTCGGCTGGCCCAACCACTACGCCACGTTTATCGCACTGGCGCTTGGTGCTGCTGTGCTGTTTTTCGTGCTCCGTGCCGACGCCAACCGCCCGATCTCTGCCCGGCTGCCAGCGGCGAGCATCCGGGTCGAACGAGAACACGTGGCGCGGGTCCTGACCCTCATCATGCTCGGCGGGTTGATCACCACACTGGGCATGGTGTGGATGCACGTGGGCAGCATCGGCACCGCCACCGTCGGGTTCGATGAAGAGTGGGTCTCGGCGGAGACCTCGATGACTCATTTCAACGTCAGTACCGGATACCGCGATATTGCTGACCCGATCGCGCTGGCCGGCTACCTGCTCCAGGCGGCCGGCGTCGCATTGCTGCTGAGGGTAGCGACGGACAGCGTGAGATCCTTCCTGGGGCTGCGCCGAGCAAATTCGGGCACCCGGGACGAGGGTGGCACTCCTGCACGGGTTGCGGGTGCGGGACAGTGACCCCGCGTGGACCACGCTCGGCCGAGGAGGTCGCGGATCTTTTTCGAGGAGCCATCCGGTCCGGGCAACTGGGAGACGGTGAGCGGCTACCCACCGTGCGTCAGACTGCGCGCGACTTCGGTATCGCCCAGGCGACCGCCGCGAAAGCGTTTAGAACTCTCGAGCAGGAAGGCCTGGTGATTACCCGCAGCGCCGCCGGCACCCGGGTGGCAGCGGGCGCCTCCCGCGCACCCCAGGCCGTCGTCGAGCAGGCGAGGGCACTGGCCGATGCGGCCGAGGAGCTCGGGGTGTCGTTCGAAGACGCCGTCGCGGTGCTGCGTGCGGTATGGCCCGGCGCCGATTCGGCAGAGGGCGACGCGTCGGGAAGTTCCGCCGCGCCGTAGTTGCGTTGGCGCCGGCGCTGCGGATACGTCGGGATGCTCCGCGCCTGAGCCGTTATGCCGGCCGGCCAGTTCAGGCAGGCACCCGAACAGTTAACCCGCCGGCGTCGAGCCAGGTCTTGAACGCGACGGCCTCGCCGAAACCGTCCCCGTCGAGCTCGATCTGCTCGGCACGGTTCAACCGCAGTGACAGGGTCGAGCCGGTGGTGTAGTTCACCGAGTCGTGGTCCTTGCTGATCAGCTTGCGCCCGAACTTCAGCCGGCGAAGGACACCGTTCTCCCAGAGCACCTTTTTGAAGACCTGGAGCCAGCCGGCCAGGCCCTCCGGATTCAAAATCAGCACATCGAAGACACCGTCGTCCACTGCGGCATCCGGAAGCAGCAGGATGTTGGCGGGCAGCGAACCGCAGTTGCCCACGATGATGGTGTGGGCGTGAACGCGCTGAACCGGATGCTCATCGAGCTGGTAGCGGAAACGCAGCGAGTTTTTGTCTCGGAAGACGCGCACTATCGCGTGCACGTACGCCAGCCAGCCGGCTTTCGCCTTCAGGTCGTCGTCGGTGTTCGCAAGCATCTTCGCATCGATGCCGAGGCCGGCCATCACGAGGTAGGTGTGCTCGTCGACACTGCCGTTCTCGCGCCGGATTCGGATACGCGCGACATCGATATCGCGGTCCTTTCCCGAGAAAGCGGTGTGCAAGGCATTATCGACGTCGTCGAGGGTCAGGTTGAGGTTGCGGGCGAGCAGGTTTCCGGTGCCGGAGGGCAGCAGGGCGAGAGTCGCATCGGTATCGCGCAGTGCTTCGGCGACCGCGCGCACCGTTCCGTCGCCGCCCGCGGCAATAACGAGGGTGGCTCCGGCCTCGAGGGCCTCAGCGGTCGCACCCTGGCCCGGGTCTTCCTTGGAGGTTTCGAACCACAGGGTTTTCTGCCAGCCCGCGTCGCCCTCCTGCGCTGCCACCAGCTTTTTGAGGTTCTCGAGGTCTACCTTGATGGGGTTGTAGACGACCGCGGCCAGGCGGCCCTGCGGCGAAGAGGCCCCGGTGTCTGCCGACTCGACAACGGTTTCGGATTCGGTTGCCATGGGAGGCCCTCCTGGTTTCGCGACTGACAAAAAAGGTGGTCAAGCGGCGTTTCACGATAAGCCTAGCTGACGAACATAGCGTAAATCATACGGCCGCGCGATGCCCCCGCCAAGTATTGACTTGGGGTCGGAACCGCGACTTACTGAGGGAATCCGCTGGTAGATTCTCGGCAATTTCCCACCCCGTCGCCCCTACGGTAAATATCTCACAACTCCCCGAGGAAGGCCGGTACCGTCGATGTGCCACCACAACGAATGGTGATCGGCTATTACGTGCACCATCGTGGTGCCGGTCACCTGCATCGGGCGCTCGCCATCGCCGATGCCCTGTCCGTGCCGGTCACAATCCTCAGTTCACTGCCGCGCCCCGCGGGAGTCACCCTCGACTGGGTGCACTTGCCCGTCGACACCGATGGCGGCCGGGAATCCCGTGCACCCGGTCACCGGGACGCCAACGGCATGCTGCACTGGGTGCCTCGGGCATCCCCGGCGCTCCGGCACCGGATGGCGGCGCTCGCCGCCTGGATCGACAGTGCCGAGCCGGCGGCGATCGTGGTCGACGTCTCCGTCGAAGTCGCCCTCCTGGCCAGGCTGCACGGGATCCCCATCGTGACCGTGGCGCAGCCCGGCGTCCGCGACGATTCCGCCCACCGGCTCGGCTACGACATTTCGGATGCGATCATCGCGCCGTGGCCGCCGGGAATCCGCGCCCTGCACAGTAGCCCCGAAATCGAAGGGCGCCTCGAGGCGGTGGGTGCCATCAGTCGCATCGCCACCTCCCCGGGCACCGCCCACCGCGAACCGCAGCACATCACCGTTTTCTCGGGGCAGGGAGGCCGCGGCGAGAGCGCACTGCAGGAAGTGGTCGACGAGGCGCGCTTCTTCAGCCGCGGGTACCGGTGGAATGTCCTCGCCGGGGCTTCCGTCGCCAAGGTCACCGCCGCGCTTGCCACCTCCAGCCTTGTTATCTCGCACTGCGGCCAGAATGCCGTGGCGGAAATCGCCGCGTCCCGGGTTCCCGCCATCTTTGTGCCGGAAGACCGGCCGCACGCCGAGCAGGAATCTCTCGCCAGGGCCCTCGGCACTGCGCAGATGCCGGCAAGGGTGGTCACACCCGGTTCCCTGCGCAAACTCGACTGGCCATCCTCGCTGTCCGCCGTGGCCGAGCTCGATGGTGAGACCTGGGCTCCCTGGTGTGACGGCGCGGCAGCGACCCGGGCGGCGGCGATCATCCTCCGGGTTGCCGGACGCAGCGGATGAGCCCCACCACTGCCGTCATCACCGTTGTTTCCGGACGGCACAACCACCTCCTGCAACAACATGCCGGCCTCGCCCGCTCCGGGACGATGCCCGACCTGTACTTCGTGGTGTCGATGGGTGACGACTGGGTCGACCGGTGGCGTGCGGATGCTCCACACCCGCGAATCCTCAGCCAGGCGGTCACCGGTGCACAGTTGCCGGTCGCCGAAGCGAGGAACCGCGGCGCACGGGCGGCGATCGCGGCCGGTGCAGAACTCCTCGTGTTCCTCGACGTGGACTGCATCCCCACGCCGCAACTGGTCGAACGTTACGCGCGGGCCGCCGAGGCCCACCCCGGCGCGCTGTTCAGCGGAGCCGTCGGGTACCTGCCACAGGAAGCATCCCCCGCCGACGCGGCAACGTTCAACTCCATCGCCCATTTCCATGCCTTCCGCCCCCGCCCCGAAGACGGCGAGGTCATTTTCGGCCACTACGACCTGTTCTGGTCGTTGTCGTTCGCAGCCACGGCGGACACCTGGCAGCGCATCGGCGGCTTCCACGAGCACTATCGCGGCTACGGCGGCGAAGACACCGATTTTGCCCTCCTCGCCGAAAAGGCCGGGGTCGAACTCGGCTGGGTAGGCGGGGCGACCGCCTACCACCAGCACCACCCCACGTCCTCCCCGCCGGTGCAGCACCTCGACGACATCTTGAGGAACGGGGCCCTCTTCGCCCGCCGCTGGGGGTTCTGGCCGATGCAGGGCTGGCTCGACGCCTTCGAACGCCGCGGCCTCGTGGCACGCAACACCGCCACCGGCTCCTACCACCGAACAGGAAGCACGTTATGAGAATCGCCATCCTGTGCCACATGCACCATCCCATCGCCGAGCCGTACGAGGGGGGAACCGAAGCGCACACCGCCATGCTCGCCGACGGCCTGGTGGCCCGCGGCCACGACGTCACCCTGTTCGCCAAGGAAGGCAGTGCCACCGCGGCCCGCAGCTATCCGCTGGTGCCGCGCGATTTCGAGTTCACCCGCATCGCCAGCCCGCTGGTGCGCAAACAGCAGCGCGGATTCCTGGCCGAGGCCGTTTACCACAGCATCAGCATCATCCGGCAGCAGGATTTCGACCTTGTGATCAACAACTCGCTCAGCGCCCTGCCATACACCCACCTGCGCGGCGTGCCCATGATGACGATCCTGCACACCCCGCCCACCCTCGCAGACGTCACCGCCGTTCTGGTCAACCCCGCGTGGGTGCCTGACCCGCAGCATTCCTACGTCACGGTGTCGGAGACCAACGCGGCAAGCTGGCGGGGGATGCTGCCCGAGGTGCAGGTGGTGCACAACGGCATCGACCTCGACCGGTGGGACGTGCCGTCGAACCCCACACCGCGTCGGGCCGTGTGGGCCGCCCGGATTACCCCGGAGAAGGGACTGCACCTCGCGATCGACGCGGCCCGGCTGGCATCGAGGAGCCTCGACTTTGTGGGCCCCATCGCCCATGAGGACTACTTCGCGACCGAGATCGTGCCGCGGCTCGGGCCGGATGTGCGTTACCTCGGCCACCTCTCGCACAGCGAACTGCCGGCGTTTCTCTCCACGGGGGAGGTATTTGTCGCCTCACCGCTCTGGGCCGAACCCTTCGGGCTCTCCGCCATCGAGGCCATGATGACCGGTACCCCCGTCGCGGCGCTGCCGAACGGTGCGCTCGTCGAACTGGTGCCGCCGCGCGCCGGGACGATCGCGAGCGCCGTCACGGCAACGGCGCTCGCCGCGGCGATCGTCAGCGCAGCATCCTGCAACCGTGAAGCGGTTCGCGCGACCGCGGCGGAATTCTCGCTCGACCGGATGCTCGACGGCTATGAGCGGGTGCTGGAGGAGCTGGTGCAGCCGGCGGCCGGAAGCGAAGAGCGGACCTTGTCCGCCTGACCCTTCTTTGGTGTGATCACCCCATCCGGATCACGTTGCCGGTGACCCGGCGCGCGGCGTCCGACACCAGGAATGCGACAAGGTCGGCGACTTCGTGGGGCTCGGCGACGCTGATAAACATGTCGTCCCCCTTTACGGCCGCCCGAACGTCATCGGTCACCCAGCCGGTGTCGGTGACGGGCGGATGCACGGAGTTGGCAGTAACCCCGAGTTTCACCAGTTCCCGGCTGGCGGACATCGTGTAGTTCACCAGGGCCGCTTTCGCCGCCCCGTAGGAAACTTCCTGCGGAAACCCGGTCTGGCCGCCGGAGGTCATCGAAATGATGCGGCCCCACCGGCCGCCACGGCGCTGCAGTCGCTGGGCGAATTCCGAGATCAGCAGCGCCCCGGCGCGAGCATCCACCCCGAACTGTCGGTCGAAGGTTTCGGCACTGAGCTGCTCAAGCCCGCGCCCCATCCAATCCCGGCCACCACCGGCAAAGGTGTCATTGAGCGACGCAGTGGCGTTGTTCACCAGCACGTCCACGGGCCCGAATGCGTCTTCGGCCGCGTCGAACAGGGCGGGCAGCGCCGCATCGTCCCGTAGGTCCTGGCGGAGGGCGATGGCCCGTCCCCCCGCTGCGCGGATTCGCTCGAGCACCGCGGACGCGTCCTGGCGATGGGCCACTTTGAGCCGCTCAGGCAGCAGGGCCTCCTCGGGGTCTTCCAGGGGCAGGTAGCAGAGCACAACGGCCAGCCCCTCGGCGGCCAGGCGCTCGGCGATCGCGGCGCCGATCCCGGTATTGGCACCGGTGACGAGGGCGACGTGCGGCGTTGCGGTCATCCTGCGACCGTACGCGAGACACCCTCAGCACGGCAATGCGTTGGACGAACGAAGACCGGTGCTTCAGCCCGGCCCATCGTAGGTGGCATACCGGGGAGCCCCGGTCGTCTCGAACTGCAGGATGCTCAACCCACCCGGGGTGCTCTGCTGGCTGGTGAGGCGCAGCCCGGCGGGGGCGCCGCCGGTCGGGAACAAGCGCCGGCCCTCGCCGACCACCACAGGGGCGATGACCAGTCGAAGCTCGTCGATAAGGCCGGCCGCCAGCATCGACTGGGCGAAGTTTGCACTGCCGTGGATCTGGATCTCCCGCCCGGCCTGCTTTTTCAATGCGGCTACCTGGCCCGCAACATCCCCGGACAGGATGGTGCTCGGCGCCCACTCGGCGCTGAGCAGCGTGCTGGAAGCGACATATTTGGGTAGCCCGTTCATCTTCTCGCTGAACAGGTCGTCGTCGATCTGCGGCCAGTCGCGGGCGAAATTTGTGTAGGTGCGCCGGCCGAGCAGTAGGGCATCCGCTAACCCGAGCCACTGCGCGGCGAGCTGCATAAACTGCTCGTCCATGTGCGGCACAAACCAGCCGCCGCGGGTGAAACCGTCACTGGTGTCCTCGTCCGGGGAGCCGGGCCCCTGGCTCACCCCGTCGAGTGAGAGGAACTCCGTCAGGGTCAACTTCATCGGGGAACCTGCCTAGTCTGCTCGGGAACGGGGGCCGTTCGATCGCCGGTGCCGCCAGATTACCCACCCGGTGCTTTCGCCGCCAGGCCGCGAAAGTGCGTCACTGCGAAAAACGGTAGCCCAGCCCCGGCTCGGTGATCAGGTGTTTCGGCCGCGCGGGGTCGAGCTCGAGCTTTTTGCGCAGCTGCCCAACAAAAAGGCGCAGGTAGGCGTCTTCCTTGCCATAGGCGGGACCCCACACGGTGGTCAGGATTTCCCGTTTGCTGACCAGGCGGTCGGGGTTTCGCACCAGCACCTCGAGAACACCCCACTCGGTCGGGGTCAGCTTCACAATCTCTTCGCCGTCCGTGCTGCGGCGCACAATTTCGTGGCGGGTGAGGTCCACCCGCACCTCCCCGAACCCCACCACATCGTGGTGCGGCACCCCGGCCCCGCGGGTGAGGGCCCGCACCCGGGCGAGCAACTCATCGATGGAGAACGGTTTGGTGACGTAATCGTTTGCACCGGCGTCGAGGGCATCAACTTTGTCCGCCGATTGGGTGCGACCGCTGAGCACCAGGATCGGCACCGCGCTGACTCGACGGACGGCCCGCACCACCTCGGCACCACTCAACCCGGGCAGCCCGAGGTCGAGGATCACAAAGTCCGGTGTATCCGCGATGGTCGATTCGACCGCGTCCTTTCCATCACCGACCTCAATGACCGAATGCTGGCGCGCCTCCAGGTTGATTCGCAGCGCTCGCCGCAGCTGCACATCGTCGTCGACCACCAAGATTTTCATTCCAGTACCCCGGTGGGCGTTGGCAGGGTGGTGGAGGGGGGAGCGACCGGCAACGTCACCACCATCGTCAGGCCACCGCCCGGTGTCTCCTCCGGATCGAGGGTGCCGCCCATCGCCTCGGCAAAACCCCGGGACAGCGCAAGTCCGAGGCCAACCCCGCTCGTGGCATCCTCATCACCCTCGCGCTGGAACGGCGCGAAAATCGCCTGGCGCCGTTCGGGGGGAACGCCGGGGCCGGAATCAACGATGCGCAACCGCACCGAGGTGTGCGGATGCTCCACAACGGTGGCGCAAATCCGCGGCCGCACCCCGGCAGGGGAAAAGCGCAGTGCGTTGGCGGTGAGGTTCGCCACGATGCGTTGGACAAGCACGGGGTCGGCAAGGATCTCGGGGAGGTCGTCGGGCAGGTCGACCTCGACGCTGTGGTAGCTCGCGTTGATGTCGTCGAGGGCGAGCGGGATGAGTTCGTCGATGGCGACGGATTCCCGGTACACCGCGAGCACACCCGCCTGCAGCCGGGAGGCGTCGAGCAGGTCGCTGACCAGCCGGCCGAGGCGGTCGAGCGATACCTGCGCGGTATTCACCAGCTCCGCGCGGTCCCCGGCGCTGAATTGCACATCGGTACTGGCGAGGCTGCTCACGGCGGCGGTCGCGGCGGCGAGCGGCGTTCGCAGGTCATGTCCGACCGCGGCAAGCAGCGCCGTGCGCATCTTGTCCGCTGCCTCAAGCGGCTTGGCCCGTTCGACCTCCGCGGTGAGGTCACGGTGGGCGAGCCCCGTTTCGATCTGCGCAGCGAAGGCCCGGATGACCCGTTCGTCCGCGGGGCGCAGCGGGCCCCCGGTGAGGACAAGTCGGCCGTTGTCGCCGAGGGGGATCACGGTTCGCCCGCGGGGTGGGGTGCCGGAGACCTCACTGTTCTGGTCCGGTTCAACCGGGCGAGTACTGCGATGAAGCACGATATGCCCCCGTTCAACGCTGACACTGGCGAGGTCGAAAACCTCCCGAAGCTTCTGGGCCATGGCCGGGATGCCGTCATCACCGCGCAGCACACTGCCGGATAACTCGGCGAGGGTCTCGGACTCCTTCATCGACCGCCGTGCCGCCTGCGAACGGCGTTCCGCCTTGTCGACCACCACACTGACCAGGAAGGCGATGATCACAAACACCACCAGTGCCATCAGATGCAGTGGTTCATCGATGGCCGCGGTGTACAGCGGAACCACAAAGTAATAGTCGAGCAGTGTTCCGGCGGCGAGGGCCGCCGCGATCGCCGGCCAGAAACCGCCGATCAGGGCCACCACAACCACCAGCAGCTGGTAGGCGAGTACATCGCTGGCGAGCGACACATCCGAGCGCACCGACGACAGCGACACCGTCAAAGTGGGCAGCGCGATGAGTGCGATCACAAGGCCGACGAGCTGGCGCCGGGCCGACAGGGCTCCCATGGCACCAGTCTGCCGCCTGCACGGGGGTGCGCTGTCGGATTCCTAACGAAATCCTGACGCCGAATCACTGTCACCGGGAAGAGCACGGCTTTAGCGTTGGGCGTTCGCAGTTTTTCCCGAAAGGTTTCCCGTGTCCCAGCTGTTCGAAAAACCCCGCCCGGTGCGCATCGCACCCTCACGGCGCCATACGGCCCACGTGCGCTCGAGGGCCTGGCTACTGCAGGGGCTTGCGGAAAAGTCCGGTACCCACCTGGGACCCCACGCCGAGACCCCGGAGAAGAAAAACACCTGGTGGCGCGTCATGTGCCTCACCGGCGTCGACTATTTTTCCACCCTCGGCTACCAGCCGGCGATAGCGGCAGTGGCCGCCGGCCTGCTGTCGCCGCTGGCCACAATCGTTCTTGTGCTGCTCACCCTGCTCGGGGCACTGCCGGTCTACCGCCGCGTCGCCCGCGAAAGCTTCCGCGGCGAGGGATCCATCTCTATGCTCGAGCGCCTTCTGCCGTGGTGGCAGGGCAAACTGTTCGTCCTGGTGCTGCTCGGCTTCGCCGCCACCGACTTTATGATCACGATCACCCTGTCGGCGGCGGATGCCACGGCCCACGCGGTGGAAAATCCCTTCGCCCCAGCCTGGTTCCAGGGCAACGAAGTACCCATCACCCTCGTTTTTGTTGGACTTCTTTCCGCGGTGTTCCTGCGCGGTTTCACCGAGGCGATCAATATCGCCGTGGTCCTCGTCGCCGTATTCCTTGTCCTCAACGCAATCGTGATCGCCGTCGCCTTCGCCCAGATCGGCGGCAACATGGTGGTGATCGACGACTGGTGGCTTGCCCTCACCGCCGAGCACAGCAATCCCCTGATGATGGTTGGTATTGCCCTGCTGGTATTCCCCAAACTCGCACTCGGCCTGTCCGGCTTTGAGACCGGCGTCGCCGTGATGCCCCAGATCCAGGGGGATGCTGGGGACACCGCCACGAAACCGACCGGTCGGATTCGCGGCGGCCAGCGACTGCTGACCACCGCCGCCCTCATCATGAGCGCGTTCCTGATCACCTCCAGTTTTGTCACCACCCTGCTGATTCCTCAGGCGGAGTTCCAGTCCGGCGGGGAGGCCAGCGGTCGCGCGCTCGCCTACCTCGCCCACGAATACCTCGGCAACGGGTTCGGCACCGTCTACGACATCAGCACCATCTGCATCCTCTGGTTTGCCGGGGCATCGGCGATGGCGGGGCTGCTCAACCTGGTGCCGCGCTACCTGCCGCGCTACGGGATGGCGCCGCAGTGGGTGCGCGCCGTCCGCCCCCTCGTGTTGGTCTTCACCGCGATCGCGGTGGCGATCACGCTCGCCTTCAACGCCGACGTCAACGCGCAGAGCGGTGCATACGCGACGGGCGTCCTTGTGCTGATCACCTCGGCCTCGGTCGCCGTGACCCTGTCGGCCAAACGCCACGGGCAGCGCAAACGCACCATCGGCTTCGCCGTTATCGCCCTGGTGTTCAGCTACACAACCGTGGTGAATATCGTGGAGCGTCCGGACGGCGTCAAGATCGCGGGTCTGTTTATCCTCGGCATCCTGGTGGTCTCGATAATCTCCCGTGTCCACCGGTCATTCCAGCTGCGCGCTACCTCGGTCGAGATCGACGACGCCGCCCGGCAGTACCTGCTCACCGACGCCGAGGAATACGGGTCCATCACGATCGTCGCCCACGAACCCGGGGCGGATACCGCCGAGGAATACCGGGTCAAGCTCAACGAGGAACGGCATGACAGCGGGATCTCTGCCTACGCGCCTGTCATTTTCCTCGAGGTGCATCCGTCCGATTCGTCGAACTTCGAAGAGGATCTTGTGCTGCGCGGGGTTATCCGCCACGGCTACCGGGTGCTGCAGGTCGACAGCGGAAACGTCCCGAACACCCTCGCGGTGGTGCTGCTCGCCGCCCGCGACCTGACCGGGACCGTGCCGAACATTTACTTCGAGTGGACCGAGGGGAACCCGCTGTCGAACATGCTGCGCTTCCTCGTCACGGGAACCGGCGAAGTGGCGCCGGTGACCCGCGAAGTGCTGCGCCGCGCGGAACCGGTTCGTGCCCGCCGACCAGATGTCCACGTGTCGTGAGGCACGAAACGCACGGCGCCGTGCCTACCACTCGGCCATAATTCCCTCGCCGACGTCCGCGGCGATCTCCTCCTGGCAGGTGGTGATCGCCCGGCCGGACACCCCCTGGGTTTCCTGTCGAAGATGGTTGGTCACCACCCGGTGATCGGCGGGGTCTGCGCCCCAGCCGGCCAGGATCGGTGCAGCATCCGTCTCGTCCAGAATCTGGGCATCCCAGCCGGCATCGCGGATGCACTCCACAAACTGCTCGGCGTACTGCGCCTTCACCACACCCTCGAGGTCGATATAGCGGGGGAAAAAGGCGGTCGCCACACCGCTGCCGCCGAGGCCAAGGGCCACAAGCACACCAACCCCGATGCCGGCACGGCCGAGGTTGCGTTGGTGCCCGATCCGGCGCCTGGCAGTTTTTTCTGCCGCAGCGACCGTGGACTCGATCTGGGATTCGGTGGGAGGTGCGATGTTCATGGGATGCTCCTTCGCAGGTTGTCTGACCGCGCCTCGGCCAGGCGGGCACGGGTGCGTTGGATACGTTTGCGCGCGGCACCGGGGGTGATCCCCAGGTCGTGGGCCGCATCGGAATAGGTTTCGCCGCCGAGCAGGCAGCGCTCCACCAGCTGCCGGTCGACCTCGCCGAGCGCCGCGATCTCCTCGCGCACCCAGGCCAGCTCGTCACGGGCGGCGACGGACGCACCCGGCAGTCGATCCGGCCCGCTGTCTTCCAGCGGAACCGTGCGCTGGCCCCGGGCGCGGCGGTTGGAGTTGTACGCGGTAAACCGGCAGGTGGTCAACAGCCACGGCAGCATCGACTCACCCGCCACAAAAACACTGCGGCGGCGCTTCCACATAACCAGGAAGGTGTCCTGCAACAGGTCGTCGACCTGGTGCGGCTCGTCCGCCAGCGCCCAGGCGTAGCGGTATACCGCCGGCCCGTGCCGGATCATCAGCTCCGAAAAAGCTTTTTTATCGCCGCGGCTGAGGTTCTCAGCCAACTGCCGGTCTGGGATTGGGTTCACGGTGACCTCCACCCCAACAATGTCGGGTGACGGGTCGGTTGTGACATCCGCACCCACATATTTTTGACATCGGCTCGGATTGTGTACCCAGTCGGGGATAAAACGATGCCGCATACGCGGTTAGGTGGCGCAATGCCTTGTCCGGACCGTCGGTGGAATCTACCGTCGAGCAGGGATCAGAAGGAGCAGTAATGCGCATTGTTGTTGTTGGCGCCACCGGGAACGTGGGCACGGCGATCCTTCGGCGACTCCACGCCGCCGACGGTGTTGAGATCGTGGGTGTGGCCAGACGCCAGCCGGACGACACCAGCGAACCGTATGCCGGGGTGCGCTGGTACAGCCTGGATATCGGTAACCCGGAGGCCGCCCGCGACCTCGAGCGTATTTTTGCGAACGCCGACGCCGTGATCCATCTTGCCTGGGCGCTTCAGCCGAACCGGGATGAGTCCGCCATCCGCCGGACCAATGTCGACGGCACCGCCCACGTACTCGCCGCCGCGGCGGCAGCATCCGTTCCCCAGGTAATTGTGTCCTCGTCGGTGGGTGCGTACAGCACGGGTCCCAAACGACGCCGGGTCGATGAGAGCTGGCCGACCGCCGGCATCCCCACCTCGCATTACGCCCGGTTCAAAGCCACAAACGAGCGCGCACTCGATGTATTCGAGCACAAAAACCCCGGCGTGATTGTGACCCGGATGCGTCCGGGACTTGTCTTCCAGAAGGATGCTGGCGCCGAGGTCGCCGGGTTGTTCCTCGGGTCCCGCTTTCCCACCAAATGGTTGAAGGCGGTGCGGGGGATGGGGCTGCCGGTCATACCGCTGCCGAGCCAGGCGGTGTTCCAGGCCGTCCACGCCTCGGATCTCGCCGATGCATTCTGGCGGGCCGCCGACCGGCGGGCTCCCGGGGCATTCAACATTGCCGCGGAGCCGGTACTGAACCCGAACACAATCGCGCGGGTCCTCGGTGCCCGCAGATCGATCCCGTTTCGCGCGGCTGTGGTGCGGTTCGCCATGGCGGTCACCTGGCGGCTGCACATCCAGGCCACCGATCCCGGTTGGCTCGACATCGCCGTGAACGTGCCGGTGATGTCGACCGAACGCGCCCGCCGCATCCTCGAATGGGAGCCCACGGTCAGCGCAATCGATGCGCTTTCAGAAATCCTCGATGCGGTGGCTGATCGCGACCGGGTCGAAGCATCAGGACCGCTGAACGGCTGACGCCGGTTCGCTCAGCGTGACTGGCGGCGCTTCGCCGGTTTCGGGGCACCCTTGACCGCCGGAGCCCGCCCGACTCCCTTTGATGCTTTCGCTTTGCCGCCGGCCGGGGGCTTCGGAGCTTTCGGTGGCTGCGGTTTCGCGAGTTCCTGACGGGCCTCGACAAGCAGCAGGTTGCCCGCTTTGCTCAGGCGGGTCGGCTTGGCTGTCGGATCGAAGAGGGGATACCCCACTTCCTCCTCAAGTTTGCGGATGGCCGATCCCAGTTTTGCGCGGGAGATATTGAGGTTCTCGGCTGCGCGGGCGAAGTGCAACTCCTCGGCAACGGCGACGAAGTACCGAAGCAGGGTGATGTCCACTGGGCAGCCTTTCTGTGGTTCCGCGCGATTCGCGGTCGAAGTCACAGGTTACGCGTCCTCACCCGGCTCTGCGGGAGATCCGGCCGGCGAGCAATGAGATTATGGGGGAATGACCGCAACACTCGTCGCCAAAGGCCTCGCCGGTGGTTACGCCCACCGCACCCTGTTCGACTCCCTCGACCTCACCGTCGCACCGGGCGATGTTGTTGGCCTTGTGGGTGTCAACGGTGCGGGAAAATCGACACTTCTGCGCTTACTCGCCGGTATCAATGAACCCCAGGGTGGCTCCATCACCCTGTCCCCCTCCGACGCGTTTGTCGGCTGGCTGCCCCAGGAGCACGAGCGTATTGCGGGCGAAACGGTTGAGCAGTACATTGCTCGGCGCACGGGTTGCGCCGAGGCGACGGTTGAGATGGATGCTGCAGCCGAAGCTCTCGGCAACCTCGACCCGGCCAGCTGGCCGAACGGTATCGACCCGGCCGACGTGTACTCGGTGGCGCTCGACCGTTGGCTTGCCAGTGGTGCGGCCGACCTTGATGAGCGGCTGCCTGTTGTGCTCGCCGACCTTGGCCTTGCCCTCGGTGGCGGTCTTCCCAACAACGCGCTGATGACCTCGTTGTCTGGAGGACAAGTCGCCCGCATCGGCCTGGCAGCTCTGTTGTTGTCCCGCTTCGACATTGTGCTGCTGGACGAACCGACCAACGACCTCGACCTCGACGGGCTCGATCGACTCGAGGCGTTTGTGCGGGGGCTGCGCGGGGGAGTTGTCCTGGTCAGCCATGACCGCGAGTTCCTCAGCCGCTGTGTGACGCGCGTGCTCGAGCTCGACCTCGCGCAGGGAGCGAACCGGGTCTTTGGTGGCGGGTATGACTCCTACTTGGAGGAGCGCGAAACCGCCCGCCGCCACAAGCGTGAAGAGTACGACGAGTTCGCCGACAAAAAGGCAGACCTTGTCGGCCGCGCCCGTACGCAGCGTGAGTGGTCAAGCCAGGGTGTCCGCAACGCGATGAAAAAGGCGCCGGACAACGACAAGATCCGCCGTAAAGCGTCCTCAGAGTCGAGCGAAAAACAAGCGCAGAAGGTTCGCCAGATGGAGAGCCGTATTGCCAGGCTCGACGAAGTGGAAGAACCGCGGAAGGAATGGCAGCTCGAGTTCACCATCGGTGCGGCCCCACGCTCGAGCTCCGTGGTCTCCACTCTCGGCGACGTGGTGGTGAAACAGGGTGACTTCACCCTCGGGCCGGTCTCCCTGCAGGTGAACGCGGGGGAGCGGATTGGGATCACCGGGCCGAACGGTGCCGGCAAGTCCACCCTGTTGCGCGCGCTGCTCGGTCGGCAGGTCCCCTATTCCGGGACAGCGAGCCTCGGTGCGAGTGTCGCAATCGGGGAGATTGATCAGGCCAGGGCGTTACTCGCCGATGATCGCCCCCTTTCCCAGAGCTTCGAAGCCCTCGTCCCGGACTGGCCGATCGCCGAAGTGCGCACGCTCCTGGCGAAATTCGGTCTGAAAGCCGATCATGTGGGACGACCCGTTGGTGAGCTCTCGCCGGGGGAGCGTACCCGGGCTGGCCTCGCCCTCCTGCAGGCCCGCGGAGTGAACCTGCTTGTCCTCGACGAGCCGACCAACCACCTCGACCTTGCCGCGATTGAACAACTTGAGCAGGCCCTCGAGTCCTATGAAGGAACACTGCTGTTGGTGACCCACGATCGCCGGATGCTCGAGAACGTGCACGTCGATCGTCAGTGGGTTGTCGAAGCCGGCTCTGTCACTGAGCTGTAACACCGGAGATTCACCTCGTGTTTCGGCCGTGTTTCATCAGCGTTACCAACCGCGACACGCCCGGGGTTGGCTCCTGTTTGCCAGAACCGCGTTTTGCCGCGTAAAGTCATCTCTTGTCACCCCACAGGTGCGGAAAAGCCGAAGTGCTTACCGGCCTCAAGCGGGACCAAATCCACCTCTGATTCAACAACATTTACTGTTGTCTGTTCAGATGTGGCAGATCGAAAAGTTGCCCTGAGGAACACCGTGAGGTGGGATCAGGTGCGTCCGATCCTTGAGAACTCAACAGCGTGCACAATGTCAAATGCCAAAAACCTCGTGTGGGGATCCGGTTTCTAGCCGGTGATTTACAG
>Ga0247735_1000226_pt1 | contig 24319 bp, 26 predicted proteins | sample UWRJL178409R2_FD_180934 | JGI IMG/M metagenome (GOLD analysis project Ga0247735, IMG submission 180934) | Plant litter microbial communities from Arlington Agricultural Research Station in Wisconsin, United States - UWRJ-L178-409R-2 | ecosystem: Environmental > Terrestrial > Plant litter >... | reverse complement strand
CGATGGTGGGATGCGAGCGTTCGGCGGGTTCGGCGATGATGCCGGCGGTTACACCGTCGAGGTGGCCCTCGTCGAGCACCCAGTCTGCGCCGCGCGGGCCGCCCATCTCTTCGTCGGCGACACCGAGGAAGGTGACCGGGCCGGCAAGCGGCACGGCCAGTTTGTGCAGGATCTCGTGCACAAGCATGGTGCCGGCCAACCCGGCCTTCATGTCGCTGGCGCCGCGGCCACGGAGGAAACCGTCAACGACGTCGCCGGCGAAGGGTGGGAAGCTCCAGCGCGAGACGTCGCCGACCGGCACCACGTCGTAGTGGCCAGTGAGAACAAGGTGGCGCTCCGGCGCAGCATCCGCCGCGGTTTTATCCGAAGCCAGGTCGTAGCGCGACAGCACGTTGATGCGGCCGTCACCGGCGTCGAGCACGGTGGAGGGAAGGTTGTGGGTGCGCAGCCAGCCGTCGACGAAGGAGGCGACTTCGGTGCAGTCGCCCGAGGGGTTTTCACTCGGGATGCGGATCAGGTCGCCGGCGAGGGTGAGCAGTTCGTCTGCGCGGGAATCGATCTCCGCGAGGACGAGGCTTTCCCAGTCTGGAGTGGTCATCATGCTTCCTTCTGTCGCTGGCGGTGCTTGTGGTGGTTCTGGTGGTTCTGGTGGTTCTGGTGGTTCACCCCGGCCGGATTCCTGCAGCGGGATCCGGCCGGGGTAATTCTGGTGCTGTGGTGCCGGCAGAGCCGGTCGGGCTAGGCCGTGTCTCCCATATGTCTTGATCAACACGCCGTTCTCGTTTTCGTGTGTGTGCTCTCGTCGTTTGAGTGATGCACAATGGGCTGCAGTCGTCCGGTTGTGGCCGTCGAATGGGGAGCGGAGTGGTCCTCCGCTCGGTCAGCGACGTGGGTGCGAAGTTGCTTAACCATTGGTTAAGTGATTGACTCGACCGCATGGAAAGTCATTTCGAGAATCAGCGTGACGCGGCATCCGTGCTCGAGGCGCTCAGCACTGACCGTGGCCGCATCGGCGAACGGATGATGGCCGAAACGTGGTGGGCTGCGCCTGCGCAGGGCTTGGGTGTGGCGCTTATCATCGTGGCCCCCGCGGCCGGGTGGGCATGGGGGTGGTTGCCCTTTGTTCTCAGCGTGGGGGTCTTCGTCGGCGTTAAGGTGCTCTTTCGTAAGCGCAGTGGCTTCGGCATTACCCGACCGGCTGGTCCTCGCGGGCTCTGGTTGCTGGTTGCGCTCTTCTTGATCATCTACTTCTCGTTTGTGATCAGCATGGGACTCGCGCTGTTCGGTCTGACCGGATGGGTGGTTGCCGTCGCTGTGGCCGCGGGGGTCGCCACCGCGCTCATTGTCGTGGTCTATGACCGCTCGTACGCTGCCGAAGTGCGCCGTGCGGGCTGAACCCCGCTTTGATGAGGCGATCCACGCGCCAACCCGGCTGCGCCTGTGTGCGATGCTGCGCCCGCTCGCCGACGCGGATTTTGCAGCGATTGCCGCGACGCTGGAGCTCAGCGAGGCAAACCTGTCAAAGACCGTGAGAAACCTCGTCGAAATTGGTTATCTCGTCACGAGTAAGCAGGCCTCGCCTCAGCGAACGGACGCGCGCCAGACGACCACAGTCAAACTCACCGCGCAAGGTCGCCGCGCCTTCGATGGGCACCTCGCGGCGCTGCGGGCGATGGCGGGTGACTAGGGTGGGTCTCCCAGCAGAGTTGCCCAGGTGAGTGCGGCGTGGAGCACTACTGCCGCGCGGTAGGTGATGGCAAGCTTGTCGTATCGGGTGGCAATACCGCGCCACTGCTTGACGAGCGCGAACGAACGCTCCACGACGTTGCGGTTCTTGTAGGCATCTCCGTCGAACACGGGCGGCCGTCCGCCCTTCGATCCCTTGCGTTTTCGGGCGGCGATCTGATCGCTCTTCTCGGGGATCACGGCTTGGATTCCGCGGGCGCGGAGCATGCGCCGATTCACCCCGCTGCCGTATGCCTTGTCGGCCAGGACAGCGTCAGGCTTGGTGCGTGGCCTTCCGCCACCGATCCTGGGAACGCGGATATCGTCCAAGACCAGTTCGAGCATCGCCCCGTCGTTGCGCTGGCCGCCCGTGACCACAACCGCCAACGGCAGCCCGTTGCCATCGACCGCTTGGTGAATCTTCGTTGTCAGCCCGCCGCGGGAGCGGCCGATGCCGTGACCGGCCGGCTCGATCTCATCCAGCGGCAGATATTTGTAATTCGAGAACGCCCCCTGTGTCCTGGTCAGGGCGCGTGGTGTTCGTCGCGTGCTGATGCGCACGCGCGATCGTTGCATCCACAGAGACGTCCCAGTCAATCAGCCCGGCCGCGCCCGCCTGCGACAACAGCGCCTGCAACACTCTGTCCCACGTGCCACCACCGGCATAGCGGCGATGCCGCTTCCACACTGTCTGCCAGGGACCAAACTCCTCGCGCGGCACATCACGCCACGGCGTCGAGGTGCGGAACCGGTAGATGATCCCGTCAACGATTCGGCGATCGTCACCAAACGGATGACCCCGCCGCCCCTTGTTCGACGGCAGCAAAGGCGCGATCAACCCCCACTGTGCGTCCGTCAACCGGCGAGTGCGAGAGTCCAGAACAGAAGCCACCCATCCAGAATCGCGCGTCAATCACGAACCATATGGGAGACACGCCCTAGTTGACGCTCATCTGCGAGTAGCGCACGATGCCGTCGGGGTACGAGGTGTACCCCTCGGTGCCCTCCTGCAGGCCGACCACGATGTTGTACTCGTAGAGGTACGCCCAGGGGGTTTCCTCGTTGATGATTTCCTGCGCCTGGCCGTAGAGCTCATTGCGCTTCTCCTGCGAGGGCTCGGTGGATGCTTCGGTCCAGAGCGCGTCAACCTCGGCGTTGTTGTAGTTCGCGTAGTTGCTTGTACCGTCCGCGGTGAGCAGCAGGCCAAGGTGGTAGCCGGGGTCGTTCACAAACGAGGTCCAGCGGGAGATGTAGGACTGGACCTGCTTGGTTGCGATGGCCTCGAGGAACTGGGCGCGCGCCATGTTGGTGATGTTCATGGTCACGCCGACCTTGGCGAGCTCGGCCTGGATGAGCACCGCGTCATCGCTCCAGTCCTGGAAGCCGCTTCCGAGGGTGAAGTCGAAGGTGAACCCATCCGGGTAACCGGCTTCTGCGAGAAGTTCCTTCGCCTTGTCGAGGTCGTAGGTCGCCTCGTTGCCCTCGGCGGTGAAGCCGGGGGTGGAGCTGGCGACAGACGAGGTCATGGCGCTCGCCTGCCCCTGCATCACGTCGGTGAGCAGCTTGTCGTAGGGAATCGCGAACGAGACGGCCTGGCGGACCAGTTCGTTGTCGAACGGCGCAATGTTGTTGTTCATCGCGAAGTAGAGGATCTTGTTGCTCGCACGGGAGTCGACTACAACACCCTCCGTGTCCTCGAGCGAGGCGACATCCTTGGCCGGGATCTCCAGCGCAAGCTGGACTTCACCCTTGGCGAGCAGCTGCACGCGGTTCGAGGCCTCGGTGATGAACTTGATGTTCACGGTTTCGAGCTCGGGGGCGTCACCCCAGTACTCGTCGTAGCGGGTGAGCACTGCCTCGGTCGAGGGGTCCCACGAGTCGACGGTGAACGGGCCGGAACCCGCGGTGTTGGTGGAGAGCCACTCGGCTCCCCCGTTCGCCTCGACGGTCGCGGTGTCGATCATCGAGAACGAGTACATCGGCAGGATCTGCAGGAACAGGTGGTTCGGAGCGGTCAGCGTGACCTGTACGGTCGACTCGTCGATCGCGGTCACCTCGCTGATGCCGGCCATTCCGTAGAGGAAGCTGGCGCTGTTAGATGCGGCGATCAGTTCGAACGAGCCGACGACGTCAGCCGAGGTGAGGGTGTTTCCGCTCTGGAACACCACGTCGTCGCGCAGGCTGAAGGTGTAGACGGTGTCGTCGTCGGATACTTCCCACGACTCGGCGATCATCGGGACGATCTCGGCGGTGTTCGCCGTCTTGACGCCGTCGACCTCCTGGGTCGCGTAGGTGACGAGCTGGTCGTACGCAGCGAGCACAAATGTGTCGCTGGTGACGTCGTTTGCCTCGGTCGGGTTCAGCGTGGTGCCACCCTCGGAGTATGCCGCGGTGAGGGTAGTGCTGCCGCTGGCAGCATCCGTCCCGCTGTTGGCGTTGCTGTTCGCGTTCGCGCTGCAGCCAGACAGAAGCAGGCCTGCTGCAACGGCGCTCGCGATAACTTTCGCTGTGACTTTCATTTTTCTCCTGGAGGAATGGCGCAGGGATTGCGCAGGTCGAGCAGAACGTGAGGGTCTTGGTGGTGCGGTGCTGGTTTTGCGGTCGTGCTTTATGCAGTCGTGCGCAACCGCGGGTCGAGCACGTCACGCAACGCGTCGCCGAGCAGGTTGAACCCGAGGATGGAGGTCGCGATCGCGAGGCCGGGGAAGAAGGTGAGCCACCACTCGCCGCTGATGATGTAGCCGCGCCCGTCGGAGATCATCACACCCCATTCGGCGGTCGGCGGCTGGGCGCCGAGGCCGATAAAGCTGAGTGCTGCGGCGGTGAGGATCGCGTACCCCATACCAAGCGTCGAACGCACCACGATGGGGGCAAGCGCGTTCGGCACGATATGGCGGATCAGGATGGTGGAGGCGGGAAGGCCGAGGGCCCGTCCGGCTTCGACCCACTCACGTTGTTTGAGCGAGACGGTCTGGCCGTAAGTGATCCGGGCGAATTCGGGGATCCCCACGATGCCGACCGCGATCATGGCGCTGCTGGTTCCGGGCCCGAGGGCCGCGGCGACCGCCATGGCCAGCACAAGGGAGGGGAACGCGAGCAGTACATCCATTACCCGCATGATGACCGAACCGAGCCAGCCGCCGGCGTATCCGGCGATGCCGCCGAGGGGAACGCCGATCGCCAGGGAGATCGCGACGGCGATGAGGCCGGTCCAGAGCGACAGCTTGCCGCCCTCGAACACGCGGGTCATCAGGTCGCGGCCGAAGTTGTCGGTGCCGAACAGGTGGGCGGCACTCGGAGCATCCAGCAGCGGGCCGGCACCAGTCTCGGTTGCACCGTAGGGGCTGAGGACGCCGATCAGGATGCTGCCGAGCGTCCAGAATGCGATGACGCCGAGGCCGACCATGCCGAGTTTGTTGCGCAGCAGAAGGCGGCCGAAACCCACCGTGGTGGAGGTGCGGCGACGCGAGCGCAGGTTCTTGGGCTGGATCTCAGGCATTTCGCACCCTTGGGTCGATGGCGGCGTTCACAACGTCGACGATGAGGTTCACAATCAGGAAGATCGCGGCGGCTAGGAGGGTGAAGGCCTGCACCGGGGCATAGTCGGTGGCCATAATCGACTGCGTCACGTAGGAGCCGACACCGGGCCAGCTGAAGATGGTCTCGGTGATCACGGCACCGCCGAGCAGCTGGCCGAATTCGAGGCCAACCACGGTGACGACGGAGGGAGAGGCGTTGCGGAAGGCATGTTTGCCCACCACGATCTTCGGGGAGAGGCCCTTGGACTTGGCGGTGCGTACGTAGTCCTGGCCGAGCACCTCGAGCATGGCGGAGCGGGTCATCCGCGAGATCATCGCGATGCTGCCGGTGGCGAGCACCATGGCGGGCCAGATGATGCTGTTCAGCGCCGAGGTGAAGGCGACGGTGTCGCCCGACAGCAGGCTGTCGAGCAGGTAGAGCCCGGTGACCTCGGTCGGGGCGTTCACCCCGGTCTCGAGGCGGCCGATGGGGGCCGGCGAGATCCCGAGGATGAAGTAGAAGAAGTAGATAACGAGCAGGCCGAGCCAGAACAGCGGCATCGAGGCGCCGACGAGCGAGAAGATGCGACCGATGTGGTCGATCCAGCTGTCGCGGTAGACGGCGCTGAGGATTCCGAGGGGCAGCGCGATGATCAGGGCGATCAGGATCGCGACGAGGGCGAGCTCCGCGGTGGCCGGAAGGCGCGAGGCGAGGTCTTCGGTGACGGCATGGCCGGTGTGCCAGGCGAAACCGAGGTCGCCCTGCAGCAGGTCGCCGATGTAGCTGAAGAACTGCGTGATGAGCGGCTGGTCGAGGCCCATGGCGGCGCGGAGCTTCTCGACGGATGCTGCATCGGCCTGCTCGCCGGCCAGTGTCCTGGCGGGGTCTCCCGGCAGCACGCGGGTGAGCAGGAAAATACAGATCACTACGCCCACGAGCGCCGGAATCATCGCAAGAACGCGACGAAACACATAACCCATGATCAGTTCCTTTGGTTGTTTGGAAACAGCTTGTTCAGCATCCCGATATTTTGCGCCACTGCACCAGCGAAACCCAAACCAATCCCACTATATGAAAGTTACAATCATATTTCGGGACGGCGAATAGGATAGTGGGACACTGAGCGTCGATCGAGGAGTTAGCCCCATGGTCATTCCCGCGGACGAATCTGCGTCCTCCCCCCTGCAAACGGTGGACCGCGCCCTCCAGGTGCTGCTCTCCTTCACCGAAGGGCGCCATGATTGGGGAGTGCTCGAACTCGCGGAAGAGTTCGGGTTCAACAAGTCTGCGAGCCAGCGCCTGCTCGCCGCCCTCGCGGTGCGCGGCTTTCTGAAGGCGGACCCCTACACCCGCCGGTACAGCCTCGGACCCGCGATGTGGCACATGGCGAACGTCTGGGAACGCGGCGGCGGACTCGCCCGCCTCGCCGAGGAAGTGCTCGCCTCACTCGCAGCGGACACCGAGCGGACCGCGCTGTTCACGGTTCCGGACGGCGTCTACATGCGCTGCCTCGCGGCGGTCGACGGGGTGGGCGGGCCCGTGCGCCAGCACGCGCTCGTCGGCGACTTGTACCCCGCACATGCCGGCGCCACCTCGCGGGCCTACTTCGCGTTCCTCGAACCACACGCCCGCCGCGCACTGCTGAACGGTCGCCCGTTCGCCAAGTTCACCGAGGACACCGAAGTCGACGAGCAGGCGTTCGAAGCACTGCTCGACGAAACGCTGCGCGCCGGCTGGGCCTACTCGGCCGGCGAGTACGATTCCTCGACCCGGGCAATCTCCGCCCCCGTGCGGCTCGGAAATACCCCAATCGGATCGGTGTCGATCCTTGAGTCGAAGACCAGGGACGACGTCGACATCCGCGACTTTGTCCCCGCGCTGCTTCGCTCGGCGGAAGAGCTGTCTTCCCTGCTGTCGAACCGCCCACCGGCCGGAGCCCAGCAGGACTGGCGTCGCGGCCGCTCACGCACCGTGCGGTGAGCTTCTGTACCCCACTTTTCGCACCTCACTTTTTCACACGCTGCATTCCACACACGGCACGACGGGACATTATGGACCTGCTTCTCCTCTCCAATTCCACCAACCACGGCAGCGCCTACCTCGCGCACGCGGAGGTCGAAGCGCGCCAGTTCCTCGAGGGCGTCAGCGAGCTGACGTTTGTCCCCTTCGCCGGCGGTGACCACGCCGCGTACACCGCGAAGGTCGCCGAGGCGTTCCGCCCCTGGGGCATCCGGGTACGTGGCATCGACGAGGACGGGGACCCACTCGCCGCACTCGCGAGTGCCGAGGCCGTATTTGTCGGTGGCGGAAACACCTTCCGCCTGGTCGACAAAATGCAGCGCACCGGCGTGCTTTCCGCGCTGGCCGACCGCGTGAACGGCGGTATGCGCTACATGGGAGCAAGCGCCGGCACCAACATCGCGGCGCCGACACTGCGCACCACGAACGACATGCCGATCGTGGAGCCCGCCACCTTCGATGCCCTCGCCCTTGTGCCGGTGCAGATCAACCCGCATTACCTGGATGCTGATCCGACGAGCTCGCACAACGGTGAGACCCGCCAGATGCGGATCGCCGAGTTCCATGAGGAGAACGAGATCGCGGTGCTCGGCCTCCGCGAGGGAACCCACCTGCGGGTGAGCGGAAGCCTCGGCTCGCACCGCTCGGTCATCGGTGGTACCGCTGCCGGCAGCATCCCCCGCGGCCCCGCCCTGCTCTTTCGTCGCGGGCAGCCGGCGCAAGAAATCGAGGGCGACGTTAGCGAGTACTTCCCGCGGTACTGAGTGACCGGGACCCTCAGGCGTACTGCGCCTCGCCGTTGCCGAACGACCAGTTTTCCTTTTTGACTTCGACGAGGTTGATAAAAACGTCGGCACGGTCGAGGCCGACCCGCAGGTGCAGCCCATCGGCGACCGCTTTGTAGAAGGCCTGCTTCAGCATCGAGGTGCGACCTTCGTTCAGGGTGACCTGGATGATCACGGCGTCGGCGGTTCGGGCAATACCGAGGTAGGTCGGGTCGACCACGAGGCCGGGCCCGTGGTGTTCGGTGATGACCTGGAACCTGTCGTCCACCGGCACCGAGAGCGTTTCCACCAGTGCGTCATATACAACGTCGCCGATCGTGGTGCCGTAGTCGGGGGATTTGCCCGCCGGAAGGTCGATACGAACGAGGGGCATAACTGTCTCCTTTGACCGTGATGGGTGTCGCTGTTTCGATGATGCCGTGGCGTGAGCCCGCCGTCGAGACCGTGTCGTCAGAATCCGGTCACCAAGGCTGACGGCGGCAACGCCTGCGATCACCACAACACCGCCGAGCACCTCAGCGAAGACAGGAACCTCGCCAAGCCAGACGAACGCGATGAGCACCGCGACCGGCGGTACCAGGTACAGCAGTGCGGTGGATGCAGCGACGGGGAGCCTCGCAACGGCGTAACCCCACAGCACAAAACCCAACGCGGAGGGAAATAACCCGAGGTAGAGCACAGCCCACCACGCTGCAGCATCCGCCGTCATCAGGTGGGGAAGATCCAATGGCAGGAAAGGCAGCATCATGATGGAGCCGCTGACCATGCCGTAGGTCGCGACTTCGAGGCCGCTGTAGCGCTTCAGAAGCGGCTTGGTGAGCGGGTGGTAGATACCCTGCACCACCATGGCGGCCACCAGGATGAGGGTCGCCGCCGAGAAGGTGAAGCCTGATCTCGCGACGCAGACCACAACAACGCCGGCCAGTGCGATGGCGCTTCCCCCGATTTTGGCGAGCGTCAGCCGCTCCCCGAGGGTCACGGCAGCGATCGCAACGCTGACCAGGGGCGCCGCCGCGACGATGATGCTGGCGGTGCCGGCCGGAACATAGAGTTCGCCCCAGTTCAGTAGTACCTGGTAGGCCGCCATACCGAAGAACCCGCAGGCCGCAATGAGCGGAAGGTCTCGCCGGTGCGGAATCCTGACTGTCCAGGGGGATGCTCGTCTCTCGCCGGTGGCCCCCATCCGGTTCAGCCAGGCCGCTCCCCCGGCGAGAGCGAGGAGCGCAATCGCCGCGATGCCGAGTCGAACGATGGAGAGTCCGCCAACGCCGAGAGCCGGGGCGGCAATACGGATTGCCGGGAACGCGCTCGCCCACAAAACGATGACGGCAAGGCCGGCGAGGAGAACTTTGGAGGTGTACATAGGCCCACAGTGCCGCACCCAATCGCAAAAATCCATTTACTTTTACTGTGCTTGTGCATCAATATGGCTTATGTGTTGGATATTCGGAAATTGCATATGCTGGCGGCCCTCGACGAATTGGGCACGATCGCGGCGGTAGCGCGCTCACTGCACCTGACCGCTCCTGGCATCTCAATGCAACTCGCGAGCCTCGAACGCGAGCTGGGGCTACAGCTGACCGAACGACTCGGGCGCAGCGTCGCGCTCACTCCGGCAGGAAAACTGCTCGCCGCGCACGGTAGGGAGATCGTCGACCGGCTGTCGGTAGCGGAGATGGAGGCAACGGCGCTGCGCGACGGCGCCGCGGGCTCATACTCCCTCGCCGCGTTCCCCTCGGCCGCGCGCACGATTGTCGCGCACACCTGGAAGGTGCTGGTCGACAACCCGTCCCTCGGCATCACCCTGCACCTCAACGAGATGGAACCGGAGGAGTCGCTCTCCGCCCTGGCCGCCGGCGAGGTCGACCTCGCGCTCACCCACTCCTATTCGAACGTGTCGGAGAACGCGGCGCCTCGCGCCGGACTGGTCGGTACGATGATCGCGTCGGAGCCCGTCTGGCTCGCGGTGCGGAACGATAACAACGTTGTTTCAGGGAGCGCAGACCGCGGCATCGCGGACCTCCGGCATTTCGCCGAGCAGGACTGGGTCACCGCGCGTTCACGCTGGTCCTGCTATGAAATGGTGCAGCGTGCCTGCGGCCTCGCGGGATTCACACCCCGAACGGTGGCGGAAGCCACCGATTTCGCCGTGCAGTTGGCGCTGGTCTCTGCCGGGGCCGGGGTCGCGCTTGTGCCCCAACTGACGGTGGCGACCGTGCCGGACAACGTGCAACTTTTACCCCTGGTGCACCCCGTCTACCGGCACGACTACGTGGTCGTCCGGCAGGCCTCAGAGGCAGATGCCGGGATACGACGGTTGCGCGACCTTCTGGCCACATCGGCAGCGGGTCTCGTCCCGGCGAGACCGGCAACCCCCCTCGCGGTCTAAGCCGACTGGCTCAGGCTCAGCGCGGGCAGCGCTTCCACCAGCGAGGCGAGTTCCGGCACCCCGCGCGCGGCGGCAAGCGATCGCTCCAGCGTTGCGTCGTGCACGGGGCGCGCCTCGGCGAGCAGGGCCGCTCCGGCGTGGGTCAGTTCCGTATAGATCCCGCGGCGGTCATCAGCACACAGGATGCGGGTCAGCAGGGCCCGCTCCTCGAGACGATTCACCAGCCGGGTCGTCGCCGACGGACTGAGTGCCGTCGCGCGGCTCAGCTGCTGCATCCGCATGTGCCAGCTGCCCGGTTGGCGACTCAGCACCTCAAGCACCGTGTATTCAACAACGGACAGTTTGGCGCTGGCCTGCAGCTCCCGTTCGAGGTCGCCCTCGATGAGGTTGTGCAGCGCGGCCAGGGTGCGCCAGCCCTGGGCGCGTACTTCGACCGCGTCGTCTTCGATGCTCACGGGGTCCTCCAGTTGTTGCGTCCGCAAAAGTAGTTGCTTGCGCGTGATACGTGCGTGTGCAATCATTTAACCCGCGCTTGCAACTACTAGCGTACGCGGCATATCGCCAAACGTAAACTTTTTGCGCCGATTCGGCGCCGCTCTCAGGAGGCTTCCCATGCCCATCGGACTCATCGCGCTCGCCATCGGCGGGTTCGGCATCGGACTGACGGAATTCGTCATTATGGGCCTGCTGCCCGAGGTCGCGACCGACTTCCAGGTTTCCGAAGCCGCGGCGGGCTGGCTCATCACCGGCTACGCCCTTAGCGTCGCGGTCGGCGCCCTCCTGGTCACCGCCGCTGTCACCCGCCTTCCGCGCAAACAGGTTCTGCTTGGCCTGCTTGTGCTGTTTATCATCGGCAACCTGCTTTCCGCGACATCCCCCAGCTATGAACTGATGATGCTCGGCCGCATCGTCGCCGCGCTCTGCCACGGGGCATTTTTCGGTATCGGTTCCGTCGTCGCGGCGAACATGGTTGCCCCGGACAAAAAGGCCGGTGCCATCGCCATTATGTTCACCGGGCTCACCCTCGCGAACGTTCTCGGTGTGCCGTTCGGCACCTTCCTCGGCCAGAGTTTCGGCTGGCGTTCCACTTTCTGGGCGATCACCGTCATCGGGGTTATCGCCCTCATCGGCATCGCGACCCTCGTTCCCGCCACCGGCCGCGGTGAGGCCGGGGCAAATCTCCGCAACGAGCTGCGGGCATTCCGCTCCAGCCAGGTCTGGCTCTCGCTCATTGTCACGATCCTCGGTTTCGGCGGAATGTTCGGCGCCTTCACCTACATCGCCTATGTACTGACCGATGTCAGCGGTTTCGCCAGCGGCACCGTGCCGTGGCTGCTTATCCTCTTCGGCGTCGGACTCTTCGCGGGCAACATCCTCGGCGGAAAGGCTGCCGATCGTGCCCTCGACACATCCCTCGTGGTGATCCTCAGCGCCCTGACCGTTGTCCTCGTCGTTTTCGCCCTCACCGCGGGCAGCCAGCTCACAACGATCGCGAGCCTTGTGCTGATGGGCGGGTTCGGGTTCGCGACGGTGCCCGGCCTGCAGATGCGGGTGATGAAATATGCGGGGGATGCTTCGACGCTGGTCTCCGGTGCCAATATCGGTGCGTTCAACATCGGTAACGCCGTTGGCGCGTATGTCGGCGGTGTCACCATCACCGCGGGTCTCGGCTACACCTCTCCGATCTGGGCGGGAGCAATCCTGACGGCTGTTGGGGTTGTAGTGATGGTCATTGCGGCGCTGAACGCGCGGCGCGGTGGCCAGGCTGCCGGCATACCTGCGGCTGCATCCGACGCCGACTCTCGCGAGCGCGTGTCGACCGGCAACTGAGAAGCCCCACGGCATAACACCCCCACCGCGCACGAAGTGGCGGCCGACGGATACTCGCCGGCGGCCGCCATCGGGGAGTGGGGAGTCGCCGATCAGGTCTCGTCGACCACGTCGGGATCGATGGGCACCCTGTCAGGGACGGCTCTACGACTCCTCGATGTCGGCGAACACGATGCGCACTCCCCCGGTGGCGAGGCCGAGGATCGAGGGGAACAGCGCTGCTGCTTCCGGCGTCACAACCGCGGCGCTGGCGGCGTCGTAGTCGGCGAAGTACAGGTCGATGAGACGGTAAGCCGGGGTGGCGCTGCCGTCTTCTTTCGGCCACACCTTGGAGGTTTCGATGCGCTGCAACCCGGGCAATGCTTTGGCGAGGTCAACCTGGCCTTCGGCGTAACCGGCTTCAAAAGCATCCGGATCGGTGGGGTTGTCGTAGATGACGGTGATTTTGGTTGGCATGATGTGATCCTCAGGTTGGTTCTGCACAGGGCATCGGTCGGAACAGGCTCGAATCGGCAGTGCACGGATGCCGTGCGCTGCCGTGCGCAAATCGGTGGGGCGTATTCGACGCTATCCGCGTGCCCGCGCGGACACCAGCCATAGCCTGAGGCCCTCATAAACCGAGGTCGGTAGGATCGCCGTGGCTGCAAAACCGGATCCATGAATCGCTCGGAAGGTCAGCGCGGCCCGGAACGGGTTGGCGTTCCTCACTCCAGTTCTCGCCTGCCGCATCCGTTGCGACGCGACGCCAGAACTGTGCAGCGGCGACATTCTCACCCTGGAATGCGACGGCCCATCGCCCGGGATGCGCGCGGGTGATGGAGCGGAGGGCGCTGAGTCCGAAACCGCGCCGCCGAGCGGCATGGACAAGGAAGAAGCTGCCAAGCACTCGTTCGTTATCGTGCACACCGCGCACGATAACGAGGCCAACCGGAATTTCGCCGAGTCGAAGCATGGAGACCACCCGCCCGGGATCGGAGAAGGCGAGGTCGAGCCGATCCTGCCGGAATCGACCGTCCGCCCCGGGAAGCGCACCCGAGAAAGCGGACATGTCATGTTGGAACATGGTCCAGAGGTTCTCAAGCACGGGTCGGTCGTCTGGCTGCGCGACGGAAACGCGGAACAGGGGAGTGTGATGTGGGGTCATACAGAAAAACCTCCACCGCGATGCGGCAGAGGTTGGTGTTATTACCCCAGTTTATCGCAGGACATCCCACTCTCGCTCGGCCGCTTGTGACGCCGCGTCTCCTCGACTGCGTAGGCCAGATGCGCTGGATGATTCGAAGTGGCGCAAATGCTCCCGTGTAGGGTCTAAGCAACGCCCAACCGTGGAGGAACCCTCAGATGAGCAAAGACAGCGACGTCCTAGTCCAAGGAAAAGGACCCGACCAGGTGTCCACCAAAAAATGGCGCATCATCGGCCCCGGCCTGATTGTCGCGGCCACGGGTATCGGTGCGGGAGACCTCGTCGCGACCCTCGTTGCCGGCTCCCGCTATGGCTACACCCTGCTCTGGGCAGCCGTGATCGGCTGCATCATCAAAATCTTCCTGGTTGAGGGCGCCGGGCGATACTCGCTCTCCACGGGCAAAACAATCTTCCAGGGCTGGCGAAGCCTCGGCCGCTGGACAACCTGGTATTTCGGCCCGTACATCCTCATCTGGGGATTCGTCTACGGCGCCGCGGCAATGTCTTCATCGGCGCTCCCCCTTGCCGCGATCTTCCCCGACGTCGACCTGAAGATCTTCGCGATCGCGATGGGCCTTGTTGGCGCCGCCGTTGTCTGGTTCGGAAATTACCAGGCGTTCGAAAAGATCATCGCGTTTTTTGTTGGCCTGATGTTTATCACCGTGGTTGGTGCGGCCATCGTCACCGTGCCGAACATCCCGGATATGTTCTCGGGCCTTGTGCCGATCGTCCCCGACAATGGCCTCGTTTACACGCTTGGCCTCGCCGGCGGTGTCGGCGGCACCATCACCCTCGCCGCGTACGGCTACTGGCTGCGCGAAAAGGGCTGGACGAGCGGAAAGTGGATGCGCGTGATGCGCCTCGACAACTCCGTCGCGTACGTGATGTCCGGGATTTTTGTGATCGCGATGCTTGTGGTGGGTGCGGAGCTCCTCTATTCCGCCAACATCGCGCTGGCAACGGGCGACCAGGCGCTGGTGCAGCTCGCCGACATCCTTGAGGACCGCTACGGCACCTTTATGTCGTACTTCTTCCTTATCGGATTCTTCGCGACGTCGTTCTCCTCAATCCTCGGTGTCTGGAACGGTGTTTCGCTGATGTTCGCAGACTTCTGGGGGCACATCCGCAAGCTGGATGACAACGACCCCCGCCGCAAGATCGGCGGGAAGTACTACCGTTTCTTTATCCTGTGGCTGACGTTCCCGCCCATCGCACTGCTGTTCCTGAACGAGCCGGTCGGTTTGATCGTGGCGTATGGGGTGCTCGGGGCCCTCTTTATGCCGTTCCTCTCGCTCACCCTGATGTGGTTGCTGAACTCGTCCCGCACACCAAAGGAATGGCGCAACCGCCCGTTGAGCAACGTGGTGATGGGAATCTGCACCCTGTTGTTTGTAGTGCTCGGCGGCAACCAGCTGTGGGGCGCTGTGAGCGGCCTGTTCGCTTAGCGGAACCGCGCGGCAGCCAAGGGAATTTAGAGAATCGGTTTGCCCCCGGTGATGGCAATAACAGCACCGGAGATGTAACTCGATTCGTCCGAGGCGAGCATCACATAGGCGGGCGCGCACTCGGCGGGCTGGCCGGGACGTTTCATCGGAACCTGCTGGCCAAAAGTCTCAACCTGGTCGGTCGGCATGGTCGAGGGGATCAGCGGGGTCCAGATGGGTCCGGGTGCGACGCTGTTTGCCCGGATGCCCTTCTCGGCGAGGCCCTGCGCGAGGGAGGACGTCATGTTCGAGATGCCCGCCTTCGTCAGTGCGTAGGGAAGCAGTCCCGGCGACGGGTTGTCGGACTGTACCGAGCTTGTGCCGATGATGGATGCTCCGGGCTTCAGGTGCGGCAGTGCCGCTTTCGTCAGGTAGAAGAAGGCGCTGAGGTTCGTGGCCAGGGTGCGGTCCCACTCCTCGTCGCTGATGTCGGCGAGGTTGTCGTGGTGCATCTGGAAGGCGGCATTGCTGACGAGGATGTCCAGCTGTCCGAAGTTCTCGATTGCAGCATCCACCAGGGCGCGACAGTGGGCGGCGCTGGAGATATCGCCCGCAATAACAACGGCTTTCTGACCGGCCTCTTCAACCCAACGGCGGGTGTCCTCGGCGTCTTCGTCTTCGTTGAGGTAACTGATCAGCACGTCGGCGCCTTCGCGCGCGAACGCGATGGCGACGGCTTTGCCAATGCCACTGTCTGCTCCCGTGATGAGTGCGGTTTTGCCGGTGAGCCGACCGGAGCCCTTATAGCTTTTCTCACCGTGGTCGGCCTGCGGTGTCAGTTCCGCTTCGGTGCCGGGAGGGGTCTGCGTCTGGGTGGGCTGGCTCATGAAATTCTCCTTGCGTAGGTCGTGTGGCGGCCCTGGATGCTGGCTTCGCCGGTGCGCGCGCCCTACCCGAATCATCGTGTCAAAGATGGACGAGTGCGGGCGGCGAGGCCGTTCCCGAGTTCGCGGTGTCCGGTCGAAGGCCGCTCGCTGGGACTTCGGTGTGACTCTTCAATTTGATTGTGCGGCCGGGAGGCGGGCAAGGACTTGCGTACTCCCCTGCCCGGGTTCCGGCCGCAGGATCTCGATCCGGCACCACTGAAGCACGATTCCACGCTAGGTCGCTTCTTGGCGCTTTTCAATACGCCTCGGGATCTAAGTGGCATTTGATCAACAATTTTTCAGCAAGACACAATCGGAGAGACATTCCGTGAGCCAATCCGCCTCCCTGGGGTACTGGTTTCGGCCGTTGTGGGGCCCGGCATCGAAACGCCGACCGCGCGGTCCTCCGCACAAAAGCCATTCCTCGGCGCCTCACCCGATGCTCCGTATCCGGAGGGGTTATGGCGCGCTCGGCACACAAAAAGACGTGGTGACCGAGGCCACCACGTCTTTATTTTTTGTCCGCTGCTAGGCGGCGTTAGTCCGTCGGGCTATTAGACGGACACATCTCCGCGCCAGGCGCCTTCTTCGGAGCCCTTCGATTCGATGAATTCCTTGAACTTTTTGAGGTCGGACTTGATGACGTGGTCATCAACTCCGAGCACCGCGCCAACCTTTTCAACAAGACCGCTGGCCTCCCAGTCGAGCTGGACAGTGACGCGGGTTTCGTTGTCGGACAGACGATGGAAGGTCACGACCCCAGCGTGGTTTTCTTCGCCCCCGGTGCTGTTCCAGGCGACTCGCTCGTCCGGGTGCTGCTCGGTGATCTCGGCCTCGAACTCGCGCTCGACTCCACCAATCTTCACCTTCCACGCGGTGAGGGTATCGGTCACCTGGGTAATGGACTCGACGTAGCTCAGAAACTCCGGGTACGTCTCGAACTGGGTCCACTGGTTGTATGCGGTGGAAAGCGGAACGTTGACGTCTACGGTTTCAATGACCTGGGGCATTGTTATCTCCTCGTGCGATTCAGTTCGTGCGGATGAGTTCGTGACTTGGGATTCGTTCCCAGCGATTCGTGTCTGGACTCACTGGCCACAACAACAACGCTACTCAGATCATCGCCGTCGAACTGAGCGCGAACTCAACGTTAGGTGGACATCGCCTGAGCACAATATGTCCCCCAACCCAGCACCGACACCAGAAAATCGACTCGCTCCAGCCCGCCACTTCTCGACCCCACAGCCAACATCTCGCGCGTTCAACCCCTTGTCGACATTCGGCAAACCTATTTCGCTGGTAGGTGGGGCTGCATCCTGCAATGACCCCATTCGTAGCCGGATTCCGGCGGCATTGCCGCTCGGATCCACGCAAGATTCCCGATGAGGACACGATCATGAGCACACCCCAGTTCCCCTCAGACCGTCCCGAACGCCCGTCGTCCTCAGAGGGCGGATCGCACGCCCGCAGTCCCGAACAACCAAACTCCACGGACAACTACCCAACGCAGCAGTACCAGCGGCAGCCCCAACATCCCACCGAGCCCATCTACCCCAGTGCGCAGGACACCACCGGGCACGCGACGGTGGCGGAAGGGACAGCACCGCCCATAGTGAGACGAGATGTTGTGGCGAAGGAAAAAGAGCAGTTTGGTGGAGTGAAAGTCGGATCCGCTTTTTTCGGCTGGCTGACCACAGTGGGCACGCTGATTCTGCTCAGCGGGCTCGCCGCTGCGATCATCACCTTCCTGGGCACCAACGGCGTTGACACCTCGATCGACGCCGGCGGGGGCGCCGCTGGCCAGGTCGAAGACAACGTGACCGCCATGGGCTTCGACGGCATTCTCGGAGCCATCATCGCTGTGGTTATCGTTTTTATCGCGTACTACTGCGGCGGCTATGTCGCTGGGCGAATGGCCCGGTTCGACGGTGCCAAACAGGGCGTTGCGGTATGGGTGTGGTCCATCGTTATTGCCATCATCCTGGGAATCCTTGCCGCGGTCGGAAGTCGCCAGATCAATTCGGTCCTTCCCACCGATATGGTTCCCCAGATGACGATGACCAACGACTCAGTCACCGCCAGCCTGATCACGCTCGGCATAGCCGTGCTCGTCAGCCTCGGCGGTGCGATCCTCGGCGGGCTCGCCGGTATGCGTTTCCACCGCAAGGTGGACCGGGCAGGACTCGGTCGCTGATCCCGGCCCGCCGAATGATCGCGGAGGGCGGGACTTCGAACGTTGCTCAGTTCTCGTCTGCCGCTTTCATCGCTTCGGCGTGGAGGGTTTTGCCGCGGGCGATCGCTTCGTCATCGTCTGTGAAAATTCCGACCGTCTCGGTGATCCGGCCCTTCGCAGCTTTGACAGCGAGTTCGACATCTTCGGCGACCGAATCCCCCGATGGGTCACGTTTCGCGCTTTCCTGGTCGTCCTCGCGGTTCGCTTCCCCGGGATTTGTTTCCTCGGTGTGGACTTTGTCTTCGTAGATCTGCAGCAGTGATTGGTCGTCGGCTGCGTGTGCAGCATCCTGTTCCGCCTGCTCTTCAGCTGTGATCGGATTCTTCGCGTGCGCAACACACAGCCGCGCAACCTCGGCGGCATGAGCGTGCATTACCGAGTGGGCAGCATCCGGAATCTCCCACAAGCGTGAACGAGGCACAAGCCGACCGATTTCTTCGACCCAGTCGCGCGGGCAGACCGCGTCGTACTCTCCCCGAATGATGAGGGTACGCGCCTGCACCAGCGGAAGGCGCTTCTCGATTTCGAAGTTCATCATCTTCGGCAGGATGCGAGAGAACCATTTGAAACCACACAAGAGGTAGCTGCCGACGGCGAGCACCTTGACCTTGGCAGGCTCGTGCCAGCTTGCCTGCAGGAATCGCCTGGCCTGCAGAAAAACGTGGCGTTCCGAAGAATTCACCACTGGCCCGATCAGTACCACTGTGCTTAGTTCCGGCCTGCGGGAAACCAGCTCGGTCACGACCTGGGTACCCATCGAATGTCCGACCAACACGGGATCCTCGAGCTCAAGCTTGTCGATGACAAGGCCGAGCAAACTCGCATAGTCCTCGATCGACATAGCCGTTCCGGGATGGGGCACACCGCCGAACCCGGGCAGATCTATCGCATGGACCGGACCGAACTCATTGAGGTTCGGGGCCAGCCGTTCGAAATAGGTTGATGAGACGCCAATGCCCGGCACCAACACGAATGGCCGGGTGCCCGTTGTGCCAACGGTGTTGACCCGCACGTAGACATCACCGTCGTAGACCCGGCTCACTGAGACGTCGGTGTCTGTGACATTCTTCCCAGTGGAACGCACCCGCTGGGGCGATTTGCGATTCGACATCGTGACTCCTTGGGTGGAGGAAAAGAAGTTCGGGCAGTCTAAAGCTCGTTTTGGCGAGGCACCACGACCTGGCTGATGATGATTTGGATTGCGGCGGCGACCGGAATGGCGACGAGGGCGCCGAGGATGCCCAGCAGGGTGCCTCCGGCCAGCGCCGCGATAACAACCACAACACCGGGAACCTGCACCGCCCGGTTCATAATGCGCGGGCTCAGCACGTATGCCTCAACCTGCATGTAGACGAGATAATATCCGGCAACCCAGAACACCGACGGCGGACCGTTGAACAGCAACACACCAAGGGTGATCACAACAGACGCCGAGATGGTTCCGACCAGCGGGATCAACGAGCCGATAAACGCGAGGAACGCGAGCAGCACCGCATAATCGGCCTTCACAAAGAAGTTCAGGAAGATAAACGACAGCACACCATTAAACAGTGCGAGAGTGACCTGCCCGATGACGTAGCGCCCGACCGACTGCACTACCTGTTCGGCGATACGCACAAATCCGCTCCGACGTGACGCCGGCACCAGCTTGTACAGTCCACGCTTGAGACTGCCGAGGGAGGCGATGAAGTACAACATCAGGATAAGCACGATGACCGTGCCGGTGATTCCCGTGGCGATGGACAGACCGGCCTGGAGGACACCACCACCAATATCACTGAGGAAAGACGGGTCCTGGATCGTTGACGTCAGCTGAGCGAGAAGCTCCTCCACCTGGAGGTCGGGGAACGTCTCCGCGATCGCTTCGACCACGGTTCCATCACTGAGGATCCGGATCAGGTTGGGCACCGACACGATGAGTGCCTGGATCTGGTCGGAGATAACCGGGACAAGGGCGAACACCAGTCCGGTGACAACACCCAGGACACCAACAACCACCGCGAGGATCGCGATGGGGCGTTTGACCCCACGGTTCTGCATCCAGCTCACCAGCGGATCGAAGCCAAGAGCGAGAAACAGCGCTGCACCGATGTAGGTGAGGATCGTTGCGAGGTTGGCGACGGCAGCGCCGATACCGATGGCGACTAGCACCCCGAGCCCGCCGAGCAGCCCGAACCGGAACGCGTTGTAGATTTTCACGGGCAGTGCACCTGACTGTTATGACGAGGCGACGGGCCCTCGGGAGTTCTGGCGGATTCGAAAGCTTATCGCCCTTGGGAGCCCGCATTCGAGATGCGGGCGGCGTGGGAAACAGATGCTCCCGGCACGGAGTTGCTACCGGGCAAACAACGACGGCACCACGTGATGTGGTGCCGTCGTTGGTACTGCTAAATCCAAATGGTTAGCGCTTCTTGCGTCCGGTGAGGGCGCCGTAGATAACGAGAACGATGATTGCGCCACCGATGGCGAGCAACCAGGAGGAGATCGAGAAGAACTCGTCGACCCCGACGTTGAAAATGGCGTTGCCGATGAAGCCGCCGAGGAAGGCGCCGATGACTCCAACAACGAGCGTTGCAATCCAGCCACCTGCCTGCTTGCCCGGCAGGATGGCCTTGGCAATGGCGCCGGCGATGAGTCCGAGGATGAGGAATGCGATGAAGTTCATGTGATTTATAACTCTCTCTGTGGTGTCCGGGGTGTCCGGAACGGGGGTGGTGCTCGTGCTCAAAAAAGGGTTTGTGACGCTAATTCAAAATTCGAACGGCAACAACGCTAGCGCTGATTTGACCGGGAAGTCCAACTCGGAGCGTCTCGGTGCAGTCCAAAAGATGCTCTCGCAACTAGGAATTCTGCTTCGAGGAGGTCACAATAAATGCCGCTCCGATCGCCGCGACCAGCACAACAATGAGGATCACTTTTCCACGCTTGTCGCCCTGTTTTTTCTTCGCGGAACGGACGATCTTTTTTGTTGCTTTGTTCGCTTTATCTACCGCTTTACCAGCTTTTTTGCTCGCCTTATCTGCGAGCTTTTTACCGGACTTCACGGACTGGTTCGCTGCCTTGCCGGCGGCATCGACCTTTTTCCCCACGGCCTCGACGGTGGCGGCGCTCAGCGACTTCGCGTTTTTCGCTGCGGAATCCGTCGCATGGGCTGCTGCATCTGCGACGCGATTAATGGTGTCGCTTGTGGTTTTTGTCATGTCATCTCTCTCGGTACGTGACGCTGGTGGGCGTGACGGGGCGGCGCTGATCAGCGTCGACGACGTGACTTATGTGACTTATTCGCAGCAGAAGCTTTTCGGGATTGGGGCTTCTGCGAAATCTTCTTCGCAGCGAACCGAAGGAGCATCGCCAGGGCCACGCGATAGAACATCACAACCTCAAATTTCCGGGCTTTCCCCAGCACCGGAGGGCACGGGCGAAAGCACTGTCAGAGATAAGACGCATCCCGGCGCCATTTCGTCACATCGGCGCGAAAAGTTTTTCACAATCGCCCCCTGACCGGCGTTGACGACCTGCGCAACCCTCACCTCTCCGAGCATGGGCCTGTGACAATGTAGGGATGCTGCGACAGATGAACTCCCACCTCACCATTGACGTCACCCAGTCGGCGCAGCTTGCGCTCATCATCGCGGTCGCAGAGGAAAACCCGGCAACCGAGGACCTCCAGATCCTTCTCGACGATGCGCCCGCCGACTACCGGGAGGTGACAACCGACCACGGCACCCGTATCCATGTTGTTGAGGTCGACCCGGGCACACTTTCCATCAACTATTCAGCGACCGTGACCGGGGAGGCGCCACCGGCACCGGTCACCGAACGTGATCTGCTCACCTACCTCCGTCCGAGCCGATACTGCGAGTCGGACACCCTCGGCCCCACCGCCTTCGCCCAGTTTTGGGGACTGACCGGTAAAGACCTCCTCGAGGCCGTCAGCTCATGGGTCGGCGCCCAGCTCCGCTACGTTCCCGGCTCGAGCCTGCCCACCGACGGCGCGACCCGCACCCTGCTCGCTCGCCAGGGGGTCTGTCGCGATTTCGCCCACCTGGTTGTCGCACTGCTGCGTGCCGTCAACGTGCCGGCCAGGTTGGTCGCGGTCTACGCGCCGGGGCTGTACCCGATGGATTTCCATGCCGTGGCCGAAGCATATGTCGAGGGCGCCTGGCACATCGTCGACGCCACCACACTCGCCCCACGACAGTCCCTTGTGCGGATTGCGACGGGACGGGATGCTGCGGACACCGCCTTCCTCAGCGTCTACAAGGGGCGCGCCAACCTTGTCGACTTCACGGTCGGCGCCGTGGTGGACACCCTGCCGCTCGACGACGTTCGCAACCTCGTGCAGCTACGCTGACCAGGCTCCGGAGCATCCGCCGCCACATATTTTTCATCTGTAAACTACAATCGGTTTATGGATGCCCGTCAGCTACGCACACGTGAGATGCTCGCGGCATCCATCGTGGAGCTTGCACAAACGCGGCCCCTTCCGGAGATTACGGTCACCGACATCGCGCGCCATGCCGGCATCTCACGACCGACGTTCTACGCCCACGCCGAGAGTCCCGGCGACCTTCTCGCCGCCGTGCTTGGTGTGCAACTCGAGACCCTGCGCGCCGACCTTGATGCGGGACCACCGGTGCCGCGCGGTGCCTGGGTTGAGGCATTCCAGCGTGAGATGGTCGACCACGTGTATCGCAACAAGGCGATTTATCGGCCCAACCTGCGCCAGAGACTTCCCCACGAGCTGCGCGACGCCCTGATCGACCACATCGAACGGGGATTGCTCGACCACCTGGTCAGGAACCCGGACATCGCGCCGACGGAGGCCGCCGCCGACTCCGAGTTTCGCTACCGCGAAGCATCCCTCTACGCCGCCATCGCGGCATCCGGAACCGTCGCGGCCCTCGAGACCTGGCTGCGCGCCCCGGATCCGATCCACCCGGAATGGATTGTGCACGCGATCCTCCGCGGAATCGCGCAATGGTGGACTACGGACTGAGTCGCCGGGCGTCTACGATGTGAGCGATGAACCTCGCAGCCGACCAGAGCCCCGCACGTCCAGCGCCTCCCGCACATGCCGCCGCACTGCCCCCGGCACAGATCAGATCGGCGACATCTGCTGACCTGCCCGACATCGTGCGCATCCGGAACACGGCGATCGAGCACTCGACAGCCCTCTGGACCCACGAGCTCATCGACCTCGCCATCGCCGACAGCTGGCTGGCCCGCGCCGAATCCGCCGGGCACCTGCTCGCCGTCGCCACCGTCGACGGGTCCGTGGTGGCGTACGCCAGTTACGGTCCGTGGCGCGCCTATTCGGGCTACCGCCTCACCGTCGACGACTCCATCTATATCGACGAAGGCCACCACGGCCGCGGGATCGGCCTCGCCCTGATGACCACCCTGATCACCCACGCGCGCGCCGCCGGGCTTCACCTGATGATCGCGGACATCGAAGCGGGCAACACCGCCTCGATCCGACTCCATAAACGTGTCGGTTTCGAGGTGACCGGCACCATCCGCCAGGTCGGTACCAAATTCGGCCAGTGGCTCGACTTGACGATTATGAGCCTGCGGCTGAATGAGGCGGATGCTCCGCCGGTGAGCCCTCCGTATCGTTAGGGCCTTGTCAGGGCCTTCTTCGGCAGGGGCCGGGACGCCTGCTTTCGTACTAGCGTGATGGGATGGGAACCTGGATTTTTGTCATCATTCTGGTCGTTGTATTCCTTGGCGCGATCAGCATTATTGGGGCACTGGACCGCATCGTGAAGTCGACCGAGCGCAGTGAGGAACTGCTCGAGAGGCTGGTGACCCTCGCCGGGGCAGACGCGTCGCCTGGCGAGACGCGCAGCTGAGCTGGCTGCACCCGGACGACCGAAAGGCCCGGCACGCGGGAGAGCGTGTCGGGCCTGTCGGGTGGTGCTGTCTTTCGGGTGATTCCGGTGGTGCTAGAGCTTATGCAGCCTTGGCGGTGATCTTGGCGATACCGACAACGAGCTCGTCGGTGACGGCGTCGGTGCCGAAGGTGGTGTTCAGCAGTTCAGCAGCGTCCGGGCTGACCAGCACAGTGGTGCCTTCGAGGACGGCGTTGCCGTCAGCGTCTTCCTCGAGCGGGTTCAGGGTCGAACCGTCGAGGTTGAAGATGTACACGTCGTCGGCAACCTTGGTGCCGTTGGCGGTGACGGTGCCGAAGAGCTGGCTGGTTCCCGGGTCGATGCGGAAGTCGGTCAGTTCAACCACGGTCTCGCCAGCGGTCAGCGACAGGCCGGAGCCGTCGCGCTCGACG